>Ga0209343_10005169_pt1 | contig 15926 bp, 16 predicted proteins | sample RifCSPlowO2_02_FD_184026 | JGI IMG/M metagenome (GOLD analysis project Ga0209343, IMG submission 184026) | Groundwater microbial communities from Rifle, Colorado - Rifle CSP2_plank lowO2_0.2 (SPAdes) (version 2) | ecosystem: Environmental > Aquatic > Deep subsurface > Groundwater | place... | reverse complement strand
GGGCCGGGCCGCGGTGAGGCAGAAGAGGAACACCCCCGCCGCCACCGCCACATTCAGCGACTCCACTATACCCCGGCTCTGGGGAATCCGCACCCCCACGTCGCATCTCTCCCGCACCAAGCGGCGGACCCCCCGTCCCTCCCCTCCGACCACCAAGGCGGCTGGCCAGGGGAGCTCCCGATCTCCGAGGACGGCTTCCCCCTCGGGGTCAGCGGCGAGAGTCCAATAACCCTTATCTTTCAAGGCTTCGAGCGTCCGGACCAGGTTCGTCACCCGGGCCAGGGGGAGGATCTCCAGCGCCCCCGCCGCCGCCTTGGCCGCCGTGGGGGTGAGCCCCGCCGAGCTGTCCTTGGGCCAGATGACCCCCCCCGCCCCCAGGGCCGCCGCCGTCCGCAGGATGGCCCCCAGGTTCCGGGGGTCCTGGACCCCATCCAGCAGAAGGAGAGGAGGGTGATGGGCGGGCTGGGCCGCCAGGAGTTCCTCCAGGTCCATCAGGCGAAGGGGCCGGACCTCTGCCACGAGACCCTGGTGCTGGCGGGTCGTGGCCATATCCGCCAGAATTTCAGAGGTTTTTATCTCGACGGGGATGCCCAGGCGCCCGGCCAGCTCCTGGACTTTGGCGGCCGGCCCCCCACTCCGGGCGGAGGCGAGAAAGACCCGCAGAGCCCTCCCCTTCTCCAGGGCCGCCAGAACAGCGTGGACCCCGCAGACGCGCTCGCCGGATTTCCGCGGGGACAAGTCAGAGCCTGCGCTTCCAGATGGTGCCCGAGGGGCCGTCCTCGAGGAGGATGCCCGCCTCCGCCAGCTCCTCGCGGATGCGGTCGGCTTCCTTGAAGTCCTTGCGCTTGCGGGCGTCCGTCCGCTTGGAGATGAGCTCCTCCACCTGGGTGTCCCCGAGCTGGCCGTTCTCCCCCTCCTCGGGCGCCCCGGGCCGGGCCTGTCGGAACCACTCCTCCGGCTCGTGGCCGAAGAGGCCGAGCACCCCCCCCACCTCCCGGAAGACCTCCACCGCCGGGGCGGCGGCCTCCCGCGGGAGGGCGCCCCCCGCCTCCAGGAGGAGGGAGTTGGCCTGCCGGGCGAAGTCAAAGAGGTGGCCGAGCGCCCGGGCGGTGTTGAAGTCGTCGTCCATCGCCTCGGCGAAGCGCGCGCGGAAGGCGTCCGCCTCCTCTTTCATGCGTCGGGCCTGCTCTCCCCCCGCCCCCGCCCCGGAGGGGCCCAGGCGCAGGAGGAGGTTGTAGAGCCGGTCGAGCCCCCGCCAGGCCTCCCCCACTACCTGGTCGGAATAATCCACCGGATGGCGGTAGTGGGTGCCCAGCAAGAAGAAGCGCACCACCTCGGCCGGGGTGTCAGCCAACACCGACTTAATGGTGAAAAAGTTGCCCTTCGACTTGCTCATCTTCTCGTGGTTGATGCGCACGAAGCCGTTGTGGATCCAGTAGCGCACCCAGTCGTGGCCGAAGCAGCCCTCGCTCTGGGCGATCTCGTTCTCGTGGTGGGGGAACACCAAATCCTCCCCGCCCCCGTGGATGTCGAAGCGATCCCCCAGGTAGCGGCTCGACATGACCGAGCACTCGATGTGCCAGCCCGGCCGGCCCGGGCCCCAGGGGCTCTCCCAGAAGGGCTCGTCCGGCTTGGACGCCTTCCACAGCGCGAAGTCGAGGGGGTTGCGTTTGCCCTCCCCCGGCTCGACGCGGAAGCCCGCCTCCAGCTCCTCCAGGTTGCGGTGGGAGAGCTTCCCGTAGGCCGGGAAGCGGGAGATGTCGAAGTAGACGTCTCCCCCGCCCGGGTAGGCCGCCCCCTTCTCGATGAGGTCCTCAATCATCTCGATCATCTCGCCGATGTGCGCGGTCGCCCGGGGGGCGATGTCCGCCCGGCGGACGCCGAGGGCGTCCATGTCCTTGTAGTATTCCCCGATGAACTGCTCGGTCAGCTCCCCGATGGGGATCTTGAGCCGCCGCGCGCGGGCGATGATCTTGTCGTCCACGTCGGTGAAGTTGCACACGAAGGTGACCTCGTAGCCCCGGCGTCCGAGGTAGCGGCGGATGACGTCGAAGACGATGGCCGCCCGCGCGTGGCCGAGGTGGCAGAGGTCGTAGACCGTCACCCCGCAGACGTACATCTTCACCCGGCCGGGCTCGAGGGTTTCGAGCGGCTCCTTGCGTCGGGTGAGGGTGTTGTAGAGCTGGACGGCCACCTTCCCTCCTGAGCGTGTGGATGACCCGCGATGTGGCCCGGCGGCGCCGGACGGCGGGTTACGGGATGCCCGGCGGGAATTTGTCACGCAGGGGGAAGGAGCGTCAAGACGGGCCGGCCCGCAGGGTGCAGACGGCCTGGGCGGCGATTCCCTCCTCGCGGCCCGTGAATCCCAGGCGCTCGCTCGTGGTGGCCTTGACGCTCACCGCGCCCTCCCCGAGGCCGAGCGCCTCGGCGAGGCGGGCGCGCATCCGGCCGAGGTGGGGGGCGAGCCTGGGCCGCTCGGCCACTACCACGGCGTCCACGTTGTTCGGGCGCAGACCCTGCGCCGCTGCGAGGGCCACCGCCTCGCGGAGGAAAATCATGCTGTCCGCCCCCCTCCAGCGGGGGTCGGTGTCCGGGAAGTGCTGGCCGATGTCCCCGAGCGCGGCGGCGCCCAGGATGGCGTCGCAGACCGCGTGGGCGAGCACGTCGGCGTCGGAGTGGCCCGCGAGCCCCCTCTCGTGGGGAATCTCCACCCCGCCGAGGATGAGCTTGCGGCCGGCCTCGAAGCGGTGGACGTCGAAGCCCATCCCCACCCGGATCATGCGCCGCCTCCCTCCTTCGACAGCGCCAGATACGCCTCGGCCAAGGCCAGGTCCTCGGGGCGCGTCACCTTCAGGTTCATCGGATCTCCCGGCACGAGCCGCACCCTCACCCCGATGGCTTCGAGGAGGGCGGCCTCGTCCGTCCCCTCGCGTCCCTCATCGCGTGCGGCGCGCAAGGCTTTCTCTAAAAGCTCCCGGCGGGCGACCTGGGGGGTCTGGGCCAGCCAGAGGCCGTCCCGGGGAACCGTGCCCTCCGCGAACCCGCCCGGGCCCCCGCGCTTCACGGTGTCCGAGACGGGCAGCGCCGCGAGCGAGGCGCCCGTCTCCAAGGCGCCCTCCAGGCAGGCCCGGACCAGCGCCGGGGGAAGCAGAGGCCGCGCTCCGTCGTGCACCACCGCCCACTCCACCTCGGGGGGGAGCGCGAAGAGGCCACGCTCCACCGAATCCTGCCGCCGGGCGCCGCCCTCGGTCACCTGCACGGAGAGGCCCAGGTCCTTCGGGAGGCCGAGCGCGCCAAGGCTGCCCGGGGGCAGCACCAGGACGATGGAGCCTACCGCACCGCTCCGGGCCAGGCGATAGAGAGGATGCCAAAGGAGGGGGAGGCCGCCCAGGGGGCGGAACTGCTTGGGGACCGCGCCGGGCAGGCGCGCGCCGCGCCCCGCCGCCGGAACCACCGCGCCGACCCGCGACGGAGGGGGAAGCGTCTCCTCCCGGCGCGGCCCGGGGGAGGACTCAGTTGCCATTCCGCTGGGGCTCGCTCTCTTCCCGCAGCTTGGTGAAGATCATCCGGCCCGCCGTGGTCTGGAGCACGCTCGTGACCGAGACCGAGACGTTGCTCCCGATGCGGTCGCGCGCGTGGTCCACCACCACCATGGTGCCGTCGTCGAGGTAGCCGACGCCCTGGCCGTACTCCTTGCCTTCCTTGAGGACGAAGACGCTCATCTCCTCGCCCGGCAGGACGATGGGCTTCACCGCGTTCGCCAGCTCGTTGATGTTGAGGACGCGCACCCCCTGGAGCTCGGCCACCTTGTTCAGGTTGAAGTCGTTGGTCATGACCTTGGCCGGCATCTCCTTGGCAAGGAGGACGAGCTTGGCGTCCACCTCCCGCACGCGCGGGAAGTCGGTGTCCACGATCTGGATGTCCAGATCGGGCATTTGCTGGATGCGGTGGAGGACGTCCAGGCCCCTCCTCCCCCGGTTGCGCTTGAGCGGGTCGGAGGAGTCGGCGATCTGCTGGAGCTCCTTGAGGACGAACTGGGGAAGAACCAGGGGGCCCTCGAGGAAGCCCGCCTCGCAGATATCGGCCACGCGGCCGTCGATGATGACGCTGGTATCCAGGATCTTCGCTCTCGATGGCTCGCCGGGAGCGCTACTCCCCCCGTCCGGGCCCTTCCACAGGCGCCTGCCCTGGGCGGCCCCCGCGGCGGCGCCCAGGTAGGCCAGGATGAGGCCGGCCAAGACAGCTCCCAGCGGCCGGGAGGGGGCGGGGACGGCCGCGCCCGCGACGCCGATCAGAAGGAGGGCCGCCAGCAGCCCCACGATGAGGCCCGCCGCGCCCCCCGCAGCCGGGCCCAGGCCCAGGCGGCCGAGCCCTCTCTCGGCCCAGACCGCCAGGAGCCCGGCCGCGGCACCCAGGGCGCCTCCCAGGCCGTAGCCGGCTCCCTCGCTGCCCACGGCGCCTCCCATTAGCGCGCCCAGCAGGGCCGCCAGGACAATCAGCGACCCGCGGCCCGCCGTCCTGCCCACGTTTCTGCCCCGCAGGGCTGAGGGCTCCCGCAGGGTGGAGGATATGGATCTCCCCACCTCATCATTATTCGTCCGCTTCACGCTCCTACCTCCCGGACGCGGCGAATGTCACTCCCCGGGGGGGCCGATTCCTTCCCCGGGGCGAACGTACGTTCCGCTCTTGCCGCCCGTCTTCCTCACCAGACGGACCGCCGTCACGGCCATTTCCTTGTCCACCGCTTTGCACATGTCGTAGACGGTGAGTCCCGCCACCGAAACCGCGGCGAGGGCCTCCATCTCGACCCCGGTGCGGTCCATCGCACGGACCACGGCCTCGATCTCCAGGGCGCGATCACCCTCGTCGGGCCAGAAGCGCACCTCCACCCCCGTGAGCCGCAGGGGATGGCACATGGGGATGAGCTCGGCGCAGCGCTTGGCCGCCATGACCCCCGCCACCCGGGCGGTGCCCAGGACGTCGCCCTTGGGGAGGCCCCCCTCGAGGATCCGCCGGAGGGTGCCGGGCTGCATCTCGACCCGGCCCCGGGCAACCGCCTCCCGGGCCGTCTCGGGCTTTTCGCCCACCTCCACCATCCGGGCCCGGCCCTTGTCGTCGAGGTGGCTGAATTCATCGGGCATTGGATGAGCAACTCCAACGATTTCAAAATATTATAATCAACCACCCGGCGGTATGCCTGAGCCGATTATACACTTTCTCTCCGATTTTCGAAAAGAAAGGATTCCACTTCCCGGAACACGGCAGGGGCCGGAATCTTTCCCTGCGGGGAAATTTTCCTGGAAAGCGGGGGATTCTGAGGAACCCTCAGAGCTTGGGCAGGGTGAGGCCGGGCTGCTTCTGGTACTTGCCCTTCTTGTCGGCGTAGGAAACCTCGCAGACCTCGTCGCTCTCGAAGAAGAGAACCTGGGCGATGCCCTCGTTGGCGTAGATCTTGGCGGGCAGCGGCGTGGTGTTCGAGACCTCGAGGGTGACGAAGCCCTCCCACTCGGGCTCGAAGGGAGTGACGTTTACGATGATGCCGCAGCGGGCGTAAGTGCTCTTGCCGACGCAGAGGGTGAGGATGTTCCGGGGGATGCGGAAGTACTCCACCGTGCGGGCCAGGGCGAAGGAGTTGGGGGGGATGACGCAGGAGTCGCCCTTGAAAGTGACGAGGGAGCGGTTGTCGAAGTTCTTCGGGTCCACGATGGTCGAGTTGACGTTGGTGAAGATCATGAACTCGTCGGCGATGCGGATGTCGTAGCCGTAGGAGGAGACGCCGTAGGAGATGACCCCCTCGCGGACCTGCCGATCCGCGAAGGGCTCGATCATCCGGTGCTCCCGGGCCATGCGCGTGATCCAGCGGTCGGACTTGATGCTCATGGCTCTCTTCCCTTCGGGAGGACCGTTCGTGCACACCTGGGCCGGGGGAGGGTCCGACCCTCCCCCGGCCAGGATCATCGCTCCCGCCCGCCCGATGGCGGAAGCGAATCCGTTGGTTCGATGACGGTGGGATACCCCCTTCGGGGGAGTCCGATTGCACCACGACATCTAGTGGTCCGTCAACGAAAATCAAGCGCCGAACCACAATTCCTTGTGGGCAACCTGTGCACACCCGGGGCACGGCCGCCGGAAAATAAGGGGGAAAGGGTGTGGACAGAATGTGAAAAAAACTGGCGGCCCCTCCGCCGGTCCGCACCGGTGGCTGGCCAAGCGCCCTGGATTCAGTGGGCTACTTGAACCTCTCGGGGTGGATTCGGATCGATCCCTTCTTCTTGAGCTCCTCGATCATGCCCTGGTAGGAGGCCCGGCGGCGGATCTCGATGAGGATTTGCTTCACGTCCTCCTTGACGTCGTCGTACCTCGCTTCGGCGCCGGGGACCCGCTCGCTCACGCGGATGACCTGCCAGCCGATCGGGGTCTGGATGGGATCGCTCACCTGGCCGATGGCCAGCTTGAAGGCCGCCTCCTCGATTTTCTTGTCGAGCTCGCCCCGGGCGGCTGTCCCCATCACCCCGCCCGCGTCGCGCGTCGCCTCGAAGACAGATCGCGCCCTCGCCACCTGGGCGAAGGGCACCCCCCGGCGCACCTCGGCGGCGGCGTCCCAGGCCTCCTTCTCCGTCTTGAGGACAATATGGCTGAGAGTCACCTGCTCCTTGCGGCGGAAGCGCTCCCGGTTCGCCTGGAAGAAAGCGCGCAAGTCGCCGTCCGACACCTGGACCGCCCGGTTGATCTCCCGGCGGACGAACTCCTCGACCAGGATGCGGCGCTTGGCGAGGCCGATGCGCTTCTCCACTTCCGGAGCCGCCTCCAGCCTGCGCCGGACTGCCTCCTGGTAGAGGAGTTCGGACTGCACCAGGTTCTCGAGGTACTGCTCCTTGTTCTTCCGGATCCGGATTCGGACCGCCGGCGGCGCTTCCGCCAGCCGCTCCTCCAGCTCGGCCAGGGTGATCTTGCGCCCGTTGATCTCGGCCACCACCACCGCGGACTTGTCCTCCTTGGCCGGCTTCGCGGGGGAGGCCGGCCCGGAGAGGGCGGGCACGACGCCTGTGAGCAAGAGGGCGAGGACCGCCCCCGCCTGGATCAGCCGTACGCGAAGGTTCACGAGGTCTCCTTGCGAAGTGGCCCCCGGCTCACACCGGGAACTGGCGGCCGACGTATTGGTAGACGGAATCGTGGAGGAACTGCCGCTCCACATGGAGCGCCACCACGCACTGCTCGAATTCGTGGGTGAGCTTCCGGAAGAAGCGGGCGGTCGGCCGGACGGCGTCCATCTCGGCCACCTGCCCGTAGGCGGCCTTGCCCTGCATCACGTAGAAGGCCGGGCTGAGCCGGCGGCGCTCGAGGTTCTCGGGGAACAGGCCCGTGAAGAAGAGGCACACGTCCCCCATCTGGAGCTTGAGCTCGCGGAGCGGGGCGCCCCCCATGCCCTCCGCCTCGGCGAGGAAGTCCGCCGCCTGCTCCAGGCGGCCGGCCGTGCGGCGGCCGCGGCGGTAGAGGCTGTCCACGTGGACGAAGCGAAGGAGCATCCGCCAGACGTAGTCGATCACCTCGCCGTCGGCGTACCCCACCGCCTCGAACGCGGACTCCGTCGTCCGCCGCAGCATGCGCCCCAGGGCATGGGTTTCCGGGATGGGCTCAGGAGAAATCCCCTCGTTCCTCATGCGGACCCCTCTTGGGCGGAGACACCCGGCAGGAAGATACCCGCCATTCTAGAAAAGGACCGGTGCGGGGTCAATTTTCGACATTTCCCGGGGGCCCGCGGGCGGCGCGGCCCCTCCTCCCTCGCGCGGCCGCGGGGTGCCCCGCCGCTCCGGCCCGTGGGGAAAGATACCGCCCCTCCGCTGTCAAAACCACTGTTTTTTACGCGCTTTTTCCTTTCCTTCCGGCCCGGCCCCGTTTCCCCTGGAAGAACCAGAACGAGTTGGCTATAATTTGCTGCCCCTTCGGTTCCCCCACAGGCTCGCGGCTTGCCGGGGCCGGGAGGCGCCGGCGGCAGTTGACTTCTTCCGGGCCACTGGCTACAGATTCCCGGGTCGGCCATGTTCCTCTCGCGGACTGCGGCGTGCGGTTCGGCGGTCACTTGAGAACGTGAAGGCAATTGGGGAGCGGCGCAGCTTCTTCCGGCGCCGGAGCGCGTGCCCGCATCCGCACCCGAGTGAGGAAAGATCAGGATGCTGACAGAGGATTCCGTCGTCAAGATTTATGACCGGTGGGGACGTTTTTACGACATCGTCTTCAAATGGATTTTCAGCGAGGGCCGCAACGCCGGGGTCGAGCTCCTGAACCTCAAGGCGGGTGAGAGCCTGCTGGAGGTCGGGGTGGGGACGGGCCTCTCCCTCCCCCTCTACCGCAAGGACGCCCGCATCGCCGGGATCGACGTCTCCTCCAAGATGCTCGAGAAGGCCCAGGACAAGGTGGACAAGCTGAGGCTCAAGAACGTCTCCCTGAAGGTGATGGACGCCCAGGCGATGGAGTTCCCCGACAACAGCTTCGACTGCGTGACGGCCTGCTACGTGGTGAGCGCCGCCCCCGACCCGCACAAAGTGGTCTCCGAGATCTGTCGGGTGTGCAAGCCGGGCGGCCGGATCGTCTTCATCAACCATTTCAAGAGCCAGAACCGCGTCCTCGCCCGCTTCGAGTCCCTCATCAACGGCGTCTGCCGCAACTTCGGCTGGCAGACCACCCTGGACCTGGAGTCCCTGATCGCGGCGAACGACCTGACGATCAGCGTCCAGGAGCGGGTGAACATCTTCGACTACTGGCGCGCCGTCCTCTGCTACAACTCCAGCAAGTAGCGGCCCTCGGCCGCCGGGGGCCCGCCCTTGGACTTGGGTGAGCACGCCCTCGGCCTCCTCTTCGCCACCGTCGCCGCCCTCGCCTGGTCCGCCTTCTCGTTCCTGGTCAATATGGCGCTCCGGGACGCGCCCGTGCTCCGGGTGACCGCCTGCCTCTCCACCCTGAACGCCCTCCTCGTCACCCTGTTCGCCCTGGCCGCCATTCCCCACGCTGCCTTCGTCCCGAAGCTGGAAAAGACCCTCCTCTGGGTCCTCCTGGCCGGCGTCTTCCACATCGGCATCTCCCGCTCGTTCTTCTACGTGGCCATCCACCGGCTCGGCCCCAACCGCTCCGTCCCCGTGGCCATGAGCTACCCCTTCGTGACCGCCCTCCTCGCCTGGCCCCTCCTCGGGGAACCGCTGACCCTGCGCATCCTCCTCGGCCTGGCCGTCCTCCTCCTGGGCATCTCCTTCATCGTCCGCTCGACCCCGGCCCGCTCCGAGGGGCCTCCCCCCGCTCCGGGCTGGCGGACCCTGGGCTGGGCCGCGGCCGGGGTGACCTCGGTCCTCTGGGGCGTCGCCGCCATCTTCTTCAAGCGGGCCTCCCTGGACATCCACCCCCTGGCCGTCGCCTCCTACGCCCTCATGGTGGGCGCCGCGGTCGCCTGGATGATCGCCTTCGGCGAGGCCGCGCGCTCGGGCTTCCCCGCCATCCCCCGCCGGGCCTGGCCCTGGCTGCTCGCCGCCTCGCTCTTCCAGGCCACCGCCGTCCCCGCCTACAACTACGCCCTCAAGCACACCCTGGCGGTGAACGTCACCGCCATCGTCTCGGCCCAGCCCCTCATCGCCCTCGTGATCGGCTGGCTCTTCCTCCGCGAGGCCGAGAACATCACCCCGCGCCTGTGCGCGGGCGCCCTCCTCACCGTGGCCGGCACCCTCATCGTGGTGCTCTGAGCCGGGAAACCCTCCGTTTCCCCGGGAATCGCGGGGGTGGTATCCTGCGTTTCCACCGGTGATGGTTCCCTCATCCCACCCAGGAGGCTCTCCCATGGGCGAAGTGATCCACGTGACCAAGGCCCGCGTCGTCAAGGAGCCGGGCCGGGGCATGAAGACGGCCTACCTCGACGCGTTCCCCGACACCCCCATCCCCTACGGCATCCACGGGGGCATCTCTAAGTTCTACAAGGCCGAGCCCGAGGTGGAGCGTCCCGCCACGCTGGACCACCTCGTGGCGGCCGTCGCCGGGTGACTGACGGGCAATATGGGAGGCGCGCTGGATGCGCGCGGCATAAAGAGCTCGCCCGACAACCTGGTCGCCCGCGTCGAGGGCATCATCGAGAACGTGGATGGCGTGGCCCTCATCACCACCATCCGCGTCCGCTACACCTGCAAGATCCCCAAGGGCAAGCGCGCCGAGGCGGAGAGGGCGCTCGCCGTCCACGAGAAGGGCTGCCCCGCCAGCCAGAGCGTCCAGCGGGGCATCAAGGTCGAGTACAGCGCCGAGTTCGAGGAAGTCTGATCGGCGAGAGAGACTTCTTGTGTACCCGCCCCCGGGGGCCTTCATTGGCCTCCGGGGGCTTTTGTTTCAGGCCGAGGCCTTGCGCAACACCCGCGCCCCCGCCGCGAGCGAGAAGACGAGGTAGCCCGCGATGAGGAGCCCGTCGAGGGGGGAGAGCATGGCGCGTCCGAGGGTAAGTTGAAGTCACTATCGGGTGTCGCCCTAGTTGAACCCTTTTCCCAACAGAAACAGTACTTGATTTATCCTCGCCCCAAAAGCTATATTCTTATTGGCTATTGTGATTCTCTTGCCAAGGATGAATCCACATGTCTAAGACCAGAATTTCAACCCCATATCCTCCTTTAGATGCCGTCGCACGAGAACTCGGTGTGGCCAAATCTAGAGTCACAAAGATTGTCCACATGGTACAGACGGTTCAGAAAGGCAGAACTGGCAACGCTACCCCCGCCACTTCTTCTGGTGGCCGATTCATCACAGATAAAAGCCCAGCAAAAGATAAAAGCCCAGCAAAAAAAAGAAAAAAGTAACCCCTGTTCTTGTCAATTCGTCTAGACGGGCCAGTCCTGACAGGTATCGCCAACAATGCCGCCTAAGCACCGAAGGAAGCGACAGCCCCGCAATACTGTTTTCTTAAACATTCCCTACGACCGGCGCCATGAAAACCTCTATCTGGCCTATATCTCCGGGTTGTGCGGATTCGGCCTGATTCCTCACGCCACGCTGGAAATTTCAAGTGGCGAAAGACGATTGGAGCGAATATTTAAGCTGATTCGCAGTTGTTCTTATTCTCTCCACGATCTCTCACGCGTTCAACTGGATCGCAATCCGCCTCCGACCCCCAGGTTCAACATGCCTTTTGAACTCGGCCTCGTTGTCGCGTGCGCGAAATTGGAATCTCGGACACACAAATGGTTTGTGTTTGAGGCCCGGCAACACAGGCTGGGCAAGTCACTGAGCGACCTCGATGGAACCGACCCTCACATCCACAACGGAAATCCCAGAGACCTCCTGACCACGCTGACCAACGTGTTCGTTCGCTCCAGAAATCAGCCAACCGCCAGAGAGCTCGGTTTGATCTTCGCGGACTTAAAGAGAACCTCAGAAATCATCAAGGAAAATTTGGGTACGGATTCCCTTTTCGGGGCGCGAGCCTTCCATGATCTCGTTATTGCAGCACGAGCTATCGCACGAGAAAGGCTGCCCTGGCTCACCAATTAATTTTTCTCCCCGCTGAGAAGCGAAGCGGCCCCGCCTTCCGGCGGGGCCGCTTCGCGTTTCGCCCGGAGCGCCGCTACCGGCCCTTGCCGTTCCCCTTCCCGCCCCGCTTGAGCTTGCCCATGACCTCGAGGACGTGGTCCGGCGTCATGGGGATGCGGGTGATGCGGGCCCCGATGGCCTGGCTCACGGCGCAGGCCACGGCCGCGGCGCCCGCGGTGCAGGGGGGCTCCCCGATGCCCTTGGCGCCGTAGGGCCCGAGGCCCTCCCCCGACTCCTCGATGACGTTCGCCCACTCGGGGGTCTCCTCGGCGGTGGGGATGAGGTAGCCGTGGAACTCGTTGTTCACGGGAGCGCCCTTGCGGGTCACGAGCTCCTCGGTCAGGGCGTGGCCGATGCCCATGGTGGCCCCGCCCTCGAACTGGCCCTCGACGTGCTGGACGTTGATGGCCTGGCCCACGTCGTGGCCCGAGCAGTAGCGCAGGAGCCGGACCTCGCCCGTCTCGGCGTTCACCTCGACCTCGGCGGCGTGGACGCCGAAGGTGTAGTCCATCCAGCCCCCCGCGTCGCCGTACTTCTCGTGGCCCTCGAAGCGGTGGTCGCCGATCTTCATCTTGCCGGTGTGGAACATCTCCATCCCCATGGCGCGGCACTTCTTGACCGCCTGGGCGAGGGTGACGCCGCGGTCCTGGGCGGCCTTGACGAAGACCTTGCCCGCGCGGATGTCGAGGTCGTCGGGGCGGGCCTCCAGGAGCTCGGCCGCGCCCTTGAGGAGGCGGCTCCGGAGCTCCAGGCCCGCCCGGTGGGTGGCCCCGCCCGAGATCAGGGTCTGGCGGCTGCCCGCCGTGATGCCCACGAGGGGGGTGACGTGGGAGTCCGACATCACCACCGTCACCTTCTCCAGCGGGACTCCCAGCACCTCGGAGGCGATCTGGCGGGTGGTCTGGGTCTGGCCCGCCCCCACGTCCGAGGCGCCGCAGCGCAGGTTCACGCTCCCGTCGTCCTCCAGGGAGAGGTAGACCTCCCCCTCGTTGCGGGGGCGCCCGTAGCCGCCCAGGTTGGCGATGACGCTCCGCCCCCGGCGCCAGGGGCCGCGGTCTCCGCCGGGCACCCGGCCCGCCGGGCCGCCCATGGCCGCGATCACCTTCTCCATGAGCTCGGGCAGCATGACCCGGGAGGGCACCGGCTGCTTCTGCATGAGGGTGCCGCCCTTCCGGATGAGGTTGCGGCGGCGGAACTCGACCGGGTCCATCCCGATGCGCTTGGCCAGCTCGTCCATCTGGCCCTCGTAGGCGAAGCACACCTGGTTGGCCCCCACCCCGCGCATGGCCTCGGTGAAGGGGTTGTTCGTGAGGACGGCGCGGGCCCGGCCCCGGGCGTTCGGGATCTCGTAGGGCCCCCCGCTGATGCAGAGCGCCCCCATCACGAGCCCCTTGCTGTTCGCGGCGTAGGCCCCGGCGTCGGCCAGGATGTCCACGTCCACCGCGGCGAGCTTGCCGTCCCGGGTGGCCGCCGTCTTGTAGCGCATGAGGAAGGGGTGGCGCTTGCTCCCGGTGTTGAGGGTCTCCTCGCGGGTGTAGGCCATGCGCACGGGGCGGCCCGTCTTCACGGCCAGGAGGGCGAGGAAGTCCCCGAGCAGGGGATGCTCCTTCCCCCCGAAGGCGCCGCCCAGCATGGGGCAGTCGTAGCGCACCCGGCTGGCGGGGAGGCCGAGGACGGCGGCCACCTTCTGGTAGTTCTCGATGGTCTGGGTGGGCACGCGGACGTTCACCACCCCGCGCTCGTCCACCCAGGCGACCCCGCCCTCGGGCTCGATGTAGCCGTGGTCGAGGCAGGCCGAGTAGTAGACGTTCTCGACCGCTACCACGCCCGGGCGGGCGAAGGCGGCGTCCACGTCGCCCTTCTCGGTGCGCCAGTCGCAGAGGATCTCCCCCTCGGGCTTCATGAAGTCGTAGGCGCCGGGGAGGGGCTCGTAGGCGACGCGGACGAGCCGGGCGGCCTCGAGGGCCAGGTCCTGCGTCTCGGCGGCCACGAGGGCGACCGCGTCCCCGATGTCGCGCACCACGTCCTCGGCGAGCACGGGGTAGTCCGGGTAGCGGCCCGCGTTGACGCCCGGGATGTCCCTGGCCGTCAGGACGCAGTGGACGCCCGGCAGGGCCAGGGCGCGCGAGGGGTCGACCTTCTTCACCCGGGCGGGGGTCATGGCCGCCCGGACGACCCGGCCGTAGAGCTCGCCGGGGAGGCGGAAGTCGTCCCCGTAGAGGGTGTCCCCCACGGCCTTGGCGAGGGCGTCCACCTTGATGGGGGAGGTTCCGACGACGTTCATGCGGGGCATGCGCAACCTCAACAGGGAGAAGAGGCGGGGGGCCGGAGTCCCCCGCCTTCAAGCCGGGCGCCCGCTAGCCGGCGCGCAGGGCCGCCACGTCCACGGCGCGGCCCGTCCTGGCGCTCTCGATGACGCCCTCCAGCACGGCCACGACCTGGAGACTCGCGTGGCCGTCCGTCTCGGGCTTGGCCTTGCCGCGGATGCAGTTGGCGAGCTCGGCCAGCTCGAGCGCCAGGGCGTCCCCGCCCTGGACCGGGATCTCGGTGGGGACGTCCTCGCCCTTCTTCTGGAAGTAGAGCTTGCCCCCCTCCTGGTCGCTGTAGGCGCTGGCCTCGGTGCCGTAGGCGCGGGTGTAGCAGAGCTTGGGGATGACGTAGGTGGACCCGATGTAGCCGAGGGGGCCGCCCTCGAACTCGAGGATGAGGCTCGTCACGTCGTCGAGCCGGCTCTTGCCGAGCAGGGGCTTGCTGAAGGCGGCCACCCGCTTCACCGGGCCGGCCAGGTAGATGAGGTTGTCGATCATGTGGACGCCCAGGCCCGTCATGGCGCCGGCGGGGGACTCGTCCGGGTCCGAGCGCCAGCCCGGCCGCGGCGTCTGCCCCCCGAAGAGGGAGAGGTTGGCCTCGAGCTGGTGGACCATCCCGAGCTCGCCCTTCCCGATCATCTCCTTGATGCGGCGGTTGGCGCCCTGGCGGCGGCGGTGGTGGCCGACCAGGAGGGTCACCTTGGCCTTCTCGCAGGCCGCGATGGCGCGCCTGGCGTCCTTCACGGTGAGGGCGAGGGGTTTCTCGACGAAGACGTGCTTGCCCGCCGAGGCCGCCTGCTCGATCATGGGGACATGGGTGGAATGCGGGGTGGCCAGCACGAGCCCCTGGACGGCCGGGTCCTTGAGGACCTCCTCGAAGCTCCCCGCCTGGCGGCAGCCGACCTTCTCGGCGTAGGCCTTGCGGGCGTCCGCGCTGCGGGCAAAGCAGGTGTAGATTTCCCCCTCCCCGCTCCGCTTCACCGCCTCGGCCAGCATCCCGCCCCACCAGCCCAGCCCGATTGCGGCCAGGCGCACTTTATCCGCAGCCATCATTTGCTCCTTTCCCCAGGATCAGCCGATTATGGCCGGCACCGGCCGGCGGGAAATGTCGAAGAGGGGAAGATAAAACAAATACCGGAGCGCCGCAAAGCCCCCCTCCGGCCGGGCGCCCGGAGGCGCCGATACCCGCGCCGCGCCAAAAAAAAACTTCCCCTCCCGTCGCCGGGAGGGGAAGCCGTAAGGAGGAGGATGGTGCCCGTCCAATCCATGATTGCGTGGCGGAGGAGAGTCGACCCGATCGACTGCTCCATCCGCCTGCCAATCGAGGCGTGCCGCCTAAGAACGCCCCGACCAGCACACTCAGATATAGCAAGGGGTGTACCACTCCGGAAAATCCCGGAACTGGCTGGAATTTCAGGCGGTTGCACTTTGCCGGGCCAGAGGCAAATTGACATTTTGTCGCCACCGGGGCTCAGGGCGCAGGACAAATCGTCACTCTGCCCCGGAAAAAGGAGAAAATGATGCGAATTTTCGACTGGGCCACCATCCCCAGCCACCCCGTCCGCCCCGGCGTCAGCCGAAAGGTGTTCACCGGGGAGGGCGCCATGATGCTCGTCACCGAGTTCGGGGCGGGCTCCACCGAGTCCCCCCACACCCATCCCTTCGAGCAGCTCGTCTTCGTCCTGGAGGGGGAGGTGGAGTTCACCCTCGGGGAGGAGAAGCGGGCCGTCCCGGCCGGGGGGGTCTTCCGCATCCCGCCCGGCACCCCCCACGGCGCCAGCGCCCTCGGCGGGAAGCGCTGCCGCGTCCTCGCCGTCTACGGCCCCCCGCGCCCGGACGTCCTCCCCTATTGCGGCTACCAGAAGGAATGACGGAGGCGGGCGGCCCTCCGGGAGGCGCACCCTCCCGCCGGCCAAGATAATCCCGCGCGGCCCGGCGGCCCTTGCATCAAATTCGCGCTGGTTCCGTCACCGAGGGATACGCGACCGGATTTCGCACCGCGCACCCTCCCCCTCCGGGGAGGCCCCAAGGACCGGTGGGGTAAAGTGTCACCCATGTGCCCGGTCT
>Ga0209343_10005168_pt1 | contig 15926 bp, 10 predicted proteins | sample RifCSPlowO2_02_FD_184026 | JGI IMG/M metagenome (GOLD analysis project Ga0209343, IMG submission 184026) | Groundwater microbial communities from Rifle, Colorado - Rifle CSP2_plank lowO2_0.2 (SPAdes) (version 2) | ecosystem: Environmental > Aquatic > Deep subsurface > Groundwater | place... | reverse complement strand
CCGACCGCATCGTCCGGCCATTCGACTGGGGACTCGACTGGATTCCGCAGAACGGACACATGAGCCAGACGCCCGCCGAGCGCCTCCAGCACTGGATTGGAGAGGCGATGGGAGACACGGCTCACTTCTTCGATGCGCCGCCGACAGCCGAGTACCAGTTCGAAGAGGCCGGGGACGAGCGCCGGCGCCTCGGCGAGGCGGGCACGCTGCGGTTTCCAAGCGTGCTGACGACCCCGCACGAGACCAACAACATCGTGTCCGCCCGCTGGTTTCCGGCCGGCTCTCGCGGCCGCGCGGTGCTCGTGCTGCCGCAGTGGAACTCGGATGCGGAGGGCCACGTCGGCCTCGCGCGGCTGCTGGCGCGGTTCGGCATCTCGGCCCTGCGGCTCAGCCTCCCCTACCACGACGTCCGCATGCCGCCCGAGCTCACCCGCGCCGACTACATCGTGAGCGCGAACATCGCCCGGACGGTGCAGGTGTGCCGGCAGGCGGTGCTCGACGCCCGGCGCGCGATTGCCTGGCTGGCTGGCCAGGGATATGAGCGCATCGGCATTCTCGGCACGAGCCTCGGCTCGTGCCTCGCGATGCTGACCACGGCACACGAGCCACTGGTGCGAGCGCAGGCGCTCAACCACGTCTCCCCGCGCTTCGCCGACGTCGTGTGGCGGGGCCTCTCAACCCGCCACGTCCGGCAGGGGCTGGAGGGGCACATCGACCTGGACCTGCTTCGCCGGCTGTGGCGTCCGATCAGCCCCTCTGCGTATTTCGATCGCGTGGGGCACGCCCGGACGCTGCTGGTCTATGCCCGCTATGACCTGACGTTCCCTGTGGACCTCTCGCAGGAGATCGCCCGCGAGTTCGCACATCGCGGGCTGCCGCACGACGTGCGCGTGCTGCCCTGCGGCCACTACTCGACAGGGTCGGCGCCGTTCAAGTATCTGGACGGCTACGTGCTGACACGGTTTCTGTTGAAGAGCCTCTAGGACTCCGCCGGCAACACCTGGAGCTCTCCGAGCCCGAGCGATGCGAGCGACTCGCCGATTGCGGCATGGTCGCCGACGATCAAGGTCGTCGCCCGGGCGGCGTCGACATATCGTGCCGCCACACTGACCACGTCGTCGGTTCCGACGGCGTTGATGCGGGGGATGAACGCCTCGAAGTAGGTGTCGGGCAGGTCGTAGAGAGCGAGCTGCGCCGCGGCGCGGGCCACCTGCTGCACGGTTTCGAAGTTGCGCGGATAGCCGCGCGTCAGCGACGCTTTGGCAAGCGCCAGCTCCGAGTCCGAAGGCGGCCGCGACCTTCCGATCGCGTCGAACTCCGCGAGCGTGTCACGGACGGCATCCGCGGTCGAGGCCGTGTGGACGCTCGCCTGAAGCGAAAAGGGCGACAGGCCCCTGCGCCAGTCGAATCCTGTCCGCGCACCGTAGGTGTAGCCCTTTTCCTCGCGAAGCCGCAGGTTGACACGGCTGACGAACTGGCCTCCGAGGACCGCATTCATCACCAGCAGCGCCGCGTAGTCGGGCGTGCTGCGGCGCGCCGACAGGTGGCCGATCCGCAGCTCGGACTGCGCGGCGCCTTCCCGAGGCACGATAGCCAGGCGCTGCAGCGAGACGGCCGGCTCCACGTCGGATGCCGCGGCCGGGGCGACGGCGCGGCTGGCCGACCATCCCCCAAATGTGGCTTCGGCGAGCTGCCGGAGCTCGTCGTGGGAGCCGGGTCCCGCAACGACGAGGGTCGAGCGATCCGGCTGAAACGTCCCGGCGTGGAATCGCGTCACGTCGTCCAGCGCCAGCGAGCGCAGCGACGTGGACGTCCCGATCGCGAGGTGCCCATACGGGTGTTCTGGATAGAGGAGGCGAAGGAACGCCCGCTCGGCGACCGCAGGCGGCAGATCGTTGAGCTGCCGCAGGCGGTCGAGCCTCAGCTGCCGGACACGGTCGAAATCGGCCTGGCGGAGACTCGGTTGCGTGAGGATGGCCGAAAGCAGGCGTGCGCCCTGCTCGGCAAACCGCGACAGCGTCGTGATGGTGAAGAGCGTGGCATCCGCCCCGACGTCGACATCGTAATCGGCACCAATCCTGGCGAGGGCCTCGGAGACTTCGATGGCATCCGACTCGCCCGTCCCCTCGTCGACCATGTCGGCCGTGACGGCGGCAAGCCCTTCCTGGCCGGGAGCATCGGCTCCAAGCCCTCCAGCGACCGTGAGGACGAAGGTGGACACCGGGACGGTCCGGTGCTCGACCGTGCGGACATCGAGCCCGTTTTCCAGCGTGTGACGGGCAATCCGGGGAAACCGGAAGATCGGGTCTAGGCCGACCTCGGGAAGCCGCGAGCGATCGACGCGCATCATGAGACGGAGACCGGCACCGACCCGGCAAGGGCCGCCGCGTGCTGTCCGGCAGGCACCACGCTCAGCACCACACGGCGATCGAACGGCAGGCAGCGGCGCGCCGCCGCACGCACGGCGGGACCTGTCGCATCCCGGTACCGTGACAGGTCTGTCTGGAAGAACCCGGGATCGCCGCGAAACACGTTGTACGCGTTCAGCTGGTCGGACTTGCCGCCGAACCCTCCCACCGTCTGAATGCGGTACATGAAGTGCGCCTCGGTCTGCGCGCGGGCGCGCTCCATCTCGCTCGCAGTGGGGCCGGCGTCCGCCAGTTGCTGAAGCTCGGCATCAATCGTGGCGGCAATCTCGGTCAGGGAGATCCCGGGCGCCACCGTGGCGGCGAGCAGAAAGAACCCGGCGAGCTCCCGTGAGTTCTGGTAGGCCGACACGTCGAGGGCCACGCGCTGCTCGTACACCAGTCTTCGGTACAACCTCGACGTCTTGCCACTTGCCAGCAGATCGGCAAGCAGATCCATCTCGGCGTCGCCCTCGGCGAACATGGCCGGCGAATGCCACGCCATGTAGAGGCGCGGCATCTGGACGCGATCTTCGAGCACGAGCCGCACCTCGCGTTCGAGCGCGGCCGGGCTGCGAAGGCGCTCGGGGCGACGGCCTCCGGCCAGGTCGCCGAAGTACCGTTCGGCCAGCTCGAAGCCGCGCGGCGCATCAATATCACCGGCGAGCGCCAGCGACGCATTCCCGGGGTGGTAGTAGGTTCGAAAGAACTCCTGCACCTCGTCCAGGCGCATCGAGCGGAGGTCTTCGGCCGCACCGATCGTGAGCCAGTGGTACGGGTGATCGGGCGGGAACAGCGCTGCGACGATCGCCATGAGTGCGAACCCATACGGGCGATTCTCGTAGTTCTGCCTCCGCTCGTTGAGCACGACGTCCCGCTGCGTCTCGAAACGGTCGGGGGTGAGGGCAGGCAGGAGGTACCCCATGCGGTCCGACTCCATCCAGAGCGCCAGGTCGAGCGCGCTCGTCGGCACGACCTCCCAGTAATTGGTCCGGTCGGTGTTCGTGGATCCGTTCAGAAGGGCTCCGGCCTGCTGAAGTGGCGGGAAGTACCCCGAGTTGTGATGCTCGGAGCCCTCGAACATCAGGTGCTCGAAGAGATGCGCAAATCCAGTACGCCCGGGCCGTTCATCCTTGGAACCGACGTGGTACCAGATGTTTACGGCCACGACCGGGACGTGATGGTCCTCATGAACGATGACATCCAGGCCGTTGTGGAGTGTCTTTTTCGCAAAGGGCAACTCGAGGTCGGACACATCGCGATCTTATGTCGATTTAGCGGCTCTGCCGGAAGCACATCGGCAAACCCCGTCGCGTGGCGACCCCTACAAGAGGGGACCTGCGTGGATGCGCGCGCGACTGACACGCGCGAGGATGACCACTGGAACGAGCCCAGCCGCCACAATCAACAGTGCGGCAATCGCAGCGTCCTCGTACGTGCCGCGCACCGCTTCCCCGTACAAGTGTGTCGCCAGCGTCTCGAGGCCGAGCGGCCGGAGGAGCAGCGTCGCCGGCAGCTCCTTCATGCAGTCGACAAACACCAGCAGCGCTGCCGTCGCGAGAGCCGGGCGCACGAGCGGCAGGTGGATACGCCGCAGGCGGCCGCCTGCCGACTCCCCCAACGTGCGAGCCGCCTCGTCCAGGGATGCCGGGACGCGGCTGAGGCCGGCCTCGACGCCGCCAACGGCGAGCGCCAGGAATCTGACGACGTACGCATAGATGAGTGCGGCGCCGCTGCCGAGCAGCAGCAGGCCGGTGGACACCCCAAGTACCGCGCGAGCACCGCTATCGACGAAGGCCTCGATGCCGGTGACGACCGGAAGCAGCCCGATCGCCAGCACCGTGCCCGGGATGGCATAGCCGAGCGATGCGATGCGCGCGAGCACGCCTGCGGCCGCGCGGCCCGTCGCCCGTACGGCGTACGCGACGCCGAGGCCCGCCAGCACGGTCAGCGCCGTCGCCACGAGTGAAAGCCCAATGGTCGCGCTTGTCTCCGACAGGATGACTCGAGACACCCCTGCGAAACGCACGCGGGCGAGCGCCTCGTCGACCAGATACGCCGCAGGAATCGCAAATCCGATCGCGACCGGGGTGATGGCGGCGACCAGCGCCGCGCCCGCGCGCCAGCCCGCAAGCCGCTGTGGTTCGAGCGGGCGGGCATGCTGCGCATCGTTGGCATACTGGCGCTGCCGCCGGGCCCACCGCTCCAGAAGCACGACTCCAAGCGCCACAGCGAGCATGGCCAGCGCCATCTGCGCGGCGCCCGCCAGATCCGACCGCGTGATCCAGGTCGCATAGATGGACACGGTCAACGTGCGGATGCCGAGGAATTCCGACGCGCCGATGTCGTTGACCGTCTCGAGCAGGACAAGACTGAGGCCCACGGCCACCGCGGGTCTCGCCAGCGGGAACGCGACACGCAGAAACACCCCGCGCCGGCTGATGCCCAGCGTGCGCGCCACCTCAACCAGATTCGCCGTCTGCATCAGAAACATGGCTCGGGTCGTCAGATAGACATACGGATACAGCACGAACCCGAGCAGCACGACGCAGCCGGCCATGGATCGGATATCCGGCAGCCGGAAATCGCGCGGGTCGTCGATGCCGAGCAGCGCGCGCAACGCGGTCTGCACCGGGCCGACGGGATGCAGGATATCGAGATAGGCGTACGCGACCACGTAGGTCGGCACCGCCAGCGGCAGCAACAGCGCCCAGTCGATGACGCGGCGCCCGGGAAAATCGTACGCGGTGACCAGCCAGGCCATCGTCGTGCCGACAGCCGCCGTCAGCAGCCCGACGCCGAGGAGCAGGACGAAGGTGTCGCGCACGGCCACCGGCAGGACATAGGCGATCAGGTGCTGCCAGAGATCGGCCGACCCCCGCGATGCCGTGAGCGCGAGAGCCGCGATGGGGGCGATAACGAGGAGAGCGACGATGCCGGAGGCGGCGAGCCACGGGCTTCCACGGCCCGGCCTCCGGAGCATCACACGGGGATCAGCGGTCGTATCCGACCTTGTCCACGAGCTTGCTGGCGGTCGCGCGGTGTTTCGCAATCTCGACCAGCGGGAGCCCATCAACCTTCAGCGGTCCAAGGGCGGCAATAATCGGATGCGCGGCAACGCCGGCCTTCACCGGGTACTCGAAGTTCGCCTCGGCATACATCTTCTGCGCCTGGTCGGACACCAGGAACTCGAGGAACCGGAGAGCGTTCGCCCTGTTCGGCGAGTTCTTCGCGATTGCGGCGCCCGACACGTTCACGTGCGTCCCGCCGTTCTCAAACGTGGGCAGAATGATGCGGATCGCCGACCCCCACTTCTCTTGATCCGGGCCGCCGGCGCCGCTCCGCATCAGGCCGACATAGTAGGAATTGCCGAGGGCCAGATCGCAGATGCCGCCCATGATGTCGCGGGCGCCGTCACGATCGCCCCCCGCCGCGGCCCGCGCCAGGCCGCTCTTGAGCCCTCTCAGCCATGCCTCCGCGCGCGCTTCGCCGTAATGGGCGATGTACGCGGCAATCAGCGCGGTGGTGTAGGCATGCTGGCCAGCGCGTGTGCAAATCTTGCCCTTCCACTGCGGATCGGCGAGCTGCTCGTAGGTGAACGACTTCAGGCTCAGGTCTTTCTGCACGTACAGCACGCGGGCGCGCAGCGACAGCGCGAACCACGACCCGTCGCTCCCGCGAAGGTTCGCCGGCACCGCCGCCTCGAGCACGCTCGACCGGACCGGCTGCGTCCGCCCGCGATCCACCAGCGTGATCAGCGCGCCGATGTCGACGTCCATCAGGACGTCGGCCGGGGACCGCGTCCCTTCCGCCGCGACGCGCTCGGCGAGTCCGTCGCGCACGAAGATGCTGTTCACCTTGATGCCCGTCGCCTTCGTAAAGGCGTCCATCAGCGGCTGGATGAGGCCGGGCTCACGGGTGGTGTAGAGATTGACCTCCTGTGCCGACGCCGTCGCGGCACACAGAAGCACGGCGGCGCCCGGCAGGGCCGCCTTCAAGAACCGCACAAGTGAAAGTGTCATAACGAGGCCTCGGTAGAAAACCGTCTATGCCGGCCGGTCATCGTCGGGTACGACGACAACGCCGGCGGGATCGACATCCAGAAACACACGGTGCCCGGGCGCCATGTGCGCGCGACCGAAGGTCCTGAGGCACAGAGGCCGATCCAGGCCCGGCACCTCGAGCATCATCCGATCGCTCTCCCCAAGAAACTCCGAGGAGACCACCATCGCCGGGATACCGGTCGGCCGATCGGTCACCCGCACGTGATGGGGTCTGATGCACACCCGTACTGGCGACGCCTCGGGAAGGTGGGGGGCCGCAAACGATCCAAGCGCAGTGTCCACACGGCCGCAGCAGCAGGTACCTGAAAGCTCGTTGACCTCGCTCAGGAACCGCGCCGCAAACGCCGTCGCCGGATGCGCGTAGACCTCTTCGACCGGACCGTACTGGATCAGCCGTCCGTCGTGGAGCAGGGCCACACGATCCGCGGCACGCATCGCCTCGCTTGGATCGTGTGTCACGACGAGGGTCGTCGTGTGCGTCTCGCGCAGGACGTCCAACGTCTCCTGGCGGACGCGATCGCGAAGCCGGCTGTCGAGGCCGGAAAACGGTTCGTCCATGAGGATCACGCGCGGCTGCGGCGCCAACGCTCGTGCGAGCGCCACTCGCTGCCGCTCGCCGCCCGACAGCATGTGCGGGTAGCTCTCCGCATAGCGCGCGAGGCCGAACCGCTCGAGCAGTTCGCCTACGGTGCGCCGCACGACGCGCCGGTCCAGCCCCTTGAGACCGAACGCCACGTTGGCGGCGATCGTGAGATGCGGGAAGAGCGCGTAATCCTGAAAGACCAGGCCGACCCGGCGGTGTTCTGGCTCGACAAACGTGGCCGGACCCGCGACTTCGCTCCCCGCGAGGCGCACGCGCCCCCGGGTCGGGCGCGTGATTCCGGCAATCACCCGCAGCAGCGTCGACTTTCCCGATCCCGAAGGCCCCACGAGCGACACGATCTCGCCGGTTTCCACCTCGAGCGACACGCCGTCGAGCGCCAGCAGGTCGCCGAACGCCACCGTCACCCGGTCGACCGCCACCATCGGCATGGCCACCGGGCTCACCGGCATTCCACGCGGAGCATCCACGACCGATACGAGCGACGTCATCACTCCAGGCTCTCCCTAAATAGTCGATCCGTTACCGCCGTCCGACATCGAACTTCAGGCCGGCGAGAAACAGCCGCGGCAGGCCGGGACGAACCCCCGCGGGATGCCGGGACACGATGTAGCTGTTGTCGGTGACGTTCTGGACGCTCGCAAAGAGGCCCGCGCCGCCGCCGAGCGCATACTCGCCGGACAGGCCGACGACCAGATACGCCTCGGTCGATTCCGTGGCGACGTGCGCGCCCTGGCCTGCGCGCGTGCGCATCCGGCCCAGGTACGTCGAGTCCAGGCGGGCCCGCCAGCGGCCTCGATCGAGATCGACGCTCGCGTGCAGCTGGTGTTGCGGCACATACGGAAGACCGTCGCCCACGCGCACGGTTCCCCATGGTCCATAGGCGCTCTGGAAATCGTTGCGGAACTCGGCGCGGGTAAAGGTGTAGGCGAGGCGCACCGGCAGTGCAAAGGCCCCGAGCCGTCCGGCCAGCGGATTCCAATCGACTGCCGCCTCGAGACCGGCAGTCAGCGCTTCGCCGCCGTTGAACAGGTCTCCGTCGCCCGTGCCGCCCGTCGACAGCGTGTCCCGCCCCAACAGGTTCGAATAGTCGTTGAAAAAGCCGATCAGCTCTCCACGGAGCGCGCCCCGCTCGACCCGCGAGCCGAGCTCGTAGTTCACGCTCTCTTCAGAGTTCGTCTCTGGCGCCAACCCCGGTCCCGGGGGAGCAAAGCCTCTGTGCACTCCACCGAACGCCACCATCCCGGGACGAACCTCGTACGTGACGCCGACGCCAGGGACGACGACGTCAACCGACGTGTCCAAGGCGGCAGACCCGGCGGTGCGGGTGGGATCCGAGCGCGAGTAGTCGATCCGCTCGAAATCGATCGTCTCGTAGCGGACACCGGGCGCGAACGACCAGCTGCCCCAGGTGATCGTGTCGGACAGGAACACGGCAACCGCCGAGGCGCCCACCACCTGATTCGTCTGGCTCCCCGGCGCGCCGGCACGGGTCCGGGTCATGCGCCCCGCTGTCATCTGATACGCGTCATCCTGCTGGAACCGGTCTTCCTCGTCGCGGTGGTAGCGGAGACCAGCCTCCACCTTGTGGTCCACCCGCGGACCGGAGAGTGAGACGCCGAGCACTGACTGCACGCCGGCGCCGAAGTACGCGCGGTTGTTGTTCCGGATGACGAGCGCGTTTGGCGCGCTGTCTCCGCCTTTCAGGACGGCCAGGTGCTGCGGGAAGCGATCGGGCGCGGCCAGCACACCCCCCAGCCCAGACCCGAGCACGCTTTCCAACTTGTACCAGGCACGCTGGAAGTCATTCCGGTAGCCGACCGTCGTCACGTCCCAGTTGCGGCGCGCGAGCAGATGGCGCACGTGGTATTGCTCGTGAGTCGAGTTGATGACGTCGTGCTGCGAAGCGGCATAGCGCCGCAGCGGCGTGCGGCCAAAGTCCTCGTCGGTCAGCCCGAGATACGTCTCGTTGCCGACCTGCTCGGTGCGGCCGATCTTGAACTCAACTTCCTGATACAACGTGGATGAGGGCGTCGTATTGAAGCGCAGCTTCCCCATGTAGTCCTGCAGGTCGGTGCCGGTGTCGCCGCCGCCGTCGAGCGTCTTGAACCCGTCGTTGCGAAGCTGGAAGGTTTCGACGAGCCAGCCGAAGTTCCGGTACTCGTCGCCCACGTTGACCGAAATCTTGCCGGTGCGATCCGCGCCCGTGGCCACGTTGCCGCGGACCCGGAAGGCGGACGGTATCGACGTCGACACGTAATTCAGCACGCCGCCGGTGGTAATCGGGCCGTACTTCACCTGGCTCGATCCCTTGCGCACCTCGAGGGATTCCATTCGGCCGGGCACCGGTGCGTAGTACGCCGCGGGCGCCGAATAGGGCGCGGGCGCGACGAGCACGCCGTCCTCCATCAGGGTGATCTTGCTGCTGCGGTCGGTGCCGGTTCCGCGCATCCCGATGTTGGGCCGCAGGCCGTAGCCCTCCTCCTCCTGAATATTCAACCCCGGGATCTGGCGCAGCATCTGATGGACGTCGTCGGTGGCGATCTGGAGCTTCTGCATCTCGTCAGGCTCGATGATCCGCGCGGCACCCGGAATACGGCCGGCCGCCGACGAGTGGCCCACCACGTTGACGCGCTCCCGCACCACCTCGGGCAGCTCGATCGTGACGAACAGCGGCTGACCCGCCGCGACCGTCAGCGGCTGCGCGATCGGGGACATGCCGATCGCTGAGGCAAGCAGCCGGTACACACCGGCCGGGACGCGCTGAAACTCGAACTGCCCTTCCGGGCCGGCCGTTGTGACGGTCTCTTCCCCCAGAGCGGAGCGCAGGACGATCTCGGCGCCGGCGACCGCAGCGCCCCCCGGCGATACGACCCGCCCCAGAATCGTCGGCTCACCCTGCGCGGCAGCGGGCCATGCCGCCCCGAGCACCACCAGCAGCACCACAAGCGTTTTCGCCATGACCTGAACCCTCCGAACCATAACTTTGAGACTGAGTCTTAATATCAGCCTCAGGCTATATCCGACCTCTTGGGTTTGTCAATTAGGAATCTTGAGTCGGCGTTGGATGGGTCGGCGTGAAGGGCGCCAGGCCCGGGCTATCGAACCGGAATGAGCGGGATTTTCCCCTTGTTGGCTTCCGCCACTTTGAGCGCCTCAATCGAGAGCTGCGCGGCCGTCCGCTCCGCCACAGTCATAAAGGCCCGGCCGGCCGGTGACCCTGGCTCGCTCACAATCAGGGGCACACCGGTGTCGCTCCCCTCCCGGATCGGCTGGTACACGGGCAGCCGGCCCAGAAACGGGACCTCCATCGATTGCGCAAGGGACTCGCCGCCGCCGTATCCGAAGATGTCGGATTCGTGATGGCAGTTCGGACAGGCGTAGTAGCTCATGTTCTCGACGACGCCGATCGGCTTGATGTTGAGCTTCTGATACATGCGGATGGCCCGCCTCGTGTCCGCCAGCGAGACCTGCTGCGGCGTGGTCACGAGGACGGCCCCCGCCACGGGCACGGTCTGGCTCAGACTCAGGGCGACGTCCCCGGTTCCGGGCGGCATGTCGACAATCAGATAGTCGAGGTCGTGCCACGCCACCTCCCGGAAGAACTGCTGGATGGCCTGGTGCAGCATTGGACCGCGCCAGATCACCGCGGCATCATCGCCGGTCATGAACCCGATGGACACCACCTGCACGCCGTACTTCTCGGCAGGCACGATCCGCTGTCCATCGGTCGTGAGCTGCTGCGTCTCCAGCCCCATCATGAGCGGCACATTCGGTCCGTACATGTCGCCGTCCAGAATCCCGACGCGGCTGCCGCATTTCGCGAGCGCCAGTGCGAGATTGACCGCGACCGTGGTCTTCCCGACGCCGCCTTTTCCCGCGCCGACGGCGATGACGTTCTTGACGCCCGGCAGTGGCGTCCGTCCCGTCTCGGGCGCCGAGACGGAGCGTACGCTGGCCGTCATCTGCACCTCGACATCGCTGACCCCTGGCAGGGCCCGGACGGCCGCGACCGCCTGGTCGCGCAGCTGATCCTTCACCGGACACGCGGGAGTGGTGAGCTCGATCGTGAATGAGACGCGGCCGCCGCCGTCAATCGCCAGGCTCTTCACAAAGCCGAGCGACACGATGTCGCGGCGAAGATCCGGATCGACAACCGTCTTGAGGGCGTTCAATACCGCGTCGCGATCGAGCGAGGACATGAACCTATCTTATCGCCTCGCTGGGCAGCGGCTCGAACACGTGGCGGCCGTCGTTGGAAAGCAGAATCCAGAGCGCGTAGCCGCCAAGGGCCGTGCCGAAGGGAAAGACGAGCAGATTGATCACGGCCAGACCGAGCATCACGATGCGGCCCAGCGGCTGGCGCCGGCGGAGCTGCACCGCCACCCAGAGATGAACGGCCCCCCACACCAGCGAGAAGACGCCGACAGACGCAAACACGGCGGCGGTCAGGCCGGCGGCCAGCGACACGGCCTCAGCGTCCGGATTGGCCACGAGGCTCCAGGCGCCGGCGCCCAGCAGCAGCATCGAGACCCCGACGAGCGCGGCGAGCGCGCCCCAGACAACTGCAAGGATGCCGAGAAGGCGGACGTGGCGCTCCACTTACACGACGAGCACGCGAAGCTCGACTCGAGTAGGCGGATCGTGGCGGGGCGTGACCGTGAAGTTGAAACGCGCGCCGTCGGGCACGCCGGCCGGCACGGCGACGTGCAGCTGATGCGGCCGCATCTCCGCGCCGCTGCCGTTGCAGCAGCCACACGGCTCGGTCCATGTCTCGCCACGCCCGCCGCACCCACGGCAGGTGCAGTGGACCGCCACCTCGAGCGGCACGGTCGCGCCTTCCCGGGCCTCACGGGCCGACAGCTGGATCGTCGCGCGCAGCGCGCCGGTACGCTCGTCTGCCAGAAACGCGCGCCGGATGCGTTCGACGGCCGGCGCGACCGATGGGAAGTCGACCACAACCTCATCGGCGAAGCAGCTGGCGTCGGCGCCCGTCTCGACAGCTCCCGCAAGACCGAGAGAGCCTCCGCCAAACGGCCGGAAGACGTGCCCGCTCATGACCTGTGGATACCTTAGGGGCCGGGAAGACGAGAAGTCAACCTTGCGTAGAGAAAACTCAGGCGGGCAAGGCTGAAGCCGTGGGTCCTTAACGGGCCCCCAGCGTCAGCAGCAGCTCCTTGCGAAGCCCCTCATCCAGATCGTCGAGATTGAGCGGGGTCTCACACTCGTCGCAGAGCAGCTCGAGGACAGCCGGCCGCCCTTCTTCGGACACTTCCACCCGTGAGTCGTCCAGGTGCACCACATGCATCTGGAGCGTCTTGACGAGGAAGTTCCCGTCGTTCCCGCAGCTCGGGCAGGTCAGCGCCACGCGCGTCTCCTCTTTAATCGTCAACGGCTTACTCTCCATCCGAACATCTATGGCACATCTTGAGTTCGATTGTAGGAGATGCGATCCGGCCAGCGCAATGCAGAAAGTAAGCCAGCTGGACTATCCCGGAATTCGTTGAATTCAGCGGAAGAGCGCCTTTTTGAGGGATCAGACCAGGGCCGGAGACTGGACGGTCGTACCGGCTGGCACTGCCGCCATCTGGCCTCAGCGCACATGACCGCCGCCCGCCGAGCCCCGGAAGGTGTGCGCGTACACCAGGCGCGCGTCGACCGCCATACCAGGGAACAGCCGTTCGGCGGCACGGCGATAGAGATCGAGCTGCACGCGATGCGCCGGGCGCGGACTCCCCGTCTTGAACTCCAGCACGAGCAGCCGATCGGATCCCGCGCGCACCAGACAATCAATCGTGCCGCGCACGGCGACGCCGGCGACGCGCATCGTGAACGGAACCTCGTCCAGCCGCTCGCCCGAGGTGTACAGCGCGCGGATGTCGTCTTGCCCGGTGATGGCGCGATAGGCCTTGCCGGCTGCGGCCGCCAGCTCGAGAGGAGAACGCGACACGGCGCTCGTCACTTCGTCAGGCCGAAGCATGCTGAGTGCCGTATCCGCGTCGACCTCCGGGCCCGCATCGAAGCCATATCGCTGCAGGAGGCGATGAACGATGAGACCCAGAAGCCGGCCCGAATCATCGGTCGGGGACGTCTCGTCGAAGGGCTCCGACCCCTCTTCTGCCAGTGCCGCCACGGTGCGTGCCGGCGAAGGTGCTTGGAGCGCCGCGAAATCGCACGCCGGAGCTTCACGCTCGGGAAGCTCGCCCTGCGGCAGCGCGCCGCCCGGTTCGCGTGCATCACACACACGGAACGCGTGTTCGACGCCGGATGAGGCACGCCACACCGCCAGGTCCTGTCCGGCCGCCCCAAGCCGCTCGACGAGGGCGGAGGGCAGGACCTCGGCGAGACTGCCTCGGGATGCGGGAACCCGACCTTCTCTCAGCGTTGCGCCGAGGTACAGCCGGTCTCGCGCACGTGTCAACGCGACGTAGAGAAGCCGCTTCGTCTCCTCACGCTCCCGCGCAGGCTGTTCTGCGTCGGCGTCCGATTGAAAGTCGCCCACGGCGACCGCCGCCGCCTCGTCGCCCCACAGCCGGACGGAATCGCGCGGGCCGCCTGTTCCGCGGCCCAGGTTCACCACAAATACGACCGGGAACTCGAGCCCCTTGGCCGCGTGAATGGTCATCAGACTGACGGCGTCACCGGCATCCATGACTGCATTGGCCTCGCCGCCCACGGCGAGCCGGCCGAGCTGCGCCGCCAGCCGGGCGCACGTCACATAGCCGCGATTCTGGAGCCGCCGGAGCCAGTCGCGAAGCTTCTTCAGATTCTCGCGTGCCTGTGCGACCCGCGGCCCTCGCAACTCGAATGCATACGCCGACTCGCTGAGCACGAGATCGACCAGCTCGGCCGGCGGCATCCGATCGGCAAGCGCGCGCCAGCGGGCCGTCGCGGTCTGTGCCTCGGTGAGGGCCGCGCGATCCGCCGGCGCGAGGAGCGGCGCGGTGTCCGGAGGGTTCTCGCACGCCAGCGTCCCGGCAAGCGCGGGCGCCAGCAGGCGCAGCGCCTCGTCCGAGAGCCCGACGACTCGCGAGCGCATCAGCGCCGCGGCGCGCAGATCCGATGCCGAATCCGCCAGATACCCGATGAGCGCCAGGACGTCCTTGACTTCGTCGGCGTCGAAGAAGCCCAGGCCGTTGTAGACGGACGCGCGGATCCGGCGGCGCGCGAGCGCCGCCTCGAACTCGCGGTGGCTCTCCCGCGAGCGAAACAGGATGGCGATGTCGCCGGGCGATATCGGGCGCGGCAGCCCGGTGTCGCGGTCGCGAATCTCGACCGCCGCGGTCAGTAGACGGGCAATTTCCGCGGCGGTGATTTCTGCGCACTCTTCGACCGCAGGGGCTGCCACGAGACCGATCGGGGGATCTGCCCGAGCCGTCCCCGGATCCGGCGCCGGTGGCTCCAGTGGAAAGCGGTCCGTCTCTTCATACTGGAACGCCTCGTCGCCGCTGCCTTTCGGCATGTCCTCGCAGACATCATTCACGAACGCGAGCAGCGCCGGCGCCGCACGGAAGCTGCGCGAGATGGCGCGGCGAACGTCCGGGTCTCCACGAAGGGTCCCTATGTGGCGCGCGGCCTCACGCAGCACGGAGACGTCGGCGTCGCGGAAGCCGTAGATCGACTGCTTGCGGTCGCCGACGATGAAGATGGACGGCTGCAGCGGCCCGGTGGCGGCAAGCCCGGCGCCTTCACCCCATGACTGCACGAGCAGCGACACCAGTTCCCACTGTGCGCGGCTCGTGTCCTGAAACTCGTCGACGAGCACGTGGTGATACCTCGACTCGAGACGGTAGCGGCTTCGCGAGAACTCGTCCATCCGGCGCAGGAGCTCGAGCGCACGGAGCAGCAGATCCGGAAAGTCCAGCGCGGCGTGCGCATCCAGGGTCCGCCGGTACTCCGCGGCCGCGATCGCGAACATACGCCGGATCCCCCGCGAGAGCAGCGCGTTGACGTCGCGGCGATAGGCCGCGTCGATGGCTGCGATGGCCGGCGCATGCTCCACCACGAGCGCGGTGTGCGCGTTCCAGTCGGCGGCGCTGGCAAAAAGGTCGCGGCGAAACGGCTGCCGGCGGCGCGGACGGCCCTCGTGCGTGAGGAAGTGCGCGCGAACCCGGGTGAACACCGCCTGCACGAGCCCGGGCCGGCCCGGACGCCCCCCCCGCAGGCCCCGAAGATCATGGACGAGCAGGTCGAAGCGCGCGTGGAGCGGCCCTGTGTCGACGAACCGATCGAGTCCGCCGCGCATGGCGTCGAAGACATCGCCGAGCCGCACTGCCGCGTTGAGGCTGGCGGCGGCGCCGTCTGCGGGCGGCGGCCCCTGCGCCAGAAACGCGGACAGCACACGGGGAGCGACAAGCCGGCGTTCGAGCAGCGCCGCCAGCGCCGCCCGTACGCGGCGCTCCCCGAGCTGCGCGAACACGAGCGTCAGGTCCTCATCGGCGCGGGCCGCGGCGCGGCAGATGTGCACCGCGGCATCGAGCGCCTCGTCGCGCAGCCTCGGCAGCTCGGATTCGTCGGCGAGCGAGAAGCCCGGCTCCAGGTCGGCCTCGAGCGGAAACTCGCGCAGCAGCGACAGACAGAACGCGTCGATCGTGGAGATGGCGATGTCGGCCGTGCGATCCCGCAGATCGCGCCACCGCGCCGGCGCGATCTCTCCACGCGCCGCCGCGGCGCGGAGCGTCGCCATGATGCGGTCACGCATCTCTGCCGCCGCCTTGCGGGTGAAGGTGATGGCCAGAATGTTTGCGGGGGCCACGCCGGCCCGCAGCAGGTTGATATACCGGTCGACGAGGATTCGCGTCTTGCCCGTGCCGGCCGAGGCCTCGAGGGCCACGTTGAAGCGCGGGTCAACGGCCC
>Ga0209343_10005166_pt1 | contig 15935 bp, 14 predicted proteins | sample RifCSPlowO2_02_FD_184026 | JGI IMG/M metagenome (GOLD analysis project Ga0209343, IMG submission 184026) | Groundwater microbial communities from Rifle, Colorado - Rifle CSP2_plank lowO2_0.2 (SPAdes) (version 2) | ecosystem: Environmental > Aquatic > Deep subsurface > Groundwater | place... | reverse complement strand
GCAACCTTGGGGCGTCCTGTTCGCATGCTCGCCTCCTTGTAGAGGAGTACGAGCGGGCCGCGCCATTTGTTTCACTTTCTACCGGGACGGGACACTAGTCGCGATGCTCTGATCGCGGGCGCGGTCGGGTCGCCGCGCGCTGGGGCGCGGACGAAAAGCGGACGAACGACGCGCGGGTGATGATCACGAGCGCGTCGAACGTCCTGTGGCGCCGCGGCGAAATCTCAAGACGAGGAGATCGCGTGCGGTGCCTTCTCACGTGGGGTTGCCGGTCAATCGTTCTGTACTTTCAGCGGCGAATGCGCTGGGCGCCACTCGCGTCGGAGAGCACTTCGGCGGTCGCGGCAGCGCGTCAGATGACCAGAGGCCGATCCTGACGCCACGCCGCTTGAATCCGCTCAGGATCCGCCGAACCTTAATTTCCGATCCGTCCAATCGCGGCCGTCGGCATCCATCTTCTGACGAGGGGCGCGGCGCATGGCTCACGCCTCCGTGTCCAGATCCGCGAGGCGTCGCGGATCTGTCAGGCCCTTGAGACGGACGTAATTCGACTGTCCGCCACGTTTTTTCGGTTTGCAGAGCAAACATCCAGCGCGACGATGCTTCGGTCGATGGCGTTTGTGGTGCATGGCCTCACCGTGTAACTGCCGAAGGAATGTTAGTCTCGTCGATCGTCGAGTAGTCTCCGAATCCGGTCGGCGTAATGCAGAAGTCCGTTTTCTTCCACTCGAACTTCGGGTTCATCACTCCATACCGACGTTCCAACAGAAAGACGAGCATCCGCTCTGCCTCGGCGCGATCTAGACCGATTGCGCGGGTGTACACATTCGGCGGATCCCAATCATCAACGGCGTACCGAGAATCCTCCAGTGCCTGAAGGATCGCCTCGTCGTGGGCAATATCCGTGGCGTAGGACTTCGGGCGTTTCTTCCGCCGTTTACGATGCCGCTCCAGATCCGCAACGAGTTCCGCCCGGCAGATGAGCGTCGGCCCGGAGAAGTAGCTACGGCGGCCAGGCTTGCCCTTCCATCGCAGCCAGACATCCTCCCACGGCGCCTTGTAGTGAGGGCCGAACGCGATGGGCCCGTAGCAGGTGGCAATGACGCGCTTCCGCTGTCTGGGCATGTTCCTCCGCCCGGACTGGCTTGACAGCGGTCTCTTTCGTCACCAGTCGAGCCGACCAGTATACCGCTCAACTCCGTGGGGTCGGTCAGAGAAAGATGACGATCGCATTCTCCACAGCTTCTGAAGACCGCGCCGACGCCGTCGCCGACGGGGTGCCCCCGCCTTGAACCTTGGAGCGCGTTTATGGACTGGCACGGAAAGGGTCGTGTTGCCGGGCAAAGAAGTTTGAGGCGCCGGTGCCGGTATTGACCCGGCGTGGCAAAATGCCATAAAATTGTGAGCAATCTGCCCAATCGGCCGTGGAGGTAACGTGCGCAAAGCTGCCGTCGTCGATGCTCCGGTTAGCCATCACCGAGGCTTCTTGAAGCGCATTCAGGAGATGCTTGGCGTACATGAACTGAAATCCGACCAGGATCTTGTGAAGCTGGTCGAGCAGCGTCTCCACACAAAGACCATCGATCGACTGCGCCGCTTCGGCCTCAGTGATGAAGAGATCTATTCGCTCGTGGTTCCTAGGCGCACGCTTACTCACCGCCGAGCCCGAGGCGAGGCGCTGAACCTTGACGAGTCAGACCGCGTGGTCCGTGTCGCACGGATTGTTGCGTTAGGCGAGGATGTCTTCGGTGATCGGGAGCGCTCATGGCGTTGGCTTCGAACCGCCAAGCGGCAGTTCCAGGGACGCACTCCACTTCAACTTGTGGCCACCGAGGCCGGGGCCAGGCTCGTCGAGGAATTGCTCTACCGCATTGACGAGGGCATGGCCGCTTAAGTGATCCTCTGGCGGATCAGCAATCATGTTTCGCTGGCTGGGGACGGAGGATTACGCGTGTCGGCCAGGTGGCACACCCGCGGCCGACGGATCGTGTACTGCTCCCAGAGTCCGGCCGCTGCACTCCTTGAGACCCTGGTGCACTTTGAAATCACAGTGAGAGATCTGCCCGTCCGCTACCGGCTCCTGAAACTTGAGGCGCCTGATGATTTGGTTGTGGACAGGGTGCCGCCTGGGGATCTTCCGGAGGATTGGGTCGAGCGGGCCGATGTGACGAGAAAGATGGGTGACGCGTGGCTCGCAATGGGTCGCTCGGCACTGCTTATCGTACCTTCGGCTCTGGTCCCTGAGACCTCGAACGTGTTGTTGAATCCGGGCCATCTTGATGCCGCGCGCGTTGTCATCGTCCAGGAGGGCGAATACGCGATCGATCCGCGTCTGGTGGAGTAACTGATTGCGGCTGGAGGGCTGCTGACAGTAATCGGGCCAGCCGGCAGGATTTCCTGCACCCGAGCGCCCGTGTTGAACATGGTCGCGAGCAGCGCATAGTCGCGACGCCCGTCGGCTGTCGTCCGATTCATGCTGGCGAGGACCGCTTCGATTTCGGGGTAGTCGAAATACTCGATCGGACGCGAGCGGCTTCGCTTGAACGGCACGGCGAGTACGCGTTGGACAGTGCTCGACGCGCGCGGGCTCCTCGGTCGCGCAGTATCGGAAGAACGCGTGGATCGCCGCCAGCCGGACATTGCGCGTCGCGACGAGGTTGTGCCGGGCACTCTCCAGATGCTGGAGGAAATCCAACACCTGCGAAGGGCCGAGATCATCCAGATCCAACTGGCTCACGGATCGTGTCCGGCGGTCCGCCACAAAGCGGAGGAAGAGCACGAGGCTGTCTCGATAGCTCAGGACGGTATGCGGACTGCTCCCTCGAACGCGGGGGAGATGATCCGCAAAGAATCCACGGAGCGTGCGCGCCTTGGCATTCGGCCCGGGGGCGTTCATCGCGCACCTCCGATGCCCGACGGCGTGATCAGCGCCCCGCAAGCATCCGCGAATCGGGTGCTCGCGGCTGCGGCGAGGGGCTCGACAAATTGCAGGTAATACGCGGTCGAGACGACCGAGACGTGCCCCATGTAGTGCGCCAAGAAGGGCAGCTTGGCTTGCACGTCCACGCCGGCGCGGTACCAGCGAAGGAGCACGGTAACGGCAAACGCGTGCCGAAAATCATGCGTGCGTGGCAACTGGTCCGTCGCCGTCCGGATCGCCGCCTGACGGAACAGCGCGCGCACGGCGCAGCCGAGGCCGCCGCCGCTATAGCCTCGACTCCGATGCCACAGGAGCGAGCTGTCCGTCGCCGTGGGATATCGCTGCCGGCGGCGCAGGTCGAGGACGCCATCAATTTCACGGGCGGCGTCAACCGACACCGGGATCAGGCGTGACTTGTGGAACTTCGATTCCCGGATCGTCAGCGTGTGCTCCCGTGGGTCGTAGTCCCCCACGGTCAGCCGCGTCAGCTCACGCCGCCGCATTCCGGTTGTGTACAACAGCACGATCGCGAGCCGCATCATCTCGGGGCAGAGCGGCGAATTGGCCGTGCGTGCCCGCGTCCCCGCGGCGGCGAGCAGCTGGCCGACCTGGCTGTCCGTGAAGATATGTGGCCGGATGACCTGATGGACCGGCGGAAAGAGCCGCTCGTCCGGGATAAAGCAGCTGGGCTCGCGGCGCCGCCGATACAGACACCAATTTCGGACCTCACGCATGTGGTTCCGACGATTGCCCGAGGCCAGATGCTCAAAGGTGAGGCACCACGCGGCGAACGTCTCCGGGCCGAGATCGGCGTGCCGGGCGGCGAGGAACTGATCGAGGTGCGCCAGCACCCATTCGTGCATCGCGTACTGTCGCCCCAGCGCTCGTTTGAGCGTCAGATAGCTCTGGATCGTAGAGGCGACAACGGAGCTGAACGTCACCGCCTTCATGACGCCACCCCCGTCACACCGCCGGCGACATCAGCGGGCAGATCCAACGCGACATCGCGCAAGTCCTCTACCGCCAGTCGGAGGTAGACACACGTGCTCTCGAGGGTGCGATGGCCCAAGAGGTCGCCGATCGTTTTCAGCGAGATGCCCGACCGTAGGAGGTGCACCGCATACGAATGCCGCAGGCAATGGGCGCCCTGGAACGGAATCGCCAGGCCGCTGCGCATCGACCATGTTTGGAACGCCTCAGTCACCGCCGTCGGTTTGAGCACGCCGACCGGTGTCCGGTGTCGAAGAAACAGCTCCCGATAGATGGGCGGTGGCCCACCTCGGAACGGCACGCGCTGTCGGCGTACGGCCAAGGCGGGCCGTCCATGCCGCAAATAGTCAGGGAGCGCGGTCCCGACCTCGTCGGTGAGCGGCAGCCAGAGCGAGCCGCGTGTCTTCCGCTGCGGAATCCGCAGACGCCCCGCCCGCCACTCCACATCATCGAGCGTGAGCGTCACGACCTCGCATGCGCGCAGGCCATAGGTGGCGATGAGCAGAAACATCGCGTAATCGCGGCGCCCCACTTGGTGTAGTGCGGTCGATGGCCTTGAGCAACGCCTGCACGGTGTCCCAGGGCAGCGCGCGCGGCAGCTGCTCGCCGCGATAGACGCGAGGTGTGTCGATCTGCGTCTCAAGCCCTGTTGGAATCTCACCGGCGGAGGCCAAATACCGTAGGAACGCTCGCAGATGAGAGACGACATGCTGGAGGGAGGCACGTGTCTGTCGCGGACCGACGGCACACAGGAAGGTTTCGAGATCGCGACCGGTCAGCCCCGCGAGACGCGTCGGCGTCTTCTCGTAGCCCAAGTGCGTCAGAAATTCCGTCGCTGTCCGGCGATGGTACGTGCACGTCGAGCGCGCGAATCCACGGACCTGCTCCAAATAGGTCGTGTAGGCCGTAATGCGTTGCTCGAGGCCGCTCACCGCTCGTGGTGGATACAACGACAGCTCGGCGTCGAGATACCGATCCAATTGACGCACCAACGCCGCGAGATCGGGATCAGCTTGCGAATCCGTTGGCGCACAGGCCAGCAGCCGAGCGCGTGTGAGGCCGCTCAGGCTCCGCACACCGCGTTGCTGTAACTGGCGCGCCAGTCGAGGCGCGGCGCGGAAGTACTCGCGCGTGCGGTCGGTCGAGTACCCCTGCTTCAAGAGCCACGTGCCATATCCATCCAATGCCGGACCGATGATCGGCACGGACGTGTACCGACGGTGGACCCTGGGATACAGCTCAAGCAACATCGGACCCTCCCTGTGTCTGGTGCCGCAAGTGGCACGAGGGCCGATGCTACGGAAAAGTAATGTGGAGTGTTTGAGAGGAACCGCGCGGGATCACTGGAGATCCAGCGGCGGATCTCCACATTTCTGATCTCTCACCATTCGTCAACAAATGTGGAGCTCCACATTTGTTGACGAAGTCGGCTACTTGACCTACGGGACCGACGCGGCCAACATGCTCTTCCACGTCGTCAATGATCGCCACCGCCACAAGCGCTCGATAATCTTCACGACCAACAAGTCCTTGACCGCCTGGGGCCGTGTCCTGCACGACGACGATCTCGCGCATGCGATCATCGATCGCGTCCTCGAGCGGGGGCGCCTCCTGCCCCTGGATGGGCCCTCGATGCGGACCAAGCACCTCGGACTTGATGAGCCCACCTCACCTGAGGCATCACATCAACTGGCCAGACCAGCCGAACGCGAAGTGATCAGAATTTCCGGAATTGAGGCACCAGAATTTCCGGAACCCACATCTTTTATTATCGGCGCACGTTTCAACCGCTGGTGGAAGCTGCCCGGATATCTTTGGTTCTTGTCCACAACATGCCGTTGCGAGGCCTTGCGAAGGCCGCCAAACACATCGATGCCACAGGAGCCACACGCAGCGCTATGGGACGACTGGGGCGCACGGATGGCAGCGACGCCGCCGTTGCCGCCGATTGAACCAAGCACGGTGGCGCGACGGCTGAGCGCCCGTGCTAGTAGTGATAAACGCCGTAGTGTGGACGATCCTGCGCGCCAACATTGATCTATGTTCGGAAGCCGGGCCCCTCACGCGCCCGGGCCAGCGCACCGTTGAACCGATCCTGTGCGCGGTGCTACAATAAGCGGCATTCCAGAATCGCCAGGTCGGAAAGGAGACGAAATCATGTCGCGACTTTCGACCCTCTTCTTGACAACGGCGCTCATCGCCACAAGCATAATCGGGGCAACTCAGGCGCAAGCACCTCAGGGAGGCCAGCAGGCGGCCGCGCTTCCCGACGGGATGGGCAAAGAGCTCGTGCAGCGGGCTTGCACGACCTGCCACGGTGTCAATCAAATCTCCAACTCCACCGGATACACGAAAGAGCGGTGGCAGGCGCTCTTTGGCACCATGATCAAACTGCCCGACCCGCAGGCAGACACGGTCGCACAGTACCTGGCCACCCACTTCCCGTACAAGCCGGGACGCGAACCGAAGCTGGTGCCAGGCCCGGTCCAGATCTCGTTTCGCGAGTGGCAGGTGCCGACGCTCGGCCAGCGCTCCCGCGATCCCGTACAGTCGCCCGACGGCATGATCTGGTGGGCGGGACACTGGGGCAACCTCGTCGGCCGTCTGAACCCAAAAACCGGCGAGATGCGTGAGTTTCCGCTGCCGCAAGGCGCACGCCCGCACAGCATCACCAGCGATGGGGCCGGCAACATCTGGTACGTGGGCAACAGCAACGGGACCATGGGGAAGCTGGATCCGAAGACCGGCGAGAGCACTGTTTACATCCTGCCAGATCCCGCCGCGCGGGACCCGCATACGCCGGAGTTCGATCGCAACGGCATTCTGTGGTTCACCGTGCAGAACAGCAACATGGTGGGACGGCTGAACCCGGCGAACGGCGAGATCAGGCTCGTCAAGATGCCGACGCCTGATGCCGACCCGTACGGCCTCGATATCGATTCGAAGGGCGTGCCGTGGATCGCTTTGACCGGCACCTACAAGATCGCGCGCATCGACCCGGTGACGATGGCGGTGCGCGAGTACCCTGTTCCAGACGAGAAATCCCGGATCCGCCGCCTCACCGTCACCAGCGACGACATGATCTGGTACCTGAACTACTCACTCGGCAGGCTGGGCCGGCTGAATCCCGCGACGGGCGAGACCAAGGAATGGCAGTCGCCGAGCGGTCAGGACACGCAGCCGTACTCGATTGTCGCCATCGACGACATCATCTGGTACAACGAATCGCGCCGCCGGCCCGATGCGCTGGTGCGGTTCGATCCGAAGACGGAGCGCTTCCAGAGCTGGGCGTTTCCGTCCGGAGTCGGCGCGCTGCGTAACCTGCGCGCCACCGCCGACGGCAACCTGCTGGTTCATCAGACGAGCGTCAACCGAATTGGCCTCGTCACGATCAATCGGTCGACGACGCCGAGCAGCCGATAGTTGTTTCGATTCGTGAATGGTGAGGTGGGGCGCTCCGGACCGTACGGCCGTTCTCATTCGTCGGCGCGATCCGGCAGCGATCGCGCTGGTGACCGATAACGGATTACCTGTAAAGTACCGGGTGCCCCTCCCGCTTCAGCGCCGCCGCCATTTCAGGCCCGGTATCACCACGATCGTTGCGAGTCGCTGTGGGTGGCGACCGGCAAGAGAGGGTCCTGATTCTTCGCGGCGGCGATAAACGGCAGACGCCAGAATCCTCGTCGGTCCTCAGTGTCGGCGCAGGGTTTACCCAGAGGCGAGCGTCCTGAACGGCCTTTCTTGAACGGTTGCGGCAAGTCTGTTCAAACTCGCCGCCGCGCGCGCCTCGAATTCACTGGCACGCAAGATCCGGACGTCGATGGGCGCGAAATGGTCGTCAGGCCCAATTCGATAGTCCAATGCACGTGAGACGGTGTTGCCAGCTGTCCAGGTTGCGAAATCCCGAGATAAGACCAGGCGCAGACCGATGGCGAACCGCTCCCCGAGGCAGCCGAGGCGTCCGGCGACCCCGGCACCAAAACGGACGCTCTGCGAGCGGCGATTCTTGAGCGTGGCATCGCGATCGAGGCGGCCGATGATCTTGGCGGCGCACTCGGGACGTCGACCAGCGAACGCATCCAGATCCTGAATGGTCTCTCACCCGCAGAGACGTTCGTCGTTCTCGCCCACGAGTACGCTCACTGCCTGCTGCATCGTGCCGACGACCGGCCAGCCTCACGTGACACGCGAGAACTTGAAGTAGAGGCCGTCGCCTTCGTCGTCGGCGAAGCCGTCGGGCTCGACGCACGAGAATCGGGTCGCGACTATCTACATCTTTACAACGGCAACCGCGAGGCGCTCGCAGGTTCGTTGGACCGCATCCAGCGAGCGGCGTCAGTGATTCTGGCGGCCGTCTGCGCCGGCGGATAGCGATCCAGTCGGCCGCGCCCAGCCGGTGCGTCGGTCGTGCGCTGGCTGGGCGATCCTCACCATCGGTCAGTTCGTGATCCCGACATCCCCAGCGGCGCGCAAGATGCTCCCGCTCGATTCCCCCGCAGGTTCTGACAAGTTCAACGCGATGCCCGGCATGTTGTCCTCGGTGGGTCTGCTGTCTTCGCATACGTTCGGACGGGGTGCGCCGGCGTCGCCATGCGACCAGCGTCGGTCCGGCAGAGCCGCGCCAGCGGAAGAGCGTGCTGTCACGCCTGTGCCAAAGCCCCGCCGCTTCGCCGCCGCGCCCCGTCCGCGTGTCCTCGCGTCAGGCCCGGTGATGGTGGTTCCTCAAGATCTGCGAAGGAACCACACATCACGGTTCCTGGGAGGACAAAATGGCTACGACAGCAACGACCACCCCGAACCAGCCCGTCACCTGGGTGCCGCGCCGGGGAGCGGCGGTCCGGCCACGGGATCGAATCAAAACTCACTATACTTGTCGAGCGCCAACGCCGATCTATATCGCGGGCCGGCGCCCGCGGCCGTTTTCAAGCTTGGGAGGTAGGTATGAAGCTCCTGATCGCATCGATGGTCGGCCTGCTGCCGTTGTCGGCATCGCTGGTCGCTCAAGCCCCAGAGCCGAACAACAGTGGCGTCTCGGTGGCCCTTGTCCATCTGATCGTGCGAAATCCTGAGGCACACAAGAAACTCTGGGTCGACATGCTCGGCGCCCAGGTCACATCCAGCGGGTCTTTGGAGTTGCTCAAACTGCCGGGCCTGTTTGTCACCCTCCAGAAAGGCGAGCCCCTCGGCCCGTCGAACGGATCCAGCGTGAATCACGTTGGTTTGTGGATCAAAGATTACGACACCGTCAAGGCGAAGGTCACCGCGGCCCACCTCACAATCATCTCCGACAACTACAAGGCGGCCGAATGCGCATCCGCGCCCGGCACTCCTGCCTGTCAAATGACGGTTTCTTTTCCGGATGGCGTAGGGGTCGAGTTTACCGAAGACAAACAGTTGACCGGTACCGCGGCCAGTCATCACATCCATATGCAAACGACCGACCCGCAGGGTCTCCGCGCGTGGTACGCGAGGACCCTCGGTGCCACCGCAGGCCTGCGCCGCGGCACCATCATGGCCGCGATGTTTGAACGTGGCGAAGTGGATTTCAACAAGGCTGCCCAAGCGCAAGCGCCGACGAGCGGCCGCGCGATCGACCATTTCGGTCTCGAAGTGAAAGGGCTGGAGGCGCTCTGCAAGAAGCTGGAGGCGGAGGGCGTGAAGGTCGACACACCTTTTCATACGGTTCCGGGAACCACGATCAGGCGGGCCTTCATCACCGATCCCGTGGGAGCGCGAATTGAATTGATCGAGGGACTGCCGGCGAACTGACCTCCAGCGGCGTCCGCGCTTCCTCGGTCCACTGCCCGGTCGGTGCGAGATCACGCCACGGCCGAGGCTGCACGGGCACGAAGCACGCTGAAACGCCAGCGGTCTGGCGCGTCCTACGACCTGCCGGCAAAGGCGGCAATCACGATCAGAATCACACCGAGCGCCGTGACCGAGGACCAGACGTCCAGGCCGTAGTGCTTCCAATAGAATATCACGAGGCTCCAGCCCGACCGCCCCATGATCTTGACGCCGGAAACCCGTGGGCCCGTGTAGGTCCCGTATTCGGAGACGCTGCGATTCGGAAAATCCCGCCGCACGCGCCAAAACATCGCGAACCACCCGGCAAGCACGAGAACAAACCCCGTGACTCCTAATGTCTGCATGGCGCGTCCCTCTTTCTGTAATGCTGGTTCGGTGAATGACGGTGATCCGGTGACGAGCGCTCGGCTGGAGAGCATAGTGAAACTCCACCGATCCGGCAAGCGCCTGTTGACTATGCACGCCGAGCCGCGTAGAACTTCACGTGTCTACCGCATCGAGGGACGATCCCGGCCGCGGCGAACCGGGCCGGCCTCGGCGCCGCACGGCGGCTGTCCCGAGCGTACGGGATCACACGGAGGTGCCCGGTGACCGATCGATATTTCGGGCCCCTGACGACCCTGGCGATCCTGGCGGCGACGGCGTCTCTGGCTCAGGCGCCCGCCGCTGGCCAGGGGCTGCCGCGAACACCAGACGGCCAACCTGACATACAGGGCGTGTGGACGCGGCGCGTGGTGGGAATGTCCTCGTATAGCCTCGAGCGTGGGGCGAACGAAGAGCACGCGCTGCTGTCGGCTGGCTGCGCCCAGGACGTGGTCGATTGCGAGCGCTCGGCTGAGGAACTGAATGCGGCGGTCGCTCGGAGGCGCGGCGAGCATGTCAGCGTGATTGTGGATCCCCCGGACGGCAAAGTGCCGTATCAGCCGTGGGCGGCGGCGAGACGGCAGGACATCGCGGACCACCACACGAATCCGCGCGGCCTCGCGGACGTCGATCCGCAGGCGCGGTGTCTGCTCTCCGGCGTGCCACGCATGAATTATCAGGAGGTGACGGCCATTCAGATCCATCAGATCCCTGGCTACCTCCTCGTCAACTACGAGTTCAACCACACCTATCGGATCATCCCACTGGACGGCCGGCCGCACGTCGGAGCAGGCGTGAAGCTGTGGATGGGCGATTCCCGCGGCCGGTGGGAGGGCCAGACGCTCGTCGTCGACGTCACCAACCACAATGACAGAACGTGGTTTGATATCGTCGGGAGCTTCCATACCGACGCCTTGCATGTCGTCGAGCGCTGGACGTTCGTCGACGCAGATACGATCCATTACGAAGCCACACTCGACGATCCCAAGGTGTTTACGCGACCCTGGAAGATGGCGTTTCCCCTCGCGCGCCGCAAGGCCCCGGGCGTGGAGCTGCTGGAAATGGCGTGTCACGAGGGTGAACGCAGCTTGAAGCTCATGCTGGGCAGGTGAGGCCACCCGCACGGCGCTCCAGGCGGGTGCATGAGGGTTGAATGTCACACCTGAGGCTCACCATCGCCACCACCGACTACGATCATTTCCGCGATTTCAGGACCGGCTTCGTCACGGCCGAAGGCATCGACCACACCTGGCTCACGCTCGGGCATCACGAATGCTTCGCACGCTTCACCGCGAACCGCGAATTTGATGTGTCGGAACTGTCCTTCGCCAAGTTTCTGGCCCAGGTCAGCAGAACAGATGCCGATATCGTCGGGCTTCCCGTGATCTGCTCCCGGTTGTTCCGGTTCTCCTCGTTCTACGTGAACAGGAAGAGCGCGATCGCCACCGTGGAGGATCTGAGGGGCAAGAGGATCGGCTCGCCGGAATGGGCCCATTCGGCCGCCGTCTACATGCGCGGCTGGATGCACAACGAGATGGGCGTGAAGCTGACCGACGTACACTGGTATCAGGCAGGCGCGAACGCGCCGGGCCGCGAGGAGAAGGTGGAACTCAATCTCCCTGAGGGCCTGACGCTCACGCGCGTCCCGGACAAGAGCTTGAGCGAGATGCTGGCCGCGCAGGAAATCGATTGCGCCATCATCGCGCGCCCGCCGGCCTGTTTTCTCGACGGGGACTCCGACGTGGTGCGACTCTTCCCCGACTATCTCCGCATGGAGCAGGATTATTACGCGCGCACGAAGGTGTGGCCAATCATGCACATCATCGCGATGAAGAAGTCCATCGTCGACGAGAACCCCTGGGCCGCGCGCAATCTCTACAACGCCTTTCTGGAATCCAAGCGCCGCTCCATCGAACGCATTCTCGACCCCGCGGTGTCACGCTACCCGGTGCCCTGGCTGACGACGTACGCATGGAGGATGCGCGACATGTTCGGCGGCGATTGCTATCCCTACGGCATCGAAGAGAACCGCCCGACCTTGGAACAGATGGCGCTCTACGCCCTCCAGCAGGGTATCGCGCACCGCCTGATGAAGCCCGAGGACCTCTTCCCGAGGGGCATCATGACGAAGGTGGTTATCTGAGCGCCGATGACGCCCGCGCCGTTTCCGCCGCCCCCGATCCTCGACCGGACCGGGGGCGAGCCAGGGGTGCTGCGTTCATGATCGCGCGTCCGCTCCTGCGTCGGTTACCCCACATCCTCCAGGTGCTGGTCCGGCACGGGATCGCGCACCTCGTCGCGCAGTGCGCGGCCCGCCTACCCTGGCTGGCGCGCTGGGTGCCGCTTGCGCGGCTCACGGGCCCTCAGCGCTTCCGCCGACTGTTCGAGGACCTCGGCGGCAGCTTCATCAAGTTCGGCCAGATGCTGGCGCTCCAGCCCGACATCGTGTCGCTGGAGTACTGCGACGAGCTCTTCAACCTGCTCGATCGCATCGCGCCGTTTCCGTACGAGCACGTGGAGCAGGTGTTCCGGGAGGAGTTGGGGCAGGGACCGGCGGACCTGTTCGACCACTTCGACCCCAAGCCGCTGGCCACGGCGTCGATCGGCCAGGTTCACACGGCGATCCTGCGCGGCCGCAAGGTTGCCGTGAAGGTGCAGCGGCCGAGCGTCGAAGCAGACTTCAACGGCGACATCCGGCTGTTGGTCCTCGCCATGGGGCTCATCCGGCGCCTGCAGCTGAAGTCGATGTACTGGGTCCTCGAGCCGGGCGGCGAATTCGTCGCGTGGACCCGCGAGGAGCTCGACTATCGCCACGAGGCGCGGTACGCGGAACGGCTGCGCCGCAATGCGGAGTCCAACCCGCACGAGCGCGCGCCCGCGATCTTCTGGCACCTGACGACGCGCCGGACGCTGGTCATGGAGTTCATGTCGGGCCTCACCGTCCTCGACTACCTCCGTGTGCTCGCGGCGGGCGACGAGTGGACGACGCACCGGCTGCGCGCCGCCGGCTTCGAACCGAGCCGCTTCGCGCGCCACATCATCGACAATTTTCTCGGCGACGCGTTTCAGTACGGCGTCTTTCACGCGGACCTGCACCCCGCGAACCTGCTCATCCTGCCGCAGAACGTGGTGGGGTACGTGGACTTCGGCATCACGGGCGTGCTGAGCCGCTACTCGCGGCGGTACCTGGTCGAGATGACGCTCGCCTACACGCGCGCCGACGTCCCCAGCATGGCCGACGCGTACTTCAAACTCGTCAGCTGCGGGCCCGACGCCGACCCGGAACAGTTCCGCCGGCTGCTGGCCGAGACGTCGCGGGATTGGTATGATGGCGAAGGCGGGCAGACGGTGTTCAAGAAGAACTTCACGCTCGTCATGCTCGACTTCCTGACGCTGTCGCGCAAGGCCGGTATCGGGCCCGAGCGGGATGTGATTAAATACATCCGGTCCGCGATCGCCGCGGACGGGCTCATTACGCGGTTCGCGCCGGGCTTCAACGTGGGACGGCACCTCGAGGAAGTCTGCCAGCGCTGGGTCGCGCAGGAAGGGCGTCGGATCACGTTCCGCTACAGCACGCTGACGGCCCTGGCGGCCTCGGGCGGGCGGCTGATCGAGGACGGTCCTGCGCGTGCCGCGTCGGTGCTGCGGCGGGTCGCCGAGGGCGAGTCGCTCGGTCGTGTTGACGTCACGACGACCGCGCGGCGCAGAGAGCGGGTGCGCAAGCGCACCATCCGTCTCGCCGGCCTCGTCGTCGCGTTCACGGCGCTGCTGGAGTTGACGGCGGGGGCTCCGCAGCTGGGCCTCAACCTGTTCACGGCCGAGGCAACGCTCGTGGCGGGCGCGCTGCTGGTGCTGGGGGACTCACTGCGAAAACTTGCGCTGGCCGGTTGAGGCCGGTCGGAAAGGCCCGTCGATGGCCCGGGTGCGCGGCGCGGTGCCGCTGCAGTCGGCGGCCAACGGAAGGATCCCATGACTCAAGCATCGACGATGCGCGACCTGGTCAAATCCGCGATGACGCTGCCGTGGGCGATTTCCATGTTTGGCGTGCAGCAGTTCACCAACCTGATGGGACCGCCATCTTCCGAACGCATGGCCGACGCGGCCGCCGCCTTCGACGAGGTGAGCGACGTCACCGCGGAGCGGCTCGACGGCTGGCTGAAACAGACCTACAAGGTCGGCACGGGCGTCCAGCACGCGTTCGTGGACCTGATGATGCTTAGGGCGCCGGAGTTCGACCAGAGCACGCTGATGCATATGGCCGCCGAGATGCAGGACGGTCCGGTCTTCCAGGCGGTCGTCAAGTACGGCCTGCCGCCGGTCGGCTGGCTCGACTCGTTCCTCGTTTCGCGGCAGGACTCGCCGGCGCTGGTGCAGGAGTTTGCCAACAAGCTCCATATCATCACGCTCGTCACCCATGTGCACGGGGAGCTCGGCCTCGACGCCAACACGGTCGACCCGCTGCCTGTCCTGGTCGACAAAGTGGCGGCGATGCCGACCTTCCCGCGCGTGTGGGCGACCGAAGGACTCGGCGCCTGGTTCGGCGACCGGGCGATGGCCAAGGCGGCCGGCGGTGCCGATCCGACCGGCCTGCTGAGGGACGCGGACTGTGCCTCGCTCCCGCCGTGGAGCCTGACCATGCTGCACGCCGGGATCGGCATGGCCTTCGCGAAGGCGATTCTTGCGAAGCTCGAGCCGACGAGCTCGACCGAGAGCATCCGTGCCGGCATCGCGCGCTTTGTCAAGCTGTGCCGCGACTCGGCGCGGCCCGGGTATGCGGGCGCCGCGCTCGAGTCGCTCGGCCTGGCGACGCGGACGCTGTATCCGAACCTGCTGCGGGCGATCGACCGCGAAATCCCGACGGTCGATCCGGACCTGCAGGGCTACTTCTGGCACGGCGCCGGCCGTGCGATGTACTTCGAGCCGATGGGCATGCTGCCCTCGGCGAACGCGCCGTGGCGTGTCATCCGCCGGCTCGATCAGGAAGCGCCGCACGACCTCGCGCGCCGCAACATCCTTTCGGGCATCGGCTGGGCGCTGTCGGTCGTCAACATGCGCCAACCGATCGTGATGGAGGCGTTCCTGCGCCACCACGCCGCGCTCGTGGGGGCGGACGACGCGTTCACCAACGGCGTCGCTTCGTCGCTGATGATGCGCTACGACACGACGCGGGAGGACCTGCACGTCTCGGCGTACATCCACTACGAACCGGTCGATGCCGAGGTCGCGTCGGCGTGGCGCGCGCTCATTGCCGCGCCCTGCGAGCTCGCGCTGAGCGAGACGTACGGCAAGCTGACGCGAACCGCCTCGCTCGAGCAGCTGTTCCACTACCGCCCGGCGGCGAGTTAGCGCCGGCCTCCGATCGATGGCCACGTCTGCCGCAGCGAGCCAGGCTGCCGTCGACCGGCAGGGCCGGCGGAAGCAAGTCGAGACGGCGCTCCGAGTGCTCGGCCGCCCGGTGTCCGGGCGTCGGCCGCCGCCCGAGGGGCGCCTCGGCGCGGACGAGGACCACGCGCGCCGACTGCGTCAGACGCTGACCGACCTCGGGCCGGTCTTCGCGGGCTTCGGCCGGTATCTCGCGTCGCGCTTCGACCTGCTTCCCCGGCGCACGCGCGCCGAGCTGGGCGCGATCCCCGACGCGGGCGCGCCGCTCCCGTTCGCCTCTGTCGCGGCGCTGATCCACGCGCAGCTCGGCGCCGCCCCCGATCGGCTGTTCTTCGAGTTCCACAAAACACCCTTCGCGGTCGGCTCGTGGACTGAGCGCCATCTCGCCTGGCTCTCGCCAGGCGTGCCGGCGATGGTCACCATCGTACGTCCCGATGCCGCCGCGGCGCTCGAGGCGGACGTCCCGCTGCTG
>Ga0209343_10005165_pt1 | contig 15935 bp, 16 predicted proteins | sample RifCSPlowO2_02_FD_184026 | JGI IMG/M metagenome (GOLD analysis project Ga0209343, IMG submission 184026) | Groundwater microbial communities from Rifle, Colorado - Rifle CSP2_plank lowO2_0.2 (SPAdes) (version 2) | ecosystem: Environmental > Aquatic > Deep subsurface > Groundwater | place... | reverse complement strand
TGCATCACGTCTCGGCACACTTCAACGTCTACCGGCCCTTGTAATCAACGACGCGCTTGATGACAGTATCCCGAAAGGAGCTGGAGAACGCTTGGCCGGTCTTCTGGGAGTTCGGCTTGTCGAACTACAAGGGGGTGCAGGCACACGGCGCCACTCGAGGCTCCGGAGGTGTTCATGGACCTCGTGGAGTCATCCTTGTTGTGCGGCCGACCCAGCTTCGTCTGATGTTACGGGAGCCAATGGCTGCCCTGACAGGGAGCGAGTTTCTGGCTCGAGGGAGAGGAGTAAATGCGAGTCGCATTTATTGGAGTGTCTCATTGGCATGCACCGTTCTACATTGAGCCGGCTCTTCAACTGAAGGGAGTGACTATTGTTGGCGTTAGTGATCCAGATTTCAAGATTGCGCAATCCTATGCGGAGCGTCTCATTTGCCCTTGGTGTGCCGACTATCGAACCCTTTGTGACCGTGTGAAGCTCGACTTCGTTTTTGCGTTGGGACGTCACTGCGACATAAGGGAAGAGGCCTGCCACCTCATCGAAGCGGGAATCCCTTTCGCGATGGAAATCCATGTGGCTTGGATGGCAGCGAGGTGGAGGTTTTGGCGGAGCGAGCGACCGCCCGAGGAGCCTTTGCCGCTGTGCCTTTTGTATTGCGGCAAAGTCGGCCCTTGACCACGATCCGTGAGCTGGCAGAAGGGGAGACTACGCAGCACCTCTCCTTTAGGTTCCTCGCTGGGACGGTAGCACGATACAGATAAGCTGGCTCCGACTGGATGCTAGATCCGGAGCGTGCAGATGGCGGCTGCACCCTTATCGCCCTTGATTCTTCGCCCGAAGGGGCTTCCATCATCCCTGGAGGGGGCACCATGAATACATAGTCGGAGGGTTGCATGAGCACGTGGCATTTCGGAGATGTTCGGGTCGATCGCATTCTCGAGTTCGAACGACCTCTGCTTCCGCCTCAGCAACTCTATCCAACATCCACCAGGGAAGCGATTGATCGCCATCGCCACTGGCTGGAACCCAAGCTTCTGGACCCCTCATCCGGATTCTTGCTCATTGCATTTCACAGCTTTCTCGTCCGGAGCAAAGGAGTGAATATCCTTGTCGACACGTGCGGAGGAAACGACAAGCACAGACCACAGAAGCTTCGTTACCATATGAATCAGTGGCCGTATCTCGAGAATCTCGCGGGTGTTGGCATAGCTCCCGAAGATGTCGATTTTGTCCTATGCACTCACCTCCATGTCGACCACGTTGGATGGAACACGAGGCTTGTGGGCGGTCGATGGGTACCGACTTTTCCGAGGGCGAAGTATCTTTTCGGTCGATTAGAGTGGGATTACTGGCGGGGGCATTACAAGACACAGGCTTTCGTCGATGATCCGTATCACATTGACAGCATTCTTCCCGTCATCGAAGCCGGGCAGGCACAGTTCGTCGATGGCAACTATGTATTCAACGAGGAGGTGTGGCTCGATCCGACGCCAGGGCATACCCCGGGGCACGTGTGCGTTCACGTTCGCTCACGTGGACGGGAGTGCGTCATGAGCGGAGACGTAATGCATCATGCGGTGCAATGCGCAGAGCCTGACTGGAGCAGCTGCTTTTGCGTGGACCCGGAGCATTCTCGAAGAACGCGCCGAGCCTTCCTACAACGGTACGAGGAGACATCCGTCATCATACTTCCCGCGCATTTTCCTACACCAACAGCGGGTACGATAAAGCGCTCGGGGCCGGCGTGGCAATTTCAGTTTGCTGAGATTTGCTGAGAAATGATCCCCGCAGAGCGTCCAAGGGCCACATGACGGAGCACCGCGAAGCGATGTGGCCTGTCAAGGACTTAACGTGATATGCGGTGGCGCGGGTGAAAGAGTGCAGAGACCCGTAGCAGCACCCCCCTGGCCAGGAACCACGGCCATCGTGTCACCGAAAGAGGGCCTCCTTTGGCTGTGACTTATCCTCGATCGCCCGAACAAGATCTCACATCGAGAGCGAGAAACCACTGAGCATTCCACTGGAAACAATCCTCGCGCTGGAACCAGCGCGCCTTCGCATGACAGTGCCCGAATCATACCGAGACAGGAACGGGCACATGAACATGCGCTGATATCTCGCGATCTTCGATGATGCAGGCAACGTCCTGCGGCTCCGAGTCGGGCTGACTCCGGAATATCATCGGCGCCTGCCTGAGGCGCGCCTGCCGGGAACCCCGCATGCGTATCGTGGATCTAACGTTCCCGATCAAGCCGCACTTTCGCTGGCAGGTGGCGACCGAGCTGCGGTCGTCACACGCCCGAGGAGACCAGTTCCAGCGCACGGTGCTGACCATCCATTGCCACGCCTTCACGCACGTGGACGCCCCCGTGCACTTTTTGCCGGGGGGCCGGCACGTCGCCGAGCTGCCCGTGGACCGGTGGGTCGGAGAGGCGGCCGTCGTGGATCTCACCCATATCGGGGCGAACAGCGAGGTGACGGCGGCAGACCTCGAACGGCAGGCCCGGCACGTGCGGGCCGGGGACATCGTCCTGCTCCGGACCGACTGGCCGAAGCGGGTGAGCGTCGAAACGGAGCGGTTCTGGCGCGACGCGCCCTACACCGGGCAGAGCGCCTGCGAGTGGCTGATCCGGCGCCAGGCGAAGACGGTCGGGTATGACTACCCACCGGACTTCTGCATCCGGACCACGATCTTCGAGCCCGAGAAACGATTGGCCCGCAAGGACCACACGACGCACCACGCCTTCTTTCCGGCCGGCATCACGGTCGTCGAGTATCTCACCAATCTGGACGAGATCGGGGTCCCCCGCTGCCGCTTTGTGGCCCTGCCGCTTCGCATCGAGGGAGCCGACGGCTCCCCCGTCCGCGCCGTGGCGATCGTGGACTGATTCGTTCTCAGATGCGGACCAGCGAGGAATTCGCATTGTCACCCATTCGATTCAGCCACATAGTAGATGTTGGGCCGATCGGCCGGGTTGACAGCGATCCAGGTCGCCGCCGGCGTCTTTCAATACCCGTTGGCATCTTCCCGAACCATGTGGGGGGGGCCGAGTTTTCCCGTGAAAAAGGAGAAGGACATGAAGCGACCGTACGAAGAACTTGGTGTCGTGAACACCCGGGAGGTGTTCAAAAAGGCCATGGAAGGCGGGTACGCCATCCCCGCGTACAACTTCAATAACCTGGAGCAACTGCAGGCCATCATCATCGGCTGCGCGGAAAGCAAGTCCCCCGTCATCCTACAAGTGTCAAAAGGCGCCCGGGAGTACGCGAACCAGACCCTGCTTCGCTACATGGCCATGGGCGCGGTCAGAATGGCCAGAGAGATGGGAAGCAACATTCCGATCACCCTGCATCTCGACCACGGTGATTCGTTCGAACTGTGCAAGTCCTGCATCGAGTTCGGCTTTTCCTCGGTCATGATCGACGGCTCCCACCTTCCCTACGAAGAGAACATCAAGCTCACCAGGCAGGTCGTGGAGTACGCGCACCAATATGACGTAAGCGTGGAGGGGGAACTCGGTAGGCTGGCGGGCATCGAGGAACACGTGGTCGCCGAGAAATCCAGCTACACCGACCCCAACCAGGTCCAGGACTTCGTCGGCCGGACGGGCGTGGACAGCCTGGCCATCTCCATCGGCACATCCCACGGCGCGCACAAGTTCAAGCCCAAGCCGGGCGAGAGCATGCCGCCCCTGCGCTTTGATATCCTACACGAGATCGAGAGGCGGCTGCCCGGCTTCCCGATCGTCCTGCACGGGGCGTCCTCGGTTCTTCCCAAGTACGTGGCCATGATCAACGAGTACGGGGGGAAGCTCGAGGGCGCGGCGGGCGTCCCGGAGGAGCAGTTGCGCGAGGCGGCCAAATCGGCGGTCTGCAAGGTCAACATTGATACCGACGGCCGGATGGTCGTGACGGCGATCGTCCGCAAGGTGCTCGTGGAGAACCCGAAGGAGTTCGATCCCCGGAAGTACCTGGGGCCCGCCCGGAAGGAATTGATCGAGATGATCAAGCACAAGAACACCTTCGTCCTGGGGTCGGCCAACAGGGCATAGCAGCGTCACCCTGGTTGCGGGCGAAGAATGGGGGCGCCTCCCCGGCGGTAAAAGGTGTGGTGTGAAACGCCTCAACCCCATCAAGGCCTGGTTTATCTCCCTCGTCGGCATCTACGGGGTCATCTCTGCCGCGAGTCCCGGCACCTTCCGCTTCCTCGATCGGGTGGATCTCGTCTTCCATGAGGCGGGCCATGTGATCTTGGGCTTCTTCGGGGAGTTCATCGGGATCCTGGGCGGCAGCCTCATACAGGTCCTGATCCCGGCCGGAATCGTGGTGTACTTCGCGGTCCACCAGCAAAAGTACTCTGCCGCCGTGACACTCTTCTGGGTTGCCCAGAGCCTCTTCAACGTCTCCGTGTACACCAGGGATGCCCGGGCGCGGCGGCTGCCGCTGCTGGGAGGCGACGAAACGCTTCATGACTGGAACTACATCCTGGGCCGGCTCAACCTGCTGAACTGGGACCAGGCGGTGGGGAACCTGATCTACGCGACGGGCGTGGTAATTCTTGCCGCGTCGATCCTGGGGGGAATCTATTTTTCACGGGAGGAGGCGAAAGCGGAATAGTCGCATAACTCCTGTCTTAACCTGCAACCCACGCCCCCGCTCACAGAAAACCCCTTGTTTTCCCTAATCAACCAAGAATAGAATCCCTGAACCAAAGGCCTAAATCCGCCCTCCGCATGAGGCGGGTCAGGGCCGGGAAGAAAAAGCAGAACGACTATTCTATCTTCACTCGCGGTCCTTATGTAGAGTTCGAACCGGAGAAAGACATTGGACCTTGCGATGTTTGTAGCCGAATTCGCCGCAGCTATGACGTCGGCTGACGCCAGACGGCCTCAGGCCTCAAGCGCGCGCTCTGATCGGGTCTACAGGCCGGGTATCGGTCCCCATGCCGAGGACCAGGCCGTTGAGTTGACCGTGGCCGAACTCAAGCAGTTGCACCCTGATAGGTACAGAAAACTGCGGACTCGCGTTCCATATCCCAGCTCACGGCAGATGTGCGACCTTGCCCTGGGAGACGCACCCGATTGGGCCATAGAAGTCAAGATGGCGCGTTTCAGTGGGGATAACGGAAAGCCGGACGACACAGCGGTCAAGGACCTCCTCTCACCCTATAGCTGTGATCGCAGCGCGGTCTTTGACTGCGAGAAACTTGCCAGCGCCGGCTTTCCTGGACGAACTGCCGTGTTGATATATGGCTTCGAAGACAATCGCCGTCCACTTAGCGGAGCCATTGAAGCTTTTGAGGTGTTGGCTGGTACACGGGTCATCCTCGGGCCAAGGCGAACTGCACGGCTCGAAGGCCTTGTACACCCGGTATTCAGTGCGGGTCGTGTTTTCACTTGGGAGGTTTCACCACGGTGACCGATTGCTGGAGAAGAGAGTGCCTGCAGAGCTCATGCACGGGTTGAGTGTGAAGGATGCTCGCCACGTTTCAGGCGCTTGAGCAATTCTCCTCAACAGTGACTCCAGACTTGGAGAGATCAACGCCGCCGATGCCTCGCTACCTGGTCGTGCTCGGGGGAAGCCTCGCCGCGGTATTCATGTGGTCGGGGATACACCCACGCGACGTCGGGACGTGGTGGCTCGAAGTCATGCCGGTCATCATCGGCGTTCCGATCCTCGTCGCCACCTACCGACGGTTCCCCCTCACCCCGCTCGCCTATGTCCTGATCTGGCTCCACGCCATCATCCTCATGGTCGGCGGGCACTACACGTACGCTGAGATGCCGCTGTTCAATTGGATTCGTGACGCGTTTGCCCTATCCCGCAACCATTATGATCGTGTTGGACACTTCGCCCAAGGGTTCGTCCCGGCGATTCTCGCGCGTGAGGTTCTGCTGCGGACCTCTCCCCTCAGGGCCGGTAAGTGGCTGTTCTTTCTGGTCTGCTGTGTTTCCCTGGCCATCAGCGCCTTCTACGAGCTGTTCGAGTGGTGGGCGGCGCTTGTTACTTCTCCGGAAACGGGGACGGCATTCCTTGGGACTCAGGGTGATGTGTGGGACACGCAGTGGGACATGGCGCTCGCCTTGGTAGGGGCCATTTGCTCACAGCTTTTCCTCGGTCGTCTTCATGATTCCCAGCTCACCCGACGGGCGGAACCTCCCGTCCAATCCGACCGGGCCAGCCCCGAACTGCCGTAAGCCCTCGGCGAGCAGTGGTCTGAGTCGAGGGGAAGGGGCTACCCGTGGGGATTGACAAACCGGATCGGCCATTCCCACAGTTCCGGGACTGCGAATGGATTGGTGGGATTCAGTGTTTTCACGCGGGGAGACCACGATCATGAAAATCACTGCCAACGGCATCAGCATCAACTACACGCTTGGGGGGCCAGCCTCCGCGCCGGTCGTCACGCTGAGCCATTCGCTTGCGACGAACCTTTCGATGTGGGATCCGCAGATCCCCGCGCTCACCTCGCGCTATCGCGTCCTCCGATTCGACACGCGGGGTCATGGCGGCACCGACGCCCCCGAGGGCGCCTACTCCCTCGACCAACTGGCGGAGGACACGCGGGTGCTCCTCCAGACCCTGGGGATCGCGCGGACACACTTCATCGGGCTGTCCATGGGTGGATTCATCGGCCAGATCCTGGCCCTCACGTATCCCCAGATGCTCCAGAGTCTCGTCCTGTGTGACACGACCAGCCGGGTGCCCCCCGACGCCACACCCATGTGGGACGAGCGGATCCGCGCGGCCCAGGCACACGGCATGGAGCCGCACGTGGAACCCACGATCGGACGCTGGCTCACCGCCCCGTTTCGAGAGCAGCGTCCCGACGTCGTTGACCGCGTGCGCGCAATGATCCGGGCGACGAATCCGGCGGGCTACATCGGCTGCTGCCACGCCATCGCGGCGCTCGATCTCACGGACCGCCTGCAGGCCATCGCCGCGCCGACGCTGGTGATCGTGGGAGAGGAGGACCCCGGGATGCCGGTCGCCGCATCCCGGACGATCCACGAGAGGATCAAGGGGTCGGAGCTGGTCATCCTGAAGTCGGCCTCACACCTGTCCAACATGGAGCAGCCGGAGGCCTTCAACCGGGCGGCGACCACGTTCCTGGCAAGGTTCTGATCCCTGAGCAACGGAGGCGGAGGAATGGATCGCACCTTCTTCATCATCGGGGCATTGCTGGCGGCGCTGGGGGTGGGCGCAGGCGCGTTCGGGGCGCACGCATTGCGCGCGCGCCTGGCGCCCGAGCTATTGACCGTCTTCGAGACCGGCGTGCGCTATCACCTGATCCATGCCCTGGGGCTGCTGGCAGTGGCGTGGGCGGCGACGCGCTGGCCCGGACAGGCCACGCAGGCCGCGGGCTGGTTGTTTCTGGCGGGAATCGTCCTGTTTTCCGGAAGCCTGTACGGTCTGAGCCTGAGCGGTATCCGCGCGCTGGGGGCGATCACGCCTCTGGGCGGGGTCGCCTTCATTGCGGGATGGCTCACCCTGGCGTGGGCGGTGTGGCAGGGATAGCCTTGGGAGTCGGACCTGAGGGCCATCGAACGAGAGGGCAGACAGGGGGCAGCCCGCCTATTTCCCACCCCGAAGCACGCTCACGATCCGGGCCTGGATGGACTCCGAAGCGGCGCGGTCGCCGAACATCCCCATGCGAACCTTGACCGTGGTGGTATCGGTGCCGGTCGGTTCCACCTTCACGACGACCGAGGTGTCGTCCGCCCGCCGCGCCGTGATCGTCCCGCTGAGGGCATCCTTCTCCGTCTTGATCACCCGGATGTTCATCTGGTTCAGCGCACTGACTGCGGCCGACCAGACCCGCTCGTAGCCGCCGGTGTGGACCTGGGAGTGCTCCCCCTGAATATAGGCCACGGTGCCGGCCCCTGCGCCTGCGGCAGCACCCACCAGGAACACGGCGCACCCCTCCAGCACCGGAAACAAGAGCAGGATCACACCCAGCAGCCACGGCTGCCAGCCTCGCCATCTCGAACCCATCGTTGCCTCCTCTTGTACCAGTAAGCTCCGGCTCGCTCTGCCCCCCTGGCGTCCTCGGCCCGGTCGCCTATGCCCCTTCCGCGGCCCGGTCGCCCAGGAGCATGTCGGGAGGGCGGCGGCGATCCTTTCGACGGCGCTCCGTGGCGATCTGCTCGCCGTGCCGGCGGTCCAGGATCACCCGGATGTCCTTCCGTCCCTGCAGGGCGGGAGCCAGCTCCTGCTGCATCTTGGCGCAATGGCGGCTGATGATTAGGTAGTACATGGAACCCCCCAGAGGATCGAATCAGGTTCCATCAGTCCTGATCCCGACGATGGGGCCGGATTCCTGATCGTGCTCGCCCACGCATCGCCGGTCGGAGCTGCCAGCCTTGATGCTCCTACCCTGCCTGCGCTTCCGGCGACTGTCAAGACAAGCCCCTCCTGGGGGAGAGACACGACCGGGCCGGCCGTGACGTGCGGCTTCGTGAATAATCCGGGCTAGACGCCCAGACGGCCGGCCAGGTTCTCCAGAAAGAGCTTGGACTCGCGGTACTGGGCCTCCAGGTCGGGCACGCCGCCGACATCCACGGCGACGTAGCCGGAGAAGTCGTGTTTCTTCAGGGCCAGGAACACTCCGTCCCAGTCGACGGTGCCGCGCCCCACTGCCAGGTGCTGGTTGGTCTGCCCGTCGTTATCCGAGGCGTGGAGGTAGTAGACGCGGCTGCCCAGCTTCTCGATACTGAGGGGCAGGATTTCCTTCTGGGCGTGTTGGTGGCCGGTGTCCAGGACGGCGCCGAAATTCTCGATGTCCACCGCATCCATCAGCCGCAGGAGCGCGTCGGTGTTGCTCACGATCTCGCCCACCCGGGGCTCCAGGCAAAACTTCAGGCCGGCCCGGTCCGCCTCGTCGGCGCAGGCCCCGATGCTGTCCACCAGCCAGTCCCACAGATCGTTCCAGCGGAAGGCCGGGTCAATCTTCACCTGGAACCGCTTCCCAAAGCTGATGGCCTCCTGGTAGGGCGCCTCGCCCACGAACTCCAGCGGTGGGAGATAGCTGTCGGTCTGGATCGTTTCGCACCCGAAGAAGGTGGCTGTCTCCACGGCGAGCTTGAAGAGATCCAGAGCGTGGACCCGCCGGGCCTTCTCTGGGTGGACCAGCTCCGGTAGCACCGGGCAGAAATTCACGACGCGCACCCCCAGGTCCTCGCAGCGCTTCTTCAGTTTCTTCCGCTCGTCGTGCACGGCCCGGAGATTCTCTTCCCGCACTCCTTCCAGCTCCACGTTGGCGAAGCCGAGAGCGGCCATCTCTTCCACCGCCCGGTAGGTGTCCGGCAGGCTGGGCGGGTAGCCGTACTTCGAGATGGCGTACAGCCAGCAGCAACTGATCTTCATGGTGGCTCCTCGTCGGTGAAGGACGGCGCACTCGGAACCCGTCCGGTCAGTTATCGCCGGGTCGTCCGCAGCCGGCGGAGGCCCCGCCGGCGAAATTTCCGTCTCCGGGCGAAAGAGTATGCCCACGGCGCCCCGACGTCAAGGCGGTTCTGCCCCGGTTCGGCATCGTCCCCACTTGCGGGGGGTCTGGCAGCATCTCCACATAGTGGGGGGCCTGTAGAGAAAGCCTCAGTAATCCGACCGACCGCCGGAGGCGTCGTAGACGGCTCCCGTGACGAAGCTGGCGTCGTCCGAGGCCAGGAAGGCGATGACCGCGGCGATTTCCTCCGGGGCGGCCAGGCGTCCCATGGGGACCTTGCTGGCGAGGAGCGCCCGCTGCTCGGGGGTAAAGCTTCGCGCCATGTCGGTGTCGGTGAGGGCCGGGGTCACGCAGTTGACGGTGATGCCGTCCCGCGCCACCTCTTTGGCCAGGGACTTGGTGAAGGCGATGACGCCCGCCTTGGACACGGAGTAGGCCGCCATGTTGGGGTTCCCTTCCTTGCCGGCGACCGAGGCGAGGCTCACGATCCGCCCCCACTTCCTGGACAGCATGGCGGGCAGCACGGCGCGGCTGCAGTAGAAGACGCCGTGCAGGTTCACGGCCAGCACCCGATGCCACTCGGCGTCCGAGGTCTCGTGAACCGGGATCACCTCGCCCACGATGCCGGCGTTGTTCACCAGGATATCGATCTGCCCGAAGCGTTGTAGGACCGACTGCACCGTGGCGGCCACCTGGGCCGGATCGCTCACGTCCATGGGGCAGGCCAGGACCTTCCGTCCGGCCGCCTCCAACTCCTTGGCCGCGACCCCGGCGGCGTCTCGATTCACATCGGCGACCACCACGGCGGCCCCCTCGGAGGCCAGCCGGGTGGCGATGGCCTTCCCGATTCCGCGCGCGGCACCTGTGACGATTGCAACCCGATTGGCAAAGCGCATACGTCCCTCCTTCCTCACCTCACGAATGTGGCTCGAATCCGATGCCCCCCGAGAGAACCTGGGCAAGATGACGGAGGGATGATACGCGGCGCCAGGAGGAGGGAGCAACCGGCTTTCTCGCTTGGCACGGTCTTCAGGACAGCCCCGGGATTCGGTTGCCCGGTGACCGTCGCCGGTGTATCCTTCCCCGTACCGTCGCCATGACCCGATGTGCGAAATCAGGCCAAAGGGGATGCCATGCAGCCACCCACGCTCCAGGACGTCTATCGCGCCCGCCAGGTCATCAGCCGGTATCTGGCGCCCACGCCGCTGGTCCGCTCTGCGGCGATGTCCGAGGCCCTGGGGTGCGAGCTGTACCTCAAGCTGGAAACCGTCCTGCCCATCGGGGCCTTCAAGGTTCGGGGCGGGATCAACTTTATCTCGCAGCTCACGGAGGAAGAGCGGGCACGCGGCGTCATCACGGCCTCGACGGGGAACCACGGCCAGTCCGTCGCCTATGCCGCCAGGACGTTCGGGGTGAAGGCCATCATCGGCGCACCCGACGGGGCGAACCCCGACAAAGTCGCGGCCATGCGCCGCCTGGGGGCCGAGGTCATCCTGCGGGGGCGGGACTTCGACGAGGCGCGGGAGTGGGTGGAGGAGCAGGCGCGCCTGGAGGGCTACCGCTATGTCCATCCCGCCAACGAGCCGCTCCTCATCGCCGGCGTGGGGACCGCCAGCCTGGAGATCATGGAGGCGCTCCCGCAGGTGGACGTCATCATCGTCCCCATCGGCGGCGGCAGCGGCGCCAGCGGCCACTGCCTGGTGGCCAAGCGCATCAGCCCTACGGTGAAGGTCATCGGGGTCCAGGCGGAGAAGGCCCCGTCGGTGTACCTGTCCTGGAAGGCGGGGCGGAAGGTCCCGACACCGGAGTCCGCGACCTGGGCCGAGGGCCTCATGACCCGGGTCCCCTTCGACCTCACCCTTGGCATCATTCGGGAGCACATTGACGACATCATCCTGGTGAGCGAGGAAGATCTTCGCCAGGGGGTGCGATTCCTCCTGGAAGTCGGGCACCAGCTCGCCGAGGCGGCCGGCGCCGCGCCGGTGGCCGCGGCGCGGAAGCTGAAGGATCGCTTCCGGGGCCAGACCGTGGTCCTGATCGTCAGCGGAAGCAATATCACGCTGGACCAACTGCGGCGGGTCCTGACCGACCCGCAGCCCTGGTAGGTGGGCCATGGTGAAGACGGGGGCTCAGTTGCGCGAGCATTTGCCCGGGATCGCGCTCCTCCTGGCGCGCCTGTACGTCGGGTACTGGTTCCTGTGGACCGGCCTGGCCAAGATCGGCCGCGGGTTCCTCCGGGGCGACGCCCTCTTGCCGCAACTCGAACGATTCGCCGTCGGCACGCCGCACGCCTGGTATAAGGCGTGGCTGGTCAACGTCGTCATCCCATACGAGCACCTGTTTGCTGTCCTGACCTCGCTGGGTGAGACGCTGGCAGGAGTGGCAATCCTCCTGGGGGCGCTGACCAGATTCTCGGCCGGCGCGGGGATGTTCATGGTGGGGAACTACCTCTTCGCCAAGGGCTGGACCAGCCCCGCCGCGTCCCACGACAAGGACTTCCTCGTCCTGCTGTTGGTGGTTCTGGTCGGCGGCGCGGGGAAGTACTGGGGGATTGACGGCTGGTGGCGTGGCCGGCGCTGACTGGAAGTTCCCTATGCCGACGAAACCTTCGAAACAGCTCGAGACGTTCCCCAACCCGAACCCGGAGCGGGACTACGAGATCAGCTTTGACTGCCCGGAGTTCACCTGCCTCTGCCCCCGCACGGGTCAGCCGGATTTCGCCACGGTCCGGATCCGCTACGTCCCGGATCGGCTGTGCGTGGAGCTGAAGTCGCTCAAGCTGTACCTGTGGTCCTTCCGGAACGAGGGGCACTTCCACGAGGCCGTGACGAATCGCATCCTGGATGACCTGGTCCGGGCGACCCGGCCCCGCCGCATGACGCTCGTGGGCGACTTCTATGTCCGGGGCGGGATCCATACGATCGTGACGGCTACCTATGAGGCGCCGAGGCGGCGACGGAAGAGCCGAGAGCCGAGAGCCAAGAGCCGAGGGAAATAGCCGCCATGGGCACTGGGGAAACGGGGCGGATGCCCGGGCGGGGCGCGCTGGTCGGGCTGTTCGCCCTGCTGGCGGCCTGTGCGCCTGCGGCCTGGGTTCCCGCCCAGGATGGCACGATCCACCTGCCGCCCGGCTTCCGCATCAATACCTTCGTCTCGGGCCTGGACGCGCCGCGCTTCATGGCGGTGAGCCCGTCGGGCGACCTGTTCGTGTCGATTCCATCCCGCGGCCAGGTCGTGGCCCTGCCGGATCGTGACGGAGATGGGAAGGCGGACCGGGTGGTCGTCTACGCCGATGGCCTCAACCGTCCCCACGGCCTCGCCTTTTTCCGCGGGTTTCTCTACGTGGCGGAGACGGGCGCCGTGGTCCGCTTTCCGTACCGCCCGGGAGACCTGACGGGGGGCAAGCCCGAGGTCGTCGTCCCCGATCTGCCGCCCGGCGGAGGTCACTGGACCCGGACGATCGCCTTCGGCCCGGACGGGAAGATGTATGTGTCCGTCGGCTCCTCCTGCAACGTGTGCGAGGAGCGCGATCCGCGCCGCGCCGGGATCCTCCAGTTCAACCCGGACGGGACGGGCGGCCGGATCTTCGCCCGGGGGATCCGGAATGCCGTCGGGATCACCTTCCATCCTCGCACCGGAGAATTGTGGGCCACGAACAACGGCCGGGATTGGCTGGGGGACGACTTTCCGCCGGATACCATCCTCGTGGTGAAGGACGGCGCGCACTACGGCTGGCCACACTGCAACGGCTCGCGGGTCACCGATCCGGATTTCGGCCGGCTGGACTTCTGCAAGGCCACCGCGCTGCCGACCGCGGAGATCCAGGCGCATTCCGCCACGCTGGGACTGACATTTTACACGGGGAACATGTTCCCCGCCGAGCACCACGGGGACCTGTTCGTCGGGTTGCACGGGTCCTGGAACCGCTCCGTCCCGACGGGCTACAAGGTCATCCGGATTCCCATGCAGGGCGGACGCCCCGGCGCGCCGCAGGATTTCGCCACCGGATGGCTCCAGGGGGACCGCGCCTGGGGCCGGCCGGTGGACGTGATCACGGGGAAGGACGGCGCCCTCTACGTCTCGGACGACCGCGCCGGGCTGATCTATCGGATCTCCCATTCAAACCGCTGACGGAGTCGGACTGCGAATTTATCCACAGAGTACGCAGATTCCGCAGATTTCAGAGGGTCTCTTCCGAAAATAATCTGTAATCTGCGAAATCTGCGGATAAGTGATAGGTCGGGTCTTGGCGTCTTTGTGGTAAGAGGTTCGGCATAGGTTCCTGGCATGCGCATCCTGGTGGTCGAGGACGATCGGAAGGTCGCCAGCTTCATCCGTAAGGGGCTCACGGAGGAAGGCTACGCCGCGGACGTGGCTTCCGACGGGGAGACGGGCCTGGCGATGGGGCTGGACCGCCTCCACGACGTCATCGTCCTGGATGTGATGCTGCCGCGGAAGCCCGGATTCCAGGTGGTCCGGGAACTCCGCCAGGCGAAGGTGACGACACCGGTCCTCCTGCTCACGGCACGGGACGCGGTGGAGGACAAGGTGCAGGGGCTCGACGCCGGCGCGGACGACTACCTCACCAAACCCTTCGCCTTTGCCGAGCTGCTGGCACGGATACGCGCCCTGCTGCGCCGCGGGACGGCAGCTCGGGCCCCGGTGCTTCAGATCGCCGACCTCACCCTGGACCCGGCCGTGCGGACGGTCACGCGTGGGGGAGAGGCCATCTCGCTGACCAATCGTGAGTTCGCCCTTCTGGAGTACCTCATGCGAAACACCGGCCGGGTCCTCACTCGGACCATGATCGCCGAGCATGTGTGGGATTATTCCTTCGACTCGGGCACGAACGTGATTGACGTCTACGTGAACTACCTGCGGAAGAAGATTGATGCAGGCCGGGAACGCAAGCTCATCCACACGGTGCGCGGGGTGGGCTACGTTCTGAAAGCCGACTGAGAGCCGGGGACCCAGCCGACTTTTGGCCGGCGGCCCGTCGGCTGGGTGGCCGTGAGCCGAGAGCCGAGTAAGAAATCTGCGGAATCTGTCGCGCCATGGGCGGATCCGCCGCGAGGGGCGGTGATGCGGCCTGGCAAGATCCGCCTCGGGCGGACGAAATCTGCGGTTAGGTTATCCCTGAAATGAAACGACTCTCGATCCGGGCCCGGCTGACCCTGTGGTACATGGGGATCCTGGCCACGACCCTCGTCCTGCTGGGCGGTGCATCCTACGGCCTGCTGATGCGCGGGCTCTGGCAAGATGTGGACGCGACTCTCGAAGGGGTCGCCAAGACAGTCGTCCAGGCGGCGAATCGGCCGCCCGCGGAACTGATCCCCCCGGACCTGGATGAGGTGCTGCGGCGACTCTTCGGGCCGAGATTCACGGACAGGTTCTATCAGTTCCTGGACCCCGATGGCCGCCTGGATCCACGCTGGCCTCGATTCGGGGGCGAGCCGCTCCATGTCAGCCCGAAGGCCATGAAGAACGCCGCAGAGGGGTATGCGACCTTCGAGACGCGTCCGGGCAACGGGCGGTTCCCCGTCCGGGTGCTGACCTTTCCGGTCGTGCAACGCGGCCGAATGGTGAACGTTCTGCAAGTGGGGATGTCCCTGGAGGGGCTCTCCATGGCCCGCCAGCACTTCCTGTGGACCCTGGCGGCCCTGGTTCCCCTGGCGCTGGCGCTGGCCGGGACCGGGGGCTGGCTGCTGGCGCGCCGCGCCCTGCGGCCCGTGGACCAGATGACCACGACGGCCCGCCGGATCGAGGCCGAGCACCTGGGGAAGCGCCTCGATGGGGCGGAGGTGGACGACGAGCTGGGCCGCCTGGCCCGGACCCTCAACGAGATGTTAGCGCGGCTCGAGGCCGCCTTCGCCCAGGTGCGGCGCTTCTCCGCGGATGCCTCCCACGAGTTGCGGACGCCGCTCACGGTCATGAAGGGGGAGATCGAGGTTGCCCTGAGGAGCCCCCGGGACCCTGCAGAGTACCAACGGGTGCTGGAGAGTGGGCTGGAAGAGGTCGAGTCCATGACCCGCCTGGTGGACGACCTCCTCTTGCTCTCCCGCGCGGACGCCGGCGCCCTGCAATGGGAGGCCGGGCCGGTCGAGCTGGATCGCCTCGTGGAAGAGGTGGCCAAGGAGGGCGAGATCTTGGGCCGCGGGAAACAAGTGCGGGTGAAGATCCTGGGGCTCGAGCCCCTGATCGTGCAGGGGGATGGCCAGCGCCTCAAGCAGTTGCTGCGGAACCTCGTGGACAACGGGGTGAAGTACACGCCGCCCGGCGGCCAGGTGACCCTGACCCTCCGGGCCGTGAGGCACAATGGGTCGGAGCAAAATTCGAAATTCGAAATTCGAAATTCGAAATTGTCCGAAACCATCGGCCCCTGGGTGGAGATCGCGATTCAGGATGCCGGCATCGGGATTCCCCCCGAAGCCCTTCCCCGGATCTTCGAGCGATTCTATCGGGTGGACCCGGCCCGCTCGCGCGAGGCCGGCGG
>Ga0209343_10005163_pt1 | contig 15939 bp, 20 predicted proteins | sample RifCSPlowO2_02_FD_184026 | JGI IMG/M metagenome (GOLD analysis project Ga0209343, IMG submission 184026) | Groundwater microbial communities from Rifle, Colorado - Rifle CSP2_plank lowO2_0.2 (SPAdes) (version 2) | ecosystem: Environmental > Aquatic > Deep subsurface > Groundwater | place... | reverse complement strand
CCCCCGAGCCCCCCAGCCCCAGGATCACGCCGATGAGCCCCCCCGCCAGAGAGAGGGCGAGGGCCTCGACCAGGAACTGGGAGAGGATGTCCCGCTTCCTCGCCCCCACCGCCATGCGCAGGCCGATCTCGCGCGTCCGCTCCGTCACCGAGACCAGCATGATGTTCATGATGCCGATCCCCCCGACCAGTAGGGAGACCGAGGCGATAGCCGCGAGGAGGAAGGTCATCACCTTGGAGGATTCCTCCCGCGCCTGGAGCACGTCCGCGAGGTTGCGGATCATGAAGTCGTCGTCCTGGCTCGGCTGGAGGCTGTGGCGCTGTCGGAGGAGGGCGCGGATCTGGGCTTCGGCCTCCTTCATCAGCACCGCCTCCCGGACCTTGACCGAGATCGAGCCCACCGAGCGGGTGTTCGCCAGGCTGGTCCCGAGCACCTTGGTCTTCGCCGTGGAGAGCGGGACGAGGATGGTGTCGTCCTGGTCCTGGCCCCAGCCGGTCTGGCCCTTCGCGGCGAGCACCCCGATCACGGTGAAGGGCACCTTCTTGATGCGGATGATCTGGCCGATCGGGTCGGTCCCCGCGAAGAGGTTCTGCATCACGGTCTGCCCGAGGATGGCCACCTTGGCCGACCCGGAGGCCTCCTGGGCGCTGATGGCCCTGCCCTCGGCGACCTCCCAGTCGCGGGCGGTGAAGTACTCGGGTGTCACCCCGTGGACCGCGGTGGACCAGTTGAGGTTCCCGTAGACCACCTGGGCCCCGCCCCGCACCGCGGGGGCGGAAGCCTGGACGGAGGAGATCTCCCGCTGGATGGCCTGGGAATCCCCCTCGGTGAGAGTCAGGCGGCTGCCATGGCCGAGGCGTACTCCGCCGGAGGTGACGGAACCCGAGAGAATCACGATGAGATTCGAGCCCAAGCTCTGGATCTGCGCGGCCACGCGCGCCTGCGCCCCCGCGCCCACCGAGACCATCGCGATCACCGCCCCCACCCCGATGATGACGCCGAGCATGGTGAGGATGCTCCTCAGCTTGTTCACCAGCAGGGCGCGGAAGGCGATGGGAAGCGTGGCGAAGAGGTTCATGCCTCCACCTCCTCGAGCGGCATCCCGGCGAGAACGTCGCTCGCCCGGCGGCGGCTGGCTACGGCCTCGTCGCGCAAGATGCGCCCGTCCCGGAAGGTGACGATGCGCGTTGCGTACTGGGCGATGTCGGGCTCATGCGTGACGACGACGATGGTGAGGCCCTGCGCGTTCAGCTCCTGGAAGAGCGCCATGATCTCCACGCTGGTGCGGGAGTCCAGGTTGCCCGTGGGCTCGTCGGCCAGGAGGAGGACGGGCTCGTTCACCAGCGCCCGGGCGATGGCCACGCGCTGCTGCTGCCCGCCGGAGAGCTGGGAGGGGTGATGGTCGGCCCGGTCCGAGAGACTCACCGCCTCGAGCTTCGCCCATGCTTGCTTGAACCGGTCCTTGCGGCCCGTCCCCGCGTAGATGAGGGGGAGGGCTACGTTCTCCAGGGCGCTGGTGCGGGGAAGGAGGTTGAAGCTCTGGAACACGAAGCCGAGCTTGACGTTCCGGATGCCCGCCAGATCGTCCGGGCTGAGGCTGGAGATGTCGCGCCCCTCCAGCAGGTACGTGCCTGATGTCGGCGCGTCGAGGCAGCCCAGGAGGTTCATGAAGGTGGATTTGCCCGAGCCCGAGGGACCCATGACCGCCACGAACTCCCCCGGGTGGATCTGCGCGGAGACGTCGCGGAGGGCGCGGATGGTGTAGCTCCCCAGCACGTAGTCCTTGCTCAGGCCGCGGGTCTCGATCAAGGGCGCCATGCTAGAACCCCAGCCGCAGCCCGCGGCTTCCGGCCCGGCCCGCGGCGGAGCCGGCGGGGGCCGTGCCCACGATGATGTCCTGCCCTTCCCGCAGGCCGCCCGAGAGGACCTCGGTGAAGCTCCCGTCGGTGTTCCCGATCCGCACGGAGACGGCCAGGGGCTTGCCGCCGCGGTCTTGCACCCACACGCGGCTCGTCGTGCCTCCCCCGCCGCCGCCGAAGAGCCGCTCGTAATTCTCCTTCTGATCCGGGGAGAGGAGAGCGGCGATCTTGACCCGGCTGGCCTGGCGGAGTTCCTGCAAGCGGGCCTCGCGGGCGCGCTCGGTGAGGTTCTCGCTTCGCAGCGCCATGAACGCCTGCCGCTGCGCCTGGAAGATGGCGTCGAGCCGGGCCTGCTGCCCGGCGCTCAGGCCGAGCTCCTTCACGAGGCGTTCGCGGAACTGCCGGGCGTTGCCCCCGGCGCCTTCGCCCCCGGAGCTGCCCCGGGAGGCGTTGCCCGCCGCGGGTGCGCCCCTGCCCGGGGAAGAAGCGGGCGCCGCGCCGTCCGGGTTGAAGCGGAGGGCTGAGTTGGGGATCCTGAGGATGTTCTCCTTGTGATCCACCACGAGCCGCACGTTGGCCGTCATCCCGGGGAGGAGCCGTAGGCTCGGGTTCGGGGCCGAGACGACGACGTCGTAGGTCACCACGTTCTGGACGACCTGAGGCGCCTTCCGGATCTGGACCACCTCGCCGCGGAAGGACTGGCCCGGGAAGGCGTCCACCGTGAAGGCGGCCGGCATGCTGGGGCGGATGCGGCTGATGTCGGCCTCGTCCACGCTGGTGTTCACCTGCATCCGGGAGAGGTCCTGGGCGATGGTGAAGAGGGTAGGGGCCTGGAGGCTGGCTGCCACGGTCTGGCCCACGTCCACGTTGCGCGAGACGACCACCCCGTCCACCGGCGCGCGGATGATGGTGTTCTCCAGGTCCACCTTGGTCTGGCTCAGGGAGGCTTCTTTCTGCTTCAGCATCGCCCGGGCGTTCTGGAGCATGGCCTCGGTCACCCGGAGCTGGGCCTGGGAGGCCCGGATCCCGCTCCGCTGGGCTTCTTCCTGAGCCCGGGTGGCCTCGAGCTGGGCGGCCGACGTGTCGTGCGCGGCCTCGGCCGAGTCGATCGTGCTCTGGGGGATGAGCTTCTCCCGGAAGAGCTGCCGCTGGCGGTCGAGGTTGCGCTTGGCGTCGAGGAGGGTCACCCGGGCCTTGACGGTCTGGGCGGCGGCGGCGGCGGCGGCGGCCTTAGCGTTCTGGAGGTCGGCCCGGGCGCGCTCGAGGCCGGCCTGCTGGTTGAGGATGGTCGCCCGGGCGGCCTCGAGCTCGGCGGCCGCCTGGTTCACCTTGGCCTCGAAGATCTCGGGCGCGATGCGGGCGACCACCTGCCCGGTGCGCACGGGGGTGTTGAAGTCGGCGAGGAGCTCCTTGATCTGGCCCGAGACCTGGGAGCCCACGATGACGCTGGTCACGGCGTTGAGGGTGCCGGTGGCCGAGACGGCGGCGGTGAGGGTCCCCCGCTCCACCTTGGCGAGCCGGAAGCCCGGCCCATTCCCATCCCGGGAGCCCAGGAGAGCGTAAGCCCCGCCCGCAACGATCAGTCCCGCCAGAGCCATCAACAGGTAGCGCCGCCGCATCGGCCTTACCCCCAGAGAAGGGGGATGCATCCTCACCCCAACAGGGGATTATACCCCTAAATTTCCCTTGCCAGGATTAGACGGAGGGGGGTTCCGAGGGACGGGCTGGGAGCCTTGGAGGGCGGCAGGAATATCCCTGCTTTTGACGGGGTTAGGGAAGTAGCTGTATCGTGACCATGAAGATTCACGAGGGGGCTTCATGAGCAAGATGGTGAAACCTGTCCTGTTGATAGCGGCGGTATTCTGGGTTCTTATCAGCGCCGCCGCCCTCGCCATGGAGTGCGGCTCCATGGGGAGCCCCCCCTGCGCCGTGACGGTTTCCTGCTCCGCCTCGCTGAATTGTTCGACTATCGCCGAAGCGAAGGTTTCGTTTCCATCCCTTCAAACAGGGCGTCAGGCCGCCTGGACGCACGAGCATCCGCGCAAAGAGCATATCCCCCTTCCGGATTTCCCTCCTCCCAAACGCTCCGCTTAGTTTCTTTCTTTACGTAGCCTCGACGGACGATGACCTGAGGCGCGTTGCGCGCGTCCAGGCACGTCCAGGCGCAAGAAGCCCCGTGCACATGGAGTGCGCGCTTTCTCAGGTGGCGCGCGCGTGGAGGGATTTCGGATGAGACGCAAGATTGCAAGCTTGACGGCCGTCCTTGTTCTCGCCGCTGCCGGCTACGCCTTCGCCCAGGGCGGGATGATGGGCGGCCAGGGCGGAGGGATGATGGGGCCCGGCATGATGGGTCAAGGCGGGATGATGGGCGGTTCGGGCGGTGGGATGGGCGGCATGATGGGCATGATGCGGATGATGAGCGAGTGCGGCCGCATGATGGAAGCCTCGCCCGTCTCCGCCGAGCCCGTCACCAAGGAGCGTGCCGAGGCCATCGTCAAGCAATACTTGACGAACCTTCGCAACCCGAACCTCAAGACGGGCAAGGTCGTGGAAGAGACGGCGGGCTTTGTCGTGGAAGTCACGACGAAGGACGGCGCGCTCGTGGACAAGATCGTCGTGGACAAGCGCACGGGGCATGCCCGCTCCATCTATTGAGTTTTTTCCGGCCCCTCCCTCTCCTCTTAGGGGAGGGGGAGGGTTTCCGGAAACAGAAAGACCTTTGGGAGGCATAAGTCCATGACGAATGACAGCCGGCAAAACGTTCCCGCCGAAGTCCAGGGAGCTGATCCATCAAGCCGAGGCACTGCCACGCCCACACCGGGAGACGCGAGTGCCAGCTGCCATCAAGGCGGCGGGCTCACGGGGCTCCTGAAGATGGCTGCCTGCTGCGCCGCGCCGATCCTGGTCCTGGCGGCGCTGCCATTCCTGGGCGGTACGCTTGGAGCGGGCGGCTCCACGCTCCTTTCGACGGCGGCCCTGCTCATCTGCCCACTCGGGATGGGTTGGATGATGTGGCGGATGTCGCGCCAACAAGCGGCTGTGGCCAGACAGGCCAACCCGCCGGTTTCCCTGGGGGCGGAAGCCCCTATGGCCGCATCCAATCAGGCCAGCCCCCCGGTTCTCCTGGAGGCGGAAATCTCTCAGGAACTCACAAAGGAGGCCCGCTCGTGAAACGGGTATTCGGATTGAAAAGTTTGATGGGCACATCCGTTGTGGCAGCGCTTTTCGTGCTGCTGAGCGGATTCGTTCCCTCACGTAGCTTAGCTGCCTCTTCGCCTCAGGGCGAAGTGGGCGGCTTTGCCTATGAGCATGTCCATGCCCTGGCAGCGGACGCCGAGGGCAAGACGCTTTGGATGGGGACGCACCACACCCTCCTGCGGAGCGATGACGCGGGGAAGACCTGGAAGGAGGTCAAGGTTTCATCCCAGCATCCCAAGCTGGAGATCATGTCCATCGCCCCGGACATGAGGAACCCGAAAGTCGTCTACCTCGGGACGCACGAGGCGGGCGTGTTCAAGACCACGGACGGGGGCGCCACCTGGGTCCGGATGAACAAGAACCTCGGCGGCATGGACATCCACGGCTTGGCGTTCGACCCCAATTCCACGGAGAAGCTCCACGCCGCCGTCCGGGACGGGGCGGACGGCATCTACCGGACCCGGGACGGCGGGAAGAACTGGGAGCGCGTGGCGGACGGCCCCAAGGGGGAGGTGAAGGTCCTCGCCTCGGTGAACATCTCGACGGGCATGGGGGGCATCTACCTCTACGCGGGGACGACGGAGGGCTTGTTCCGCAGCCCGGACTGATTCTGAGGGTTCCAGGTCGTGGGCGGTCTGCCCGCGAGACGGACGGTGCATGGATTCACGACGGACCCCAAGGACGCGCAGGTCATGTACGCGGCCATGCTCCAGGGGCTCCTCCGCTCCGGGGATGGGGGGCGCACATGGACTTCCCTGTCGCCCGAGCTGAAGGACCTCGCCAGCGTGGCGGTGAACCCCAAGCGCCCCGAGGAGATATTCGTCTCAACGACGGAAGGGGCCATCTATCAAAGTCTGGACGGAGGAAAGTCCTGGAAGAAGCAGAACAAAGCGCGGAATTGAGGACATCCTCGGAGGGGAAAGCCGTCTTTCCCCTCTCTGGATGAGGAGGCTTTCGAGATGGCAACGCTCAGAGAAAAGCCTCGAATTCGAATTCAGCTGCCCCAGGAGATGGTAACGCCCCCTCCCGGGGGCATGGACCGGCGGCGTTTCATGAACTGGGCGGGCTGGGTGGGCGTCTTGGGCTCGCTGGGGGTGGCTTTGCTGGGCTTCCTCCGCTTCCTCTTCCCGCGCGTCCTCTTCGAGCCTGCCCCGGTGTTCAAGGCCGGTCCTCCCGCCGACTACATCGCGGGGACGGTGGACGAGCGGTTCAAGGGGAGCCAGCGGGTGTGGATCGTGCGCGAGGAAGGGGGCTTCTACGCCCTCCTGGCCGTCTGCACCCACCTGGGCTGCACCCCCAACTGGCTCGCCCAGGAGAACAAGTTCAAGTGCCCCTGCCACGGGAGCGGCTTCTACAGGAGCGGGGTCAACTTCGAGGGCCCCGCTCCGCGCCCCCTGGAGCGGCTGAAGATCGTCCTCGCCGAGGACGGCCAGATCCTCGTCGACAAGTCGGTGAGCTTCCGCCAGGAGAGGGGGCAGTGGGGGAATCCGGGGGCGTACCTGCGGCTGTAGGGCAGGGCTACCGGTTATCGTGGAAGGGATTTTCGTGGCGCAAAGCCGGCTTCAAGAGAAGGGCCGCGGAAGGAGCGCGGCGTTTTACGCGGGGTTTGCCCTGTGGCTGCTCGCCGTGCTGGCGGGCGCGGTCGCCGCTTGGGTGCTCCTGGGCCGGGAGAAGCTACCCGTCTACTGGAAGGTGCCCGATTTCTCCCTCACCGAGCGGGGCGGCCGCAAGGTGACACTCGCCGATCTCAAGGGGAAGGTCTGGGTCGCCAACCTCGTCTACACCCATTGCCCCGATACCTGCCCCTTTCAGACGGCGGAGATGGCGAAGCTCCAGAAGGAATTCTTGGGAGAAAAGAACTTCCGCTTGGTCACAGTAACGGTGGACCCGGAGAGGGACACGACCGAAGTGTTGGCCGAGTACGCCAAAAAATTCGGCGCGGACAAGGAGAGATGGCTCTTCCTGACGGGAAAGAAGGAGGACATTTACGAACTCGCCCAGAAGGGTTTCCACCTGAGCGCTGCGGAACCGAAGGGAGGCGCAGGCAAGTCCGGCCCCGGTTCATTCTTGAAATGGCTGTCGCCACTCCCGGCTTATGCTCATCACCCCGGCCCCACGCAGCCCTACATCCACAGCTCCCGCTTCGTGCTGGTGGACCGGGAGGCCCGGGTGCGGGGCACCTACATGGGCATCGTGGCCCCCTCGGCGGAGGCGAAGGGACCGAAAGGTGAGTTCGTCCCCATCTACGAGGAAGAAGTCCTGCGGCGGCTGCGGGAGGACATCCGGAGCGTTCTGCGTGAGGGATAGGTTGGGAGTGCTGGTGAGAGACAGCAAAAGGGTGTTGCGATGCGAGACCTCATCGGCCAGTGGTACATCCTGCTCTCGCAGGTGGCTTATTCCCTGTACGGTCCGATCAACAGCTGGATTGACGCGCTCCAGATCCCCGTCCTGAGCGCCTTCCTCTTCGGGGTGATGGGCTCGCTCTCCCCCTGCCAGATGACGGGCAACCTGACGGCGGCCTCCTACGCCGCCCAGCGGCCGGGCGAGCCCACCTTCGCCCTCCAGGCGGGAGCCTTCTTTACCGGAGGCAAGATGCTGGCCTACGGGCTCTTCGGCGCGCTCGCCTTCGCGCTGGGCTCCGCCCTCGAAGCCAAGTCGGTCCCCATCGTCATCCTCTACCGGAGGCTCCTCGGCCCCGCGTTTATTTTGGCGGGGCTGTATTTCCTGGGCGCGTTCCGGCTGCGCTTTCAGTTGGGGGGCGGGTTTGCGCAAAGGCTGCAAGGGATGGACGCGGGAAACAGCGCTTGGGGCGCCGGATTTTTGGGGTTCGCGGTTTCTTTTTCTTTCTGCCCCACGCTCTTTCTGCTTTTCTTCGGATGGGTGTTGCCGCTCAGCCTGAAGAGCGGGGGAGGACTCGCCTTTCCCCTCATCTTCGGCTTCGGGACGGCAATTCCGCTCCTGCTCTCCGTGGGCGCCCTTGTGCTAGGAGGCAGCCTCGTGGCGGGGTGGACGCGAAGCCTGCCGCGATGGAACGCGGCATTCCGCCGGCTGGCGGGAGGAGTATTTCTGCTAGCGGGGGTTCACGACGCGATTGTTTACAACTTTATCTAGATAGCTGTCGCTAGGGATTCATCTGCTGGTAGACCTGGGTGCGGCCGTCCCGGTCATATGAGTAGACCGTGTAGGGCTGAGCGCCAGGGCCTTCCATTCCGGGAGAACCGACGGGCATCCCCGGCACCCCGAGGCCCTTCACGTCGGGCTTCTCTTTCAGCAACCGGAAGATGGTTTCCGCAGGGACGTGGCCCTCGATCACGTAGTCTCCCACCTGAGCGGTGTGGCACGCACGCAAGCCCAGCGGCACGCTGTGCTGATCCTTCACCGCGTCGAGGGAGGAGTTCGATAGGTCCCTCGTCTTGACACTGAAGCCCGCTGAGCGCAGGTGAACCACCCACGCGCCGCAGCACCCTCACGTCGGGCTCTTGTAGACGGTCGCCACCGGAGCCCCCTGGCTGGGCCGCCCGAGCAGGACGACGGCCACCGCCAGCAATGCCAGGCCAGCGCCAGCCAGCCAGAGCATTTTCCAGGACTGTTTGGCCTTCATTTTTCCCCTCCATTCCGTGCGCCAACTAAGCCAGTTCCGGGGGCGCGTGTCAATCAGGAGCCTCCCTCAGCGGTGCGCCTGGAGCCTTTGCTTCATGTTCTCGGCGTCCACGTTCAGGTTGTAGTCCTGGTTCAGGTCGCCGTCGCCCGCGGGGCTCTTGACGGTGAAGAAGACGTAGGGGGCCTCGACGACGCGGATGCCGTGGCGCGCGTTGCGGGGGATGTGGACGAGGTCGCCCGGCCCGATGACGCGGGTCTCATCCCCCAGGACCATGTTGGCCTTTCCGCTCATGACGAGGACGAACTGCTCCTCGTTCGGGTGGAAGTGGGGGAGCGGGGCGCCGTCCAGCGGGTAGGTGACCACGCCCGCCTTCATGAGCTCCCCGGCCACGGTCTTCATCTCCACCTTGCGGGCGCTCACGACCTGCTTGTCCATCTCGCTGATCTTGTAGAAGGGCACCGTCGCCTCCTTTCGCCCGCTCAGTCCACCCGGGCCACGACGCGCGCGGGGGCGCCTTCGACCCGGTAGAGCTTCATGGGGAAGGCGAACATCTCGAACTCGGTCTCCGGGAAGGCGTCGAGGTTGATGACGTGCTCGATGAGGGGGATGCCCCGGCCCAGGACGGTGCGGTGGCCGGGGGAGTCCCCCTTCTGGGCGGTGCCGCCGGGCCTCATGCCGGGGTCGATGGGGTGGTCCATGCAGAGGGCCTTCATGCCGCACTCGCACAGGAACTCGCAGGCTTCCTTGTCGAGATAGGGGTTCCGGGGGAAGTAGTCCGGGGTGAAGAGGGCCTGCCTGGACCACCCGCTCCAGCTCACGGCGATGGCGCCCTGGAGGCGCTTGGGGTCGAAGCCGGGGGACTCCTGGATGTGCTCCCTGGTGATTGGACTCTGGGGCTTGGTGGTGGCGCGCACGTCGACCTTAACCGCCCGGCCGCAGAAGGTCTCGAGGGGCATCTCGTCGATGGTCGGGCCGTCCGCGTAGAAGTGGTTGGGCGAGTCGAGGTGGGTGCCCTGGTGGATGGCCATCCGGACGGCGCTGTTCTGGCGGCCGTGAGTGGGGTGTTCGTGGAAACGCCAGAACTCCACCGGCGGGAAGGTGGGGACAAGGCAGAGGTCCGGATGGCCCAGGGGGGCGGTGAGGTCGATCAGGCGTGCCACGGTCGGAGCCTCCTTCAAGAAGACGAGGGCGGGCCCCCGGCGGGGACCGACAGCCGGTGCTTGCGGAAGAACTCCTCCAGGAGGGCCCGGAGGGCCTCGGGGCGGTCGAGCTGGACGAAGGGCCCCGCGCCCTCTGCCACGACCGCTTCCCCGCCGGGGATGGCCACGGCCAGCCGGCGGGCGGCCTCAGGCCCCCCGGCCTCTTTTTCCCCCGCCACCGCGAGGACGGGGCAGCGCAACCCCCCGAGCCGCCCGGTCAGGTCGGGCCCCGCCAGCGCCGCCTCCAGGGCGGAGGCGTAGCCGCGGGGAGAGTTCCGCAGGAAGAGCCGGTGGTGCTCGGCCCGCTCCTTGGGGGTCATGCCCCGGGGGAGGACCCCTGCCGCCTTGCGGGCCTTGTAAGCGGCTTGCAGGTCCCCCCGGGCCACGTGGGCGCGCTGGGCGAGGAGGGCCTCCCGGGCCGCTCCCTCGGGGGGGGCCGGGTCGGTCCCAATGAGGACGAGGGCGGCGGGGAGCTCCGGGCGCTCCAGGGCGAGCAGGAGCGCCGTCCGGCCCCCGAGCCCCTGGCCGATGAAGACGGGCCGCCCGGCGCCAAGGGCGCCGGCGAGCCGCCCCAGGTCTCCCGCCATCTCCGCCAGGATGTAGGGCCCCTCGGGGCTCGCCGAGCGGCCGTGCCCGCGCGGCTCGACGGCGGCCACGCGGTGGGCCGCCTCCAGGGAGGGCAGGAGCTTGCGCCAGGCCCAGACGGTGTCCCCCAGCCCCGGGACGAGGATGGCCCACGGGCCCTCGCCCGAGACCTCGCAGCAGAGGATGACGGGGTCGTCCGTCCCGGGCGGGCTCAGCTTGAAGTAGCGGGCCGTCCGGGGGGATTCGCCGGCGACGCGGGCCATGTCGTCCCTAGGCGGCGGCGAGCGCCTGGATGATCTCGCGCAGGCGGGCCACGCAGGCGTCGAAGAACCTTTGGCCGTTCTCCGCGTCCGCCACGGTGGGGTCGCCCGAGACGCCCGAGGGCGTCCGGTTGCGGTTGAAGTCGGAGGGCCGGTGGAGCTTCCCGCCGTGGTGCATGTCGCGGATCATGAGGGGGTGCTTGGGCACGTTCGGGTTCTTGACGGCCTCCTTCATGTTCACCAGGTCGGGCCGCAGGTGGAGCATGATCGCCGTCTCGAACTCGCAGCTGTGGCCCATGCCGCCGATCTCGCTCTTGCGGTACTGGGCGGCGGCTTGGTCGCCGAGCTGGTAGTAGGTCACGAACCACATCTCGATGCCCAGGTCGTAGCGCACGGGAACCAGGGCGGACTGCACGGGGTTGATGTTGCCGCCGTGGCCGTTCACGACGAGGACCTTCTTGTATCCCGACCGGGCGATGGAGCGGATGATTTCCTGCACCACGGCGAGGTAGGTCTCGAGCGTGAGGGTGAGGGTGCCGGGGTAGTCCGCGTGGTGGAGGGACATGCCGGCCCACATCGTGGGGGTGAGGACCACGTTCTCCAGCCCCTCGGCCGCCTTCCGGCAGACGGTGGTGCAGAGGAGGGTGTCCACCACGACGGGGTTGTGGGGGCCGTGCTGCTCGATCGAGGCCACGGGCATCACCACGGCGGCGCCCGCTGCGGCCAGCTTCTTGTGCTGGGGCCAGCTCAACTCCTCCCAGAGCATGGCGCGGCATCCTCCTCTGCGCGGATGTGAGAGGGATTCGGGGTGCCTGGATACGCCCCGGCAGGCACGGAAGGCCCAAGCCTCGCAGGTTTTCCCCCGCCCGGCAACCAGGGCGGCCCGGAAGGGGTGGATTGCCTCGAAGCCCGATCCGTGGTTTTTTATGGGTGCGGCCCGGGCGCGGGCGCCCGCGCCGGACGGGTCAGGAAAGGAGAAACGCGGTGGAGCTTCACTCCCTCGATCAGGCCCGGGAGGACCATCGCTGGATGGCTGAGGCTCTCCGGCTGGCCGGGCTGGCCGGGCTGGCCGGGGATGTGCCCGTCGGGGCGGTGGTCGTCCGGGACGCGGAGATCCTGGGCCGGGGATGGAACCGCCGGGAAGCGGAGGGCGACCCCACCGCCCACGCCGAGATCCTCGCCCTGCGCGAGGCGGCCAAGAGCATCGGCGGCTGGCGGCTCGACGGCGCGGCGATGTACGTCACGCTTGAGCCCTGCCCCATGTGCGCGGGCGCCGTGGTGAACGCGCGGATTGCGCGCCTCGTGTTTGGCGCCCCGGACCCCAAGGCGGGCGCCTGCGGATCGCTTTTCGAGATCCCCGCCGACCCCCGCCTCAACCACCGCATGCCGGTGACCCCGGGGGTCATGGCCGAGGAGAGCGCGCGCCTTCTCCGCGCCTTCTTCGAGGAAAGGCGCGGCGAAGGGAAGCGCAACGCCCTCTAGCAGATGTGCACGGAGAGGTGGCCGAGTCCGGTTTAAGGCGGCAGACTCGAAATCTGTTGTGCAGGCGACTGCACCGGGGGTTCGAATCCCTCCCTCTCCGCCAGTCCGCATTTACTAATGGGAGCACTTTATACTTCACACCGTCGCCGGTCGATGCCAAGGACGGCTTGCCCTCCCATGCTTTGCAATAAGGCACTGGCAGCAGGCTTCCAGTGGCACCGGATGGAAGTATTTATCGCTCCCCGTAGTACCTGGTGCTTACTCCGGGAATTCCCATCCCCCTGCGGACGGCCCAGCCCGCCGATGGCGATGGGCGGACTCGCATGCGGGGGCCGGCGAAAGCGTTGCCTGCGGCGCCCTCTGCCAGGAAAGATCGTGGTCAGGGATGCCTAACAGGCTGTTGAAAAACTCCTCTTTTCATGATCAATTGGGGTTGAACCCAACCCGCCCGTGATTTCCAAGCGAAAGGAGCGGCCATGCGCGGCCGGGCGAGCGACCAGGGCGGGCTGTGCTACGTGGTGAACGTCGAGGGCCTGGTTCCCCCGGGCCACCCCCTGCGGGGGATCAAGGAGCGGGCCGACGCCGAGCTTAGGAGGCTCCGCCCCCACTTCGAGGCCGCCTACGCGCGGACGGGCCGGCCCTCGATCCCGCCCGAGCATCTCATCAAGGCCAGCCTCCTCCAGGCGCTCTACTCCATCCGCTCCGAGCGCAGGCTCTGCGAGGAGATCGGCTACAACCTCCTCTACCGGTGGTTCCTGGACCTGCCGCTGGACGAGCCCGTGTGGGACCACTCCACCTTCTCGGCCAACCGGGAGCGCATGGCCTCCCACGGGCTCATGCGGAGCTTCTTCGAGGGGAGCGTGGCCCAGGCCATCGAGGAGGAGGCGGCCAGCACCGAGCACTTCTCGGTGGACGGCACCCTGATTGAATCGTGGGCCTCGATGAAGAGCGTCCGGCCCAAGGACGAGGAGCCCCCTTCCTCCGGGGACTCCAACCGCTGGGTGGACTTCCGGGGCGAGCGGCGCTCGAACGCCACGCACGCCTCCACCACCGACCCCGAGGCCCGCCTCATGCGCAAGGGCCGGGGGCAGGAGGCGGTTCTCGCGCACTCGATGCACGCCCTGATGGAGAACCGAAACGGCCTCGTCATGGGCATCGGCGTCGAGGAGGCCAACGGTACCGCCGAGCGCGCGGGCGCCGAGGGCCATCTCAAGCGCGTGCGCAGGCGGCACTGGGTGCGGCCCAGGATGGTGGGCGCCGGCAAGGCCTTTGACGATGGGGCGTTCCTCCTGCGCCTCACGAGGCTCGCGGCGGCGTGAGAGGCCCCGGCGGAGGGCCGGTGAAGTCATGATGGGCATGGTGAACACCCCGTTCGTGGTCCCGAACCCGGAGCAAAATGGCGGCCGGACCATGAGCCGCTTGAAGAAAACGCCTTTTTCAACAGCCTACTAGAGAGGGAGAGCGGTCATGAAGCGCATCGCGCTGGCGTCCGGTGTGGCGGTCGTGGGATTCCTTGTGGCGGCGAGGGCCGAGGCTCACGTCTTCGGCGCCTGGGGGGCCGGGCTGGGCGAGGGGTTCTTCCATCCGATCGGCGGGCTGGATCACGTGCTCGCGATGGTGGCGGTGGGCCTGTGGGCGGCCCAGCTGGGGGGCCGCGCTTTGTGGGCGCTCCCGCTGGCATTCCTCGTCATGATGGCTGTGGGCGGTCTCGCTGGCGGCATGGGCATCTCTCTTCCATGGATTGAAGCGGGGATTGCCGCCTCGGTGGTGGTGCTGGGCATGGCGGTGGCCTGGGCCGTCCGCTGGCCAGTGATCGCGGGGCTCGGTCTTACGGGCCTCTTCGCCCTCTGCCACGGCCACGTCCACGGAGCGGAGATCCCCCAGGCGGCCGCGCCCATCCTCTACGCGGGTGGCTTCCTCGCGGCCACGGCCTTCCTGCACGGGGTGGGGTTCGCCATGGGCCGGATCGCGGCCTCGAACGCGCTGAGAGCCAAGCTCCTTCGCGGCGCGGGTGCTTCCATCGCCATCGCCGGAGCCGTAATGTGGGTTGTGGGTTAGTTTCCTGCGTGAAGGGGTCGCCTATCGCGAGGTTTTTCGCCCAAGCCGACTTCGTCTTCATCCGGCGTCTTCCCTCCCAAATGGGGAACCACGGGAGAAGGGCGGGTGTTGGATTGCACCCGCCGCCAAAGAAGTTTTTCAATTCCTCCCCATGATTCCATCTCTCCGCCGCTCCGCGTGATTCCGGAGGCCCTGCAATTTCGTCTCGGCTTCCTCACCGCGGCCCCAATCCCGGGGGAGAAGGCCGGCCGGATTGACAGTGCGGCAATGGGTGGCTAGGTTCCACCATTGTCAGAGAAAGCTCTCGCTATCCCGAGAGCCCCATGGATCGATTCCTCACTGTCCTCTCCATGGTCCCGATCGCCTTCGGGTTCTTCTTCGTTCAGGCAGCCGGGCTTAGGGGGAAGGAGGGCTTGATGGGGTGCGAGTTCGGTCGGCGGCTTCTCGCCACGCGATGGACTTTCCGCCGCCGGCTCTGTGTTCAGGAGAAGGACCGGCTGCCTCTTTCCGCTGTCTGGCCATATGGAGAGCGAGCGCGATGAGATTCTCGGCGAAGGAGAGGGACAGGAGGTACGCGCTGATTCGAGCCGCGATGGCAAAGGAGAACCTGGACGTCCTCCTGGTCTACGGGAACAACGGGCGCCAGGGGCCGCGCTCCGGGAATCTGGCTTATGTCAGCTCCTACGTGCCGTTCTCGGGCCAGCAGGCGCTGGTCTTCTCTGGGGAGGAGGAGCCGGTTCTCTTCGTCGGGGTCGAGAACCAGCGGATCGAGGCGATTCGGAACAGCTGGGTGAAGGACGCCCGGTGCGCCCCGATGACTCCGGTGCCGGGGCAAGTGTGCGAGTACCTGCGCGGGCTCGGCGGGAGGATGAAACGCATCGGCCTCTCCTCATTCTCCGTCTTGCCGGTCGCCTGGCACCAGCAGTTCCAGAAGGAACTGCCTGGAAAAGAATGGGTGGAGGCCGGAGAGCTGATCATCCAGAACCGCTTGATCCAGAGCGAGGAGGAAATCGCCGTCTCGCGCCGCTCGGCGGAAGCGGGCGACCGGATTTGGAAGCGCATCCGCGAGTGCCTCCGGGAAGGCATGACCGAGCTCGACATCCGCAAGGAGATGGACGCGACGATCATTCCCCTCGCCGGGGTCGAGAATTTCAACATGCTGGGACTCGCCAGCATGGCGAACGGCGGAGAGGCCCCCTGGGGCTACGTCATTCCCCAGACCGAGCGCGTGGTGAAGCGCGGGGACGCCGTTTTGCTGGAGATCTCCCCGCGGGTGTGGGGCTATTGGAACCAGATCGTCCGCATCCTCTCCCTCGGCGCCCCGGCCGGTTGGCTCACCGAAGCCTACGACGTGGTGCGGGTCGCGCGGGACGAATGCTTGAAGCACCTGAAGCCAGGGGGGCGGATGGCGGGCATGATCACCGCCATGCAGAAGGTGATCGAGGGCCGGGGCTACAAGATGTGGCCCTACGGACTCGCGCACATCACCGGGCTCGACCTGACCGATTACATGATCACGCCCGAGTCCACCGGTACCCTCCAGGCCGGGATGGTGGTCACCGTGCACCCCATGTTCCAGCTGGGCACCGACCGGCAGATATTCTGGGGCGAGACCTATGTGGTGACCCCTGGCGGTTACGATCCGCTGAACCGGGCATCGGACGAGTTGGCGGTCGTCTAGGGCGGCCGGCTCAGAG
>Ga0209343_10005154_pt1 | contig 15963 bp, 15 predicted proteins | sample RifCSPlowO2_02_FD_184026 | JGI IMG/M metagenome (GOLD analysis project Ga0209343, IMG submission 184026) | Groundwater microbial communities from Rifle, Colorado - Rifle CSP2_plank lowO2_0.2 (SPAdes) (version 2) | ecosystem: Environmental > Aquatic > Deep subsurface > Groundwater | place... | reverse complement strand
CGGAGGGGCGTTCAATACACCGCAACTGCTCATGCTCTCCGGCATCGGTCCGCGCGAGACGCTGCAGAAATTCGGCATTCCGGTGCGCATCGATCTGCCGGGCGTTGGTCAGAATCTGCAGGACCGTTATGAAGTCGGCGTGATCAACCGCATGAACTTCAAGGCGTGGGAAGTGCTCAAGGGGGCTCACTACGGGCGTGGCGATCCGCAGTTCAAGAACTGGGAAGAGTCGCGGTCAGGAGTGTACACCAGCAACGGCGCCGTGCTGGCCATCATCAAGCGTTCACTTGAGAAGCGCAAGCTACCGGATCTGTTCTGCTTTGCCCTGCTGGCAAATTTCCCCGGCTATTTCCCCGGTTACTCGACACTCACCGCGCAGCATCTCAACTATCTGACGTGGGCGATTCTCAAGGCGCACACCAACAACACGGCTGGCTATGTGACGCTGCGCTCGGCCGATCCTACCGACACACCGCACATCAACTTCCGCTACTTCGACGAGGGTAACGACACGTCGGGAGAGGATCTGGAGTCGGTGGTGGAAGGCATCAAGTTCATCCGCGAGCTGACACGCGAGTTGCGCGAGGAAGGACTCATCGCCGAGGAAGAACAACCCGGCAGTGCCATGCAATCCGATGAGGAGCTGCGACAGTTCGTCAAGGATCGTGCGTGGGGACATCACGCCTCCTGCACGTGTCCTATCGGCAATGATGACGATCCGATGGCGGTGCTGCGATCCGATTTCCGCGTGAAAGGAGTGAGCAATCTACGCGTTGTCGACGCATCCGTGTTTCCGAAAATTCCAGGCTTCTTCATCGTCAGTGCGGTGTACATGATTGGCGAGAAGGCCGCGGACGTGATTCTGAATCCATAGGCCGAAAAGAAAACAAGAAACGAAAAGGATATTTCGATGAGTATTTTCAAGACCATGGCGCGGATGTTCTCCCTGCGCTCCGTACTCGACGCCGATCAGATGCTGGCGAAAGAGAAAGAGCATGTCGACGAATGCTTCAAGGAATTCTTCGACGAGAAATTTTCCGAGTATCTGCAGACCGACTACCAGCGCTATCTCACCCGGGACTACCCCGAGCTGCTGCGGCAACGTGGCTATGATTACATCAAGCCGGACAATTACCCGGAGAAGGAACGCCCCGGTTACGCGCTCGCGTTGACCGGCGGTGGCATTCGCTCTGCATCATTCGGCATTGGCGTGATACAGGCACTGAACAGCGCGGGACTGTTCGGCAGCAAGCCCACCATCTTCAAGAAGCTGCGCTTTCTGTCGACTGTCTCCGGCGGTGGTTACTCCGGCTGTGCACTCACCTGGTACAGCCGCCTGTTCAATCTCTTTCCCTTCGGCGTGCTGAGCAGTTTCGCGGGCAGCAAGGACAGCACGGGCGAAGAGAACAAGACGCTCAGCTACATTCGCACCCACGGCAACTACCTGATTCCTCACGCACTCGGCAGAAAGGGATTGATTGCCAACGTGCTGATGGGCGTGACGCACTCGACCGTGGTCTACACGCTGCTCTTTGCGACGTTCTTCTATGTGTTCATGGCCTTCATCAGGATCGACACCATCAGAGAGATTCTCACCAGCCTCGAAGTGCACAGCGTCATCACACAGATCGGCTCGATCGATTTCGCGCGCCTGGGCTTCGAGAACATGTCGGAGATCCGCGTGCGCTTTGCAACGCTCTTCATCTCGCTCAGTGCCAGTCTCGCGACGTTGTTCTTCCTGCTGACATTCGTGTACGCCGCGGCCAGTTTCTTCTCGCACAGCTTCTCACTGGCACATGGCACCAGAGTCAGGATGCAGTGGCTGGAGGGCAGACTTCTGTTGGGCTCTGTCGCCGCGTTCGCACTTGCCCTTGTGCCTCTGCTGGCGCATCAGATTTTCGGTCTGGTGGTGGATGTGCGCCAGGACGGTGCGGCAATCGGCGTGATGTCGGGCTCCGGTCTCACTGCGACGTTTCTCGCGTTCAAGCAACTGCGTGCCAGCAATATCAATTCGGCGGATGGCAAGCCGGGGATCGTCGACAAGGTGCTGGGCATTGTCGCAGTGCCGCTGTTCATCGCCTCTTTGCTGGCGGTGTCCTTTCTGCTCGCCGAAACGTTTCTGGAGCAGGAAAACTACGTGACGTTTCTGATCGTGGCCGGAATTTTTCTTCTCGCACTGACCGTCAACATCGATCAGATTTCTCCGCACAAGATGTATCGCGACAGATTGATGGAGGCCTTTCTCAAGAAACCCGGTGTGGAGCCCACGGCTTCGCTGGAGCGACGCGCAGAAGCTGCCAATGCGACACGCCTCTGCGATCTGGCAACTTCGGCACACTGGTCTCCGTATCCACTGATCAACTGCAACCTGATCCTGACCAACGCCATCGCACCGCACTATCGCGCTCGTGTGGGCGACAGCTTCGTGCTCTCACCGTTGTTCTGTGGCAGCACGGCCACTCAGTATGTCGAGACCACCGATTTCGACAATGGCAACATGACGCTGCCCACGGCCATGGCGATCTCCGGTGCGGCAGCCAATCCGCACGCAGGCAATTCCGGCGAGGGCAAGAGCACGCTGCCTGCGGTGTCCTATCTCATGACGTTCTTCGGACTGCGGCTGGGCTACTGGACCTTCAACCCCTCGTCCCGCATGTCCTTCATCTCCAAGCTGCTCAAGCCCAACTACATGCTGCCGGGGCTTGCCAGTCTGCTGGGCATTCATCACAACGAAAGAAATCTGTTCATCGAACTCTCCGACGGCGGACACTTCGACAACACCGGCGTGTATGAACTCATCAGACGACGCGTGCCGGTGATCATCGTGGCGGACGGCGGCTCCGACCCGGAGGACACCTTCGACAGCATCGGCAACGTGATCGAGCGCTGCCGTGTCGACTTCGGGACCAGCATTCGCTTTCCCGATCCCGACTACGATCTCGCCAGCGTTCTCCCTAACAGCATGTGTGCGCGCGCCATTGAGGAGGCCAATCTCTACGATTCGAAATACGGACTCGCTGTGCGCGGCTTTGCGCTTGGCGACATCGTCTATCCGGACATCGCGGGCAAGCCTGCTTTTGTCGGCCGCATGGTCTACATCAAGACCTGCATGATCCGTGGCCTGCCCGGTGACCTGTATTCCTACAAGTCGGCAAACCCGACCTATCCCAATCAGTCCACGATCGATCAGTTCTTCGACGAGAGACAGTTCGAGTCCTATCGCGAACTGGGCTATCAGTTGACGCGACAATTGATCACCGATCCGGTGGCCATGCGCAAGCTCCCCTGATCTGCGGCGCAATCACTCCAGGCCCCGGCGGCGGCACTTGAATCCGCACAGCAGTGTGTTAGCGTGAGGACCTCGATGCTGCCCCGGAAAGCTGCCCCGGAAAGCTGCCCCGGAAAAAAGGAGTGAACAACAATGAGAATAAGAAGATTCCTGACCATGGCTGCGGTTGCAGCCACTTGCAGTACCGCACTGCAGATTCATGCCCAGTCCCTCTCCCAACCTGAGGCCGAGTGGCCGTACTATCGAAGCAATCTCGCCGGTACCGGTTACTCATCACTGACGCAGATCGATGCAGACAACGTTTCCCGTCTCACACAATCCTGGCGCCACTCGTTGCGAGCAGAGGGCGGTACGAGTGCGGCCGGTCCCAACTCCCAGGCCACTCCCATCGTTGTGCAAGGGGTCATGTATCTGCCAGCCGCCGATCGGGTGGTCGCACTTGATCCGGTGACAGGAAGCGAACTTTGGCGCTACACCGTTGAGGGAGATACGCCCTCACGCCGTGGTGTCGCGTGGTGGGATGGCGCCGGACATGGCGCACCGCGCATCCTCTTCACTGCGGGCACACGACTGGTAGCGGTGGATGCCGCTACCGGTATTCCTGCAAGCGATTTTGGATTGAATGGCAGTATCGATCTCGGCATTCCCTATAACTCTGTTCCTCTGGTCTACGGACACATTGTCGTCGTCGGTGCCAACACACCACGTGGCGCCATCGGCGGCATCGGCAATGCGCGTGCCTATGACCTGCACAGCGGCGAGAAGCTCTGGGAGTTCAGCTCCGTGCCCCAACCCGGCGAGCTCGGTCACGACAGCTGGGAAGGAAACAGTTGGGTAGACAGACTCGGCGCGAATGCATGGCCGTTCTACTTCACGATGGACGCAGAACGCGAACTGCTCTACTTGCCGCTCGCCTCCCCGATTCCGTTTGCGTATGGCGGCGATCGTGAAGGCGCGAATCTGTTCTCGAATTCTCTCGTCGCGGTGAACATCAACAGTGGTGAATACGTCTGGCACTTCCAGACCATTCATCACGACATCTGGGATCACGATCCACCCGCCGCACCCGCGCTGTTCGATATCGCAAACAATGGCAGCGCAGTTCCCGCGCTCGGCGTGACGACCAAGTCCGGCTATCTCTACATTCTGAATCGCGCAACAGGCGAGCCGATCTACGGCGTCGAGGAAACACCGGTGCCGCAGAGCAACGTGCCAGGTGAGCACACATTCGCGACGCAACCGATTCCGGTAAATCCTCCCGCACTTGCACGCGTGAGTTATACAGCAACGGATCTCGTGCGTGCCGAACAGACATCGGCAGAACACGCGCAGGCCTGTGCGGAACTGGTAGCGAACTCTGGCGAGATCATCAACGAAGGACCGTTCACACCGTGGACATATCGCGCGGCAGAAACCGACACCAACACCACCCTGCTGTTCCCCGGCCTCGTCGGTGGACCCAACTGGGGTGGCGCGGCATTCGATCCGGCATCGGGTTACATCTTCGTGTTCTCGCAGGATGTCGGCACGTTCGGCTGGATGCAGGCAGCGGCAGCAGATGCGTTGCTGCCATATGAAAGAAGTGGTCCGCGCCCCGCGAACTTCGACGTGCAGATCGGCGACTCACGCTGGCCGTGCCAGTCGCCACCCTGGGGACGACTCACTGCAGTGGACAGTCGCAGTGGCGACATCGTGTGGCAGAAGCCGGTGGGAGTCACGGAAGGACTGCCTGCAGAAACACAACAGACTGGCAGACCAGGACGCGCAGCAGCGATTGCCACGGCGAGCAATCTCTTGTTCATGGCCTCCACCGACGACAACCGCTTCCGCGCACTCGATGCCGCGACAGGCGATGAACTGTGGATCACCGAACTGCCCCAGCGCGGCAACGCCAACCCGATGACCTACGCGGACGCCACCGGCAAACAGTACGTGGTGATAGTGGCGACCGACGAAGTCATCGCCTACGCACTACCCTGACCTGTATGCCCACGCACTCGCTGTAACTTGTGGGAGCGAGCCTGCTCGCGATTCAGCGCCTCAATGAACTGCAACGTGGGACTCAATCGCGGGCAAGGCCCGCTCCCACAGGGGCTCAGGCGTTTGGTTTAACTTGCGCCATCAGCGCCAGCGGCCTGCCGTCCGGGTCATTGAAGAATGCCATCCACTCCTCAGTCCCATCCGCATGCGTGTGAATCCTGTGCGGCGCGTGGGTGAACGTCACGCCCTTCTGCTGTAGACGATCGCACGTACCCAGAATGTCATCCACCTTGAAGTACAGAATCGATTCGTTCGCGTGCATCGCGCCTTCCTGCGTCAGCATCAATCGCGTGCCGTTGCAGTCGAAGAACGACAGCGTGCCGAAGGTGTACAGATGCGGCAGCTCCAGCACCAGCTCGTACCAGTTCTTCGACGCCTCAATGTTGCTGACAGTGCGTGAGATCTGGCCGATCCGGCCCATGGGTGAGGACGTCGTCATCGTTATCTCCTGAGAAAAAATATTCAATCATCATGTGGGGATCGCCCCCGCTGTCGTTTCATCATGCGGCGATACTAGCAGCGGAGCGGTGATTTTCCCTACCCGACAACGGGGCGTTTTCTGCGAATGAACCATTCAGCGACCGCGAGGTTCAACAGCCAACCCGCTGCCAAGCCTATCGTGTATGGCACCTCTTCCAGTGATGCCACGCCGATCGCAATGCCCAGCGTCAATGGCTGCGTTCCCGCCGCTATCCCCAGAGCATACGCTCGCATCATCCACGGACGATGACTCGCAACATCGCGCCGCCTGATGGCCGCCAAACCCAGGCATATGAACAGGATCATCGCCACGCCCACCATCATGCGAATCACATACAGCGCCAGTCCATCGCCCAGATATGGCGGATAGAAATGAGCCATCCACATTCCTGACAACGCACAGAGAAGTCCCGCTGGCACCAGCACCCGGCCTGCAGCGCGATGCCATCCCAAGTGTCTGCTGCGAAAACCGGGAGAAAACTGCAACGCGCCCAACACGAAGTAAATGATGGAGCTGAGGAAGTGGATCACCAGCGGCAAGGGCGCGGACAGGAACCGCGCATTCGCCTCCGTGATCACCCCGCTCTGCACCTCAAGCAACCGCACCGTTCCACCGATCGCGGGCAAGAGAGCGAGGGCGATCAGCCCCGCCGGTATCCACAATGTCGCTCTGGAAGCCGACGTGCTCACTCCACTGTTTCCAGCACAACAGGCTCCACCTCTTCGGAACCATCATCCGACCCTTCATCGGTAATCGCCAGATACAGCGACGCGAACGACGCCTTGATCCACATCATCGCCGGGAACACGCCCACGATCAGCAGGATCAGACCGAGGATGAAGATGAAGATCGACGCAAAGCCCAGCACGAAGATCTTCCAGGCATGGCCGCGCGTGATTCTCCAACTCGCTTCCACCGCCGCGATCGGGTCGAGCCCCTCGTCCATCACCAGATAGGCCACGAACGCCAGACGACACGCCACATAGATACCCGGGATGATGAACACCACCAGCCCGATGCCGATCAGGCCCGTGGTCAGCAACGACGCCAGAATGATGTTCACGTAATTCTGGAAGCCGTCGAAGATGCTCTTCACCTCCACCTTGTCGCCCCGCACACCGCGCAGAAAAATCAGGTCGGCGCCGTAGTTGATGATCGGATAGAGCAGAAACATGTAGGCCGTCTCCAGCAGGCTCACAAGCGCCGAACCGTCATTGTCGCCATCTCCATTGAAGTTCATCGGCGCCATGAACACGCTCACCACCAGCACCGCCAGCAGAAACACCAGGAAGTTCTCCCTCATTTCTGTCCAGCCCCGCCCCAGCGCACTGCCCGCGCCAGGCTCGTAGACTTCTTCCATTGCGTCGTCCTGCACTTCGTTACTCATACCTTCCTCCATCGAGAGTTGTTAGCGGAGTGACAATTCACTCGTGATGGCAAAACTATCCCTGATCCGCAATCCCGCAAACCTACCAAGGTAGTGATTTGCGGTTTTGCGCGAATTCCTACTTTGGTAGGGGCCGCGCATCCGGGGCCGGTGGTATATTCCCGCCATCACTCACACTGGTGAGCCACCCTTTCGCGAAGCCCGCATGTTCATTGCTACCGACATCAGTCTCATGACTCTCGATATACAGGGGCTCCCCTTGTGGGCGAGCTTCATCCTGTGCCTGTCCATCACCGCAGGCGGCCTGCTGGTACTGTTCCGTTTTCGCCAGACCCGCACCAACAGCAGCTTCCACTACCTGCAATACTTCCTCATCCTTCTCTATGTCTACGGCTACTACAGCCTGTGGAGCGGCATGTTGCTCTCCGGCTTCATGGAGATGGACAACGTCGAACGCGTCGCCACGCTCGTCGCGCAGATGGGCGCCCCGTTCTTTCTCATCAGCCTGGCGATGCTCCTTCTATGGGTGTCGCGCATCCAGAAGCGGCCAGCCACCCCCGCACTGATCGTCACCATCGGCGTGAGCACAGTCGCCATCGTGGCATTCATACTCTGGGGCGAACCGCTGCAGGACAACGTGCGCGCCGCCTGCTCGATCATCGCGCTCATCACCTCACTGGTCGTCGTCGGCGCACTCGTCACGGGCAAGCAGCAGATCGTCAAGGACAAGGGCCGCCCCCTGCTGATCGCACTCACCGCCGCCGCAGGCCTGATCCACCTGACCACCTTCACCGACCTGACCGCCTACGCCCACTACGACAGCGTGTTCGTCTTCTACTTCTATCTCCTCAACACCGCCATGGTGGTTCTCTACACCTACCAGGCCACCGACGAACTGATGCAACCGCAACTCTCGCTTGATGATTTCCTGAACAAGTACGGCATCAGCAAACGCGAGGCGGACATCCTGCGCGGCATCTATGCGGGGAAGACCAATCAGGAGATTGCGAACCAGTTGTTCATTTCGCTGCAGACGGTGAAGGATCACTCGTCGCGGATCTACCAGAAGACGTTTGTGAAGAACCGGGCGCAGTTGACGACGTTGGTGAGGGAGAGTCAGGGGCGGGGATGATCAGCGTGAAGCGAGGGAATCGGGAGACTCAGGACACCGCCCGTTGCAGTGCCTCTTGCGCCCATGAGTTGAGACTCTTGCCTTCGGCCTCGGCACGCATCGCTGCTTTCGCATGAATGCCCGGATCAATTCTGAGCATCAGCTTTCCGGAATAGGGGCGCTGCGGCTCGCGGTTCAGTTTCTCGCAGGCTTCCAGATAGTCATCCACCGCTTCTTCAAACGCAGCTCTGAGTTCCGTCACTGAGTCCGCATGAAAACCGATCACATCCTGAATGCCAGCCAACTGACCAACCAGGCATTGATCTTCGTCGCTGTACTCGATGCGGGCTGAGTAACCTTTGTAGTGCATGATGTTCATGGGGTGATTCCTGCTTCGTGCAGAAGGTCTCTGATGATTTTCAGTTGGTAGGGTTTGATTTCCTTGCCTGGGTGCGGCCGATGGAACGCCGCAACGACACCATTCAATTCGAAGCGCACCCGGGAGCCTCTACCCTCAATGCTTCTCGCCCCCAGAGAAAGCAACAGAGCCTCGACCTTCCGCCACTCGATTGATGCTGGTGGGTTATGCCGCAGCACAAGCGCCAGCATCCGCTCCTGGGCGCTATTCATGACGGATGCTAGCACTTTGTGATAGCGTTTGAAAATATGTCATTTTTCCGAACCTCCTTGTTCGGATCAAGCCGTAAGCTCCTTTGCCTCCCGGTTGCCAACTTGGCCAGCCTCCGGGATTAAAACGGGCGTACTCAATAAATAGGCCTAAGATCGCTGTTGGTCAAATCGATTGCACGCATTGCCCATAAGAGAACGCCTGTCTTGCAAGGCAGACTAGAAATAAATCGATTCAAATCAGCGCGACTGGAAGGATATGACCTGAATAGTGTGCACACAAAAAAAGTTTAAGCATGCATGCTCGATAATTCAGATATGAAACTCCGCAGGGAAAATACAAGGGCCTGTCTTTCAAAGGAAAATCGGATTAGACTCCCGTCAAAGTCAATGACAAGGTGTGCGTGCACACTACAATGTCAGTGTTCCAGGTGATAACGACATGATAAGAATTCTTTTCGCATTCATCTTTTTGTTTTGCATAAACATCGCGTTCGCACAACAAGTCGCTGAAATAGATCAAGAGCGGGAAGACCTCTCTGGGGCATATGCTGAGTGTGCCGCCTACTACAGGCTCGTTTTCTTTGCTCTAGAAAGTTCAGGAGAAGCTGAAACTGCTGCCTCCTATCGTGAGGTTGAGGACAATGCCATGCTATATGCTCTAGTGCTAGCCAGTGGAGGCAGAGACAGAGATATGGCCGTGCAAGTGACAAACGCTCGAATAGAATTGTCAATGCAGCAGATGAAAGATGAGATAAACAACAGAAATGAGAACATCTCCATTTTAATCAATAAATACAATGGAAATTGTACTCAGATCATGCAACAGCTTCCTGAGATACTATTGGAGGCTATGGTAGAAGTAAGCGGCGGGAACACTAACAATTAAATCAACAAGGACAATCCGCTGCGCGGATTGTCCTGTTATTAAGGACGTTATGCGCCCCAAGAGCCAGCACCACGGTAAACGATGAATCTACATAATTTGGACATGGCGGCTTGGGCAAGGGATAGCATCTTTCTTTACCCTCTAGCGCTCTCACTTTTCTCAGCCCTAATGTTCTGGTTGGTGTTTTCATTTGCACCGTTTTATACGAGGCGCAGCAAGATTCGCCCTTTGGTCGAGCTAGAGATTATCAATATAAAAAACGAGTTGTTTGCTATTTTCGATCGGGTAATGGGCCATGCACTATATTCTCCATCGCATTTCCAACTGGAAATAAGATCGGGGCTGCTCACCAAGGAAGAAATTAAGCTGGGAATTCAGAATAAGTGCTTAAACGAAAGCTATTTGTACGATTCTAAGGTCAGCAAAAGTCTGCTTGTGATTGGGCGCGATATTTTTCGTCGAGTAGAGTCCATTGATAGGTTGGTGGATAAGGCACTGAATTTCAGTCAGCTCGTGCATGCGGATGAAATAATCTTGCTGGAGCGTATACGAGAGGCCGCAAAGCGATATGACTTCGGAGAAGAAGCGGTAGAGAAAACTCCGGCGGTTAAGATCGGCGGCAATACACTTTTGCCCGTGGTTCCAAACATCTCATACAGAGCAGAGAACATCTCAGAGCTTTACTCGTACTATCTCGAATTACAAAGGCTTACTATCAAGCACTTTAGGTACATGGACCGAAATGTGGCAATCCACAATGTTCAATATCTCTTCGGAGCGGGCAAGTACAAGGAATGCATCGCCTACGCCAGAAAAAGCCTCAAGCACGCTCCCGATGACAAAATGCTAATCTGGAACTACATCTGCATATGCCTTTACAAAATCGGAGCAACGGAGTCAGCGTACCGCGAGCTCTACTACATTTACAAAGATAGGCCTTACAATGGCAGCCTAGTGTCATCTCGCTCATTTTTGGAGCACTTCATCACGGATAGCAAGGCTGTGGACATTTTGTTAAAAACACATTCCGCTAGCGAAGTTGAGCAGCTTAAAACCACCTTGGAGCAGGAGCGGACTAAACGCAGCGCCTTCCTGCAGCAAAATCAATTGCTTCTCGACTATTTCGCAAACAAAAGGACAAATGTTTCAGGTTCCGCATAAAAAAGCGTTCCAAACGGAAAAAGTTGTCGTGTCAGACCTTTTGCAAAGGACCCAAAAGCTGCGCCACGGCAACTTCGCCGTTGAACAGCGACGTTAACCGGCATCTCCGACATAGTCGCAATGAAATGAACAATGATATGAAAACCAAAATTCGGTCAACGCTGGAGAAATGCTGGTCAAGCAAGACTTGCCTTATCTTTACGGAGAACATGCCGTCATATGGACAATGCGCCCAGACATCAATTGTGATAAATGAAATTTTCGGAGGTGAAATTTTGAAAACCTCTGGATGGCATGGTGAAGGTAGGCACTTCTATAACCAAATTGACGGCGAGCGGTGCGACTTTACAGCCGATCAATTTACTGTTAACCCCGATTACTGCTGGAAAATTGAGTACAGTGATATTCCATCCAGTATTGAAGAAGCGGCAACAGAAGCTTATGAATTGCAAGTCAACAATTTGAGATCAGCTTTCAAAAGAGAATGGGAAGCAGCCAATGCCGGTTAACAAACTGAACAACTACGCGCCTGCGGCGCCGGATGCGCTGAAGCGCACTGATCTGATACCACTTTCGTAGACAGTAAATTTGTCAACGTGGACATTAAAACCAACCATCTTTGACGCTGGAGATAGCCAAGCACCCTCAACCATGAACATCCGCCCTTTTTCAGAATCCGACAGATCAGCAGTCATCGCACTTTGGCAAGCCTGCGAACTGACTCGCCCGTGGAACAATCCCGATCTGGATATCTCCAGAAAGCTCACGGTTCAACCCGAACTATTCCTGATCGGAGAGTTGCAGGGAGAAGTCGTCGCTTCAGTGATGGGTGGTTACGACGGGCATCGAGGATCTGTTTTCTATCTCGCAGTTTCTCCGCAATACCAGCGACAGGGGTTCGGCCGATTGCTGATGGCAAGGATCGAAGAGCTTCTTGTTGCCATGGGTTGTCCAAAGCTCAACATCGCTGTGCGCACGTCCAATGAGAAAGTGTTGTCGTTCTACAGGAAAGAGGGGTACAGCACGGATGGTGTAATCAGTCTTGGCAAGCGGCTGATTCCGGATGTTTAGTGAAGAGTCATGTGACGTTTCCGCGGAAACGTTTTTGCTATGAGCCAATCAGCACCTGACAGATTTGATGTTGGGGTTTGGTGCGGATCTAGGTATGCTTCATACATAGACAATGTCCGAGCAAAGATTTGCGTAAAGCTCAGCACGCTTGAGTGAGGTAAAGAATGAACCATAGTGAATTGAAAGCGAAAGCTCTTTCCAATCCGGACGTTAAGGCTGCTTATGATGAACTGGCGCCAGAATTTGCGCTTCTTCGGCAGATGCTCAAGGCACGGCAGGCGTGCCGGCCTTAGTCAAACCGACGTTGCAAAAATATGCACATGCGGTTGGGTATGAACTGCAAATCAAATTGGTACGTCCGTGAAAGCATCTGCACAGTACAGACGAGTCTATAAGCTCAGGCCTGTCATCAGCGCTCCGTAAAGCGCCCATTGAGGTTCCAGGATGCTCATCCTTGATGTGATCCTGCTGGCTGTGGTGCTGGCATTGGCGGCTTGGCGGATGTTGGCACCAGCATGGCAATCGCGACTACGCATTGCCGTCATCGGTTTCGCTCTTCTGCTCGCTGCCGCTCAATGGACGCTGTATGGCTATACCTGGCAGAACCTGCCCGCTTATCTTCTGCTTGCTCTGAGCGCTCTGCCACCGATGCGAACTGGTAGCGCACTGCACTGGATCGGTCGCATTGGCTTTGCCGGAATCGCCGCCATGTGTGTTGGCGTCTGGATACTTCCTGCCGTCCCGACACTGCCGCAACCCGACGGCCGCTACGCTCTCGGAACGCAGATCTTTCGCTGGACTGACGCCTCACGGGACGAGCCCCACACAGAGGACACGACCGATCACCGCAGCGTGATCGCCCAGGTCTGGTATCCGACCGACAGCCGTGAACCTTCAGGCGACGTCGCCCGGCTGGCCTATATCGACGGAATCGGCAGCTTGCCGAGTACTGTCAGCGTGATGCCCAGCTTCCTGATGCGCCGCTATGACCAAATCGACACTCACGCCGAGCCGATGGCGCCACTTGCCCCCAGCAACCAGTCGTGGCCGGTGGTGATCTTCTCGCCTGGCTATGGCGCGCCTCGCGCGGTGTATACAGGTCTCGTCACCCAGCTTGCCAGTCGCGGCTTCGTCGTCTTCCTGCTGGACCACCCGTTTGAATCAGCTGTGACTGCGCTTCCTGACGGTCAGGTGGTTGGCACCCAGGAAATCGTACTGCCAGGCGAGCAGGACCTCATTCCTTACATGGTGCGCGAACAGACCGTCAGGACCGCCGATGTACGTTTCGTCATCGATCAACTCGCGCATCCGGAAGCATTATCTCCGTCACTGCAAAGCGAGCGTATCGATGGCTTGAGGGTTGCCGTGATTGGGCACTCGTTCGGAGGAGCGGCTGCGATCTCTGCGTTAAGCGAGGACCCACGTGTCGTGGCCGCCGCCAATATAGATGGCACACCCTACGGAGATCTGCCTGATCGCCAGCTAGCCGGGCCATTGCTGCTGGTGCAGAGCGATTATGCCGAGACGCGCCACAGCGACCTCTTCTTGAACGGCAACGGCAATTTGCTTGGGTGCGCAACTGCGGAGAGTTTCCGCTTCGAGATCACGCGCGCCAACCACTACAGCTTTACCGACGCGCCCTTCTTCTTTGCGCCTCCCGGTCGCTGGCTGCTGGCGCAGGTGATCGGCGGTGAGCGCGGGCCTGCAGAGACTCAGAAGGCAACGGCTGACATTCTGACAGCGTTCCTGATCGGCCCGCTCACGGGTGCAGCCTCCGACCTGGCAGCGATGGCCGCCAGCTACCCAGGTGTTGTGGGTGGCGCTGTGGAGCGCAAAACCGACTGCCAGGATTAATATTCAGCATGATTTTGTTGATCAAGAATCAGAGGCAGCTCCAACTACCCGAATGATTGACCAACGCAACACCCTCACACCAAAGGATAACCTCAATGCAAAAAGTCGCCATCGTGACCGGCACATCCACTGGCCTTGGAATCAGCATAGCGCTGCAGCTCGCTGCGAAGGGCATCAAGGTCTACGCCACCATGAGAAATCTGGACAAACAGTCGGCTCTCCTGGAAGCGGCAAAGAATGCCAACGTCCACATTGAGGTGCGGCAACTCGATGTGCAGGACACCGCCAGCGTCGAGCGCTGTGTAGCCGAGATCGTTCAACACGAGGGGTGCATCGATATTCTCGTCAACAATGCTGGCGCCGGATTTGTCCGAACGACGGAACAGGCCACCGAGGAAGAAATTCAGTGGGTGATGGATGTGAATTTCATGGGCATTGTGCGCTGCACAAAAGCAGTTCTGCCTCACATGCGCCAGCGAAGAAGCGGGCACATTCTCAACATCTCCTCAGTCGGCGGATTGGTGGGGCAACCCTTCAATGAAATCTATTGCGCTGCGAAGTTTGCAGTCGAGGGTTACACCGAATCGCTCGCCTGTTACGTGCAACCCTCTTTCAACATCAAGTTCACGTCCGTCGAGCCGGGAGGAATCACCTCCGAGTTCGCGACCAACGCGTTCAAGCAGTTCAACAGCACCGGCGGCATGAAGGACGATGAGTATCGACCGATTCTCGAAAAGTATATTGGTGGCGCAGCAGCCCGTCGCGCGCAAGGCATCTACCAGACTTCCGATGAAGTCGCGCAAGTGGTGGTGGCCTGCATCGAGAACCCGGAGCCGCCTGTTCGCATCCGCACGTCGGAATGGTCGAACAAGTTCTGCGATCTGAAAACCAGGAGCGATCCCACAGGAAAGTTGCTTCAGGAGAGTGTGATCAAGACGTTCCTGTAGAATGAGAAAGCCGGATAGAGTCTCAATAGGGAAAGCAGTTTAGAAACCATGACAATCAAACTTTCATATACCTTTTCTCTGTCACTGCTCACGCTCCTGTGTGCTCACACAACACGCGCCGCCGACTCGTCTATTGTCGAGTTCGAATCGTTAGCGGGCTATGAATCTGAGCAGGTTCCAGCCGACGGCTTCTTTGATGAGAAGTATTCAGTTTTTTCGAGCCGATTCAAAACAACCTATACCGTGGGTGTCTCGTCAAGTTCATCCAGGCAAGGCGTGCGTCTGTACCATCAACAGGCTCTTGCATCTATTCCGCTCATTCACAACTACGAATTGATCTTCGAATCAGAGCGACCATTGGGGTTCATTTTCAAAAAGCCGGATGGGTATCTCATCGAGTACATGAGAGACGTGGGTCAATTGACTGGCGTTTTCATTTCAGTAGAAATTCAAGGTGATGAGTATTTGCAAGCTGTGCATGAAGCCTTGGATATTCTGTCGCGATTTTCGTTGGCAAGATAAATAAGTGCCTTACTTCGCATCAGAACTTTCTCACGCTATCACTGAACATGCCGTTGGCTTCGACAAATTCGTTGTAAGCCGTGATGGCTTTGGAATTGTCGCGCAGCCACTGTGCGCGCTGATCGGTTCGTATTTTTTCTACGAATGCCCTCTCACGCGAAGCAGCGAGATTGATATTCAGCCTGCTTGGATCGTTGCCATGACTCATGAGAATACTCCAGTTGCTGGATACACATAGGTTATGCTCATATTCGCTTATGAGCAATTTTCAAGCTTACGGAAGTTTTCAATGTTCTGTCGATTTCATTTCCCCTTATCCGATTACTGGGTACTACCACAATCGACCTTGAGGACAAGTAGAAGGACAATGAGCTCAGCGGGTGGCTGGGCATGGGCCTTCAGCAGCCTGAAAATATACTGAGTGAACAGGATTGGCAGATGGCACACTTTCCAGAAGCGGACAAAAGCCGCGCATAAATCGGAAGAGGAAATTCATGAGCAGGATATTCGTCAACATCGGCCTCAGCCTTGACGGCTACATGGCACCGGAAGGCATGGCGCTGGAGCATTGGAGCAATCCCGAG
>Ga0209343_10005152_pt1 | contig 15968 bp, 12 predicted proteins | sample RifCSPlowO2_02_FD_184026 | JGI IMG/M metagenome (GOLD analysis project Ga0209343, IMG submission 184026) | Groundwater microbial communities from Rifle, Colorado - Rifle CSP2_plank lowO2_0.2 (SPAdes) (version 2) | ecosystem: Environmental > Aquatic > Deep subsurface > Groundwater | place... | reverse complement strand
ATGGATTATAACCCTGAATTTAGTCCCGATGGAAAACAGATTGTATTTGTTTCAAAGACAGAAAATACTGAAAAAATAAAAAAAGGGGAGTTCTGGCATAAGACACCATTTTACCTGAATTTATGGCTCATAGATTCTGATGGTAAGAACAGACGACAATTAACCTCTGGAGAGGTGCAGGATTTTGCTCCAAGGTTTACACCTGATGGGAAAAAGGTTATTTTTGTCTCCAATAGTAGGGGTAATCAAGGGGATGTATGGTCAATTAATACCGATGGCTCAAACCTTAATAGGATTGCAGAGATAGAAGGGGATACAGGACAATGGAGGACATTACAATATCCAGTTCTTACACCCGATGGTAAGGGATTGGTTTTCATGCTCTATAGAAAAGAGTCTATAAGTGGTGTATGGTTTATGGATATAGAAAGCAGAAACATGAGGAGAATAACCTCAGGGGGAAATGGAGACTACTTTCCAGTAGTGTCTCCTGATGGTAAAGAGATTGTTTTTGAAACCATGAGACTGGGTATCGGGGATATATGGTCAACAGATATATCAGGAAAAAATTACAAACGATTGACCTATGAGAATTACCCTGAGCTTTATCCTGCATATAGTCATGATGGGACTAAAATATCCTATGTTGCCAACAAAGAGGGTATCATTGATATATGGATAATGGATAGAGATGGTAAAAATAAAAAGAGAGTAACGAAAGATCTTCTGAAGGAGGCATGGGGGGTAAGGTGGATGTCAAGGTTTAATTATAGCGACTTATTTGATGCAGGATATTATCATGTTTCTTGGTGCCCTGATGGAACAAAGCTTGCCCTGACCACGTGGGAGTCAGGTAAAAAAGAAAGTTATTTAACAATACTTGATTTTGAAAATAATATTAGTAAGGTGATAGATAATTTACCCGAAGAAAAAGAAACCCTTCCTGATTATACTCTGATTGCGGAGAAAGACCTTACAGGTGGTGGAAATTATGATGATTTTGGACCATCCTTCAACCCAGATGGCAATACGATAGTTTTTTCATCAAACAGAACAGGTAATTGGGATATCTGGAGTATAGGAGTGGATGGTGAAGGATTAAGACAGTTCACAAAGGAGATAAGTGATGAAATTGCCCCTGTTTTCAGTCCTGATGGAAAGGAGATAGCTTATCTCAAGAAGACAGAAGATAAGAAGTTAAGAAGTTTAGAAGATGAGAAACTGAAAAGCACAACCTCTCAACCTCTCAACCTCTCAACTTCTGTTATTTCTACCTATGACCTCTGGATAATGAAAAGTGACGGAAGTGGGGCGAGGCAGGTTACAGAGGGTATCAAGGTTATATCCTACCCTGCATGGAATCCAGACGGTAAAGAGATTGCTTTTGCGATAAAGGGAGATGCTGGACCTGAGATAAACATGATTGATCTAAAAACTTATGCTGTGAGCTACCTCCCCATTAAGGAGGGGATTAAGGGGAAATCGTTCTGGGATACTGAAAAGCCTAACCCTGTTATGTTCCCGTTTGCAATGGAAGCAGGTCGGGAAGAGTTCAACCCTCAGAAAATAGCAAAGATGATAAAATTGGTTCAAGAGGGAAAAGTTGGGAGGGAGAAATTGGTACACTTTTCAAAAATCTTTGAGATTCCTTATCCATTGGAAGAATTTTTTTATAAGATTGATTATAATGCCACAGGGGATAGACTTATCTTTGAATCTAATCAAACAGGAAATATAAATATATGGTCGGTAAATCGGGATGGGACAGGGCTGACCCATATTACGAAAGGAGATAGTATCTATTTGAATCCTGTTTTTAGTCCTGATAATAAAAAAATTGCCTATGCCCGTAAAGTTTTTGGAAGGCTGGAGTTAGGTTTCAACAATAGGGAAAGTTATGACATATGGATTGCCGATACGGTTACCGGAGAAGAAATATCGATTAATGATGAGGAGCATACAGACTGGAATCCTGTTTTCAGCCCTGATGGGAAAAAAATCGCATATGTTACTAATCGCTCAGGGGAGTTTGAGCATTATAATATATGGATGCTTTATTTGAAATGATATGGAGTGCGGTAGCTTGCTACCGCTTTTAAAAGCGAGAGCAAGCTCTCGCACTCCAAAAAAGGAAGGAGGATTTACCATGAATACAAAAAAAAATATATCTTGCCTCTTGCTTCTTGTCTCTTGCCTCTTGCTTCTTGCCTCTACAGGTTGGGCAGGAGGAGGAGGTTCTTATGATAAGAGCAATGAGATGGTTCTTATACCCGATGGGATGTTCTTAATGGGTAGCAAAGAAGATGAAGGGAGAGTTGGTGTGGAGGTGGGTGTGGACGAACTTCCACAGCGTGAGGTCTATCTCAAGGCATTTTACATAGATAAATATGAGGTCACTGTTGGGGCATACAGAAAATTTGCAGAGCTCAGTATTGATGGGTACAGAAAATTTGCAAAAGATGAGATGGGTTCGCCTTCAGTGCTTCTTATTGGAGGGCTCACGGGCGAAAGGGCGAGAATGAAGAAGATGAGGGTCCCAATAGCGGATGACGATTTTCCTATGAGTGATGTAAGCTATATAGAGGCAGAGGCTTACTGTAAATCAATAGGGAAGAGGCTCCCTACCGAAGAGGAGTGGGAGAAGGCGGCGAGAGGAACGGATGGAAGAATCTGGCCATGGGGTAATAAGTTTGAGATAGGGATGGCGAACACAGTAGAGTCTAAAGAAAATGGGACAGTTCAATCGGGGAGTTTTCCAACCGATGTAAGCCCTTATGGGGTTTATGACATGGCAGGCAATCTGATGGAATGGACATCTTCATGGTATGAGGCATATCCGGGAAACAAGTTAGAAAGGCCCCAATTCGGTAAGGGATATAAGGTCATAAAGGGTGGCACCTGGAGTGCACCGTCAATTCTATTTTCCCGTGCTGCTCACAGGCACCCTGTTAGACCTACTGAAAATAATCATAGCCACCGTTATGGATTCAGATGTGCAAAGGACGCTTGAAACATAGTAGGGAGTATGGAGTAAGCAGTATGCAGAAAAAGAATTTACTGTTTACTGCTTACTGCCTACTGCTTACTGCTTACAGCTTTTTTCCCTATGTTGTTAATGCGGAAGAGGGAAAGGATGTCCAAGTGCCGATACAAATGACCTTTGTTAAAGGGGGTTGTTTTCAGATGGGGAATATATTTGCAAATGAGGAGAATAATAAGAAAGTTCCTGCCTATAATAAAGGGAGTAGTCTATTTGGAGATGGCAATGAGGGGGAGTTTAATGATGAAGTGCCTGTCCATGAGGTTTGTGTAGATGATTTTTATATCGGCAAGTATGAGGTTACGAGGGGTGAATTTGAAAAATTTGTTAATGAGACCGGTTACGTTAGTGATGCAGAAAAAAGGGGTGGTTGTTTTGGAAAGGTGGGTTACAAGTGGAGAAAGAGGAGGGATTTTAACTGGAGCAAGGTAGACTTTCCTCAGACAGATAGACACCCGGCAGTCTGTATAAGCTATAATGACGCAAATGAATTTATAAAATGGCTAAATAAAAAATTTGTGGTGAGCGAAGCGAATCCATCGAATGGTAAATATCATTTACCCACAGAGGCTGAATGGGAATATGCAGCGAGGAGTGGTGGTAAGAGAGAAAAATGGGCAGGGACGAATAACGAATCAGAGGTTTCGGATTATGCATGGTATGTTCAAAACTCCGGTGGCAAAACACATCCTGTTGGTCAGAAAAAACCTAATGGATTGGGTATATATGATATGAGTGGCAATGTGTGGGAGTGGGTAGAGGATTGGTATGAGGTTGATTATTATGACAGAAGTCCTAAAATCAATCCTGTAAACATCAAACCCAGTCATGCTAAGTCAATGCGCAGTGGTCCATGGAGCGTTTCTTCACAGGTCGTAAGGATATTTTATCGCGGCAGTGATATACCGGAAAGCATATGCGACGGACTCGGTTTCCGAATTGCAAAGACTCCGTAAGGGTTTTTTATGCAGGAAATTATAAAACTAACTACGAATGAACACGAATTAAAACTAAAAAATTCTCAGTTAATAAAAGGAACAACTCCTTTTAATTCCCCCTTTGTTAAGGGGGAGAGGAGATTGTTTTTAAAATTTGTGAATATTTATGTAAATTCGTGGCTGAATCAGGTTCTTGTTTTATCGCTGATTTTCCTTATTGCAGGCAATGTAACTGCTACAGAAAGGGGGCATTACAGGTATTCGCCTTTTAAACATATAGAAATTATGGAGAGCCCTGAAAGGGCGCTCTGGCAGATGCCAGAAAAGGTTGTTGATTATCTTGCGATAAAAAATGGTGATGCAGTAGCAGATATAGGGGCAGGCTCAGGCTATTTTACGGTGCTTTTCTCAAAAAGTGTTGGGGAGGATGGAAAGGTTTATGCAGTAGATATTGAAAAGGGGATGATAGATTATATAGAAAAAAGGGGCCAAAAAGAGGGGCTTAATAATATAAAAACTATTTTATCGAAATTAGACGACCCTCTTTTATCAAAATCATCTATAGACATGATTTTTATATGCAACACATATCTTGTTATGAAAAATAGAGAGGACTATCTCAAAATTCTAATGGAAGTCTTAAAGAAGTATGGCAGGCTTGCAATTGTTGATTATCAGGCTGTAGATACCCCGATGGGTCCACCTGTGAAGATGAGAGTATCAAGGGAGAAGGTAATGGAAGAGGCATTGAAGGCAGGTTTTAAATTGGAGGCTGAATATTATTTTCTGCCCTATCAATACTTTCTTGTTTTTGCAAAGGGATAGGATAAAATTCTAAAACACGAATTTCACGAATATACAAATGACACGAATAAAGACAAAAATTAAAACTAAATTATTTTCTGTTATTAATTATTTGTGTAATTCGTCCATTCGTGTCATTTGTGTTCAGGTTTTTGTTCTGTCTCTATTTTTCTTTATTGTAGCCTCTGTAAATGCAAAAGAATGCACCATTATGGAGCCTGAGGTTCTGAAAAGGTATATAGAAAATAAGACGATATTCAATATGGTTATGTTTGATGTTCGTCCTCAGTTTGACCAAAAGATGAGACGCATTACGAGGACCATACCTGCCTCTTTTGATAATATTAAAAAAGAACTGGTTGGTAAGGTGAATGAGCTTGTTAATAAGGATGTTATTCTGATTGGTGAGGATACAGAGTCTGCGGAAAGTGTATGCAGGTATATGATGAAAAAAGATTATGGGATTCGTAATATTTATGTCTTAAAAGGGGGGATGGAAAAATGGGATGGACCTGTTGCAGTGGATATTTCAGAAGTTGAATGTGAGCTGATTACCTCCCGAGAGCTTATAAATATAATGAAGTCAAACAGAAAATTTGAGATAATTGACAAGCGTCCGGCAGATGAGTATTATGAGGGGCATATACCTGGAGCAAGATTGGGAGGAAGTAGCGGCAAGGGGCAGTTTTCAACAATAGAAAAGTATTTACGGGGACTGGAGAGGCGTAAAAAATGGGAGAAAGAAAATGTTACAGTCGTATATGTCTATGATAATGAATGGCATACCATACGGAGTTGTAAATATCTAAAATATTGGTCATGGGGATATAAGAATATTTATTTTCTTAGAGGCGGTATGAAGGTATGGGAAGGAGAGATAGAAAAAGATTATCTGGAAATATTGAAAAAGAAAGTTAAGGAGAAACTTAAATAGAGAGGGGAAAATGACCACTATAACTAGTAAAGAGTATTTGTCAGAAGATACAGAACTTGAGGTAAAGATAGATACCCAGATCTTTCATAAATTTTTAGATGTAGGCATACTGAAAGAAGATGATAGAGTTGAGCTTGTAGAGGGGAGGATGTATGAGATGACACCAATAGGTTTGAGGCATATGGCAGTGGTTAAGAGATTAGGGATGTTCTTTAGTAAACAGGCTGGTGACAAATTTATTGTAGGCATTCAGGATGGGATAAGACTTAGTGAATACATAGAAGTTTATCCTGATATAACCATCCTTAAGTTTAAAGATGACTTTTATGTAAAGGGGTATCCCGATCCCGAAAATGATATTCTTCTAATTATAGAAGTTGCAGATAAATCATTAAAATATGATAGGAATAAGAAATTACCCTTATATGCTGGAGCAAAGGTTTTAGAGGTGTGGATAGTAAATCTTCAGGAAGGGGTTGTTGAGGTTTATCAATATCCAGATTCTAAAAAAAAGGAATATACACTTATAAGAAGGGTCAGCGGTGGTGAAATAAAACCCTTGAAATTGGAAGATATTACATTATTATTAACGCAGATTGCACAGATTTTAAAACCAAATAATGTGTAAATTTTAATCCAAAAAATGTGTGAAACCACAGGTAAACACAGATTAACACAGGTTATTCAATGAATTAAAATAAAAATATATTTCACTTTTTAAGTGAAGTAATAATAAGTTTTTGTTTTATCAGTGTTTATCTGTGTTCATCTGTGGTTAATGCATAATTCAGGTTTAATCCCCCTTATTAAAGGGGGGTTTGGGGGTTGTTAAAATTTATGTGGAGGTGGTAAATATGAAAATTCACAAATTAATATTTTCTTGCATCTTACTTCTTGCATCTTGCATTTTGCTTCTTGTGTTTTTTGCTTCATCATCAGAGGCATCGGAATGTATCCTTATTGAGCCTGAAGATATGAAGATGAGATATGAAGATAGAGCAATTCTTTTAAACGATATGTTCATATTTGATGTTCGCCCTTATATGATAGCCAATAAGGGGAAGCGTATTCCGATGTCTATGGCTATTACTTATGAGTCTCTTGAAAGTGAACTCGCTTATGAGATAGAAGTGTGGAAAGGGAAAGATATCTATCTGGTAGGTGGAGATACAGAATCAACAGATAGTTTCTGCAAAGCCATGCTGAAAAAAAAATATCCGATTGATGATATTTATGTTTTAAAGGGCGGGATGAATGCATGGGAGGGACCTATTATTACTGGGAAGTTTGAGGATGTGAAATGTGAAGAGATAGATTTACAAGGGGTATCGGGACTAGAAAATTCGGAAAAAAAAGTTGAATTTGTTGATATCCGTTCCCTGCAAGATTATGAGAAAGGTCATATACCCGGTGCAGTAGGCGAAGGGGCATTTAGTCGGGAAAATCTATGCTTGACAGGTGTGTTTTCAAGGGTGGTGCAGGATGATGGTATTGTGGTTTTTGTAGGATATACCGAGCCGGAAACAGTGCATAGATGCAGGGTGCTAAAATGGGCAGTTGGATATAACAGTATGTATGCCCTTAAGGAAAACATGAAGGCATGGAAAGGGGAGCTTGAAAAGGGGAAATTCGCTGGTCGTTATTAACGATTAGATTTTTGTTCATGTATATTATAAAATTTTGCCACAGATTTTCACAGATATACACAATAAAAAAAGGCAGAAAAAAATAATTTTCTTAGGTTTTTTGTTTTCTCAATCTTCATAATCTGTGTTAATCTGTGTCCATCTGTGGCTAAAAATCTTTCTTTTTTGTTCATTCTGAAATAGCTTTCTGTGTATCGCCAAGTTTTAATGCAGTTTCCACAATCTGAGGTTTATAAAATGCTGAGCGATACCGGTCCATTCCATATACATTATTGCCAATCCGGACATTCAGGAGTTTATCACCATTTTTAGAGGAATTGTAATAGCCTTCAGGGGTAATCACAATCCACTCGGCATCTCTGAAACTTATAAACTGTGCAATTTCCCTGCCTGTATTTTTATCCCAGCACCTGCTCGTGCCATCACCACTCCCTGATACCAGAAACTTTCCATTAGGACTGAAGGCAACTGACAGGAGTATATCATTATGTCCTTTTAGTGTTTTTATGGCACTGCCTGCTGCCACATTCCAGAGGATTACAGTTTTATCAACACTCCCTGATGCGAGAGTCTTTCCATCAGGACTAAAGGCAACTGTTACGACATTACTATCATGTCCTTTTAGTGTCTTTATGGCACTGCCTGCTGCCACATTCCAGAGGATTACAGTTTTATCAACACTCCCTGATGCGAGAGTCTTTCCATCAGGACTAAAGGTAACCGGCACAACCCAATCAGTATGCCCTGTGAAAGTCCTTATTACATTCCATGTTACAATATCCCAAAGGGTTATGTTGTAATCACCCCCTGATGCTATGCTTCTTCCATCTGGACTAAAGGCAACTGATTTGACCCAATGTCCTTTTATTTTTTTTATGAAACTGGCTGCTGTCACATCCCAGAGGATTATGGCATCATCCTGACCCACTGATACCAGAGTCTTTCCATCAGGACTAAAGGCAACTGATTTGACCCATGAAGTATGCCCCTTGAGTGTTTTTATGGCACTACCTGCTGCTATATCCCAGAGGATTATTGTATTATCCCAGCCCCCTGACGCCAGAATCCTTCCATCAGGGCTAAAGGCAATAGAAGAGACCCACTCATTATGTCCTTTTAGTGTTTTTATGGCACTGCCTGCTGCTATATCCCAGAGGATTATGGTGTCATAGCTCTCCGATGCAAGAATCCTCCCATCAGGGCTAAAGGCAACTGATTTAGCATAAAAAGTATTTCCTTTTAGCGTTTTTATGGTACTGCCTGCTGCCACATCCCAGAGGATTATAGTGTCATCAAAACTCCCTGATGCCAGAGTCCTTCCATTAGGGCTGAAGGCAACTGAACTGATATAGTCAGTTTGTCCTTTGAGTGTTTTTATGATACTGCCTGTTTCAATATCCCAGAGAATTATGGTTTTATCAAAACCCCCCGATGCGAGAACCTTTCCATCAGGACTAAAGGCAACCGACAAGACTATATCAGTATGCTCTTTAAATGTCTTTATAGTACTCCCTGTTTCAATATTCCAGAGAATTATGTTTTTATCAATCCCTGATGCGAGAGTCTTTCCATCAAGACTAAAGGCAACCGATTTGACATGACCAGTATGTCCTTCAAATTTCTGGAGCTCCCTACCTGTAGATACTTCCCATAGTCTGATGGTTTTATCCTGACCTCCTGATGCCAGAGTCCTTCCATCAGGACTAAAGGCAACTGAATCAATATAGTCATCATGTCCTTTAAGTGTTTTTATGGCACTTCCTGTTTCAATATCCCAGAGGATTATGGTTTTATCCCAGCTTCCTGATGCGAGAGTTCTTCCATTAGGACTAAAGGCAACTGATCTAACAGAAGAAGCATGTCCTTTAAGTGTCTTTATAATACTGCCTGTTTCAATATCCCAGAGGATTATAGTTTTGTCCCTACTCCCTGATGCGAGAGTCTTTCCATCAGGACTGAAGGTAACTGAATTGACATCATTATTAGTATGTCCTTCAAATTTCCGTATCTCCCTCCCTGATGAGGCATCCCAGAGTATGAGGATTTTATCCTTGCCCCCTGATAATACATATTTTCCATCGGGGGAGAATGTTACAGAAAGAACCGAACCTGAATGACCCATCTGCACAAAAATTTGTGCTTCGGAGGGAAACTTTTCGGAAGCAGGGACAGGGATTGGGATAATCGTAATTATAAAAAACAGCACTAATCCCCGATAAAAACATTCGGGGATATGTATTTTATAAGTGTCCCAAAACTTTTGCATTTAACTTTTGCCCCTCTGACTCTTAATTTGCGGAGGCTGATAGGCGGAGTCCGAGGCTGTAGCACCGATAGTCTGGCGTGTAGGGGTGACGACTTGAGGCCCTCGCCTGATGTGAACTGAAGTACCAACTCCCGCCGCGATGGATATGATGGGAGCCAGAAATTGGTCCCTGCGGATTATTTTTAGGACTGCTGATATAATAATTCTCCCCATACCAGTCCTGCACCCATTCCCAGACATTCCCTGTCATATCATACAATTCCAATCCATTGGGTTTTTTTTGGCCTACAGGATGTGTTTTCCCCTTAGAGGTTTTATTGTACCAGGCATAATCTGAAAGTTCTGATTCGTTATTCGTTCCTGCCCATTTTTCTGCTTTACCGCCACTCCTCGCTGCATATTCCCATTCAGCCTCTGTGGGCAGACGATACTTCTTGCCTGTCTTGTCTGACAGCCACTCGGCATAGACTACTGCATCATCCCATGATACACACGATACTGGATGACTGTCATCCTGCAGAAAACCAGGATTACGCCAATTCCTGCTTTTGTCCTTTTCCCATTTATTCCCTGACCAGCCATAACATCCATCTCCAGCTTCAGCGTCTGTTTTATATCCTGTAGCAGTTATAAACTCCCTGAATTCACCAATTGTTACTTCATACTTCCCTATATAAAAATTATCCACACATACCTCATGCACAGGTTTTTCGTTAGCGGCCAAATGATTATGGTGTTGATGCCAGTCTTTCCCGCCTTTATGCGCAGCTTCTACATGGTTCTCAGCACCTCCAAAGGTATCACCCATCTGATAACACCCGCCTTTGACAAAGACCATTTCTATAGGCACTTGGACATCCTTTCCTTTTTCCCCATTAACAATAGAGGGAAGAAGTAAGAAGCAAGAGGCAAGAAACAAGAAGCAAGAGGCTTGTATCTTGTATCTATTCGTGCTATTCGTTGATTCGTGTAATTTATGTTCCATTGTTTTTTTGGAAAGATTTAATTGTATATGGTATAAAAGTATAGGTCATCCTCCAGAAGGAAAAACATAAAAGGAATGAACCATTAAGTTTGATATAGAACTCAACCTCAAAGTAAGTGTAAAAAACTTTAAGATTAATGTCAATCAAAATAGTGCGTCCTCAAAAAAGGAATAGTTCTTGCTATTTAAATAATATCATGTTATAAAATATTCATTTTTTGGGTATTTTCGCACAGATAAGGAGATTGTTTTGTATGAAGAAATTTAAACCTAAAATGTCCTCTGTGTCTCTTGTATCTTGCTTTTTGTATCTTGCCTCTTGCCTCTTACCTATTGCCTCAAATGGTTATGGTGAAGAAAAATTTATAGAGAGCGAAGCGAATCTAAAAGGAAAAGAATGTATACCTATTGAGGCAGATGAGATGCAGAGACGCTATGAAAATAAGCCCCTTCTATTTGATAATATGTTTATATTTGATATCCGTCCTCTTGCGGCGGCTGTGAAAGGAAAATCCATCCCCTTTGTGAAGCAGACCAGTTGGGATATGTTTAGGGTAAAATATCTCCATAATGTTCCGATGTGGAGAGGAAAGGATGTGTATCTTGTTGGCGAAGACACAGAATCTACAAAAAGTTTTTGTGAGGAGATGATTAAAAAAGACTATGGTGTTAATGATATTTATTATTTAAAGGGCGGAATTGATGCATGGAATGGACCTGTCAGAATGCCTTTCAAAGATGTGCAGTGTGATGGTCTTGATTCTAATGAAATAAAAAAAAGGATTGATGAAGGACAGAAGGTCTATCTCATAGACTGGCGGTATCCGGATGATTTTTATAATAATGGGCATATCCCTGACTCAATAAATGGATATGGTAGAGAAGGAATTTTTGGAGGGATTGAGGATATGCTGAGGGGGTATTTTAGATTCAGACCCATTTATATAAAATTAATCATTGATAATGCTATCGCAGTATTTATAGACGATAACGAGTGGAAAGGTTTGCATAGATGCAGGATTGAAAAAAGGGCAAGTGGTGTAATAGATAAAATGTATTATTTAAAAGGCGGTATTGAAAACTGGAAAGGGGCTTTGGAGAAAGAACTGTGGCAGCAACCAATAGTCAATAGTCAATAGTGAAATTATGACTCGTAAGCTAAAATTATTATATACTCATTGCTCATTGCTCATTGCTGGATTTTCATTGTTCATTGCTCATGGCTCATTGCTTGCTATTGTCAGTGCCGAGAGCGTGATGAAGGAGGGATATCGCAACGATTATCTACCACAGGGTGTTATCCCCCGTCATGATATGGATAAGGCTGAAAGCTGGATTGCCATATTTGAACACCCTAAGAGAGATGAATGGCAGGAGCCTGATAAGATAATTGAAAATATGAAACTGAAGGAGGGTGATGTGGTTGCCGATATCGGGGCGGGCTCAGGATATTTTACAAGACGATTGGCGGCGGCTGTTGGACCAACAGGGAAGGCTTTTGGAGTAGATATTGAGCTTGAGTTGGTGAAATACATGGAAGAAGATGCCCTAAGATTGAATTTAAGTAATTATATACCCACGCTGGCCACAATGGCTGATTCCGGTCTTGAGCCTGATAGCGTTGATGTGGTCTTTATATGTACCACCTATCACCATATTGAGGATAGAATCAATTATATGAATAAACTTAAAAAGGTTTTGAAAAAAGGGGGAAGAGTTATATTTATTGAATTCTATAAAAAAAAGATGGACTTCGGTCCCCCGCCTTCTCATAAGGATTCAGAGGAGACAATTATAGCAGAAATGAAAGAGGCTGGTTATCGTCTTACCAGACGACTTGATTTTTTACGATATCAATACTTTCTTGAGTTTGAACCAAATGTAAATTAGCCACAGACTTACACAGACTAAAGAACAAAAACATGATTAGAATGCAGATGACACGGATAACACAGATTCTCACTGATTTTAAAAATAAATTATTATTATCTGTGTCAATCAGTGTCATCAGTGTCATCTGTGTTCTATGTATTTTTTCTATACACTCTTTTTCTGCTGCCTCTGTGTGGCAGAAGCCCGACTTAATAGATGCAGGGACAGGCGATGCCTTCAGAACGAGTCTTGCCTTTGACCATTATGGGAATGCTATAGTAGTATTTGAACAAAATACAGATGGTGTTTACAGGATATATGCAAACCAGTTTCTATCAGATAAAGGGGGATGGCAGAGACCGGTAATTATTGATGCAGGACCAAGAAATGCCCATATATCAAGGGTTGCCTTTGACCACATAGGTAATGCCATTGCCATCTTCAAGCAGAGTGATGGAAATATCTATCGTATTTATGCAAATAATTTTATCAGGGATAAGGGTTGGCAGAAACCTGTTGCAATAGATGGGGGGAGTGGGGATGCAGATGGACATCAGATAACATTTAATGCTGATGGTAATGCCGCTGTTGTTTTTGAGCAGAAGTTAAAGGGTATTTACAGGATTTTTGCTAATCAATACAGGGGTAAAGAAGGTTGGCAGGGTGCGGTGGCGATTGATAAGGGTGAAGGCAATGGATATTTTCCCTATCCTGCCTTTGATTATCATGGGAATATTTATGTGATTTATTACAAGGAGGAAGGTAGTGGTCTTGAGGTATATATAAGCAGATATGATAAAGAAAAAAAGATATGGAGTGAACCTTTCCGTTTAACCGATGGACAGACTATTGTTAAGCATGAAGATTGGAATAAAAAGAGGGGTCATGTAAATAGAGGTATTACAGGGATATATAATCCGCTTTTTCTTCCTGAGATTAAAAAGAGGATTTATGCCGGGAGTTATACTTATAATGTTAAGCGATTTGAGACCCCTTCCAAGATAGATTCAAGATTCAGGGATGCCTACACCCCTTCTGTAGTAAGTGATAAGAGCGGACAGATATTTGCATTTTTTGTAAAATGGGATGGAGAGCATCAGAGGGGATATACGGCAGTATACAGGGAAGATGGCTGGAGTAAGCCGGAGATTATTGATGCTAAAGGTGGGGATGTTGAGCATATAAGGGCTGCGATAAACTCAGCAGGTGAGATTGCACTGGTGTTTGCCCAGTGGGTTGATACGAAAGTTACCAGTCACCAGTCACCAGTCACCAGTTTAAGGATACATGCAAGGCTATACAGTCCAGATTCTGGTTGGGGGGAGGCTAAAATCATTGATGCAGGTGAGAAGGATGCTTATGGCCCCAATGTGATATATAATGGAGATAATGAAATTATAGTAATCTGGTGTCAATGGGAAGTTGAGACTGTTAAAACTTATAGAAACGATTATATAAAAGAAAGGAACTGGGGGAAGGCAGTAAGAGTAGAAATGGAAGATGAGACCTGTGGCGGTTGTGGATTGAGGATTGCAGCATCTCCCGATGGAATGCTCATCGCCATATTTGAGTTGAAGGTCTCTGTTAAAGAAAGGACAAAAATATACGCATTAGAGGGGAGATAAAGGGATTCTGATTCTTGATTTAACTAAAAAAATAAGTTATAATAATATATGCAAATATTATATGGACGGCGTATGGAGGATTTGAAGGTGGCACTATCATCAGAGCCCCAAAAGGACTCCTACGAGATTGAACATGCAGACTTTCCTGAAAATCCCTTCATAAGTGAAAAGATATCCAAGAGATTCTTAAAGAATAAACTCATATTACTTCTCTATGTCCGTGACAATATATTGTATGTTGCAGCTTCCAATCCAGATGATAAAGATGCCATAGATGCGATAGTGCTTGCAACCGGGTTTGAGGTAAAGGCACTTAAAGCAAGGGATGAGGATATCTTAAGGGCAATAGAGCGGCACTATAAGGTAGGACAGTCCAGTGTGGACGAGATTATTGAAGATATAGCACAGCATAACCTCGATGAAAGGATAGATGATGAAGACCCCGATCGCTTGAGAGATATGGCATCTGAGGCGCCTGTGGTGAGGCTGGTTAACCATATTATAAGCAGTGCTGTAGGAGATAGGGCGAGTGATATACACTTTGAGCCCTTTGAAAAGACACTGAAGGTAAGATATAGAATAGATGACATCCTCCATGACAGAGAGGTTCTTCCAAAATCGCTTCAGGCAGCGGTTGTTTCCAGGGTTAAGATACTTGCTAACCTCAACATCGCAGAAAGACGTCTCCCTCAGGATGGAAAGATCAATGCGCGGTTAGGGGGCAAGGATATAGACCTCAGGGTTGCAACTATGCCCACTGTTCATGGGGAAGGGGTGGTGATAAGGATACTGGATAGGGGTGGACTTGTAGTGGACCTCGGGGAACTCGGTTTATTTGGAGAGAATAGAAATAAATTCGAGCGTATGATAATAAGGTCCCATGGTATGATTCTCGTTACGGGCCCTACCGGAAGCGGTAAGACTACAACACTCTATGCCGCTCTTGAAAAATTGAATACATCAGATAAAAAGATTATCACCATAGAAGACCCTGTGGAATATCAGCTTGAGGGTATTAATCAGATACAGGTAAAACCTCAGATAGGACTGACATTTGCTGATGGGCTAAGGAATATTGTAAGACAGGACCCGGATATAATTCTTGTCGGTGAGATAAGGGATAGGGAGACCGCTGAGATAGCCATACATGCCGCATTGACAGGACATCTTGTCTTCAGCACCCTCCACACAAACGATGCTGCAAGTGCTATAACCCGCCTTATAGAGATGGGACTCACAGATTATCTTATTTCATCCACCCTTATAGGAGTAGTGGCACAAAGATTGGTCAGGAAAATCTGCAGACAGTGCAAGAAGGCTGTTGCACCAAATGAATTAGAGATAAAGGAATTTAAATACCTTGCCGTGGATATTGAGGGTATAAGGATATACAGGGGTGAAGGTTGTAAAGAATGCGCATCAACAGGTTACTGGGGACGAATTGCGGTATATGAGGTATTAGTAATAGATGATAGTATAAGAGGACTTATACTCAAAAACCCTGAGGCGAATATTATAAAATCTGCAGGGATCAAAAATGGTATGAAGACCCTTAAAGAGGAGGGTCTGAGAATGGTTATGGAGGGTGTTACAAGCATGGATGAGCTATTAAGGGTGATACAGGAGGATTGAGGTGTGCAATATTTCACAGGTTCTATGTGATAATACCCATATTAAATTTTGAACCTTATGGAGATAAAACAAATAATAGATGATATTTCAAGTAGTTATAAATATTTAGATTTTATAATTTTCTACGCATATATGTTGGGTGGCTTTAGTAATTTATGGCACAAAAAATGCACTTCAATATAAAGGGAAGTCTTATTTTAATTGTGTTCTATAACCTTAAAGTATA
>Ga0209343_10005150_pt1 | contig 15973 bp, 9 predicted proteins | sample RifCSPlowO2_02_FD_184026 | JGI IMG/M metagenome (GOLD analysis project Ga0209343, IMG submission 184026) | Groundwater microbial communities from Rifle, Colorado - Rifle CSP2_plank lowO2_0.2 (SPAdes) (version 2) | ecosystem: Environmental > Aquatic > Deep subsurface > Groundwater | place: Rifle... | reverse complement strand
GGCGAACTCGATGGGAAGGGTCAACCAGCGCAGCCCCACCACCTCGCCCACATAGCTGTTGCCCAAGGTGGAGAACACCTCGGGGTAGCCCGAGATGGACTGGTCCCCCAGCGCCACCAGGGCCAGGCCACGGTACAGCGACAAGGTGCCAATGGTGACCACGATGGACGGCAGCTTGTAGCGGGTGACCAGCACCCCGTTCACCGCACCGGCCGCACCCCCGGTAGCAAACGCGGCCAGCGCCATGCCCCAGGGCCCGGCACCGGCCTTCATGGCATAGCCCATGGCGAGGGAACTGAGCGCCAGAATGGCGGCAATCGACAGGTCAATCTCACCGGTGATGATGAGCAGTGCCAAGGCCAGCGCCAAAATACCTTTTTCGCTGAAATTGAAAGTGCTGTCGGCCAGCGCGTCCAGCGTCATAAAACCCGGCTGTAGCCAGCCAAACACGGCCAAGAGCAAGACCAGCAGGGCCAACAACACCCGCTCCCATGTATTCCAGGCTTTCATGCGGCACCTCCCGTGCGTTCCAAAATCTGGCGGCCTGCACGCCGCTCGGAGCGGGCATTGACCGCCACCGAGATCAAAATCACCGCCCCGGCAATCGCCTGCTGCCAAAACGGCGAGACCTGGATCACCGGCAAAGCACCGTTGACCACACCGATAAATAACACGCCCAAGGCCGCGCCCCATACGGTGCCCACACCGCCACCAATGCTCACGCCACCGATCACACAGGCGGCCACCACTGTCAACTCGTAGCCGGAGGCCAATTCGGTGTAGGCAATGGAGTAGCGCCCGACCCACAGCAAACCTGCCAGCCCAGCCAACATGCCCGACAGGATGTAGACCATCATCAGGCGCTTGTTGGCAGAGATGCCGACATAGGCGGCCGCATGCGGATTGCCGCCCAGTGCATAAATCTCACGCCCCTCGCGGCGCAGCTTCAAAAACACGGCGGTGGCGGCGAGTACCAGCAAGGCAAACCACACCAGGGCGGGCAAGCCCAGCCAGGTCTCGCGCGGCAAACCTTTGATGACCGCATGGATCTCGTGGTCCGAAATCCAGGCGCCCTTGCTGGCCACAAAAATGGCGCCCCGGTAGGCCGACATGGTGCCCAGCGTGACCACGATGGGTGGCAACTCAAAACGGGTAATGAGCCAGCCGTTCACGCTGCCCAATAAGGCCCCCACCACCAGTGCAATCATGATCAGTACCACGACCGAAGCCCCCGGCCAGGCGCGGCCGATGAGGGCGCAGACCATGCCGGTGAGCGCCAGGTTGGAGGCCACCGACAGGTCAATGCCCCGGGTCAGCAGCACCAGCATTTGCCCCATGACCAGGATGGCCAGAATGGCCGAATCGTTGGCAATGTCCAGGCCATTGCGCCAGGTCAAAAACACCGGCGCACGCGCCCCGACCGCCAGGGCAATGACCACGATGATGGCCAGAAGCAGCCACTCGCGCCGTATTGAAGTTCGTTGTTTCTGTTTCATGCGGTTGGCTCCAGCGCTGTGGCTTGGGCGGTTGCTATTCCTGTGGTTGCTGTATTGCCGTGGCCATGGCTGCCGTCCAGGCCGGAGGCCGCCGCCACAATGTCTTCCGCGTGCGCGCCACGCACAAACTCGGCCACCTGTATCCCCCTGCGCATCACGATGACACGGTGGGCCAGGTTCATCACCTCGGGCAATTCAGAAGACACCAAAATCACCGCCAGGCCCTGCTCCACCATCTCCGCGATCAGGTGGTACACCGCCTGCTTGGCGCCGACATCGATGCCTTTGGTGGGCTCGTCCAGAATCACGATCTTGGGGTCCAGCCCCAGCCATTTGGCAATCACCACTTTTTGCTGGTTGCCGCCCGACAGGCCCGAGAGCAAGGTATGGGGCGAATGGGTCTTGATGCGCAAGCGCTCCACCATGCGCTGGCACAGCGCCGACTCGCGCACCTGCGACAGCCAGGGCCCGCGCGCGAAGCGGCTCAGGCCCGCCAGGCTGATGTTGTGCTGCACCGAGAAGTTCAGGATGCCGCCCTGGCGCTGGCGTTCTTCCGGCACATAGGCAATGCCGGCGGCGATGGCGTCGCCAGGACTGCGCGCATCCAGCTTTTTCCCGTGGACCACAAAGCTGCCCTGCGCGGCCGGGTTCAGGCCCATGATGGCCAGCATGGCCTCGCTGCGCCCGGAGCCCACCAGGCCATAAAAGCCCAGGATCTCGCCCCGGCGCAACTCGAAGGTGATGTTGTTGAATTCAGTGGGGTGCGACAGGCCTTGGACCGTCATCACCACCTCCCCCGGCGTGGACGCAATGCGGGGGTAGATCTGGTCGATGGCGCGGCCGGCCATGAGTTTGACCAGCTCTTGCTCGGTCGCCTCGGCAATGGCCCCCTCACCCACGGCCGCACCGTCGCGCAGCACCACATAACGGTCCGCCACGGCGAAGATTTCGTCGAACTTGTGGGTGATAAAAATGATGCCCACGCCCTGCTTGCGCAGTTGGCGCACGATGCCATAGAAGTCCCGGATCTCGGCCTGCGACAAGGCCGCCGTGGGCTCATCCAGAATCACCACCAGCGCTTTTTGCGACAAGGCCCGCGCAATTTCCACCAAATGGCTTTCCGCCAGGCTCAGGTCCTTGACCAAGGTGGTCGCGGTGAAGCGCGCGCCGATGTTGTCCAGCACCGCTTGTGCCTGCGTATGCATCGCTGCCCAGTCAATGAAGGGGCCGCGCATCAGATGGCGCCCCATGAAAATATTCTCGGCCACCGTGAGCTCGTCAAACATCACGGTTTCCTGGTGCACGGCCAAAATGCCAGCCGCCTGCGAGGCTTGTGCATTCGCAAACGTCTGCACGGCGCCGTTCAAGGTGATGCTGCCTTCGTCCAGCGGGACCACGCCGGTCAACATCTTCACCAGCGTGGACTTTCCCGCCCCGTTCTCCCCCACCAGCGCCAACACCTCACCGGCGCGCAAATCCAGGTCCACGCCTTTGAGCGCATGGGTGGCGCCATACCGTTTGTGGATGCCCCGCAGGCTTAGCAATACATCAGACATGGTGAAATCCAAAAATCAAAAAAAAGGGCAACCCCACCCTGGTAGGGTTGCCCAACCTGCGTACTTTGTCCCCGATCAGAAGAACTTGGCGAACTTCTCTACATTGGACGCATCGTAAGTGAAGGGCTCGGACATGGCCGCTTCGCCGTTGGCATCCAGGGTGACGGTACCTACACGGCCCAGGGACACCTTTTCACCGGTTTTTCCCTTGACCTTGCCGGACACAAACTGACTGGCCGCATAAATGGAGGAGTAGCCCAGGTCGATGGGGTTCCAGATGGCGAACGATTTGACCGTGCCGCTCTTCACATGGCCCGCCATCTCGGACGGCAAGCCCAGGCCCGTCACGTAGATCGCGCCGACTTTCTTCTCGTCCTGTACCGCCTTGGCCGCAGCCGCCACACCCACGGTGGTCGGTGCAATGATGGCCTTCAGATTGGGGTAGCTTTTGAACAGGCCTTGGGCTTCGCGGTAGCTTTTGTCGGTTTGGTCATCGCCGTACACCACGCTGACCAGCTTCAGGCCTTTGTAGGCGGGCTGGGCCAGGACCTTCTTGGCCTCTTCAATCCAGATGTTCTGGTTGGTGGCCTGCGCCGTGGCGGACAACACGGCCACTTCACCGGTGGCGCCGATGGCGTCCGCCGTCATCTTGACCAGCTTTTCGCCGATCAAGGGGTTGCTGGAAGGATTCAGATGCATCATGCGGCCGTCCTTGCGCACGCCGGAGTCGAACGACACCACTTTGATACCACGGTCCATGGCGCGTTTGAGCACGGGAGCCAGCGCATCAGGGTCGTTGGCGGAAATCACGATCGCCGATACCTTTTGGGCGATCAGCGAGTTCACGATTTCGATCTGGCCTTCGGCAGTCGCCTTGGCGGGGCCGGTGTAAATGATTTCAATATTCTTGAGTTCTTTGGCCGCTTCCTGCGCACCCTGGTTGGCCGCATCGAAGAAACCATTGCCCAGGCTCTTGACGACCAGCGCAATTTTGTCGGCCGCAAAAGCCGGGCTGACCAGTGCGGCGCTCACAGCGATGGCAAGCAGGGTTTTGAGTTGTTTTTTCATGGATGTCTCCTGGAATTTAAGTTGTAGAACGATGAAGGAACACGAGAAAGGAACATAAGACCCGAAGGCCGGTTTCGATACCAGCGGTGTTGGCAAAAGCCTTTTCCAACACACCCGATTCGATGGAGGAATGGCGCCTGTCCAAACCAGTGCGACATGTGCCAAAAAATGCTGTTACACAATGCCGCTGCTCGGGCCACTGGCAGGCCGCACGGCCGCCACCTGTTGGCGGTAGCCGCTGGCGCGGTAAGCCGCTACCGGGTCCACGGCGCCACCGGCGTCCATGCGGATTTTTTGCAGCAAGGGGGTTACATCGGTGTGGAAGGCTTGCTTCAGGGTTTGCGCCGCCATCAACACGTCATTGGCGTCCTGGTAAGCGGTCAGGGCCTTGCGGTCCACCAAGAGCGCCTGGGCATAACAACGCTGCACGGTCACGGCGCTGGTCATCAGGCTCTCAATCGGATCGGTCACGTTGTGCGACTGGTCCAGCATGTAGGCGGGGTCAAAATTGGCGGCGCCACTTTGGGCGGCGTCGACCAGCTCGTTGAACACCAGAAAGAGCTGAAAGGGGTTGATGGAGCCGCTGTCCAGGTCGTCGTCGCCGTACTTGCTGTCGTTGAAGTGGAAGCCGGCCAGCTTTTGCGCATGCACCAGGCGCGCCACAATCATCTCGATATTGGTATTGGGCGCGTGGTGGCCCAGGTCCACCAGGCAACGTGCTTTCTCACCCAAGGACTGGGCCGCAAGCAAGCTGGAGCCCCAGTCCTGGATGACGGTGGCGTAGAACGCAGGTTCGAACATTTTGTGTTCCAGGAACATGCGCCAGTCGGCGGGCAAGGCCGCGTAGATTTCGCGGTTGCTGTCCAGATAACGTTCAAACTGCCGGCGGAAATGGCTTTGGCCGGGAAAGTTGGCACCGTCGCCAATCCACACCGTCAGCGCCTTGCTGCCGATTTGTTTGCCAATGTCGATGCACTCCAGGTTGTGGGCCACCGCTTGGGCGCGCACCCCGGCGTCGGCATGGGTCAGGCTGCCAAACTTGTAGGACAGCGCCTGACCAGGTTGGTCCGAAAAGGTGTTGGAGTTGACCGCATCAAACCCCAGGCCATGGGCTTGTGCGTGCTGGCGCAGCTCGGCATAGTCCGAGCACTTGTCCCACGGAAAATGCGGCGACACGGTGGGCGTGCAGCGCACCAGTTGCTGGATGACGCCGCAGTCCTGGATCTTGTCGAACACGTTGCGTGGCTCGCCCAGGCCGGGGAAACGGGCAAAACGGGTGCCGCCGGTGCCCACACCCCAGGAGGGCACGGCCACCGCGAACTGCGCCACCTCGGCCTGCAGTGTGGCAATGTCCACGCCGCGGCGGGCCAGTTGCTCACCCAGGGTTTCATAGTCCAGGTTGACGCGGGCGGCCGCTTGTGCGTTGTGCTCGGCAATCAAGAGAGCGTCAATACTTTGTGTCATGGTGTGGTACCTCTGAATTCTTCGATAACAGGGTTCAACGGGGGAAGGCGGCCAGATTGCCCGCGTCCACATTGAGAATATTGCCGGTGGATTTGGCCGCCAACTCGCTGGCCAGAAAATACGTGGCTTCGGCGATGTCTTCGGGGAACACGCTGCGTTTGAGCATGGAGCGATCCCGGTAGAAGGCTTCCAAGTCTTCTTCTCCCACCTTGTTGGCCGCGGCACGCTCCTGGCTCCAAGTGCCGGTCCAGATTTTGCTGCCGCGGATCACCGCATCGGGGTTGACCACATTGCAGCGTATGCCCAAGGGCGCGCCTTCCAGCGCAAAGCTGCGGCTGAGCTGAATTTCGGCGGCCTTGGCGGCGCAGTAGGCAATCGCCTGGTTGCTGGCGACCATGCCGTTTTTACTGGCAATGAACACCATGGCACCGCCCACCGCCTGGGCCTTCATCAGACGGAAGGCTTCGCGGCCCACCAAAAAGTAGCCGGTCGCCAGAATGTTTTGGTTGCGGTTCCACAAGGCCAGCGAGGTGTCTTCGATGGGAGAAGCCGAGGCAATGCCGGCGTTGGACACCAAGATGTCCACGCCACCAAATTCCAGCGTGGCCCGGGCAAACGCGGCCAGCACCGCGTCTTCGCTGGTCACATCACACACCACGCCACGCACCACGTCTTTGCCAAACTTTTTGGCGAATTCGGCCACCGTGCTGTCCAGTGCGGCGGCATCAATGTCCAGCAAGACCGCGCAGACCCCTTCTTGCAACTGGCGCTCCACAATCGCGCGGCCAATGCCACCGGCACCCCCGGTGACCAGGGCCACTTTGCCGACCAGGGGCTTGGCTTTGGGCATGCGCTGCAGCTTGGCTTCTTCGAGCAACCAGTATTCGATATCGAACGCCTCCTGCTCGGGCAGGCCCACATAGGTGTTGATGGCGTTGGCGTCGCGCATCACGTTGATGGCGTTGACATAAAACTCGCCGGCAATGCGGGCGGTAGCCTTGTCTTTGGCGATCGACACCATGCCGATGCCGGGCAACAAAATGATGACGGGGTTGGCGTCGCGCAGCGCCGGACTGTCGGCGCGCTTGCACCGTTCGTAGTAGGCAGCGTAGTCGGCACGGTAGGCCACCAGCTTGGCGTCCAGCGCCTGGGCCAGCTCGGCGCCTTGCAGGGTGTAGACGGCCTCTTCCAGAATCAGCGGGCGAATTTTGGTGCGAAGAAAGTGGTCGGGACAAGAGGTGCCCATGGCCGCCAAAGGCGCCAGGTCGCGGCTGTTGACGAATTCCATGACGGTGGCTTGGCGGTCCACATGCAGCAGTTTGTGGCCGGATTGGGAGGCCAGGCCGCGCAGCACCGGCAACACCCGGGCTAGCGTGGCATCCTGCTCCGCCAGCGCTAGGGACTCACGCGCCGCACCGCCAAAACTCACGGCCTTGCGGGCCACCCGCTCGCGGCCCAACCACTCCTGCGCATGGGCAATCACACCCACGGTGTTTTCGTAACAGGACTTGGAGTCGGCACCCCAGGTGAACAGGCCATGGCCGGCCAGCACCAGCCCCCGCTGGGTGGGGTGCGCCGCCTGGTAGCGCTGCAGCATCAGGCCCAGTTCAAAACCGGGCTTGCGCCAGGGCAACCAGCCCACGGTGCCTTCAAAAATTTTCTGCGTCAGCTTTTCGCTGTCGGCCATGGCCGCAATGGCGATCACCGCGTCGGGGTGCATGTGGTCCACATGTGCAAACGGCAGGTAGGCGTGCAGGGGGGTGTCGATGCTGGCCGCGCGGGGGTTCAGGTTGAAGGTGCAATGCGGCAGGTAGGCCACCATTTCGTCCTCATGCGCCGGGCCACGATAAATGGTTTGCAGCGCGGTGAGCTTGTCCATGTACAGGGTGGAAAAACCATCGAGTTTCATGGAACCCACATCGCCGCCCGAGCCTTTGACCCACAGCACCTGCACGTCTTGGCCGCTCAAGGGGTCTTTCTGGGTGATCTTGGCCGAGGTGTTGCCGCCACCGTAGTTGGTGATGCGCAAGTCCGAACCCAGCAGGTTGGAGCGGTACAGAAGCAGCGCAGGCGCATCCAAGGTGGCGGCATGGTCGGCGTTCCAAAGCGGGAAGGCAGCGGGGGTGGTCAAAGTGGTCATGTGCGAGAAAGTAGCGAAGGATTGGGGGTGACTGTAGTGACGCGCAACGATAGGCGCAACGCATAGTTTTTTATCAAATCCATCAGATATTCTGATGTGACGATAAAATCCGAGCGCGAATCCTGTGCCACCAAGCGGGGACGCAGGAAACCGCCCCCACAGGCTGGTTGAAACCAAGGGAAAACACCGATGAAAACCACGCCTGCGCCCAAGCCCCCGACGGCCAGGCCCTCAGGGATATCCCGCACCCCGGCACCGCACGAGCCCCCGGCCGCCAAACGCGACAACCGCATGAAGAACCTCACCTTGCGCCAGTTGCGCCTGTTCGAGGCCGTGGCATCGCACCTGAGCTATTCGCGGGCGGCCGAACACATGAACCTGACCCAGCCCGCAGTGTCCATGCAACTGCAGCAACTGGAAACCGAGCTGGGGCTGCAACTGCTGGTCAAAACGGGCAAGCGTGTCTCGCTGAGCCAGGCCGGAGAAGAGATGCTGCGCCAGGCGCGCCGCATTCTGAGCCAGGTGCTGATGGCCGAAGAGGCGATGGCGGCCTTCCACGTGACCGAAGGGGCCAAGGGCGGCCTCTTGCACCTGGGCGTGGTGGCCACGGCCCACTACTTTGCACCCGCGCTGTTGATGGCCTTTGCCGCGCAGTGGCCGGGTGTGAAGTTCAAACTCACGGTGGACCGGCGCGAAACCATTTTGGCCATGTTGCAAGATCACCAGCTGGACCTCGCCATTGCGGGCTACCCGCCTTCCGAAGCCGATATCGAGGCCGAAACCTTTGCCCACAACCCGCATTGCATTGTGGCCGCGGCCCACCACCCCCTGGCCAAAAAGCGGCGCATCCACTGGGATGCCCTGCGCGACGAGCCCTTTATCTTTCGGGAGCCCGGCTCGGCCACGCGCCAGTTTTTTGAGCACCTGCTGCAGGCGCAGTCGCTGCAGGTCAAGGTGTCGATGGAGTTGTCGGGCAACGAGACCATCAAGCAGGCGGTGATGGCGGGCATGGGCATCAGCTTTTTGTCGGCCCACACCTTCCAGATCGAAATCGAGGCCGGCAAACTGGCGGTGCTGGACATGGAAGACATGCCCAAGATGCTGGACTGGTGCCTGCTGCACCGCCGCGACTCCACGCTGTCGGGGGTCAACGGCGCATTTCGCCAGTTTGTGCTGGCGCAGGGCCCCCAGTTGGTGAAGTGCCGCATCTGACGCCCCATCGAAGCGCCGGCACAGTCCTCCCTCTACCCTCTACTTGGCCTGGCTGAGCACTTCGCGGATGGTGGCACCCAACTCTTCCGCCACAAACTTGGCGATGTAGGCGTCCGCGCCCACACTCTTCACATGCCCCTCGTTGGCCGTGCCGGTCAGGGAGGAATGGATGATCACTGGAATGCCCTTGAAGCGCTGGTCCTGCTTGATGTTGCGGGTCAGGGTAAAGCCGTCCATCACCGGCATCTCCAGGTCGGTGAGCACCAGGGCCACTTTGTCCTTGATCGTCTTGCCTTCGGCCGCCGCGTCGGTCGCCATGGCCTGCAAACGGTCCCAGGCTTCCTTGCCGGTCTTGGTCATGATGTAGGGCACACCCATGGCCTTCAGGCCTTCTTCAATCATCATGCGGGCGACGGCTGAATCGTCGGCCGCCAGCACCACGGTGCCGGGCGGCAACTTCAGCTTGGCCAGCACCTCGCCGTCCTGCACCCCCTGGTGCTGCTGGGGAAACACGTCGCGCAAAATTTGCTCCACGTCCAGCACCTGCGCCAGCCGGGTGTTTTCGGCGTCGCCATCCAGGCGCGCGATGCTGGTCACCAAGCCGCCGCCATTGCCTTCGGCTGACAGCACATGTTTCCAACCCAGGCGCACGATTTCGTTGACCTCTTCCACCGCAAACGCCTGGGTGGTGCGGGCAAACTCGGTCACCAGCAGGATGCCCAGCCCTTTGGTGGGGTTGCATCCGGCAATGGCCGCCAGGTTGATCACCGGAATCATCTGTCCACGCACATTGGCAATGCCCATGACGCTGGGGGGTGCGTTGACCATGACGGTCACTTCGGGCATCACCAGAATTTCGCGCACCTTGAAGACATTGATGCCAAACAGCTCACGGCGACCCGCGCCACCGGGCGCCTCGCCTAAACGGAACAGCAGCAGCTCAAACATGCTGTTGCCCGTCAGGTTGGTGCGTTCGTCAATTTCCCGCATTTCTTTACTCATGGATTCGTCCTCAAGGCGTGAAAAGTTTCAGCGCACATGGTAACGCCATCTGCGCTATTTGGGCCACAGCGCCCACAACTGGAGCGGCTGGCGCAAACGCCCTGCCAGTTCCCCGGCCTGGGCGCCCCAGCCGGCAAAATAATCGGCGCGCACCGCCCCCGTGATGGCGCTGCCCGTGTCCTGCGCCAACACCAGCTTTTGCAAATTCAGTTGCGCCCCACTGGAGGCCAGCCACACCGGCGTGCCGTAGGGAATGCTGCCGGGGTCCACGGCAATGGACCGCCCCGGCGTCAGCGCAACGCCCTGGGCGCCCCGCGGGCCAAAGGCGGCGTCCAGATCGGAGAGTACTTCTTCCTTGAAGAACACCATGCGCGGATTGCTCCACAGCAGCTCCTGCTGGCGCTGCGGGTTTTGCGCCAGCCAGGCCTTGATGCCCGGCCACGACGCGTCACGCACCAGCCCTTGGTCCAGCAGCCAGCGGCCCACGCTGCGGTAGGGCTGGTCGTTGGTTCCCGCATAGGCCAAACGCACCCAGGTTTTGCTGCCGTCCCCCTGGGTAATGCGGATGCGCCCGGAACCCTGGATCTGCAAGACCAGGGCGTCAACAGGGTCGGCCAGGTAGGCGATGGCACGGCCTTTGAGGGCGGCCTGCGCTTCGGGCAAGGTGTCGATTTCTTGCCGGGTGAACCAGGGCTTGCGCTGGGCCAGCGACAAAGGCGGCTGGTACAAAGGCACGCCAGCCCCGGCCCCTGCGCTGCGGCTGGCTTCCAGCATGGGCTCGAAATAGGCCGTCAGCATTCCGTTGGACTCGCCCTGCGCCGACTCCACCCGGTAGGGCTGCAGCCGTGCCAACATCCAGGCGCGCTGCTCCTCGGGACTGCCAATGCTCAGGCGGCGCACCTCGGAGCACAGCGCGGCAAAGGGCGCCACCGGCCTCTCGCAGCTTTTGAGCCAGGCATTCCAGGCTTCAAACAAGGTGTCCTCTTCAAACCCAGGCAAGTCAGTCCAGGGCACCGCAATCCAGCGACTTTTGGCTTGGATCATCACCCCCGCCACCTCGGCAGGCACCGCAGCCGGGGGGTGTGGCGCAGCCGACACCGTCGATGGCGGCGCGGGCAAAGCCCTGGGCACGCTGCCGCAAGCGGCCAGCGCTCCTACAATGCCCACCACCGCCACACACGCCAGGAGCCGCCCCATGACACTGCTATTGCTGGAAGCCCTTGGGGCTGGATTGATCTTTGTGGGCATCATTTGGTGGACCATGTTTTCCGGGCGAAAGCACGGTGAGTTGCCGGATGCCGAGGAACCCGCACCAGCGCCCCCTGCGACCCAAAATTCAAGCAAATAATGCCTCCAGCCCACATAGAATATGCGCAAGCAGCTCCTAATTTGATAGCAAAAGCAAGCCACATCACAGCACCCTGTGCTGCAGCGCGGGCAGTTGGGCGCGGCGTTGCACCAAGGTCGCCGGGTTGAAGTCCGCCAGCACCACGCCGGCGTCTTGCGCCTGCTCGGCCAGCACCTGTCCCCAGGGGTCGATGAGGAGGGATTGGCCCCAGGTGCGCCGTCCGCTGGGGTGCACCCCGCCCTGCGCCGGTGCGGCCACAAAGGCCAGGTTTTCAATGGCCCGTGCGCGCAGCAGCACCTCCCAATGCGCCTGGCCGGTGGTGTGGGTGAAGGCGCTGGGCACCAAAATCAGATCCACCCCGGCAGCCGCATAAGCCCGGTACAGCTCCGCAAAACGCAGGTCGTAGCACACACTTAAGCCCACGCGCCAGCGCTGGCCATCACGCGAGGGCAGGTCAAACCAGGTCGGCGAGTCGCCCCGCTCCAGCACCCGGGATTCGTCGTAACTCTCCAGCCCATTGTCGAAGCGGAACAGGTGAATTTTGTCGTAGCGCGCCACACACAGGCCCTGGGGGTTGTAGACCAGCGTGCTGTTGAACACCCGGTCCGGCTGGCTCGCACTCAGGGGCAAGGTGCCGGCCACCAGCCACAGCCCCAGGGAGCGGGCGGTATCGGCCAGGAACTGCTGAATCGGGCCCTGGCCATAGGCCTCCTGAATGGCCAGCTTGTCGCTGTCGTGCGGGCCGATCAGGCAAAAATACTCCGGCAACACGGCCAGTTCGGCCCCCGCCTGGGCGGCCTGGGCCAGCAACAGCCCGGCTTGCTCCAGGTTGTGGGACACATCCCCCGTGGACACCATCTGGATGGCTGCGACTTTCATTTGGACTCCTCGCTGGAATTGGAGACGGGCGCGGCCTGGTGTTTGACCTTGGTGACACGGGGATCCACCCAGGTGCCATCCACGAAAAACTCCTGGGTCGCCGCGTCGATCAGGGGGCGGCGCAAGATCATCTGCGCCAAAAAGGTGGTGAGCCCGACGATGGGGTTGATGGCCGAGGCAATCAGCGAGGCACTGCCGGCATTGATCTCGGGCACCACCACCACCTTGATGGCCTGGGTTTCCTTGGCGATATCGGCCTGGCCCTCCATCAGCACGGCGGCGTTGACCCCTTTCATTTGCAGGTTGTTGGTGCGCGCAATCCCCTGGGCAATCACCACATCGCCGCGCAGAAAATCAAAGGAGAAGCCTTCGCTGAAAACGTCCCGAAAATCCAGCGCCAGCCGGCGCGGCAAGGCCTGCAAGCTCAGCACCCCGAGCAACTTGGCAATACCGGGGTCGGCCTTGAGAAACTGGCCGTTTTCCACGTTCACATTGAAACTGCCGCCCAGGCTGGGGTAATCCAGGGTGATGGGCGAGCCCAACCAGGCCACCTGGCCTTCGATCTTGCCGCTGCCCTTGCGCACCACACCGGCCATGCCAAACCGGTGGAGCAGTTCCCCCCCGTCGTGGATGTCGAGCTTGAAGTTCAGCACGGTGCGCCGGCGCTCCTTGATGCTGCGGCTGGCGCTGGGCGACGGCTGAAGGTTGGTATGGGCCCAGTTACCGCCTGCTGTAAAAACAGCCTCGGGTGTGATGATGTTGAAACGGTTCAAGCGCCACTCCCGCGGGGTATCACGCGGCGCCCCCACGCCCAGGTTCACCGCCTCGACTTCCAAGCGGCCCAGCTTCTTGCCGCGCAGCTCGAAATCTTCCACCACCACGTCCAGTGCGGGGATGCTGGCGGGCTGTTCATCCAGCAGATTTTCCACGTCCTGGGCGGTACTTTGCCCTATCGCCAAGCGCGCCAGGCGCCCGTACAAACGCCCCGCGGTAGTCCCGGTGGGCTGGCGGTACTCCACATACCCATTGAGTTCCGCAGCGTCCAGATTGGCGCGCCACAACTGTCCCTCACGCGCCCCGCCGACCACCACCCGGTTGAGCTTGCGTCCGTCCAAAATCAACTCGTGCGCGCGGACCGCCATGCTGGTGGGAAGGTAGCCCATGGCGGCCGTTGCCCCCGGTTCGGCCAAGCTGCTGGCGGCGAGACTGGCCCCCGAGGCGCTGGACAACACCTGCATCCAGGCATCCAGGTCCAGGCGTTCCAGGTTGATATTGGCCGTCACCCCTTCCGGGGGCAGTGGGGCCGACTCGTCGGCGGCCAGGCCCACCCCAATGGCGCCGCGCAGCACCCGGGCCTCCGGCCCAGAAATATCGCGCACGTACACCACATTGGCCAAACGCCCCAAGTCCAGTTGCCACTGGTCTTGCGCTCGCACCACACCGTTGGCGCCCGGCTGCAGCGAACTGCGCAGCACCGTGTTTTCCAAGCGCAGAGGCAAAGGCATTTCCGCCATTTTGGCAAAGGGAGCCGGCAAAGTCAGCGCCAAACCCACCAGATTGCTATTGACTTGCAGCTCCGTGAAACCACCGCGCAGGCCCAGCTGGGCGGTGTAAGCGGCAGACCCGTTGGCGTACTGGGCCAGCCGTGCCACCAAGCCCAGTTCTTTGGCCTGGCGCAGCCCTTCGGCACTGGCCGTGCCTTGCACCCGCAGCACCGTGGGCGCCGCCTTGCTCGGCACTGGCGCACTGGCACTGCTGCCCAAACCGCTCAAGCCGCCTTCAATGCGCGCATCGCCGCCCAGGATGCGCGCCTGCCCCCCGGTGACGGAAAAGCCCGACTCCGTAAACGCCACCACGCCCCGGGCACGCCCCATGCGCGGCGTATCCGGCGATATTTGAAGGTCATTGCCGGTCAAGGTAATGGCGCCCTGCACCGTGGCGCGCTCCACCGCATCCAAGGGGAAGCCCAGCTTGAACCGGTAGTCCGCCATGCCGGTGGCCGTGCTCAAGGCCAGCACCTGGTTGGTCAACTCCCCCAAGGGCGAGCTGTTCACCAGCCCCAGCATGTCTGGCAGCGGTCCGCGCGCTTCGGCGGCCACCGCCAGAATGGCCTTGTCGTACAGATCGTGGATCACCGCATCGACTTTGCCCACTTGCAAGCCCCCCGCCTGCGCCACCCCACCATGGGCGCCCTTGATTTTCAAGGTCCCGCGGTCAATTTCCAGCTCACCGGACAGGGGACTGAGCACCGGCCAGGGCAGACTGCCCTGCGGCAAAATTCGATTGGGCGCAAACGCATAGCTCGTGTTGTGCACATTGGCGGTGATGCGAAACTCCCCCTGTTTGGCGTCGCTGAAAGGGAAATCGTCCAGATTTCCCTTGACCTTGAATTTCACCGCCGAAGCCGTTCCTCCCGTGATCGCATCGTGCAGGTAGTCGCGCAAGGGTTTGCCCAACACCTGCGGGAAATAGCGGTAGACCCGTGCCCCTTCGGCCCGGCTCAGGCTCCCCTGCATATCGAGCACCCCAGGGAAACGCGCCTGCGCCTTCCCATGGCCCGCATGGTTGGCCTCGGCCGTGCGCCATTTGGCCTGCAATTCACCCTGCGCATCGGCGTTGCCAAATTTCAGGTTGGAGACATTGACACTGAGGCGTTCGCCCTCGGCTTTCCACTGCACATCACCGGTGAGCTGGCCCACCGGAATCACCGGGTCTTCAAACACGCCCGGCGCGTCAATGGAACCGTCTTGCATCGCGATACTGGCTTTGCCACCGGCCGGGTTGAACTCGAAATCCAAATCCACCCCTTTGAAACCGGGCGTTTGCGCCCCGTTGCGGGTCGCAGCCGAGAGGGCCAGCTTGACGACCCGGCCTTTGACCGCAAATTGGCTGGGCTGTTGCGGCGCCCCCACCCAACTGCCCTGCACCCGTTCAATCAGCCCCTGCGGAGAAAACTGCCGCAGGGCGGCATGGGCCCCGTCGCCCAATGGCAGCCGGTCGGCGATTTGCGCCATGGCCGCCAAGTCCAGCCGGTCAGCGACGATTTCACCCCGTTGCGGATGCGCTGCGTCCCCCGCAAACAGGCCCACATGGAGGTTGCCACCCGGCCAATGCAAACCGTCCTCAGTGTCAAACTCCAAATCCTGCGTGAAATACTCAAATCCGCCATCCACCGCCCGCACCCCCAAACGCCCGGACGCCTGCTTGAACGCCAGTGCATCCAATTGGGGGGAGACCCGAACACGCCCCCCTTTGAGCGCCAGATCGGCGGTGGCTCCGGTCAAAACGCCCCGGTTGACGTCCACCCAGGCGCGCAGGCCGCCGGCACCCTGCGCAACATCCACCCCCAGATCGGCATAGCGGCGCAGTTGCGCCAGATCCACCTGGGGGAAGCTGGCAAAAAGCTGGCCCGTCCAATCCGTCCATTGCCCCGCACGGCGCGAAAGCAAAGGGTGTTTGAACACCCCCGACAGGCTCAGGCGCTCGCCCCACGCGACCGGTGGCTTGGCGTCCAAGCGCATGGCGTGGGTCAGAAAACGGTTGCGCAGCACCACATCGACGTCCGTCAAGGCCAACGACGGCACGCCCCGCAGTTCATCGGTCCAGTGCACGGTGCCGTGCACGATGGCCAGTTCCGTCTGCGAAAAAACCCAATCGGCCCCTGCGCTGGTCTGGTTCCCTGCACCGGACACGGAAAAGCCCGCCACCCAGATCTGCCCGTCGGCCGTACGCCGCACATCCAGCACCGGGCTGTCGATGTAGAGCTGCTCAAAACCCAGGCTCAGCACCGAGCGCGGCGACAAGGCCA
>Ga0209343_10005149_pt1 | contig 15978 bp, 19 predicted proteins | sample RifCSPlowO2_02_FD_184026 | JGI IMG/M metagenome (GOLD analysis project Ga0209343, IMG submission 184026) | Groundwater microbial communities from Rifle, Colorado - Rifle CSP2_plank lowO2_0.2 (SPAdes) (version 2) | ecosystem: Environmental > Aquatic > Deep subsurface > Groundwater | place... | reverse complement strand
GGGCCGCCACCAGCGCGCCGCCAGCCGCCACCGCCGCGCCGACCAGCAAGATTCGTAAGAAATGTCTCATGTTCAGTCCCCACCCTATCTTGCGGCCGACGAGGTCTGCGGTTTCTGTGGATTCAAGAGAATCTTCTGCGCGCGCCAGGCCGAGATCTCCGACACAAACAGCTCGTTCGGATTACGACAGTCGATCTCATGGACGGTGCTGAATTCTCCCAACCCCTTGCCCGCCTTTCCGAACTTCCCGACGATGGTGCCGTCCAGCTCCATCTTGTAGATTTCGCCCGTGATGGCCCACGACGCGGCCGGGTTGGAGTCGGGGTTCGAGTTCGACACGAACAGGTATTGATGCGGCCCGGGCGAGATGCACACCGCCCACGGGTTGCCGACGTTATCGTAAATGGCGCGCAGCGTCAGGTCGTTGTCGAAGACCTGGACGCGCGCGTTGCCGCGATCCCCGACGTAGATGTTGCCCTGGGCATCGGAGGTGATCGAGTGCGGCGTGTTGAGCTGACTCGGTTCGGATCCGCGCGCGCCGCCGACCGATTTGATGAATCGGCCGTTCTTGTCGTACTTGACGACGCGCGAGTTGACGTACCCGTCCGAGATGAAGATGTTCCCCTGTGGGTCCCAGGTGATGTCGGTGGGCCGTCCAAAGCGGTACTTTTCCGGCGGAGCCGGCGGCAGCGTGCTGTCGAAGGCGCCCGCGACCGCCTCCGGCCGCCGGCCGAGCACCATCATGACCCGTCCCTCGGAGTTGAACTTGATCACCATGTTCGCCCCCTCGTCGACGACCCAGATGTTGTCCTGCGCGTCGACGCGCACCTGGTGGGCGAACTCGATGCCGTACGCACCCTGGCCGATTTCGCGGACGTAATTGCCGTTCTGATCGAACTCGAACAGCCGGGTATCGCCGCTGCGATGGTAAACGAAGACGTGTCCCTTGGAATTGGTGGCGATGCCGATGCCCTCGCCGAAATAGAGATCGGGCGGCAGCTTGAAGAAGTTCGGCACCGAGGTATGGGCGATGACGGGCACGTTCTCCGCCTTCGCCTTGGTCTGTGCGCCGGCAGGCGCGGCGATGAGCACCGCGGCAATGATGGAGAAGCCAAGACGTCGCCTCATGGGAGCCTCCTCGAGCTTCAGGCGGAATGTCCACGCATCGGCCCCGCCTGAGTAACAGCGCAATCTACACCCTCAGGCCCTGTTGCTTCAAGCGACCTGACGTGGTGGTCGAGAGCCGCTGGGGCCGTCGCGGGCCGCCACCCACCGGTGGTCTGTGCGCGACAGGCACGTGTTAAGGTACGCCGGATCGTGCCGACGCTTCCTCCCCGAAAGCCTCCGGCCGCCGCGGCGCACGCCGAGGCCACCGACCTGCTCCAGATTCTGGTCTTCCGCAAGGCCCTGACTCGTGAGCAGGCCGAGCGCGTCCGGCGCCACGCGCGCGCAAACGGGGTTGCCGTCGTGCCAGCCATCATCAAACTGGGGCTGGCCTCCGAGGTGCAGATTGGCGAGGCGCTGGCCGCCTTCGCCGGCCTGCGCTTCGTGAAGATCAACCCGCTCGAGCTCGACCTCGAGGTTGTGACGGGCGCGCTGTCGGGGCCGTTCGCCCGCAAACACGGCCTGGTGGCGATTGCCAAGACCGCCGAGCAGCTCACCGTGGCCGTCCACGATCCCTTCGCGCCCTTTCCGGCCGAGGACATCAAGCGCGTCACCGGGCTGGCGGTCGAGCGGGTCGTCGCCACACGGGCGGACATCGAGGCGATCAACAGGCATTTCTACGATCTGAAATCGAGTCTGAAGACGGCCGAAAAACAGCTGACCTCGCGGTGGATCCCCACCTTCGAGCTGGGCAATCAGGAGTATCTCTCCGCTGAGGTCGAGGAGCTCGATCCCGCCGCCGCGCCGGTGGTGAAGGCGCTCGACCACCTGCTCGGCTATGCGTTCGAGCAGCGCGCCTCGGACATCCATTTCGAGCCGAAGCGGCACGTCACGCTCGTGCGGCTGCGGATCGACGGGATGCTGCACGACGTGCACGTCATCCCGAAAATCGTGTACCAGGCGCTGATCTCGCGCGTCAAGCTGCTCTCTGGCTGCAACATCGCCGAGAAACGCCGGCCGCAGGACGGACGCATCAAGCGCGAGCAGAACGGTCGGGAGATCGAGCTGCGCGTCTCGACCATGCCAACCGCGTTTGGCGAAAAGGCCGTGCTGCGTGTGTTCGATCCGGACGTCCTGCTCAAGAGCATCGACGATCTCGGCATCTCGCCGGCCGACCTGCCGAAGTTCCGGCAGTTTCTCACCCGCACTCACGGCATCATTCTGGTGACCGGGCCGACGGGCAGCGGGAAGACGACGACCCTGTATTCCGTGCTGAAGCAGCTGGCGAAGCCCGAGCTGAACATCGTCACCATCGAGGATCCGATCGAGATGGTGCACGAGGAATTCAACCAGGTTGCCGTGCGGCCGGCGATCGATCTCACGTTCGGCAACGCGCTGCGGACGGTCCTGAGGCAGGATCCCGACATCATCATGGTCGGTGAGATTCGAGACACCGAGACGGCGGAGCACGCCGTGCAGGCGGCGCTCACCGGGCACCTGGTGCTGTCGACGCTCCATACCAACGATGCACCGTCGTCGGTCACCCGGCTGCTCGACCTGGGCATTCCGCATTTTCTGATCCTGTCGACCCTGATCGGCATCGTCGCCCAGCGGCTCGTCCGCGTGAACTGCGGCTATTGCGCCGAAGCCTATGCGCCGACGCCGGAGGAGGCCTCGGCGCTGGGCCTGCCCTTCGAGGAACTCGAGGCGCGGACGATTCACCGCGGCATCGGATGCCTGCACTGCCGGCAGACCGGGTATGTCGGCCGCGACGGAGTGTTTCAGGTCATGCCCATGACCGAGCGGCTCCGCAACCTCATCGCGCGACAGAGCTCGTCGATGGATCTCCTCGACGCGGCCCGCGCCGAGGGCATGCGGACCCTGCACGACGCGGCGATCGAGAAAGTGCTGCGGGGCATGACGACCGTCTCGGAGGTTGTGCGGGTCACCGGCCAGGGGTAGGGTGATTTGGGAATTGGGAATGGTAATTATCCTGTTGGCAAACCCAAGCGGACAGGATGATGGTTGTGGCTCAGCTTGGAGGCCACTCGATTTCTTTCCCGTTTATTTTCACCGATGTCACGGCATCGGCATCGAGCGCGGCGAGTTCCTTTCCATCCGCCGATAATACCTTCAGTATGCCGCCCCGATAGTGAGTGTCGGCGGCGGCTGGGTAATCGGCCGTCCTTCCGGTTGCGAAAACAATTGTCACAGGCATTTCTTAAATCCTCTCAACGGCAGGCCGGGTCAGTGAAGATTGACGAAGTTCTCGTAACAGTCTTTCTTGATTCCAAAGAACTTGACCAGCCCCCGAATATGGCCCGTCTCAATTTCTGGATTTGCCCGAGCGCCATGTCTACCTAGGGGGACTTCGTGATAGAGACGCCCGTTAAATTTGACGTTCCATCGGTGGGGCTTTGAGATCTTTTCGTGGCCGGGCAGGCAGTTATCGAGCATCTGCCAAACGTCGTCTAGTCTGACGACCCGGGGCATCTAGGCCGCTAGGAGGTAGTGGACGTTTGCGCTGTTATCTTGAGCCGTGACCTGTTCTACTTGTTTCATCGAAACAGTAATCGCTCGCGGGGAGTTCGCCGGGACAATCGCGATGCCCTCGATGCTGACTTCGCCGCGCTTCACCGCATGGAGGGCTTCCCGCCACTCGGCCCCATAACCTTCATTTGTCTGATCGAAGAATGTTTGGACGGCCGACTGAAACTCCTCGAAGCTCTCCGACCCGTGCGCCAAGTCTACTAAGATGTGTGAAAAGGTCTTCCGAAAGGCCGCGTGGGCAGCATCAGGGTCTTCACCGTATGCTGCCATGCCGCCAGGGTTGATCCCGTAGACCCAGTACTCGTCCTCAGACTCGCGCACGCACAGTGCGCGGCCGTTGGTAGCCTGCACTTCAACAAGGAACCCGTTACCGAAAAGAGTGTCCCGGTAGGTAAAGAGAAGAGGGTACTTCGTGCCGATGGCCGGGGTGATTTTCTCGGTCATCACTGTATGAGTATATCGGACCTGGTGTCTCACAGACACAGGGGGTGGGGCGAATAGATGACGTAGGGGCTAATTTGAGGGTAAGACAAGTTATCTCTTGACACACCCAGCTAGTTATCACATAATAAACCCATGGATTCGCTGAACCTGACCACGCTACCGAAGACGGAAGACGAAGCGCGCGCCCTACTCGAGGAAATCCGGTGGGGCAAGAACGCCGAAAACGCTGCGTGTCCGCACTGCGGGACGATGCAGCCGTATCGTCTGACGCCGAAACCGGGCAGCAAGACGAGGCCCGGCCTCTGGAAATGCCGCGCGTGCCGTAAACAATTCACTGTCACCGTGGGCACCGTATTCGAGGCGTCGCACGTCAAGCTGACGAAGTGGTGGCTGGCGATTCATCTGCTCGCGTCGAGCAAGAAAGGCATCAGCGCGCATCAGATCCACCGGAACCTGCATGTGTCGTATCAGACCGCGTGGTTTATGGCTCACCGGCTCCGCTACGCGATGATGCAGGGGCCGGTGCTCGAACTGTTTAAGGGCGTGGTCGAGATGGACGAAACCTACATCGGCGCTCGGCACAAACGCGGGACGCGCCGGGGGCGTCCCGGCCCGGACAGCCACAAGACGCCGGTCGTCGCGCTCGTAGAACGCGGGACGGGGCGTGTCCGGGCGTTTCCGATGCCGCGCGTCACGTCGGAGAATCTGCAGGCTGCTCTCAGCGCGCACGCTGGCAAGAGCGCCGAACTGCAGACCGATGATTTCTTCGCGTATCGTCCGGTTGGAGAGGGCCAGAAGAGGCACGGCGTGGTGAAGCACTCCAACAAGGAATACGTGCGCGGCACGGACCACACGAACACGGTCGAAGGATTCTTCGGCTTGCTGAAGCGCGGGATCAATGGCGTGTATCACCATGTCGGGCGCGGGCATCTGAATCGCTACTGTGATGAGTTCGCGTTTCGGTACGAGAACCGGAAAATCAGCGACGGCGAACGCGCCGGGAAACTCGTTCTCGGCGGCGACGGCAAGCGCCTGACCTACAAGATGCCAGCAGCCAGCTAGGACGATTGCAGCGTGCCTTCTGGAACAGCGAGTGGGCCGACTGGAATGGTGGAGAGCAACGGGATCGAACCGTTCGCCGGGCTGCGACCAGACCGCAGCAGCGGGACCTACCGCTCCCCGTCATTAGACAGCCGAAGCTGCCTCTTGAATGACGGGTATGCGTGGTCGATCCGATAAGATTAGGGGTTTAGAGAAGGCTGAATCCTACGGCGTTAACTTTTGTAGTCGCTTCGGTTCCAGGTGGCAGCCCGGTTCCAGCGCGACGACTCCCTAAAAGTGTAACACGAGGGAGTCGAAATGGAACGCCCACGCCGTAAGACTCGGAGACGTAGAGTGAGCAGAACAACCCTATTCCAACTAAGGAGTGACCCGCGTGACACGCCGATCTACGGCGTCACTGAGGCGGCAGCCTACGTTGGAGTAGCTCGCAGTACGTTGCGTCATTGGCTGGCGACACCGCGTAATGGTGATCCGATCATCCAAACGCCCACTGGATCGACTGAGCTATCGTTCTACAACCTCCTAGAGGCCCATATCCTGCGCGTGGCGACTGAGCGACGCGTTAGGTTGCCACGCGTTCGCATGACCGTCGAGAAACTTCGGGAGCGAGCGCCAGAGTCTCCACACCCGTTACTTGAGCACGAGTTATTCACTGGTGGTCCGTTCCGTAGCGTGTTCATTAAGTCTCTTTCCGGCGACATTGAGGATATTGGGCGTGGAGGGCAGTTCGCACTAAGAAAGCTGGTTAGTCGTTTTCTCACGCGCATCGATTTCGATCAAAGCGGTCCCTATCGTCTCCGTCCGTACAACTACCGGCACGTCGCGCTTGACCATCGTCTTTCCGGTGGCCAGCCCGTTGTGCTCGGTACGGGAATCATGGTGGAGATGATCGCGCGACGGCATCGTGCTGGCGAGACCGTCGAATTTCTCGCGCGGGACTATCACATCCACACGGCCGATGTCCGCGAAGCGATTAAGTTCGCGGCGTAACCGACAAGCCGGGTTTCTCTTGGATGAGAACATTAGCTCCGAGATTCTTGCGATCCGGCTCAGAGAAATACCGGGATGGACCATCGAGCTTCACGCGGATCACTTACCACCTGCTGCCACCGATGATGCGGTTGTCAGTCTGTGCGGCGAAAGAGGATGGGGACTGATTACCTTCGATGAAATGCGGTATACGCCTGAGACGCGGCGCGCCATAGTTCGTGGCAACGTGCGCGTATTTAAGGTTATTACGCACGAGGAAACCCACTACATGCATATCGTGTCGGTGCTGGTGATTGCTCAGCGCTCCATGGTTGAAATGATGCACAAGAATAGGCTTGCCTGTTGTGCGCATGTCTACACGAACGGGACCGTAAGTATTACCTCGCGATTTGCGGACATCCCGCCCGATCTGACTCCATCTCAGCAGAGAACGTACCTCCGGTACGGCAAGCTTCCTGGGCAATGATCAAGAAGAAGCGGCCCCATACCGATACGACGGTGCCCCACGTCCCGGCGAACGAGCGGGACATCATGGCGGCCCTATTGCGGACGCCTCCGCCGCCGGCGGGCGACAAGAGCACGCGGAAGGCGGTCCAGAAGAAAAACACTAAACGAAAGGCACGCCTATGACTACGAGCGAACCCGAGGGTGCCTCGCGGGCAGACTGGGGTAATGGCGCGTGGTGGGCTGCCGCTCTCTTCGCAATCAGCTACTTGCTACGTGAAAACATCCCGCAATGGTGGATTCAGTTACTGCCATGGTGGTTGGTAGGTATCTTCATCGCGTATTACATCCGAACGGAAAGGGCCGAAGGGTTCGAAGAAGGTTACGCGATGGGGCACGAGGAAGGTCTTGAGGATGGTAGAGAAGAGGGGCCAATACGCCAGCCGAGCATGCCACTTTGATCGGCTCTGGGTTTGCCAACAGGATAATTACCATTCCCAATTCCTAATTCCCAATTCCTAATTCCATAGTTCCTATCCAAGGAGAGGGTCTAGTCAGCCGAGGGCCGACCGGGGTATCCTTCACGCCCATGAAACCATCCTCCTTTCTTCGCGGATCTTTGGTCGTCCTCTGCTTGTCCCTCGTCGCATCCGGCGCCTTCGCGCAGGCACAGCCGGCCACCAAACCCTTTGAGCCGCAGGTCGGTCAGGCGGGCAAGGACGTCGTCTGGGTACCGACGCCGCAGTCGCTGGTCGACAAGATGCTCGACATGGCGAAGCTGACGCCGCAGGACATTCACATGGATCTCGGCTCGGGAGACGGCCGGACCGTGATCACGGCCGCCAAGCGCGGCGCGACTGCGACCGGCATCGAATACAACGCGGACATGGTGGCGCTGTCGAGGCGCAACGCGGCCGCCGCCGGCGTCCCCGCCGGCAAGGCGACGTTCGTGAACGCCGACCTGTTCGAGACCGACCTCTCGAAGGCCACGGTCATCACGATGTTCCTGCTGCCGCAAATCAACCTGAAGCTGCGGCCGAAGATCCTCGATCTCAAGCCCGGCACTCGAATCGTCTCGAATACGTTCACCATGGAAGACTGGGAACCGGACGAGACCTCGACGGTCACCGACGGCTGCGAGAGCTGGTGCACGGCCTTGTTCTGGATCGTGCCTGCGAAGGTCGCGGGGACGTGGCAGCTGCCGCAGGGAGAGCTGGTGCTGACGCAGACCTTTCAGCGCATCGCGGGGACGCTGAAGTCAGGCACCGTGTCCGCGCCGGTCTCGAACGGCCGGTTGCGAGGGGACGAGGTCACGTTCACCGCTGCCGGTTCGACGTACACCGGACGCGTGAACGGCAATACCATACAGGGGACGATGACGGGCGTGAACACCGGCAAGTGGAGCGCCTCGCGCCGCTAAGGGAGAACCTCGGCGTCCCTCCATCGGAGGAGTGGCCGCGAGCCGGCGTGGAAGTCTCCCGCTAGGACTCTCGTGCCGGTGCCGCTGGGCGCCGCCGTCGGTGTCGCGCCGGCCGGGGTGCGGCCTGCGTGCGGCGATCGGTGTCATCCGATGGCGATCGCCGCAACGGCAAGTGTGACAATGACGCCGGCGACCAGCCACCAGAGCTCGGCGCCGCTCTTGAGGGCGAAGGTTCCGAGACAAAGGGCAAGGGCGGCGGCGAACAGCAGGTGCCAGTACAGCTCTTCCGAGCGTTCATCGACATGGCTGACCGGGCTGCGCCGCTTGACGCCGGTCAGGATCCGATTCGCGATATCGCGATCCGGTTCCCGGCCCATCTCGAAGTACTCGCCCCCGCCCATACGGGCGATGGTACGGAGCGAATCCCGGTCGAGCACGGCGCGGATGGCGCCCGAAGTCGCAGTCCCGCCGTCGGGGCGCGGCGGTTCAGGAATCACGCCACCGGCGGCTGTTCCGACGCCAACGACATAGACTGCCACCTGCCGCGCGCGCGCGGTCGCGAGCGCGTCGGCGACGTTCCCGCTCCACGCCTGACCATCGGAAATCACAACGAAGCCTTTCGGGTTCTTCGTCTTGCCGAAAAGTTCCTCATCCTTTTCCAGCAGCTGCAGCCCCCAGTACACGCCTTCTTCAATGTTGGTGTCCCACGTCGGATCGTTCTCGAGTCGAAAGGGTGATTGGTCACCGAGGTGATCCAGGAAGAAGAACAGCGCGTTGGGATCTTTGCTGAGACGAAGCTGGGGCGTCGCGATATGGGCGAACAAGGCCAGCGCCGCGCGGTCTCCGCGGTTCCAGGCCAGCGTTTCTGCAAACGTCCGCAGGAACTGAACGGACCGCCGCCAGCGGTCCGGCGTGACGTCCTTGACGTACATCGACGCGGAGCCGTCCTGCAGGACGACGATGTCGGCGCCCGTCCTGACCAGCGCGGTGATCCTCGCTTGCGGCCGCGCGAGCGCGGCAATACAAAGCCCGGCGGCCACGATCAGGCACAGCCAGAAGACAAAATCGCCGAAAAGCGAATACTGCTCGCGGGTCGGCGCCACGCGCTCACGCCGGTAACGCCGGACATCCGCCCGCCGACGAAGGACCCGCCAGGCCCAGAGGACAACCAAGATCCCCGGCGCCACGAGCAGCCAAAGATAAAAAGGCTGGGCGAAGCTGAGCGTCCCGATGTCGATCGCTGTCGGCATTCCTCAGCCCTTGCGCTTGATCGGTGCGCCCTTGCCGGCGGCAGCCTTGTCCAGCTCGGCCGGGGACAGAGGGACCAAGGTCTTGAAATCCTTCATGCTGCTGTTGGGTCTCTCCGGACTGGCCGCGCGGCCGAAGGGACTGTTCGTCTCGTCGGTGAGCCCGGGTTTTCGACGACCTCTCTCGAGCTCATCTCGCATCCGGACGAGGTACTCGTAGTTGAACGCCGCGTCTTCGCGCCGTGCGGAATTCTTCAGGACGACGAGATACGCGTTGATTCCCGCATTCAACGCCTCCAGCGTGCTCGCTCGATCTCTCGCCTGCCTCTGGCGGCTCCGATACACGGCATTGGCGACAATGAACTGCAGATCGACGTTATCGGTCGGAATGGCGCCCATCGGATCTTCTTGTGGGGGCGCGAGCATCTCATAGTCGCGTCGCCAGTAATGAAGCGCCGCGCGGCGGGCGCGGACTTCATTCAATAGCGCGCGGCCGATGCCGGGAATACGGCTGCCGTATTCGAAATAACGCTCGGCCGTCTCGAACGCGGCATCCGCCTGATCGTAGTGCTGTGCAGCCACCTCCTGCTGTGCGTGGGCGATGTCGCGCTGAAGCCAGCCGCCCGCCAGGCTGACGCCGCCGAGCAGCGCGGCCACGACCGCCGCCGCCGGGTATCGGATGGCTGTCTTCATCGCATGCCCCTTCGCCCAGGTGCACCGTGGACTGGCTATGGAAACGTCTGGAAATACCGAAATCCCAACTTCAGCACGGCTGCCGAGAGCCACAACGTGATCGCCATCAGCGCGTATCCGCTGAACCTGGGACGCTGCACCGTGTACTCGATCGTGTCGATGCGTCCCGCCGACAGCCTGTCGATTTCGCTCACGACGCGCAGGAGGGCCTGCTCATCGGCTACCGGGTAGAAACGGCCGCCCGTGCTCTCGACCACCGGCTTCCAGATCTTGTCCTCCGCGACAGCGCCAAGCTTCATCCCGTACGCCGTCCTGATCATGTACACGGGAACCCCGGTTCTTCGCGCGTCGGCGAAAATGTCGTCCAACCGCCGTTCGCCGAGCATGGTCTCGTCGTCCCGCCCATCGCTGAAGATCACCATCAGGTTGCCGGAGGCTTCCAGGAAATCGAACGACTTGAACAACTGGATGCCCTGTTCGATCCCCCGGAGAATGATCGTGCCGGAATCGTTGAACCGGCCCCAGTTCTTGGGATCGCCCACCAGCCGAATGCTGAGCAGAACGTTCTGGTAGTCGGTCGTGAACGGGGTGATGACGTAGGCCTGGTTGCCGAATTCAATCAGGGCGATGAGGTCGCGGTACGGGCCCCTCATGCGCAGCTCCATGAAGCGCTCAGCGGCGGCGATGTTGGTGTAGTACGCCCGGGAATCCTGCGTAGGGAGCGTCGCCGTTTCGAACTTCGTCGTCATGCTGGATGACCCGTCGATCAGGATCGCGATGCGCCGCCCGGGGTAGGACACTTCCTCACGCGTGAATGACGTGTGGGGATCGGCCAGCGCCACCGCGAAAAACGGCATGCCGAGCAGGAACAACACGAAGGCGCCGTGGCGCGTCGCCGGCAGAGACGATCGCGGCATCGCCCGCAGAATGGCCGGCACGCCGACGTGGGTCCGGCCCGCCGTTCGCGACCGCAAGCCCCGCGCGAGCAGCATGAGAAGCGACAGCGCAAGCAAGACGACAAGTACCAGTCGCGCCGTCCCAGCCTCGGAAAACTGGAGGTCGCTCCAGCGCAGCCGGTTCCACTCGGCCAGTGTCGTCCGGATGCCGATCAGGAGATCTCTCAGCGCGATCACGTTGCAACCCTGCGCCGGCCGATGGACGGAGACAGTGCATCGGCTGTGCGGGCCGGCCACCGCGTCGAGACACGCAGACGGCGCAGCGCGCTCGTGCCGTCGGCAAGCGCAGCGTCCAGTGCCGTCGTATCAGGGTGGCCGTTCAGGCTGTAATGAGCGGCGCTGAACACCCCCAGCGAATCGCGGATCTGCTCGAGCGCGGTCCGAACGTCCGGCTTCGGCGCTTCGCCGGTGGCCAGCTGTCCGGCGATGGCGTCCGCCGTGGTGGCCGCCGAGACCAGCGTGCGCTTGCGAGGCAGCATCCCGCTGTCCACCACGAGTTGTCCGGCTTGGCCGTCCACGTCGGTCTCGACCGTGCTCTGGGCCACTGGGCGCCCCGTCGCGACCGCACCCGCGATACGGAGCAGCGCAAGGGCGCGGCCGACGATCTCGTCGGTCCAGCCCTCGCGCGCAATGTCGGCCTTCAGCGGCCCGATTGCGCGAAGACACCCGCGCAACACGGCTTTCGCGGAGAGAGGGCGGTTCCGTGCGGGCGCCCGTTCAGTGTACCGACCGACCATCTGCCGGGCCGCGAGTCCGAGGAGCACGACGGTGAATCCGAAGAAGATGCCCGCCGCCGTGAGCGCGCTCCTGGCCCGGCCGAGCCTGGCCTCGATATCGCCGAAGGTCTCGTTCGGCTCGTCCCGGATATTTCTTGCGTTCTTCGGCACGAGGGATTGAACGTGCATCGGCAACGCGGGGAGCACAATCGTCTGATCCCGACCTTCCGCCTCGCCGGTACTCGCCGACCGCATGCCGTAAGCAATCTTCAATGCCGGAATGTCGACATCTTGACCGAAGAATTCCTCGCCGAGCAGACGCAGCGTGTACTCGTGCTGGAAGTAGCGCCAAGGCGGGGATTGGATGTCGTCGTGCGGGGTGCTCCCAAGAACCTCGAACGGCGCGAGCGGCAGCGCCGTCGCCTGGAACTGCTTCGCATCGGCCACGGCTCTGACGCGATTGGTTTCGAGCACGCCGCACGTCAGCGCAAGCGTGAACTGCTCGCCGACCAGGACCGCGTCTTTCTCGCTCTTCCACCAGCATCTGATCGAATCGCCCGCGGTCTCGGCTGATGGCGTCCCCGGTGTCTGGGCGCCCAGGCGGGCCCCCGGGCCCGTGGCGCATACAAGAGCCGCCATGACGACGCCACAAGAGCCACGCCAGCACTTCGCGCCGATCATGGGACGGGAACCGGCTCGACGATCTCGTCGATCACCATGTCTACGGTCGTGCCATGGTCGTGGAAGTCGACAGCCTCCTGGAGGTCGGGATGCGGAACCGTCGGGGACGTCGAGACAAGGGCCATGGCGAGTGCGCTACGGTCCGCCGCGAACGACGAAACAGGGACTTGCGCCGGAGATACTATCACCGTACCGCGGGCGGCCGCGGTTGATTTCTTCACTCGCTCTGGGTTCGGCGCCCTCGCGTGTTAGCATCGAGAGGCATGTGCGGCGTGCGCCTTTCAACTCGCGCATCGATACTGATTGGGATTGCGGCAGCCGTGTGCGCAACGGCCGGCGCGCCACTCGGTGCCTCCGCCCCATCAGGCCCGCCGGCGCCCCCCCTTGACGTCGACGCCATTGTCAAGGCCGCCGGCGATCTCCCGCGCCTGCACAGTCTGCTGGTGAGCTGGCGCGGCTCGCTGGTCGTCGAACGCTATTTCAACGGCGCTCGGCCCGCGCGCCTCGCCAACATCAAGTCCGCGTCCAAGAGCCTGATTTCAGCGCTGGTCGGCATCGCCATCGCGCGTGGCCTGATCGCAGACGTGAAGCAGCCGATCGCGGCGTTCTTCCGCAATCAGCTCGACGCCGGACAGGACGCGCTGAAGTGGCAGATCACGGTCGAGCATCTGCTGACCATGCAGTCCGGTCTTGCGTCGACGAGCAGCCGTCACTACGGCGCGTGGGTGCAAAGCCCGAACTGGGTGCGCCATATCCTGAGCCGCCCGATCGAGAGCCAGCCCGGCACAAGCATGCGGTACAGCACCGGCAACACCCATCTGCTGTCGGCCATCCTGACGAAGGTCACCGGCAGGACCACGTGGCAGTTCGCGGAGGAGGCCCTCGTCCGGCCCCTGGGCTTTTCGCTGGCCGAGTGGCCGCGCGACCCGCAGGGCGTGTACTTCGGCGGCAACGACATGCTGCTGACGCCGCGTCAGATGATGGCGTTCGGCGAGCTGTATCTCAATCGCGGCCGCGCGAACGGCCGGCAAATCGTACCGGCGGAGTGGGTCGATGCCTCGCTGGTACCGCGCGCGCGATCGCCGATTAGCGGCCAGGAATACGGCTACGGCTGGTGGAGCCGCGAGATGGCCGGCGTGCGCGCGTACTTCGCCTGGGGGTTCGGCGGGCAGTTCATCTTCGTCGTGCCCACGCTGGATCTGACGATCGCGTCGACCTCGGCGGCCACGGTTGGCGATGATCGGCGGAGTCATCGCCGGACAGTCGACGATCTCATCGAGCGGCTCGTCGTCGCGCCGATCGCCGGGGCGCGCGTGCCTGAAGATCGCCCCTTGCCGGCCCCCGCCGCGCAGCGTGTCGGCTATTGACATCTCGACCGCTGAAAAGACAGTATTTTTTGCGTTCGCCGCAGAGCGTCGCCGCTGTGCAGCGTGAGATCTTCATCTTCTAAGGAGAGCGATCCGATGCGGAACCGGTGTGCACGAGTCGTGGTCGTCGCGGCCGGCCTCTGGCTGGCGGTGGCGACGGTCAGCGGTCAGGCGCCGGCCTATCGGGCGCCGCGTACTGGAGACGGCAAGCCGAACGTGAATGGGATTTGGCAGGCCCTCAACACCGCCAACTGGAACATCGAGACGCACTCGGCGGAGCCCGGCCTCCTCAGCGCCCTGGGCGCGAGCAATGCGGTGCCGGGTGGTCTGGGCGTCGTCGAGGGCGAGATTCCGTATCGGCCCGAAGCCCTGGCGAAGCGGCAGGAAAACTACGCGAACCGGCTCAAGCTGGATCCGGAGATCATGTGTTATCTGCCGGGCGTGCCCCGCGCCACCTACATGCCCTATCCCTTTCAGATCATGCAGGGTCCCAAGCACGTCATGATTCTTCATGAGTTCGCCGGGGCCGTCCGCACGATCTATATGGACAAGAAAGATCAGATCGAAGCGCCCGCCGACAGCTGGATGGGCTGGTCGCACGGCCGGTGGGAAGGCGAAACGCTGGTCGTGGACACCAGGGGCTTTCTGGACTCCACCTGGTTCGATCGGGCGGGCAATTACCACAGCGACGCCCTCCATGTGATCGAGCGCTTCACGGCGCGCAGTCCCGAGACGCTGATGTACGAGGTTACGATCGACGATCCGAAGGTGTTCACGCGGCCGTGGAAGATGAGCATGCCGCTCTATCGTCGTGTCGAACGCAATGCCCAGCTGATGGAATATCTGTGCGTGCCGTTTGCGGAAGAGGTGCTCTACGGGCATCTCCGCAAGCCGGGAGCCAAGTGAAGGATCCGACCCCGCGTGCGAGGGCGGGGTCGGCGTCGTGACGGCGGCGCTAGGAGAGCAAGCCGATTAAGCGCGCTCCGACGGTCACGGTCGTCCAGAGCGTGATAGAGACGAGTCCCACCACCTTGCCCCACACGGGTCCCACTCGGGCTTCGTCCATCTGCGTGACCCACCGGCGCAGCGTGAAGGTGAAGACGAGCGCCGTGAGCAGGATTTCCATCTTCATCCAGAAGAACGAGCTGTAATACTGCTTCGTGCCGGTGGACATGAGCTGAAGCGTCCCGGTGATGGCCAGTCCGATGAACCCTCCGATCAGCCACGGCTGGGCGTCTCGCGCCAGCCGTGCCAGCGGTTGTCGGGTCAGCCCGCTCCCCAGGAGGCGCAAGTCCACAATCAGGAGGGCTCCGGCGAATACGGTCAGCGCCAGCAGGTGCACCACGTTGATCCCGGGGCCGAGCACCGGCGAGTTGCGGAGGATCCCGCTGATCACGAGGCCCTCCATCCATTGAAAGAACTCCAGCATGGGTCGGACTCCTACTTGTAGGTCATGTAATCGTACGCGACCAATCGGCCGAAGACGATGACGCCCGCCCACAGGGCAATCGACAGGGCGCCGGCCAGTCTGGCCCCGAACGGCGCCACCGGATCAGCATCCCATGAGGCCACGGAACGGTAGGTGCGGAAATGAAAGGCCAGCGCGTTGATCCCCGCCAGACCCATCAACGTCATCTTGACCCAGAAGAAGACCTTGCCGTAGAAGCGCATGGGCTGGCCGTAGAACAGCAGCAGGCCGGTGATGGAGCTCAGCGCCATGCCGAGCATTTGCCAGGGGAATAGCCGCCTCTGAACCTGCGATGCGGGCGTCTCCCGGTAGGCGAGCCCCACCAGACGCAGATCCATCATGACAATCAGGCCCGCGAACAGGCACATCGTCACGACGTGCGCCGTCAAGAGGATGGGGTAACCGTAGAGCGATTCACGGAGCGCGATGCTGCTCGGGAATTCGTTCACCCATTCGAACCAACTCCGCAGAAATACCAATCGGACCTCCTGAATCCAGCGTTCCGGCAGCCCGTGCGATTACGGGAGGCAGCGGTTCTTGAGATCCGCCTTTTCGCGGTACACGTTATGGCAGTTCTCGCACGCCTCGGAAACAGTCCCGGCGGCCTCGAGCATGGTATCCGCGTTCTTGGACTGTGCGGCCTTGAGCGCGGCCTGTCCTGCCTCCCGGAGACCCTGAACGAACTTCCGAAAATCGGCGCGATCCAGTGGAACGGGCCGGCCATTTCCACAGAGGCGCCCGGGCTTCAAGAGAAGGTCTGCGGATTCCGCCAGCGCGACGGCGGCGTTTTCGACCACCTGCCAGCCGTTATACACCCTCGCGTAGGTTCCGGAAGA
>Ga0209343_10005145_pt1 | contig 15992 bp, 16 predicted proteins | sample RifCSPlowO2_02_FD_184026 | JGI IMG/M metagenome (GOLD analysis project Ga0209343, IMG submission 184026) | Groundwater microbial communities from Rifle, Colorado - Rifle CSP2_plank lowO2_0.2 (SPAdes) (version 2) | ecosystem: Environmental > Aquatic > Deep subsurface > Groundwater | place... | reverse complement strand
GAGAACGCCAGGGACGAAGGCTTGCAGGATATTGCGCGCCTGCGGCTTGCAAGCGTGATGCTCGACGAAAAAGCCTACGACGATGCGCTAAAAGCGCTGGATGCCAAGCACGGCGCCACTTTCGATGCGCTATTTCTGGCGACGAGGGCTGATGTCCTGGTCGCCCAGGGGAAGAATGAAGAAGCAGGCACCGCCTATAAGAGCGCGCTGGAAAAGGCGGACGCCAGGGACGCCGGGCTGCGCGGATCGATCCAGTTGCGCCTGGATGCGCTCGGCGCGGCGAAATGAAGCGCGTCTTTGCATTCGTCCTGGCGCTGACCGCAACGCTGCTGGTGGCAGGTTGCGGCGGTGGCAGCATGGTCAGCAGTGCAATCGAGAGCATCAACCCGATGAACTGGTTCGGCAGCCGCAGTCCGGCGCCGGAAATGGCCCAGCTGGCCCCGCTTACGAATACAGTGGAGGTAAGCACGCTGTGGCAGTCGAATATAGGCAATTCGCAGCAGGCGGTATTCAGCCCCGCAGTGGCGGGAGACAGTGTCTACGCGGCCGCTAGCGACGGCACGATCACGCGCCTGGATGGGGGCAGCGGCAAGCAATTGTGGCGCATCAATGCCGGGGAGCGTCTGACCGGCGGCGTCGGCGCCGACGGCAAACTGGTGGCGGTGGGCAGCGGCAAGGGCGAGGTGCTGGCTTTCGACGCCAACGGCACCGCACTATGGAAGACGCAGGTTACGAGCGAAGTGTTGGCTGCGCCGCAGGTGGCGGACGACGTCGTCGTGGTGCGCAGCGCCGACAGCCGCATCTTCGGCCTGGATGCGAAAGACGGCAAGCGCAAGTGGTATTACCAGCGTTCGACGCCCGCGCTCACGGTACGCTCGCCCGTGGGCATCAGCATCTCCAGGGGCGTCGTCTATGCCGGCTTTGCCGGCGGCAAGCTGGTCGCGATCAACTTGTCCAACGGCGCAGTGCGCTGGGAGGCGACCGTCGCGCTTCCGCGCGGCACCACCGAGCTGGAGCGGGTCACCGACGTGATCGGACTGCCCGTGGTCACCGAACGCGAGGTGTGCGCAGTCGCTTATCAGGGCCGCATCGGCTGCTTCGAGCTTGCCAACGGCCAGGCGGTGTGGGGGCGAGAGATGTCGAGCACATCCGGGCTGGCACTCGATGCGCGCTACGTCTTCGTCAGCGACGACAAGGGCGCCGTGCATGCGCTCGATCGCATTGGCGGTTCCAGCTTGTGGAAGCTGGACAAGCTGCGCCTGCGTAACCTTTCCGCCCCGCTCGCGCTCGGGCGCGAGATCGTCGTCGCCGACATCCAGGGCTATGTGCATTTTCTCGCCCGCGACTCCGGCGCCTTCGTCGGCCGTGTCGCGACCGACGGCAGTCCCGTGAGCACCAATCCGCTCATGCTGCCCAACGGCGGCTGCCTGATACAGACCCGCAACGGCGGGCTGTATGCCTTTAACGTCAAATAACCTTCGACGCGGGACCGCAAAGGGCGCAAACGGAATCCAGGCGGATTTCCTTGCGCCGCATGCAGGTATGCGCGTGACGCCCCGCAAATGAAACCAACCGTAGTCATCGTCGGCCGGCCCAACGTCGGCAAATCCACGCTGTTCAACCGGCTCACGCGCAGCCGCGATGCGCTCGTGGCCGACATGCCCGGACTGACGCGCGATCGCCATTACGGCGAAGGCCGGGTGGGGGACCGGCCCTATTTCGTGGTGGACACGGGGGGCTTCGAGCCGGTGGCGAAAGAAGGCATCCTGCATGAGATGGCGAAGCAGACCCTGCAGGCGATCGCCGAGGCCGATATGATCCTGTTCATGGTCGACGTGCGCCAGGGACTCGCGCCGCAGGACCGCAACATCGCCGACTTGCTGCGCAAGACCGGCCGGCGGGTGCTGCTCACCGTGAACAAGGCCGAAGGCATGAATATCGGCGTGGTCACGGCCGAATTTCACGAACTCGGGCTGGGTCAGCCGTACGCGATCTCGGCCGCGCATGGCGAAGGCGTGAATGACCTCGTCGATCTGGCGCTCGAAGGATTTGCGCCGGAGACGGAAGAAGAGGCGATCGCCGACCATCCGCGCATTGCCATCATCGGGCGGCCCAACGTCGGCAAGTCGACCCTGATCAACAGCCTGCTGGGGGAGAACCGGGTCATCGCCTTCGACCAGCCGGGCACCACGCGCGACAGCATCGATGTCCCGTTCGAGCGCGACGGCCGGTGCTATACCCTGGTCGATACCGCCGGGCTGCGCCGCCGCGGCCAGGTGTTCGAGTCGCTGGAGAAGTTTTCCGTGATCAAGACGCTGCAGTCGGTGGACCAGGCCAACGTGGTGGTGCTGGTGCTCGACGCGCAAGCCGACATCTCCGACCAGGACTCGCACATCGCCGGTTACGTAGTGGAGAAAGGGCGCGCCCTGGTAGTCGCCGTCAACAAATGGGATGGCCTGGACGACTATCGGCGCGAGTGCGTCAAGCGCGATCTGCGGCGCAAGCTCGGTTTCCTCGGCTTTGCGCGCTTTCATTTCATCTCCGCCCTGGAAGGCAGCGGCTTGTCCGGCTTGCTGCCCTCGATCGACGACGCCTACCGCGCCGCCATGAGCAAACTGCCGACGCCGCGCCTCACGCGCGTGCTGATCGAAGCGGTCGAGCGCCAGCCGCCGCCGCGCAAGGGCCTGACGCGGCCGAAGTTGCGCTACGCCCATCAGGGCGGCATGAATCCGCCGCTGATCATCATCCACGGCAATGCGCTCGATGCCGTGCCGGAGGGCTATCGGCGCTACCTGGAGGGGCGCTTTCGCGAGGCGTTCTCGCTCGAGGGTACGCCCCTCAAGGTACAATTCAAGACCTCGACCAATCCTTACTTGAAAAAGGCGTAGCCTGCCCCCATCTCCTTTCCGAGGTGGAAAAAGCGATCGAAATCAATTACAGTGGCAGTTCAACAACAAAGCCGTGGGGGGCACGATGAGCACTAAAGGGCAGTTGTTACAAGACCCGTTTCTGAACACGCTGCGCAAGGAGCACGTGCCAGTCTCGATCTATTTGGTCAACGGCATCAAGCTGCAAGGCCAGGTCGAATCCTTCGACCAGTACGTGGTGCTGCTAAAGAACACGGTCACCCAGATGGTGTACAAGCACGCAATCTCCACCGTGGTGCCCGCGCGCGCCGTGACTATTTCCTACGAACACCCTGCTTCCGACAACTGAGTCCGGCCGGTTCGCTGCCGCCGGCGCGCGCGATGTCTGAGCGCCCCGCGCGCGCCAATGCGGCTGTGCTGGCCGGCCTGGATTTCGGCGACGACGGCTACGCCGAGAGCCTGGAGGAATTGCGCCTGCTCGCCGAAAGCGCGGGCTTGCGCCCGCTCGCCTCGATCCAAGGCAAGCGGCAGCGTCCCGACCCGGCGCTTTACGCGGGCTCGGGCAAGGTCGAGGAGATCGGGCGAGCGGTGCGCGAGCACAATGCAGTGGTGGTGGTGTTCAATCACGAGCTCTCCCCGGCGCAGCAGCGCAATCTGGAGAAAGAGCTGGAATGCGCCGTGCTCGACCGCACCGGCCTGATCCTCGGCATTTTCGCGCGGCGCGCGCGCAGCAACGAGGGCAAGCTGCAGGTGGAATTAGCGCAGCTCGAGTACGCCTCCACGCGTCTCGTGCGCGGCTGGACGCACCTTGAACGTCAGCGCGGGGGGCGCGGATTTCTCGGCGGCATGGGCGAGACGCAGATCGAAGTCGACCGGCGCCTGATCGGCAACCGCGTCAAGGTACTCAAGGAAAAACTGGTCCAGTTCAAGCGCCGGCGCGACATTCAGCGCCGCGCGCGGGTGCGCGGCGAGGTGCTGTCGGTATCGCTCGTGGGGTATACCAATGCCGGCAAATCCACGCTGTTCAACGCCCTCACCCATGCCGGCAGCTACACCGCCGACCAGTTGTTCGCCACGCTCGATACGACAACGCGGCGGCTGTACCTCGAGGCGGCAGGCAATGTCGTGCTGTCGGACACGGTAGGGTTTATCCGCGATCTGCCGCACGGCCTGGTGGCGGCCTTTCGCGCCACGCTGGAGGAAACCATCCAAGCCGATCTGCTGCTGCACCTGGTCGACGCGTCGAGCAGCGTGCGCGAGCCGCAGATAGCAGCGGTCAACGCGGTGCTCGCCGAGATCGGCGCGGATGCGATCCCGCAGGTGCTGGTGTGGAACAAGATCGACCTGACGCCGGTGATGCCGGGGCTGGACCGCGACGAGTATGGTAAAATCTGCCGCGTCAGTTTGAGCGCTAAGACCGGCGCCGGCCTCGGTTTTCTCAGGGTTGCCCTGACCGAAGTCGCAGCCACAAAAAAATCCGCGGCAATCAACCAGGACGTCGAGCAGCATCATAGGGATACGTATGTCACTTAATGACCCGCAGTGGGGCAAGAAGGGCGGGGGCAACGGGCCGCCAGACTTGGAAGAGCTGTGGCGCAACTTCAATCAGAAGCTGAACGGCATGTTCGGCAAGAGGGGAGGGAGCGGCGCTCCTTCTGCCCAGCCGCCCAACCTGCGCAAGATCGGCGGCGGCATCGGCATGCTGGTCGCCTTGGTGCTGGTGCTGTGGCTGGCGAGCGGGTTCTATATCGTCGATGAGAAGCAACGCGGCGTGGTGTTCAGCTTCGGCAAGCAATCCGATCTCACCAGCCCCGGCCTGCGCTGGCGTCTGCCCTACCCGTTTCAGTCGCACGAAATCGTCAACCTGTCCCAGGTGCGCACCGTCGAGGTCGGCTACCGCAATACGGTCAAAACGAAGGTGTTGAAGGAATCGATCATGCTCACCGACGACGAGAACATTATCGATATCCAGTTCGCCGTGCAATACACGCTGAAGGATCCGCTCGATTATCTGTTCAACAACAAGAAGCCGGACGATACCGTGCTGCAGGCGGCGGAGACCGCGTTTCGCGAGGTGGTCGGATCGAGCAAGATGGACTTCGTGCTGTACGAGGGCCGTGAGCAGGTCGCGATCGCGGCGCAAAAGCAGATCCAGGATATCCTCGATCGCTACAAGACCGGCATTGCCGTCAGCAGGGTGACCATGCAAAACGCCCAGCCGCCGGAGCAGGTGCAGGCCGCATTCGATGACGCGGTCAAGGCCAAACAGGACCTGGAGCGGCAGAAGAGCGAGGGCCAGGCCTATTTCAACGACGTGGTGCCCAAGGCGCGTGGCGCCGCCTCGCGCCTGACCGAGGAAGCGCAAGGCTACCGCCAGCGCGTGTTGGCCAACGCCGAGGGTGAGGCGAGCCGCTTCAAGCAGGTGCTGGCCGAATACAACAAGGCGCCGCAGGTGATGCGCGACCGCATGTACCTCGAGACGGTGCAGCAGATCATGAGCAGCACCAGCAAGATCCTGCTCGACGCCAAGGGCGGCGGCAACCTGCTGTACCTGCCGCTGGACAAGATCATGCAGATGTCGGCGGGCGCCTTGCCCGAGGCGGTCCCCCCCTCGTCGAAGCAGACACTGATCGATCCGACGCCGAATCCGGATCCGGCCGCGCGCTCGCGCGACGCGCTGCGCGGGAGAGAACGAGAGAGCCGGCCATGAAAAGCCTCGGACGTATGAATCGCGCTTGGCGGGGAGCGCAGGCACGAGCCCTTAAACAGCCCGCGCAAGCTTGTTCGCGCGGGCGGTCCCTAGGTAGCCGGCCATGATGAACAATCGCTTGGGAATCGCGCTCGCCGGCGCGCTTGCCGTGGTGGTAGTGGCGAACATGTCGCTGTTCACCGTGGACCAGCGCGAGCGCGCTATCGTGTTCCAGTTGGGCGAGGTGAAGGAAGTCATCACCACGGCCGGGCTGCACGTCAAGTGGCCGTTGATCCAGAACGTGCGTTACTTCGACGCGCGCATCCTTACGCTCGATACGCCCGACGCCGAGCGCTACATCACTTCGGAGAAGAAGAACCTGCTGGTGGATACGTTCGTAAAATGGAAGATCAACGATGCCCGCCAGTTCTACATCAGCGTCGGCGACGAGGTGCAGGCGCAGACGCGCATTTCACAGACCGTCAACGCCACGCTGCGCGAGGAGTTCGGCAAGCGTACGGTGCACGAAGTGGTGTCCGAGGACCGCAATGAAATCATGAAAATCGTGCGCGAACGGACCAACCAGGACGCGAAGAAGATCGGCGTCGAAATCATCGACGTGCGCTTGAAGCGCGTGGACTTGCCGCAGGAAGTGAGCGAGTCGGTGTACAAGCGCATGGATGCGGAGAGGAAGAGCGTGGCCAACCAGTTGCGCTCGGAAGGCTCGGCCGCGGCCGAGCGCATCCGCGCCGAGGCGGACAAGGAGCGCGAGGTGATCATCGCCAACGCCTACAAGGAAGCGCAGCGCGTCAAGGGCGAGGGCGACGCCAAGGCGGCGGCGGCATACGCCCAGGCATTCGGTCAGAATCCGGAGTTCTACGCCTTCTACCGCAGCCTCGAAGCCTACCGTTCGAGCTTCAAGAACCGCAGCGATGTGCTGGTGCTGGAGCCGAATTCGGATTTCTTCAAGTACCTCAAGGGCCCCGGCAAGGGCAGCAAGTAGCGCTCACGGGCGAGCCGGGGATGGCCACCACTTTCCTCATGGCGTTCGCGCTGATGCTGGTGATCGAGGGCATCCTGCCGTTCCTGTTTCCGGCGAAGTGGCGCGAGACGTTTCGCCGCGTCACCCAGCTGAGCGACGGGCAGATCCGGTTCTTCGGCCTGTCCTCGATGCTCGCGGGCCTGCTGCTGCTGTTCTTTGCGAAGTGAGGAAGGAGGAGGAAGACATGAAACGATGCCGCTGTTTTGAGGGCGCCCGCCCTCTATCCTGTCCCCTCCCGCCTCCCGCCGCCTGCATTTATGCGTAACTGGGTCCTGCCCGAATACATCGAAGACATCCTGCCGCCCGAGGCGCGCGCGATCGAATCGTTGCGCGCGCGGTTGCTGGAGCTGTTCCGCGTGCATGGCTACGAACTGGTCATGCCGCCGCTGTTGGAGTACACCGAGTCGCTCCTGACCGGCACCGGCCACGACATGGACCTGCGCACGTTCAAGCTGGTGGACCAGTTGTCCGGGCGCACCATGGGCCTCAGGGCCGACATCACGCCGCAGGTGGCGCGCATCGACGCGCACTTGCTCAACCGCGACGGCGTGACCCGGCTTTGCTACTGCGGCTCAGTGCTGCACACCCGGCCCGCCGGCCTCACCTCGACGCGCGAGCCGCTGCAGATCGGCGCCGAAATCTATGGTCACGCCGGCATCGACAGCGACCTGGAAATACAGCGGTTGCTGGCGCGGGCGCTGAAGCTGTGCCGGCTTCCCGACGTGCGCCTGGACATCGGCCACGTGGCGGTGTTTCGCGCGCTGGCGCAGCGCGGCGGCGTCAGCCCCGGATTGGAGGCCGATTTGTTCGCCGGTCTCCAGGCCAAGGATGTATCGGGCTTGCAAACATTGACCAAAGGCATGGACAAGGCGACACGCAGCGCCATCCTGCTGCTGCCGGAACTGTACGGCGGGCGCGAAGTGATCGCGCGCGCCAGGCGCGAGCTGCCCAAACACGCCGAGATTACGCGCGCGCTCGCCGACCTCGATCGCCTGACGGCGCTGGAAGACATTTCCGTCAGCATCGACCTGGCCGACTTGCGCGGCTATCACTATCACAGCGGCGCCGCCTTCGCCGCGTACTGCGCCCGGCTGCCCAATGCCATCGCCCTCGGCGGGCGCTACGACGGCGTCGGCGAGGCTTTCGGTCGCGCCCGGCCGGCGACCGGTTTTACACTGTATCTGCTGGAGCTGGCGCGCCTCGCGCCGGCCGAGCCTGCCCCCGGCTGCATCCGCGCGCCGCGCATGAGCGACCCGACGCTTGCGGCCGCGATGACACGCCTGCGACTCGCGGGCGAGGTGGTGATTCAGGACTTGCCGGGGCACGAGAACGAAGGCGACGAAGGGCGTTGCGCGCGCGAACTCGTGAAGCAGAAGGGCAAATGGCAGGTAAGAAAGATCTGACGTGGCGCAGGGGCGCGAACCGGCGCGGATCAAACCGGTTCGGCGAACCCGTCTGTTTCTGGTGTTTCCGCGTTCACGCCGCGGTTTGCGTATTTCCATTTTCTTGGATCGAGCATGGCAAAGAACGTAGTAGTGATCGGCACCCAATGGGGTGACGAGGGCAAGGGCAAGGTCGTCGACTGGCTCACCGACCATGCCGATGGCGTGGTGCGTTTCCAGGGCGGACACAACGCCGGCCATACGCTGGTGATCAACGGCCGAAAGACGATCCTGCGGCTGATCCCCTCGGGCATCCTGCGCGAGGGGGTTGCCTGCTACATCGGCAACGGCGTGGTGCTGTCTCCATCGGCCTTGCTGCAGGAGATCGATGAACTCGAATCGGCCGGAGTCGCGGTCGCGAGCCGGCTGCGCATCTCCGGCGCCTGTCCCCTGATCCTGCCCTATCACGTGGCCATCGACCAGGCGCGCGAAGCGGCAAAGGGCGCGGACAAGATCGGCACCACCGGACGCGGTATCGGCCCCGCATACGAGGACAAGGTGGCGCGGCGCGCCATCCGCCTGCAGGACCTCGCCAATCCGCGGCGTTTTGCCGAAAAGCTGCGCGAGGTGCTCGACTTTCACAACTTCGTGCTGCAGCATTATCTCAAGGCGCAGCCCGTGGATTTCCAGCAGACGCACGACGCTGCCCTGGGATTTGCGCCGCGCCTGGCCCCGATGGTGGCCGACGTGTCCTCGGAGTTGTACCGCGCCGCCGCCGCGGGGCGCCACCTGCTGTTCGAGGGGGCGCAGGGTTCGCTCCTCGACATCGACCACGGCACTTATCCTTTCGTCACCTCGAGCAGCTGCGTCGCCGGGGCCGCGGCCGGCGGCGCCGGAGTGGGCCCGCAGATGCTGCATTATGTGCTGGGCATCGCCAAGGCTTATTCGACCCGGGTTGGCGGCGGACCGTTCCCGACCGAACTGGAGGATGCCGTGGGCGAGCGGCTGCGCCAGAAGGGCAATGAATTCGGCTCGGTCACGGGCAGGCCGCGCCGCTGCGGCTGGTTCGATGCCGCGGTGCTCAAGCGCTCGATTCAGATCAACGGCGTGTCGGGACTGTGCATCACCAAGCTCGACGTGCTCGACGGCATGGAGCGCATCAAACTCGGCGTCGGTTACCGGGTCGGCGGCACGACCCTGGACATTTTCCCGGCGGGCGCCGATGCCGCCAGGGATTGCGTGCCGGTCTACGAAGAGATGCCGGGCTGGTCCGAGAGCACGGTAGGGGTGAAGCGGCTCGACGCCCTGCCCGCGAATGCGCGCGCCTATCTGACCCGGCTGGAGCAGGTCTGCGGCGTGCCGGTGGACATGATCTCCACCGGGCCGGACCGAAAGGAAACCATCGTCATCAGGCATCCGTTCGAATAGCAACCGGACAGCGGGAACGAAACAAGCCGAAATCATGCCGCCGCTGAATCAGCTGCCGCAAGAAGAGGGGGACGGCCAAGCACGCTAGAATAGTTGTCATGAACCTCTCGCCCGATCGGAAAGACTACGCGGAAATCGACGCGCTGCTGCGTAGCGCCGTAAGCTGCGCCCTCGATATCGCCGATTTCAAGTCCGCCCTGAACAGCTTTCGCAGACTTTTGCCCGAAGTCGCGCCGAGCCTGGTCGTGCAAGAGTTTTCGCGGGCGTCGAAGAGGAAGCGGGCTCCAGCGACGATTTCGGCATCCACTACTGCGGCTACAACGACAGACGAGGGGAAGCATGGCTAGTATCAAGAGAATCGATCATGTGGCAATCGCCGTGCGCGACGCGGACCAGGCGACACGGCAGTTTGTCAGTCTATTGAACGCGGTACCGATTCGGTCCGAGATTCTTCGCGAAAAGGCCGGCACCGTAAAGGTTTCTTATCTGCAGATCGGGGAAAATGTGCTTGCACTCGCGCAGTCCATGGAGGCCGACGGCTTCATCAACCAGCACATTGCCAAACATGGAGAAGGTCTGCATCACATGGGCCTGGAAGTGGACGACCTGGAGGAATTCGTCAAGGAAGTGGAAAGCAAGGGTTTCAAGATCCCGTTGCGGGACGAATTCACCAACCGCAGCGAAGTGGTGTTGCGGCCCAAGGACGCGGCAGGGGTTGTTCTGCAAATTGTGGAGTGGAAGGGCGGCAGTGAGGTGAGCGTCGAGGAGCGGATCGAGCGAATTCGGAACCTGCGGAACCGACCGGAGGAGTAGTGAAGCCGGCATAAAAGTATCCGGCGATCGCCAGTGCCGGGTGCGTCGCGTGAATGACATCGGTTGCATGGTTCCGGCCTGCTTTGCCGGTCGAATGCCTCTATTTGCCGGGAGAGTAAGGTGACAGGAGGAGAGAAAGCACTAAAGGGCTTGAGAGTTATCGAACTAGGGAGTTTGATCGGAGGTCCTTTTTGCGGCACGCTCATGGCCGAGTTTGGCGCGGAGGTGATCAAGGTCGAGGATCCTAAAGTCGGAGACGCCGCGAGGTATTTGGGGAAGGTGGTGGATGGAACAAGTTCCTATTTCGCCTATCTTGCACGGAACAAGAAGTGCATCACGTTGGACCTGCGGGCTTCGGCGGGACAGGAACTCCTCAAGCGGCTTGTCCGTTCGGCCGATGTCGTGATCGAGAACTTTCGGGTCGATACTCTGAAGACATGGAACCTCGATTACGCAGCGCTTGCCGCGATCAACCCGCGCCTGGTGTTGGCACACGTCTCGGGTTTCGGCCAATACGGCCCTTACCGGAATCGCCTCGCATTCGACCGAATCGCCACGGCGTTCGCGGGACAGGACTACATCACCGGGTTTCCCGATCGTCCGCCCACCCGTCCGGGGGGCGCGCTTGCCGATTACATTACCGGCTTGTTCTGCACCGTCGGAGTGATGTTCGCGATCTATTATCGCGACTTCAATAGCGGCAAGGGCCAGGAGATCGACCTGGCCCTCTACGAGGGGATTTTCCGTCTGATGAACCAAGTCGAGGAGTATGGACTATGGGGGATTGTCCCTGAACGGAGGGGAAATGCGAACCCACAGATTGCACCGGCCGAAGCCTTCCTGACCAAAGACAAACAGTGGATCGTCATTAACGCGGGCACTGACAACGTGTGGAAAAGGCTCATCGGCGTGATGCGGCGCGAGGATCTGGATAGGAATCCCAAATTCCATACTCAACCAAGTCGTGCGGAGAACCAGCGCGAGCTCCACCCGCTGATCGCCGCATGGGTTGGCGGGATCGATCTCCAAGACTTACTGGAGCGATTGGAGCAACGACAGGTCCCTGCAACCAAGATCAACAATATCGCCGATATCTTCCACGACCCTCACGTCCGGGCCCGAGAGAACATCATCGAAACGGTACTGAAATCCGGACGCATGTTCGCGACGACGGGCATCGTGCCCAAGTTATCCGAATCGCCGGGTCGGGTCGAATTCACCGCGCCTTCGTTGGGGGCGCACAATGACCAGATCTACAAGGAGTTGATGGGAATTTCGGACGATGAATGCAAGCGCTTGAAAGACGCGGGCATCATTTAGAGCGTCAGCGGGGATTGACGATAAATGCGGTCATTGCATAGGCGGAGTAACGGAGGAAATGCTCCGGCTACCGCCGGCGGTCGCGCGGTCGTTGCCGATGCGCGCGCAATTTTCCCAAACCATGCGAAGGAAAGCTCATGAGCGTAGTTCTCTATGAATCGAGGGACCAGGTCGCGAGGATCACCATCAATCGACCCGACAAGCGCAATGCGATTAGTGATGAGGTGTGCACGTTGCTGCGGGACGCCTGGACGCGGTTCGCATCGAGCGATGATCGCGTTGCAATTCTCGCAGGCGCGGGCGATGTCGCGTTCTCCAGCGGCGCCGATCTGTTCGATCCGCCGAAGGCCTTCTGGCAGTGCGTGCCCAATATCGGCGTCGAGCTGGAAAAGCCGGTGATTGCGGCACTGTCGGGGTGGTGCGCTGGCGGTGCGGTAGTGCTCGCCATGATGGCGGATATGGCGGTCGCGACCGAGTCGGTGAAGTTTGTCTACCCCGAGGCGAAGGTCGGCATTTTCGGCGGCGTGATGGCGGGGCTGGTGTCGCGCATGCCGCACAAGATCGCAATGGAGTTCGTTCTGGTCGGTGAGGAAATGAGCGCGCGCCGCGCGTACGAGGTCGGGTTCGTAAACCGGATCGTCCCGGTGGGCGAGCACCTCCAGACGGCGCAGGATTACGCGAGGAAGATTGCCGCGAATGCCCCTTTGGTGGTACGGACCCTCAAGCGCTTCGCGATGGCGACGCTAGCGCGAGGACCGGCGGAGCACTTCTACCCGGACGTGGGCCGCCTCGGAGCGATCATGGCAAGCGAGGATAGCAAGGAGGGTATCGCCGCATTCCGCGAAAAGCGGACGCCGCGCTTCACCGGCCGCTGAGGCTCCGATGGTCGCGCCCCGGTGCGCGGACATCGAACGCCGGCTCAGTCTGCCTTCACGTTGGCGATCTTCAATCAGCCACTTCGGCATGCCGTTGAAGGAAGCGCCCCAATGATATGAAAATCCAGAACGCGTCAATGACTTTCATCGTTGGTGTTGCCGTTCGCCACGAGTCAAGCTTGACATCGCGATCCAGTCGGTGCGGATTCTGCGCGAGGTGTCACTGGAACTGCCGACCGGGACCATCGCCGGACTGATAGGACGCAACGGCGCCGGCGGGCATGTCGCCGGATGCGGCTAGGGGTAGTTCGGCCGGGGATGCCGGCACATTGGCCGGAGAATAAGCGCTGTTGATCGGTACGCCGAGGGGGGCGCGTCGGCATTCGTTTCCAGCTTCGTCGCGATAGACCAGCTCATTGGTTTCGAAATCGTATTCCGGGTGGTAGGGCTGGCTCCATAGATCCAGGAAGTGCATATAGAACGGGACGTACAAACCCTCCCGCGGATTGCGGTGTTGCAGCGCAAATACGTATTCCGGCTGATGTTTCGCTTCGAATCCGGTATGGCAATGCTGCACCCAGACGTGGTCCCCGAAAACAATCACTTTCCAGAACGGCTCGTGTTCGTAGAATTTGAGCGTGATTTTCTTGCCCGCCTTGCGCAGCTCCGCGAGGTAGGCTATGCTGGCCTCGATTTCTTTGTGAAAAGACAACAGCGTGATGTCCGACGGCAATGAATCGACGCGCCGGCGCAAACCTTTTCCGACCGGATTGACCAGCATGACGCGAATCTCGTAGGCGGTTTTCAGCGCCTCGCGCAGCGGGCTGCGCTCATCGACGAGGGTATCGTGTCCGGTCAGGGTGAGAATATAGGCATCGCGCGCCGCCGACAGCCGCTTCACCAGCGCGCGTTCGCGCCGGCGCGACCACCAGTCATGGCGGTCGTTGCGCGCATACGCGAGCGCGGTCAGCTTCGCCATCGCCACCTTTTGCCGATTGTCCCACGCGAGCTTGGCGAAATTGAATAGCAGCACCATGACCGAAGCCATGCCGATTTCGGTCGCAAGCAAGAGGTTCGCGTCTCTCTCCACCACCGGCCACCATTCATAGAGTATGTATCGGGCCGCCTGCGGCAGCGAAAACGCAATCGCCACCGCAAGCATGGTGATGACCCCATGCGACAGAATTTGCTGTAGGCTGAGCAGCAGGCCCTGGGATCGAGCGTTATCGCGCATTACTTACCCCCGAAATCAGTTGACAAAGAAAATGCGGCCGCTGGCCGATGCAATGCCGCATGCTCCAGCGCATTTGCGCGCCGGCTGCAAACGCCATGACGACAGAAGAAAAACGCCCGCAGCTTGCGCGCGGGCGCGAAACCGGTACGGCCATCAGGGAGGAGGGTGTTACTTCTTGGCCGACCGGGTGAAGCTGAAGGCCTTGGTGAGGCCGAGAATGTCCGTAACCAGCAGCATAACGAACACGAACACCAGGGCGCCGATAAATTCACCGCCGGCGGGCAGCGAGTCGATCTTGCCCGCGACGGCCGCAACCTCGTTGTCGCTCAGAGCGTCGACGCGCGCCTTGACCGCGGCCGGATTCACTCCGTTTTGCTCCAACTCTGCGCGGACTTCCGCACGCTGCAGGTATCCCTCGAGTTTCTGCCGCGCGGATTCCGAATGGCTTGCGGCAGCGATGCTGTAAGTCGATACCAATTCGGCATGCGCCGGCGAGATGGGCAATTCAAAATAACAGAGGCTGACGACCAGAAGTCGAATAACATGTTTGTCAAATGTGTTCAAGGTTTTTTCCTTTTTTAAGCGCGGATTGGCATTCGCGTCAAGACGCCGCATGGCGCCCTTGGTTTGCGTTTACCGTGACCTGGCTTAGCGCAACAAGCCTCTGGCCAGGCCCGGATTTGCCGTGTGCCCTATGGCAGTCAACGGAGGGGCGCCGTGGACGCCGGCCGCGCCGCCCGTATGCACGGACCCGTGCGCGTTGACGCCGGCGTCGGCGCCGCCGGCGCTGACCACCCCCCGGCCGTGGATGCCGACGTTCGCAGCGCCGGTCTGCACCGGTGCTCCTGCGGCATTGCGAATACCCACGCTGGTCGCAATCGCAGTCGTGGCCGAGGCGGAGCCGGACGAAACAGCAGACGCCGCCGGGGTCATTACGGATAAGCGCTGGTTCGCCGATTTCATGCTGCCGACCACCGACCCTAGCTTGACCCCGTAGTTGGTGGCAATCTGCCCCCAGCCGATCCCCTGGCTGCGCAGTTGTAGCACGCCCTGCACCGTTTGCGTCTGCGGTGGATTGCCGCTTATCACCGTCCCTCCCATCAGTGCAGCCTGCAACTGCTGCGGCGTAGGACTGGTGATGCCTTGCGCCGCCAGTTGCTGTTTCGCCAGGGACAAGGCGAGATAGATGTTGCCATAGCCCATGGGCCGGGTCGGCGGCGTGATCGTGACCGTACCTGCCCCTTGGGCCTGGGCGGCGGCGCCGGCGCTTGTCAGGGTGATGGGTCCGCCGGAGCGCAGTCCGGTCACCAGGCTACGCGCGTTGCTTTCGGAGCCTGCAAAAGCGCTGAAATCCTCGCTTATGCGCTGCTGCACGCGTGTCCCGCCAACCGTGCCGGCGATCTCGTCCATGCTGGCGGCCTCGATCGCTGCGCTGCTGGTCTGCGCGTATGCAGGGCTGGCGAGGGCAGCGAAGCCGAGCACGCCAGCGGATACGATTCGATTAATTTGAGTACGTTTCATGATTGACTCCTTTAAGCGTTGATAAGCAGCCTTTCGGTCTGCAGGATAATTTCGGTCGCGGTGGCGCTGTCGTACAGCAGCGTGCCGTTCTTGGCGACGGCGCGCATCCGCGTGGTGTTGAAGCTGATATTCTCCAGCTCGATTTCGATCTGCCGGCCGGTCGCAGAGCACTTGATCAACTCGCCGCGGTCCGTCGTTTCCGCGGATTCGACCTTGATGCCCATGCGTTTTAGCGCAGCCATCGCGGCGACGCGCACGCGTGAACGCGGCGCCGTGAAGGTACGGTAGGTGACGCCGCTCAGCGTATGGGATACCCCGGCCGAGGCCCCCACGCCGAACGCCGTCAGCGCCAGCGGCGCGCATCCGGCCAGCACGGCGCTTAGGCACGCTATCGAAACCACGCCGGCGCGCAGGCTGATTTTGGCAAGGTAGTTCATTGAATCCACTCCTTCAGTTAATCGGGCGCCACTGTGTCAGAGCGACAGCAGCAGGCCCAGTAAAAGGAACGTCCCGGCGAACGCCGCAATTACAGTCAATAGGTTGGAGAACGCGCGCGGATCGATGTTGTCGAGCCAGGCTTTGCCGGCGAGCAGCCCCAGCAGGCCGACGCCGAGGTAGTAGAAGCTGTCCGGCTGGTGGAGCACGGCGAGATCGATGCCCCAGTACAGCCACCCGCCGGGTTTGAGCAGGTTCCAGACGATGCCGATGACCCCGACGAGGTTGACCTTGAAGACGAGGCCGAAGGTGATGGCGAGGAAACGGAGATCGAGGGTCGCCGGCGAGGTGAGGCCGATCGTCGGGCCCCGGGTGAGGAGGTCCTG
>Ga0209343_10005144_pt1 | contig 15992 bp, 15 predicted proteins | sample RifCSPlowO2_02_FD_184026 | JGI IMG/M metagenome (GOLD analysis project Ga0209343, IMG submission 184026) | Groundwater microbial communities from Rifle, Colorado - Rifle CSP2_plank lowO2_0.2 (SPAdes) (version 2) | ecosystem: Environmental > Aquatic > Deep subsurface > Groundwater | place... | reverse complement strand
CGACCGCCGAAGTGTAGTGGCGACTTTTCGCCTAAGTGCCCGAAACTACAACCCTGCCCCCCTCGAACTGCGGAAGTTGGGCTAGAATGGGCGCCGATGGCCAAGTCCCACGAGATCTCGATCGAGCAGTGCGAGGCCGCGCGGGACATCCGCGAGGCTTTGGGGCTCCAGAAGGCGCTGGGCTACCTGATCGGCGAGAAACTGCTCAACTTCCTCCGGGCCGCCGACGAGGATCCCGCGTTCGCCGGCGAGCTCCCCCGCTTCGTGGAGGAGATCAAGCAGATCTTCGACCGCGCGGAGATCCAGACCTACCTCGACACTGTGCACCGGGTCGGCGCCCTCGCTCATACGGCCAGCGACGAGGCGTACGAGGAGATGCGGGAGGCCGGCGCGATCTCCTGTCGAGTGGGCCGAGGATGTCCTCCGGATCGAGCGCGCGAAGAAGCTCCTGCTGGACTGACAGGTCAGTTTCTCTCGCTGCTCGCGTCCCGACCGAAGCGGCGGGACGCGGCGAGCGCGAAGAGCCGATCCGCCAACGAACGAATGTACTCCCGCTTCGCGATCGTCCGCCGCCAGTCCTCAGGAATGCTCCCTCGCCGCAAAGAGCGCCCGCAAGCTGCCCGTAGACCGCGCCCGTGGTATCCGCCATCGTCGCCAACGTTGACGGCCAGAAGCGCCCCATCCGCGAATGACGAAGTCCGGTCCAATGCCCATAGCGCTGCCTCGAGGGACGCGACCACGTGTCCGGTGCCGCGGATCGCGGGCGGCTCCCGCCGCTTGGCCGCCAGATACCGGCAGGCGTCAACCGCTTCCAGCGCCTGATGGGTGGTTCTCGAGCTCTTGGCCGCCCAGTCGATCGCCTCGAGCGGACTTGACGCGAAGGCCAGCGGCGATCGCGCGCAGCACCTCGGCCGCCAGCCGGTAGAGCCGCGACGCGACGCAGAGGACGGCGAGCATCCGGGTACCCAGGTCGAGCAGGCCACGTCCAGCCGCTCGCCCCGGCCGACCGCATGCAGCGACCTGCTGCTTAGTCGGGCACGATGTCGATCGAGTCCTCGCCCCTCATGGCCTGCCCGTCGAACGTCTGAGCCTCGAGGACAGCAATCGAATCCCCGGGTTCGATCATGAACTGGGCGGTCACGACGTGGCACACAAGATCCACGAAGCTGTCGGCGTTCACGTCCTCCGCGTTGCACGAGTACTTGTCACCCTTGCCGATCAGCCTGATGCGCGCCCCAGCGAGGGTCACCGATGCCGGATCGACCTGCGTCGCGTCGAACGTCGCGCTGCCGAGGATTGCGACCGGGACGACACCAGCCGAACTCAGATTGATACTGTTCGGGTAGCTGCCGGGCTTGATGTCGATTGTCATAGGCATCGGGCCTGCCGGCCCTTTGAATATCGCGATGCCCAGAAGGCGACCGACCTGCTCCTCAGTTGCTAGAACCGCTTGCTCCCCGGTCACCGGATCGACGCGAATAACCGCACCCGGGTAGAAATCGGCGACAAGGATTCCCCCGCTCTCCTCGATCGCGACGGACGTAGATTGAGCGAGCATTCCGCGATTCTCTCCTGCTGCGAGCGCCGTCACGGTTCCAGACGCGTCGACGCGGTACACACCGCCTTGCGCGTCACTGAAGTCGACTACGATGATCTCTCCGGCAGAAGTCACGGTCACGCCAGAAGGACTTCCGCTCGGAAAGAACGTTGCGAGCCCCGACAGCTCGCCCGTCGCGGGATCCCATCGAAACAGAGTCCGTGCATTGTAGTCGGCAATGAGGATGGTGCCGCCTGGTTCAACCGCAACACCGACCGGCTCCATAAAGCGTGTGTCCGCCGTCAAGGTCTCCGCGGTCGATCCTGCCGAATCAACCCTGTCCAGCGAGCCAGGCGGACCCGGGCAGCAGATCGGTCCCACGTTGGTCACCAGGTAGTTGCCGTCCGGATCAATTGCGATGCCCCAAGCGACCGTGCCTGTCGGAAAGCTAAGTACGGTCGCCAGACTGCCCGTCTCCGGGTCGAATCTGACTATCGATGACGGCTCCGTTGATTCTGTCACGGCGACGATGGTTCCGGCGTCGTCGACGGCCACCCCTCTCATGCCGAGGTTGCTCAGCATCGTGACAGCGTTCGTCACGGGATCGATCACGTACAACCCGCCGGGGCCAGCCACGACAATATCGCCGGGCTTCAGCGACCCGCCGACGGCTTCCTGGACGAAGCTCGCGGTTCCCAAGACCAGGGACAAGACCAGCCCCAAGACAGTCCTTTTCATCGTGCGCCTCCTCTCGATCACGGCCTACCAGCGCGGCGGACGGATGGGCAAGGGCACCGCGCGTTCGTGAAGCGCTTGCGCCAGGCTGCGTGCAGCGAATCCTCCTCCAGGAACGCCCCGCGGGATGCACGGCACGAAGGCCGGACACACTCGCCACGGCAAGTTGATTCGCGGTGTCGCCAACCCCGCCATGACTCGAACGACGACCACGTCACGCGGTAACTCGGACATTGATGTTGATCGGCATCGCTCAACGCTGGAAACGTAACTGGTCCATGAGAAGCGACTCAAGCACAAAAGGTTAAATCCGGAAATGCGCGTGCGCCGAACGTTGCATCTCCGTGGCATGATCGAGCTACCGAGCGCTCACGGCGGGACAGTCATCCTTCCGCATGCCCGCGCCTGCCTTTCGCCGAGGTCCATCCGGAGAGGGCCACGACCACGCCTGCTCGTGATCAACTCCGGACGGCCGCGACGCGCCGCGAGCGCTGCAACCCGGGCCCGTGGCGCGACAGGCGGGAACTGCAGAGCGCGTGAGGCACGGCCTGCGGCGGCGCCCGGGCGGGCGAGAGCGGTGGCCGGCAGACGAGGGCGACAGCCCGGCCAGGAGAGCCGAGCTAACGACGGGCTGAGCAGGGCGAGCGCGTCAGGCGGCCGGTGGCGGCGGCCTGAGGCGCGCGTTTCGGGAAGGTCCCGGCCAGCTCCGGTCGCGCGAGCAGCAGGCGGAGAGTCTCCGGGCGCCCATGCACCGCCACGATCCGCCGCGGGCCACCGCAGCGCGGACAGAATAGCTGTCACCCCTACGCCCAGCACTTGCTCCTGAACGGACACTCTTTGCACTGCCACCCCCACGATCGGGTGGAACACGCCGGCCTCGATCGCCGCCAGCACCTCCGCCACCACCCTGAACAGCCGCACGTTCGACGCGCGGCGCACGCGCGCGGCACGGCTGCCGCGTGCCCTCGGGTGCCAGCAGCCGCGTGAAACAACTCACATGGACCGGACGGATTCGGCTTGACATAGACGCCCACTGACGGGTACGGCCCCGGCCTAGCCGCTCTAGTGCGTTTGCTCCACTCCATTATCGAGCGAGGCTTCGATGGCCGCGTGGCTCGATCGGATGGCATCCTTCCGCTCCCGCCTCTCACTCGCCTCGCCCTCGCGCGGGTCGCGCGCGAGGGCGGCCGCGGCTCTTGGGAGCGCACACAGGCGATACACGCTGTCTCAACGAAGAGGAGGACGCATGGCTGCACGAGGTGTGTTCACGCGACTATCGTGGAGCAGGCTCCGGGGGGGTGTCTTCTTGACGGCACTCGCAATGGCTGGGACCTGGATCATCGCGCCATCCGGGGAAGCGCGGATCACCAAGATTCTGATCACGACGCAGGAGTCGCCCACGTTCGGCGGGTACTCGTGGCCGGGGGTCGGCCAGTACGAGAAACTGGTCGGCAAGGCGTTCGGCGAGGTCGATCCCACCGACCCGAGGAACGCGGTGATCGTGGACCTCGGGCTGGCACCGCGCAACGCGGCGGGGAAGGTCGAGTACGCCTTCGATTTCTACATCCTCAAACCGATGGACCTGAGCAAGGGCGCGCACAAGGTCATGTACGAGCCACCGAATCGCGGCCGAAAGACGTGGGCGGCACTCGGCCGCTTCCCCGCAGGGAACGATCCCGGCTCGGTCACCGATCCCGCCGTGCTCGCGAACGCCTTCCTGATGCCGCGCGGCTACACGATGGTGTGGAGCGGGTGGGACAAGTCCGCCGGCACGAGCACGGCAAACTTCAACATGACGGTCACCCTCCCGATCGCCAAGAACCCGGATGGCTCGTCGATCACGGGGCCGGCATACGAATACATCGTCGCGTCGGGCACGTCGTTCACCCTCAGCTATCCTGCCGCCACGTCGGACAAGGCCCAGGCGAAACTCACGCACCGCGTGCACCTGAACGACCCGCCCGTCGAGATTCCGCCGTCGGAATGGGAGTACGCCAACGCGACTCTGACGGCGATCCGCCTGTTGCCGGCGGGAACGGCGTTCATCGCCAACGACATCTACGAGTTCTCGTACACGGCGAAGGACCCGACCGTGAACGGTCTCGGGTTCGCGGCCGTCCGGGACTGGAACGCCTGGCTGCGGTACGAGCTGGCGGACGACTTCGGCACCCCGAATCCGCTGGCCGGCGACATCACGCGAATCTACACCGAGGTCTCCTCGCAACCCGGACGCCTGCTCAATGATTTCCGGCACCTCGGGTTCAATGAGGCCGAGAACAGCAAGAAGGTGTTCGACGGGCTGATGCAGTGGATCGCGGCTGGCGACGGCATCAACCTCAATTACCGCTTTTCGTATCCGAACCGGACCGAGCGCAACCGTCAGGATCACCTCTACGTCGAAGGCGTGTTCCCGTTCGCCAACGTGACGACCACCGATCCGTTCACGGGCAAGACGGACAGTCGCTACGCGAGATGCATCGCAACGAATACCTGCCCGCTGGGCGCCGAGATCTACTCCGCCAACGAGTACTGGGTCAAAGCCGCCTCGCTCCTCCATACGGATCCCGCCGGCACCGTCGACCTCCCCGATTCGCCGTACGCGCGGAACTACCTGATGTCGAGTCAGCAACACGGCACCGGTAACGGGTCCTCGAAGGGGAATTGCCAGCAGTTCCTGAATCCGCTGGACTCGGCGCCGGTGCAGCGCGCGCTCTTCCTCGCGCTCGACGACTGGACCAACGGCATCCTGCCGCCGCCCAGCCGGGTGCCGAAGCTCTCGGACGGAACGCTGGTGCCACCGTTGCCGCAGTCGGGGATGGGCTTCCCGAACATCCCGGGCGTGACGTACACGGGTCTCAAGACGACGCGCTACCTGTTGAACTACGGGCCCGATTTCTACGAGACGGGGATCGCCACGATCAATCCCCCGGTGATCTCCCTGCCGTACGAGGACAATCCGCTCAACGGACCAATCTACCCGAGCTCCGTGCCGAAGACCGACAGCGACGGTAACGACATCGCCGGCGTGCGGTTGCCCGACGTGGAGGTGCCGCTCGCCACGTACACGGGTTGGGCGCTGCGCGCAGGCCCGCAGGCCAACGACGGCTGTGAGGCATCAGGGCAAATGATTCCGTTCGCCCGGACCAGGGCCGAGCGCGAAGCCTCGGGCGATCCGCGTCCCTCGGTCGAGGAGCGCTACCCGTCGTTCGGCGCCTACTACAGTGCGGTGATGCGCGCCATCGACGATCTCGTGAAGAACCGCTTGATGCTGTGTGAGGATGCGGATGACGAGCTTGCGCGCCTGCTCCAGGCGGGCCTCGACAAGGGGGTGCCGCCCCCGTCCGGAAAGCTGCCGCCGCAGGCCAACGTTCCACACTGTCAAGGGCAAGCCGCGCAGAAGTAGCGCAGCAGCGCCCGTCCCGCCCACCGTCGCGGAACCCTCGCGACGGTGGGCCGTCCCTCACCTGACGACGGCGACCGCCTCGATCTCGATGAGCATGCCCTCGATGGCGAACCGGCTGATCTCGATGAGCGTGCTCGCCGGCTTGTTGTCTTTGAAGTACGCCTTGCGCACCTCGTTGACCTTGGGGCGGTCGTCGACGTTCGCCAGGTAGACGGTCACCTTGACGACGTCGTCGAGCGTCGCACCGGCCGCCGCGAGGGCCAGGGTCATGTTGTCGAGCACCTTCCGCGTCTGGGCGACCACGTCGCCGCGGCCCACGAGCGTGCCGTCCTCGGCGATCGCGCCTTGCCCCGAGACGTAGATGGTGTTCCCGGCCCGGACGGCGTCGGTGTAGTGGCTGATGGGCTCGGACAGCCCCTTGGCGCGGATGAGCGTATTGGTCGGCATCGCGGGAACGCTCCTTTCACGCGACCTCGATGGCGAGGTCGCGGGTCTTGTAGCCGCTGATCGGATTGAGGTCCATGGGGCAGGCGCTCACGGCGGCCACCAGGTTCACCAGGGCGCGCAGTTCGACGACGTCACCGGCTTTCGCGAGGGACTCGCCGAACTCGACGCGGCCGTCCGGGTAGCGCATGTTCTGGAAAAAGTTCACGGGGTGAGGGAGCTGGTGGCGCTCGATGCGCCACTCGCGCAGCGCCTCGAGGAAGTTGTCCGAGCAGCTGCGATGACCCGTGACCCCGAAGTCGTACTCGTAGCGCCACGGGTCGCAGGCCGCGATGAGCATGTCGTGACGCCCCGTGTCGTCCCGCACGATCTCGACCATGGGGCGGCGGCGGTTGGTCCGGAGCTGGTCGCCGGCGGTCGGGAACAGGCGCCCCAGGGAAACGAGGCTGTGGATGGTGCTGAGCGCCTCGGTCAGGTCGTCGGCGTTGTAGGCGACGAAATCGGCGACCTGCCCCCCCTCGACGTTGACGATGCGGAGGGTCTGGCCGGTCCGGAGGGTGACGGCCCGGCCGGTCGTGGCGGGAATGCGGATCGGCGGCATCGTGGGCTCCTCTCGTGTCGGGCCGGCTATCCGCGCGCCAGGAAATCGAGCGCGGTCAGCGCGTGGACGCGGACGGTGTCGAGATAGTCCTCGACGGTAATGTGCTCGTCGGCGGCCCCCAGGTTCCAGGGGCGCGGGCCGAAGATGGCGACGGGCATTCCCGCCCGCCGAAACACGCGGGAATCGGTGGCGGGCGCCCCGATCGTCAGGCCGGGAGCGGCGCCGCAGACTTCGGTGACGTTCCGGCTCATGGTCGCGAACAGCTCGTGCTCTGGCGGCGAGTAGTTCGGCTCGCTCCGCCGGAGGACCTCGTACGTCGCGCCGCGGTGCGACCGCACGACTCGCCCCACCTCGCGCAGCGCCGAGGCGCCGGAGACGCCGGGGGGCAGGCGGATGTCGACCTCCGCCTCGCAGAGGTCCGCGGTGAGGTTGATCTTGGTGCCGCCGCGGATGGTGCCGAGATTCACGTTCACGGAGGACAGTACGTCGGTCGCGCCGGCGCCGAGCAGCTCGTCCGTCGTCACGCGCGCGGCGTCGATGGACGTCAGGAAATCCTCGGGCACGGTCCACGGGCGGGTCTCGAGGCCGCGCAGCTCCTGGAGGATCGCGGTCATCGCGAGGATGGCATTCCAGCCGTGGTGCGGGTACGCGGCATGACTGCTCTGGCCACGGGTCGTCACGCGCACCCACACGAAGCCGCGCTCGCCGAAGCGGATGGTCTTCGGCGAACTGGGCTCGCCGATGATCACCGCATCGCCCCGGAGCTTCGGGTCCCGGTCGACCAGCCAGTTCGCCCCCCAGGGACCCATCGTCTCCTCGTCGCATACGGCAGCCAGCGTGAGGCGCCCGCGCCAGGCATCGCGCAGGCCGGCGAGCAGGGTGAACGCGACCACCGACGCGGCCAGGCCGCCCTTCATGTCGGCGACGCCCCGGCCGTGGATCTTCCCGTCCACCACGAGTCCGCTGAACGGGTCGCGCGTCCAGAGGGTGCGGTCGCCGACGGGGAACGTATCCGTGTGGCCGTTCAGGATCAGGTGCCGGCCGGGCCCGTGTCCTTCGACGTCGACCACGCAGTTCACCAACCCCTGCTCGGGCTGCGGGGCGATCACCCGTGGCGCCAGCCTCCGCTCGCGCAGCCAGTCCACCAGGTACGCGGTCGCGGCCCTGACGTCGCCGGGCGGGTTCTCGCTCGGGCGTCTGATCAGCTCGCTCAGCAGCGTGAGCGCGTCGGCCTCGTGCGACTGGATGCGGGTGAGCACCTCGGCCCGTGCGTCCATCGTCAGTACCCTCGCTCGAAGTCCACGACGTTGCGCAGCGGCTCGCCCCGACGGAACCGGACGGCGTTGTCGACGAAGACGTCGGCGACGCGGCGTGCGTAGTCGGCCGGCTCGCCGGCGATGTGGGGCGTGATGATGACGTTGGGGAGCTCCCACAGGGGGCTGGTGGTCGGCAGCGGCTCCTCCTCGAACACGTCGAGCGCGGCCCCGGCGATCCAGCCCTCCCGGACGGCCTGGACGAGCGCTCCCTCGTCGAGGACGCTGGCGCGCGCGATGTTGATCAGATAGGCCGTCGACCGCATCGCCCGCAGTTCGCTCCCGCCTACGAGCCGCCGCGTCTCTGCGGTCACCGGGACCACGAGGACGACGAAGTCAGCGCGGCCGAGCCCCTCGCGGAGCTGCGGTGCCGTCAGCACCTCGGCCGCGCCCTCGACCGGACCTGGCGTCCGCTTGACCGCGAGGACGCGGAGGCCGAAGGCCGCGGCGCGCCGGGCGATCTCCCCGCCGATCGCGCCGGCGCCCACCACGGCCAGCGTCCGTCCGGCGAGCGGCAGCACGAGCCGCGGCGCCCACGTCCGCGCCTGCTGGTCGCGGAGGATCCGCGGGAAGCCCCACTGGAGCATGACCATCACGCCGAGCGTGTAGTCGGCCATGAGCTCGGCGTGAATGCCGCGAGTGTTGGTCACGACCACGCGCTCCAGCGCCGCCCGCGCCGGCATCACCTGCTCGGCGCCAGCGCTCGTGAGCTGGATCCACCGCAGGCTCTTCGCGCGCGGGAGAGCATCGAGCGGGAAGTGGAAGGCGATCAACGCCTCGGCATCCGCCAGGTGGCGTGTCAGGGTGTCGTCATCGAAGCCGGCCGCAACCTCCACGTCCGGCAGGCGCTCGCGGACGAGCTGCGCCAGTTCGCGCGCGCGACGATGATAGACGAGGACCCGCAGCGGCACGTTCAGCCCTTGACCGCGCCGCCGGTGAGGCCGCGGACGTAGTAGTCGAGGAAGAAGACGTAGACCAGCACGATCGGCAGGGTGCCGACGATGCCCCCCGCCATCAGCGAGCCCCAGAAATAGATGTCGCCGCGGATCAGCTCGGAGGTCACGCCCACCGTGATGGTCTTGTTGTCACCCGAGGACACGAACACCAGCGCATAGAGGAACTCGTTCCAGGAGAAGGTGAACGAGAACAGGATCGCGCAGATGATCCCCGGCAGCGCCACGGGCAGCACGATGCGAACCAGCGCCTGGAGGCGGCTGCAGCCGTCGATCATCGCGCACTCCTCGATCTCGCGTGGAATCGTGCGGAAATAACCCATGAGGAGCCAGGTGTTGAACGGCACCAGGAAGGTGGGATAGGTGAGGATCAGCGCCCACGGCGTGTCGGCCACCCCGAGCCGGGTCACGATGATCGCGAGCGGGATGAACAGGAGCGCCGGGGGGACCAGGTACGTGATGAAGATCCCGATCCCGAACGTCGTCACGCCCCGGAAGCGCAACCGGGCCACGGCGTAGGCGGCCAGGATGCCGAACGTCACGGACACCAGGACCGTCAGCACGCTCACGAACACGGTGTTCCAGAACCAGCGCAGAAACAGCGTGTCACCGAGCAGGAACCGGTAGTGCTGGAGCGTCAGGCCCTGGCTGACCCAGTAGGGGATGGCGTCGAGGTCGTAGAGCTCCGGGTCACCTTTCAAGGAGGTGACGATCATGTAGTAGAAGGGGAAAAGCGCGAACAGCACGAAGGGCGCCACGGCCGCGTACACCAGGACGGTCGTCCACCGGCGGCGGGCGCGGGAGCCGCGACTCACGAGCGGGCGCCCCGGCTACTCATAGACGGTCTGCCGCCGGATGAACTGGAGCTGCACGATCACGATGACGACGAGCATCGGGAACAGGAAGAGCGAGATGGCCGCCCCCTCGCTCAGCCGGCCGCTCGTCATTCCTGCTTGGTGCGCGAGGGTCGAGAAGAGATGCGTCGAGTTCATCGGGCCGCCCCGGGTCATCAGATAGACGATGTTGAAGTCGGCCAGGGTGAGGATCGTCGAGAAGAGGACGACGATCCCGAGCACCGGCTTCACCAGGGGCACCGTCACGTGGCGGAAGCGCTGCCACGCGCTGGCACCGTCGGTCTCCGCCGCCTCGTAGTACTCCTGCGGAATCGCCACCAGCCCGGCCAGGATGGTGATGGCGAAGAAGGGGAGGCCGCGCCACGTGTTCACCGTGATGATGGCGACCTTGGCCAGCGTGGGGTCCGACAGCCAGGGGATGTCGCTGCGGAGCATTCCGAGCGCCCGGCCAGTCCAGTTGAACACGCTGTAGGTGGGCTCGAACATCCACCACCAGGCGAGCGTGGACAGCGCCGTCGGGATCACGAACGGCAGCAGGATCGCGCCCCGGATGAGCCGCCGGAAGCGGGTGATCCCCAGCAGGAGGAGCGCCAGCGCAAACCCGAAGACCGCCTTCAGGAGCACTGCGGACACCGTGTAGACCAGCGAGTTGACCAGCGTCTGCTGGAAGGTCCCGTTCTGGCTGAGCCGGACGAAGTTGGCCAGTCCCACGAAGGGGCCCGGCCGCCCCACCCATGTCTCGGTCACGCTGAACCACAGGGCGAGCCCGAACGGGAAGCCGATGAGTCCGACCATGAGGAGCAGCGCCGGGGCGACGAAGGAGTACCCGGTCACCGCCTCCGGGGAGAGGAGCCGCCGCGGTCGGGCCGCAGGGTGGTCGCCGGTCACGGCTCGACGGCGATGAACCGGCACGGCGAGGCGCCGCCCTGCCGGATTCGCATGGGCAGGACGATCATCTTCACCCGGCGCTGCGTCAGCCGGTTCGCGTTCACGAGGCACTTGCAGATCGCGATCAGCTTGACCACCAGGTCAACGTAACCGCCCCGGCCCACCGACGGCGGCGCGGGCGAGAAGGTGCCCGGCGGCAGGTCCATCTGGCGCTCTCGCGCCTCGATCGAGGGCCACGGTTTGGGCCTCGGCACCGGGCGCTCCGGCCCCGTGGACCAGCCGTAGCCCTGGTACTCCGGCGTCATGATGAGCGCGCAGTCGGTCATCAGGATCGCGCTCCCCTTCCGCCCCATGATCTCGGCGATCCGGAGGCAGGCCTCGTAACTCCACGACGGCGACACCAAGGGATAGTCGGCGCCCATCCCGTACGCCTTGTCCGTCGTGCCCCAGCCGCAGCGCACCAGGACCTCGTCCCCGTCCCGGTAATCGGCGGCGGCCACCGCCCGATCGATCTCCTCGCCGGTGATGACGTGGCGGTCCTCGCCGGGCACGTCGAGGACCACGGTGTCGCGGAGAATCAGCCGCTCGAGTGGGATCTCGTCGAGCTTCCAGGGGTACCGCGGGTTCGGGCCGAGCGGGTCCTTGCGGTGGGGCGATCCCTGCCACGGCGTCATGAACGGGCTGCCGGACTCGTCGTCGAGCTTCGCGTACGTCATGCGCAGCCCCTGCCGGTCGTACACCATGTACTCGGTAAAGCGCACCGGCGTGTTCGGCATGGCGAGGATCTCGCCGTAGCCCGCGCCCTCCCAGATCGGCATCGACAGGTCGACGAGGCGCATCAGGCCTCCTCCAGCACGGCGATCACGCGGCACGTGGCCCCGACGCCCCGAACGAGGTGGAGCGGCCCAACGATCACGCGCACCCGGGGGCCGGTCAGCGCACCGCAGTTGACCAGCCGCTTGATCGTCATCACCCCGGCGTCCGCGAGGAGGCGCGCGGTCGCATAGTCGGCCCGCGCCTTCTCGGGCGTGTAGAGGTGAAGGTAGACGATGCTCTCCGCCGAGGGATAGGGTCGCGGGCGGGGCAGGAGCGCCTGCCACTCCGGAATCTGATGGGCGCGGAGCCGCGCCAGGAGCGGAAGGTCGGTGAGGAGGAGATCGGTTCGGAGGGCCCGCAGACGGGACGCCAGCGCCCCGGCGCCCTCGAGCGTGAGCCGCGGGCCGCCGAACAGGTAGGCGGTCCCGCCCTGCCGCTCGAGCCCGCGGTCGCCCCAGCCGGTGCGCAGGAGCACCGCGTCGCCCGAGCGGGTCGCTGCGCCCGCGAACGCTTGTTCGATCGCCGGCGCGGTGATCTCCTCCCCGGCGTCGGCGGGCAGGTGGACCAGCGCAGTCTCCCGCAGCACGAGGGCCTCGGGGGGGATCTCGTGGAGCCGGCGGGTTTTCCGGTACTCGGTGAACTGGGCCGGGAGCGTCAGGCAAGTGCCCGTCTCCGTCCCGATCACGAACCCCTTGTCCGCGTGCTGCCGCGGTCCCACCACGAAGGCGGCGGCGCTCGGGAGCGCCTCGTCCGGCATGTAGTCGTGGTCGAGCGTGAGCGTGAGGTCGACGAACCGCACGGCCGGTCCGCCGTCAGGAGGTGGCGGGCCGCCCGCTGCGAGGGGCGGCCCGCTCGACCGCGAACTTCAACCGGTCACCCGCTTGCGGCCGGCGTGGACCTCGCTGATCTCCTTTGCGGCCCACTCGATCGCCTCCTTGGTGCTCATCCGCTCCGTGACCGCCCGGGCGAACATCTCGGGGACGACGTGGAGCGCCATCACCACCTGGGAGGCGGCCGTCTGCGGCCCGGGGTACCCGGGCGGGTGCGTGTACTTCATGATGTCCTTCACGAAGCGGTACTTCGGGTTCGAGCTCCAGATCGGATGCCCGGTCAGCTTCTCGAGGAACGGGATGTTGTACCCGGCGCTCGTCTCGATGAACTTGTTCTGCTGGGCCTCCTGGTAGTGGAACCGGAGGAAGTCCTTGCATGCGTCCACGTTCTTCGAGAACTTCCAGATACCCAGCATGCCGTAGTTCGCGGACGTTGCCCGCTCGACGGGGCCGCGGGGCGGCAGGGTGTGATCCATGACCTCGTGAATCAGCCGATCGCTTCCCCGGACCTTGATCCCCTGCTTCTTCGCCGCCTCGTAGGCGCTGGTGGGGTTGAAGATGAACGAGCACTTCCCGGCGTTCATGCAGCGGTTGTTGTTCGAGTCGTCCCAGGAGAGGACCTCCTGTTCCATGCAGTCCTTGTAGAAACGCTTCATGAACTCGACGGCCTCGACGGTGCGCGGGTTGTTAATGGTGACGGCCTTGCCGTCCTTGCCCACGTAGCTCGACCCGTAGCACCAGAGCAGTCCGCGCATCCCGAAGTTCGCGTCGTCCGAAGCGGCGAGCGCGATGCCGATCGGGTGCCCGAGCGCCTTCAGCTTCTTGCCCGCGCGGTAGAGGTCCTCCCAGGTATCGGGCCTCTTCTCCCCGACCTGCTCGAGCAGGTCGGTGCGGTACGTCATCGGCCACACGACCGCGTACCAGGGGATCGCCTTCCACAGGTTCCGGATCTTGAAGTCGTCGGGGTTGGTCCAGGGCCCGAGCTTGCGGCCGACGTCTTCGGCCAGGTCGCCGAGGTCCACCAGGTGGTCGAAGTAGAGGTCCTGGTCGCCGATCCAGAGCGCGTTCATGTCGGCACCCGCCTGCGCCGTGACGACCGCGGCCTTCTTCGAGTTCAGCTGACCGGTCGGCACCGCGTCGAGGACGAGGGTCGCGCGGTTCTGTCGGCCCCACTCCTCGCCCTGGCGCTTCAGCTCGGCGTCGGAGGCGGGCACGAAGTGCGAGGACTTGAGCATGCGGATCTCGCGCGTCTGGGCGAAGGCCGGCGCCTGCCGCAGTGCGAGGATCCCGGCGACGCCGGCACTCCCGGTCAACACCTGGCGGCGTGTGATCCCCTCGGTCACGGCGGGCGAGGGGTGTCCGTGCTCGGGTCTGGTCATGGCTGGCTCTCCCTGGCGTCTCCCGCGCCCGGTCAGGACGCAGGGATCACCGCATCAGCATCGATCTCGATCAGTGCCCCGTCGCGGATGAGCTGGTCCACGCGGACCAGCGTGCTCGCCGGATACTTCCCCGCGGTCCAGAACTCGGAGCGGACGGCGTGGATGTCGCGGAGGGAGGCGGAATCGAGCTGGGTGACGTAGACGCGCACGCGCACGATGTCGTCCATCGTGCCGCCTTCCCGGACGAGCACCTCGCGGATGTTCTCGAGCGTCTGCCGTGTCTGCTCGCGCATCGTCCGTCCGGCCAGCGTGTTGTCGGGTGTCAGACCGACCTTGCCCGAGATGGAGAGCAGCGCACACTCCTTGAGCTGGACGCGCACGGCGTCGCAGAACACCGCGGGGACGCCCGACTCCTTGAGGGCCCCGATGCCCCGGCTTCGATCCTTCGCGAGGTTGATGTGAGTCCGCTGCACGTCGGTCCTCCTGTCCCGGAGCGCGCGGCTCGGTCCACGCCAGTAGCCGGCCGGGCTGCAAGACGAGCGGAGTATGAAGTTGAATCGTTGTGCTGTCAAGAATCGACCGATGAGCCGGACAAGTCATGTTAACGTAGGTCTGCGATGCGGCCGCCCGTGCCCAAGTACTTCATGATCAAGGGGGTGCTTCGGGCCCGGCTGGAGCGGGAGTACGCGCCGGGCGCCCGGCTTCCCTCGGAGGCCGAGTTTTGCAAGGACTTCGGGGTGAGCCGGATGACGATCCAGCAGGCCCTGTCCTTGCTCACGAAAGACGGCTTGATCAGGCGCGAGCAAGGACGGGGCACCTTCTATGTCGGGCCCTCGACCCCGCGCACCGAGACCAAGCCGAGCGAGCTGCTGGAATCGGTGATGCGGCGGGAAGGCTTCGCGAGGGTCGTCCGCGAGGGCGTCATCGTGGCCCCGCCCCGCGTCGCGGAACGGCTGCGGCTGCCCGAGGGCGCACAGGTCGTCGCCCTCGATCGCGTGGGCTTTCTCGACGACGAGCCGATCGTGTTCATCCAGGGCTACCTGCCGCTCGACGTTGGCGTCCACGTCCTCCACTCGGACGAGGCGCTCCGCCACACGACGGTGGCCTCGCTCCTGCGGGACAGGCACGCGATCCCGATCGAGGCCGTCGTGCAGACGATCGCGGCGAGCCTGGCCGATCCCGCCTTCGCGCAGGCGCTGGACGTGGACGTCGGCGCCCCCATCCTCGAGGGCGAACGGACGTACCTGGACGACCGCGGTCGTCCGGTTTTCTTCAGCATCACCTTCTATCGGGCTGACCGCCATCGCTTCGCGATCACGCTCACCGACTGGCGCGGCGGATGGGAAGAAGATCCTCGCGCACGCGCCCCACATCCCAGCCAGGCAGGTGCCGGTCGCCCGACAAGGCGGCGACAGGGAGGAGCACGAGAATGACAGCAGGCGCGGCTGCCCAGCCGGACCCGACCGTTGGCGGGCCGACCATCGCCCTGATGAAGGAGATCAACGAGGCCTTCAACAGCCGCGATGTCGATCGCATCATGCGTTTCTTCGCCGACGACTGCACGTTCTACATGGCGCGCGGTCCCGAGCCCTGCGGCCGGCGGGTCCACGGCAAGGCCGCAGTGCGCAGGGTCCTGGCCGACCGCTTCAAGGTGATCCCCGACATGCGCTGGGACCACGTCGATCACTTCATCGCCGAGAACCGGGCGGTCACCGTCTGGATGGTCACCGGGCGCGGCGCCGACGGAGAGATCCTGGACTACCAGGGCTGCGACCTCTATGAGTTCCGTGGAGACAAGATCCTGAACAAGAACACGTTCTGGAAGATCGTCGAGCGGGAGGATCGCTTGTAAGGTTGGCTCCCCGTAGTCGACTCCGTTTAGCACCTCGTGCCTCGCTCCGCCTCCCGAGGGGGATAGCCTCGACACCGACCGCACTCTCGATGCGATTGCCCCGGACAGACGCGGTTCGAACCCGCGTTCGAGTCACGATCGCGTTTTCCGCCCTCCGTGGTTGGGGGCTTGACTCTCGGCTGCTAATGAGTATTCTCTGCATACCGCGTATGCAATGGCTTACCCCCTGAAGCGTCGCATCACGAAACGGGAGCGCCGGACGTCGCCGGTGCGCGGTCCCCGGCTCCTCCGGGACCTGGTGTACGACCGGGTCAAGGAGTGGATCATCACGGGCGAGTTCGTACCCGGCGAGTTCCTCGGCGAGGCGTCACTCGCCGATCGCCTCGG
>Ga0209343_10005143_pt1 | contig 15994 bp, 13 predicted proteins | sample RifCSPlowO2_02_FD_184026 | JGI IMG/M metagenome (GOLD analysis project Ga0209343, IMG submission 184026) | Groundwater microbial communities from Rifle, Colorado - Rifle CSP2_plank lowO2_0.2 (SPAdes) (version 2) | ecosystem: Environmental > Aquatic > Deep subsurface > Groundwater | place... | reverse complement strand
ATAAGTCCTGAACCTCTGGGAAAGGTCGGTAGCGTTCTCGGAAAAAATATCAACCTTGTTTACAAACGGTTCAACGTAGATTGTCTTATACGGACCAAGGTATACCGAACGCACCGCGTATCCGCAGCCAATGATAGAAACCAGAAACCAGAAACCAGCCAGCAGAAACATCCAAGACCCAAGACCCAAAACCCAAGACCTGATTTTCATTTCTTCTCCAATTCCTTTAATTTCTCACGCGCTTTTCTGGCGCTTGAGCAATAATAACAGTTGTCTACTATTTCCTGATAATAAATCCTGGCAGGTTCATATCTTTTCTGCCTTTCATAAAATTCGGCAATCTTTAAATTACCTTCTGCCTCTTTTTCCTTGAGGCTGTCAATTTGATGCTCTGCCTCTCGGCTTAAGGACGTATCCGGATGGGATCCCACAAACTGTTCAAATTTCTCCTTTGCCTCTTTGGTAAGCTCCTGGTCATAATCGGCCTTGGGGGCAATTCTGCCTATAGAGTCGGCTGCCTGAAATTTTGCCGCAGCAACCCATTCGCTGTCAGGATAGGTGGTAACTACTTTTTCAAACTCATCCCTGGCTTCCTGAAAACGGCCCAGATGCTTTAGTGTCACTGCCAATAGATATTGCGCCTTAGGAGCGAACTTGCCATAAGTTGAATTTTCCACCACCTTGCGGAATATCTCAAGAGAAGGATTCTCAACCGGAAGCTCCATACCAAGGGCTTTACGTTTTTCTCCTGACATAAATGCCTCGCCAATCTTCAATTGATGCTCAATTATTTCATCAATACGCGCGCTAAAGGGGTATTTATCAAGAACCTGCTGATGGGCCTGATATGCTGCATAAAGCTTATTTAACTTTTCCAGGCTAAGAGCGATGTAAAACTGCGCCTCTGCGGCTTCATAAGCCCTGGGATAGCGCCTGATCAGCTTACGGCATTCATTAATGCTTTCTTTATATTTGCCCTGCTCGTAAAACTCAAGGGAAAATTTTAACTGCTCCTTTGGATTTGGCTTGACGCTGTATTTTGGGTTCGTCCAACTGCCGGTCTTAGGGGTCCAAATCCAGTAGGCATAGCCCATCGGTATAGTAAAGAATGAAATAACGGTTATTAAAATAAGGCAGAAAATCGTTTTTTTCATAAAGAAATCTCGGGCCTGCCCCGAACAAAGCTGTCATATTTATTTATAGGTTTTGTTCGGGGCAGGCCTTGTCCCGCGTGGCGAGAGAATTTATTTAATTTACCATAAATAACTGGGTTTGTCAACGGGCAGACCAAAAAAAGGGTCACAAACATGAATGCCCATTCCGGCAAGTTCCTGTACCGGAACATAGCCTTTGCCATACAATATATAGATCATGCCCCTCCGGAAGCCCAAAAAGCCTTGATAAGAGCCCTTATCAAGGAAATCGTCGTTCACCAGGATTATATCGAAATCAAAATGTATATGACCAGCCCACGGTAGACAGTCTTTCATGCAACCTGCCTGCCTCACAGGCCCAAAAGACCCCTAAAAACGAAGAACGCCCTACAGGAGAAACCTGTAAGGCGCTTGTTACTACATCAACCGCTCGAAGGAGCAGGAAATAATTGATCCGTTTTGGCGATCCCTTGCCTGAAAAACCTCAGAGGGCAAAGCGAATTATCATAAATACCATCTATAAGGGCCTAAAAATCCAGGCCTTCATCCACCGATGAAGGGAAGCTAAAAATCTTCACCGGCAGACGACTTTTACAGATTTCCCGCCTTAAAACCGAGAAAAAACGCCGAAACGAAATTAAACGTATTGCCAAAGGCTTAAGTTTCCTTGCTCCTTTGACACCCCTTTGTTGCCCGTTTTGCCCCACTGTTGCTCCCTCCATAAACCTAATCGCCACAATCGCCAAGCATTAGCCGGATATCTCCCAATGCCCGCCTCTATCGGGACCTATGCGTTTAATACACCCTTCTTTTTTCAACTTACCAATATTCCACTCAACGCCTTTAGGGGAAAGGCCTGCCTTCTCCGCAATCTCAGAAGTCGTTATTAACGGGCCCTCTTTAATCAGGCGTAATATTTTCTCCCTAGTTTTCTCCCTAACTTTCTCCCTAGTTTTCTCCACAGTCTTCTGACCACCCTTCTCAATCCCTTCGCCTTCCTCCCATTTGGGGCGATAGAAAACCACAACAAAGCCGGTCTTGAGCCGATTGAACTCAACCTTAACCCCGGCCGCGGCACATTCATCATGAATGCGCTTGATGCCGCTTCCCCAGCGCTCAATGTCCTTAGATTTATACATCGTCTCAGCAATTAGAGGATTGCGCAGAATCGACTTCTCATGGCCGGTAAAGAAATCCTCCGGATTGACTTCTTTAGGGAAAAACCCGGGGTTGTAGATTTCGATACGATCCTTAAATATCGCCACCTCATTACCCTTAGGGTTAAAATAATCTCGGTGGCAAAGCGAATTGCCTACTGCCTCACGGATTGCTTCAACCGGAATTTCGGGAATTTCCTTTAGCTTCTACAACGATGCAGTCTTTTCCTTCAATCTTACGCGCCTCTACTTTAGGATAAACCTTCGGCTCCGTATTATCCACGACTACCTGCGTCACTTCCTTGATTGTCATCCGGCCAATGGTCATCCCTAAAACCTTACCGTCGCGATCATTAATACCAAAATATACTTCTCCCCGGCCGTGCTTATTAAGCATGGCGACAATGGATATTACCGCTTCCTTAAGTTCCGCGGTCGATTTCTTAAATTCAACTGTTTCCGATTCCTTATGCACCATTCAATTCCCCTTCTTCTCGTACTCAAAAAACTGGATGATTAATTTTTAGCCAATTATTAATCCTATTGTTTATTTTAGGCATCATGAAGCTTAACAAAATTCCGAGTTTCTTTGATAGAACTCTGCTAAATATTTTTGATATTCCCTTTGGATTAGCCCGAGACGTTAAAATTTGTAAAGTGACATCTAAATAATCATCTTTTATTTTCTGAGGCAAAGATTCTACATATATAAGCCTCATGAAATCTGTCAATACCATGATTAATGAATCTAAAGAAGTCTCTTTAGAATCAAGAATTTTAGTTAATGTATTAAAATCCTCTGATCCGGCTATCTGAAAACTTGTTTTTTCCGCAGAATAAAATAACATTTTGGCCGAAATTGAAAGATAATGGTATCCCAATTTTGCTAATTCGATAATTTTAGTAAAGTACTCATTCTCACTGATTAACTTTCTTTCTAGAGCCTGAATAAGAAAATTTTGCATACTAAAACTTTCTATTTTATATTCATTATTAATTAATTCTCTAAAAAGACGATCATCACTAAATAATACTGAACTTTTTTCTAAGCAATTTTGGATAGAATAAGAATAAGGCCTTCCAAGAAGTTTTTCCTTTTCCTGTAAGCTAGTATCTAATGGCTTATTCAATCCAACAACTTTTATATGGGTGCAATCTACAATTTTTTTAAGAAAGTCTATCTTCTTTTTTATCGCATCAGGAGAAATTTCCTGTCTATATGGTTTATCTTGATAGTAGAAAAGCGTTGTAAATCCTTCTTCAGCACTCTTGGATAATTCCATTATTTCCATATTTATTTCATCAAGAGAAGCTTGAGCAACGAATACTTCTTGAAAATATTTAGAAGGTAATTCTAAAATGTCTAAATATGCCAGGGTAAATAAGGAAATCGGCTCTATCATAACTCTTTGTGATTTTAGAATTACTTCGCTCTCCTGTTTTTGTTCAATTGAACTTCCTGATGCACAGTAAATTTTATTATTTTGCCCTATCAAAGCTCCCCATACGGTAAATAAGCTTCTCCCAGAGAAAACTGATAGTGCGCCAATAGTTATATTCCTTGATAAATACATATTCATTATCATGGAAGAATGCTCAGAAGTTTTCTTTAACATTTCATTAATTTTACTCGGTTCAGCTTCAATCTTAAAAATTGCTTTGTTATCTGGAAAATATATATTGAAATTATCCAAAATATTCTGAAACGCCTTTACATATTTACTTTTGATTGCCAATATTTCAATCGATTCTTCAAGTCCATAGTCATTTTTTATTTTTATATTGTCCCCTATTCTTTTGGAGTCGATTGCCTTACCTAATCCCACACCTTTGCATAACTCAAATCTTGTAATAGACGCTTTGGGATTATTAGTCATTAGATATTCCTGTTCTTGATTATTCTTTTTTAACTTTACATAAAAATCTTCTTTCACAATATCGGAATCTAACATTACGCTTTTTTTATCCTTTCTATTGATGAAAGCATATACATAAAGCAATTGGATTTCGGGATTGTTTGGATCTATCTCTAGGGCCTTAAAAGCCTGCTTAATAGCTTCGTCAAAGTTATAGATTCTCAAGAAAGATTTTGATAATGTGATAAAAGAATCTCTGTCCGAGACAGCATCTTTAACTTCTGTCAGCAGATTGGCACCCTCATTCTCCCGGCCCTTTCCTATATCAATCAATATTTTAGCGTAGTTAAGTTTATGCCGATAGTTATCAGGTTCGATTTTTGATAAGTCTGAATATAAACCAGCTGCTTCTTCTAATCTATCTAATTCCTCATAGATAGAGGCCTCTAACTCTAATACAAAAGGAGCATCAGTTTTATTTTTTCTCAAATTGTCACATATTGTTAAACATTTTTGAATATTCTGACTTCTGTTCTCCTTTGATTTGTAAAGGCATACAAGATAATCTTTTAGAATGTCGTCAAATAAAGTTTCGGAAACAAAAGATTCATAAAGCGGTGTTGCTTTTTCATAAGCACCCACATTCTTATAATGTTTTGCTAATTGGATTTTAGCAATATTTCTTTCAGCGCCGCTTGACTTTTGGTTTGCCTCTTCTGTAAGAGATTCAAATGAAGAAAGATCACCCTCAACTCTTTTTAAATCTGCTTCCGTTAACAGAATTCTTGGTTGCCTTCCAAATTTTAAGTACAAGCTTTCCAAAACTTTCTTGGCTTCTGAATATTCCTTTTTCTTAATCAGACACTCTACTAACAATATTGAAGGAACTATATTATTTTCTAAGTCTTCGTTGCTGTAGTACTTTTTTATAATTTCAATGGCTTCATTTACTTTCGCGTCCGGTCTTTCTAAATAACAAGTAACCAAAAGCGGGAATAAATCATCTTTATTGGCTCCGCTCTCAATAGCAAACTTAAAATCTGCTATCGCATTATCAAGATCCTTAATTAGTGTTCTTAATCTTGCTCTATTAGCATAAGCATTAGGATTTTTGGGATTAATTGTTAAAGCCGAGTTTATGTCCTCAAAAGCAAGATCAAATTTATCTAAAATAGATCTGGCAGTTGACCTATTTATATATGAATCTTCAAGCTCGGCTTTCTTTTCGGTATTTTTTAATAAATTAATCGCCTCTCCAAAAAGTCGTTCAGCTTCCTTTATTTCATCTATTTCTTTTGATGTTAAACCAAAGCGCCAAATTCTATCTTTCATAATAAACCCGAGTAAATATGAACCATAGCTCAAAAAAACTTCTGGCGTTTTGGAAACTTCGATTGCTTTTTTAAAAAATTCCCTAGCCTGTTGGTGGTCGCCTTTAGTTACATATATACTAGCCATATTTAATAAAGCATCGGGGTCTTTTAGGAATCTATCTTTGATTTTCATTATTACCTTCTTCCTCTAAATAAAGCTTCAAAGCTTCTTCGGGTTTATTCGAGGCATTTAACAATCTTGCTTTCATATTAATATTCTCAATAGAGCTAGAATTCATTTTTAATGCTTCATCTATAAATGTTATTCCTTTTAACGGTTGGTTCTCTAACAGACTAGCTAAAGCTCTATTCCTGCATGCAATCTCTGATTTTACAGGCATTACTTCATAGGCAATTTTAAAATGAATAATAGCATTTTCTTCATCCCCAAGATTTAAATAACAAATTGCTATATTATTATGGACTTTAAAGCGAGCTAATAAAGGAGCAGCCCCATCTTTTTCGAATTCTAGCAACAAATTATCATATATCTTCTTTGCCGTTTCTGATTTTCCATTATCTATCAAGGTTTTGGCCTCATTTATTTTGTCTATAAACCGATAATTAGACAGTTCTGCTTCGTTCGAAGTTACAGATAGAGCGACTGTTTCGGTTACGAGAATGTTTTCTTTTGTTGCGCTTACCTCTAAGACTCTTGAAGTAGAAGATAACTTTGTTTTATATTTTTTTACTAATTCAATCCATTTTTTTAGATAATTCCCATTTGAATTAACCTCATCTTCCCCATTAAACTTTATAACTGAAGATTTCCTGCCTGGTTCTATCTGACCAGGCAGAAGGTGTTTCCAAAAAATGTTTTCATTCTCAACATCAACACATACTAATATGAAAGGCGTTATAGTTATATCGCCGGTTGCAAATAGCTCCGCTGGACATTGATATTTTCTTGCATCTTTAGGAACTTTTCTTAACTGGACAAAAATTGTCCCAAGAGGATTGTTTGGCTTCTCACAAATAACGAAATAACCATCTGTGTTAGGAATAGTACTTCGTATCTGTATTTCAGATTTAATATAATCGTGATCTATCTTAGACTCAAAAATGGCTTTAGCACGAGCTTCATCGGTATCTGTATTAGAAAAAGATCTTGGTTTCTTGGGCATTTCGTTTTAGAATTCCTAAATTTTAAGATTAGGGATATACTTATTTTTATAACCTTGAGAAGAAAATAGAACCGCTCCTTTTATCTTATCGCTCTTATTCCGCTCCCCCTAACTCAGTTTTCTCCTGATAATAATTCAGTACCTTTTGCTCATCTTGTGGTAACTGATAAGTGGTGTTATTTTGCTGAATAAAAATATTAACAGTAACGTTTTTATCACCTTTCTCCTACGATATTTTGTCTATAATTTTTTTAATAATAGGTTGAGCAACCCAACCAATAATCGTTAGGATAACAACCCCAGTGGTAACGGATCCAAACTCCAGTGACTTTTCAATCTTACTTTTCAATATAACACCATCTTTAGATAGTTCATCGTTCAATTCAAAAATTTTTTTTGCTAATAGCCTTGCATCTTCATGCCCCTTATCTACAATTAATATTTCTGCTCCCATAAGCACCTCCGTCTCTTATTTGGTTTCGTAACCTACTATTCCCTGTTTCGAAATAGCTAATGTAATTACAGGCCCCCCCGATCCAAGGCACAAGATTGCTAAGCTTATATATTTCGCTAACAGTCTTTATCTGAAAGCGCAGATACTCCGCAAGAGAGTCTATACTTAAAGGATGTGGTATTTGCACTCCAAGGGGCCTAACTTCTGTATTTAAAAACTTTTCAATAACCTCAAATAGCTTCGCATACAATCCATAATCACCGTTTCTGGTAATTTTAAAACTCCCAGGCTCATATTTATCGGGAGGAATATCTTGATTTGCATTAAATAAAGTCGGGTCAATATGTGAATTTATATGCTTATATTGACTCGGCCCATTATGTATATGGTAAAAAGTTGGCAAGCTCCCCTGAAGAGTTTCTACAAACCCAGCCAAATGAAAACCTAAGCTACCTTGCTTAATTTTCCCCACTTTTTCTCTAAGTTTATTCTGCAAAGATATAGCAAAATCATCTATTTTGACAATATGCTGATTGGAATTAATAAAATCTTCCAACCACATATCTGTGGGGATATTTTCAATCTCACCGTCACCCCAACAAGAAATACCTGCCCCTAAATAGTGAACCGGTTGTAATTTCTTTACACCATAAAGGGGTCTGCGTTTACTATTCACCATTACCGTAATCGCTGAATCGGCAGCCATAGTAATACCAAATTCTGAAAGTAGTGTCAGAACGAGAGACATTGCTTTCTCCTAAATTCAAAATCTATGCCTAAAAGTCCTTTGAAACCCTGCATCTTCTATACTGCCTCTTTAACGGAAGTCCCATGGATAAAACACTTAATTCATCTTTTGGAATAAAAAGTTGCCATCTCCTTTATCACTATCACCCTTTTTTAAACTTCTTCCCGCATTCCGGGCATTCGACCTCGTTATCGAAAAACAAGCTACAGGGTACGTCGGCACCGCAATGAGGGCATTTCACAACATCTGCGCCCATGGTGAAATCATATCCCATAAACTCATCAAATAAATCATCGTCGTTATCTGCTGAAAACATCGTAAAGCTAATTCTCCTTACCAGATCCCTCAACAATCTTTATTTCCTCTTTGGTAAGGCCGTATAACTCATAAACCATCTGGTCAATTTGGCGTTCGCATTCTTTGACTTTGGCTTGTCGAGCCCCATCTAGAACTTCTCTACTATCCCCAATAAAATTAAGAATATTTTCGACAACATCAACGATTTTTTTTTGCTGCGCCTCACTAACAATGGGGATTCTAAGTTGTTTTATATGATTTGGGTAGAAATGTACGCCGTCATATAAAAGTTCGCTAACATAGAATTTTGTTATCTTTGAGTTTAATGTAGCTTGCAAGAATTTATAATTAAATCTTCTGGCTCTATCTAAGTCCCTTGATTTTATCTCTGTAGCTACAGTAGAATATTCTTCGTTTTTTAGTTCAAACCAGTTTTTAACGATAACGGTAGAATGATTTGAATAAATATGTTCATCTAAATAACAAAATCTTAGCTTGTTTATGTCACTCAATGTTACTAAACAAACGAGTCTTTCTCTAACAAATAGATTTTCAAACATTGCATTATAAAATTTATGCGGAAGATAATTAAGGTATTTGTGGTTCTTGATAACCCAATAGCCTAAATCCTTTCCTTCAATATAAGGGAAATAATTCTTGTTAATTTTTTTATCTGCAACAAAAGAATCTTTTCCTGCCCCTGTTTCAGTATTAACTAACCTTAAGCCATAACCCACAAAACAAATATCATTCAATATTAAAGAATGCCTGTTAATTTTTTCTATGATCTTAAGCTTTGAATCGGTCAGTGTAAGCCTAAATAAGTAATCGTCTATTTCTAAAAAAGTTTGCTGGTCGAGTTTACAAAAATCTAATCTACTCGAGAATAAGGTGGACATATTCTCATTTTTCATTTCCTCTTTTGCATATTCTCTTACAAACATACTTTGTTTTCTGAAAGAATTTTGAGCAATTATAATATTAGTATCAACTGCTGCTTCGAATACATCACCATTAAAATTAATCAAACTCCTTATTTGTGACTGTTCAATTAATCTCTTACGTAATTTTGTCCCATAAGAATTATTCATCCATTTATTGGAACTTATAAAACTAAAAATCCCGCTACGATTAACCAATTTGAATGCCAAATCATAAAAGAGAATATATAAATCAAACTTCATATAAGCTGAAGGAAAAAGTTCTGTATTCGAAGAAACATATTCTTTAAATTTTTTTTCAAGTTCATAAATATTCACATACGGCGGATTCGCAATCACCACATCAAACCCGCCCTTTTCTTGAAATATTTCAGAAAAATGAAGTTTCCAAAGGAAAAATGGCTTAACATTTGTTTTTCTTAAAACCCCCAATTTCTTAAGTTCGGAGATTTTATTTTGTTCTCTCAAGGTTGTTTCAATAAGATCCCATTCAAGCCTTTCAATCTGCTTTTTTAGCTCATCCTTCTTCGTTTTCTGCGTAGTCTCAAAAAACTCTTTATGGAGCCGCTTGAGTTCATCGGATTTCTTCTTCGCGGTACTGTAGATATCAAATAAACTCACATTTTCTTCAACCCTTTTCCCGGTTTGTTCAAACCGCTTTAGCTGAGCATTAATTTTCTTGAGATCTTCATCTATCTGTTGCTTTTTATCCCGCGTCAATTTATTTGCCTGATGAAGCCTGATATATTCAGAGGAGAGTTCTGCCTGCTTCTCTTTCAAGGCCGATATCTGCTTCTCCTTGTCAAAGTTAACTGTGGAAATCAATTTATCATCAAATAACCGTACGCCTTCGTATTCCTCCAAAAGGCTGTTTCCCTGCATAATCTTATAGTCCAAGTTCGGCAATGGCTTAATCTGGCGAATATCCTCTTCGTCTACCACAAGTGAAAGCCATAGGCGAAGCTTGGCAATCTCAACAGCACTGGGGTCGATATCAACACCATACAGTGAATTATGGATACAATCCCATTTAAAATTGTAAAGTGTGCGCCCTGAACCTTTGATATAGCTGGAGAGGGTTTTGCGGATTCTGACTATCTCGGTCATCATACCAACCGGGAATGCGCCGGAACCAATCGCCGGATCACACACTTTAATGCTTATCAACTTTTCGTCAATCAGCTTCGCATTAGCTCTGACGCTTTCGGAAAGCTTATAGTAATATCTCTGGGTTTCTTCGCCTTTTTCTTCAACCCAAGCTTCATTTTCCCTAACACCTTCACCGTATTTAATTAACTTCTCACAATCCTCTTTCGAAACCTTACCTTCTAACTCCGTTGCCAAGTAATTCAACAAACTTTGCACGCACATGTAGTGAACGATTTCCCGAGGAGTGTAATATGTTCCCTTGGATTTACGATCCTTTACCTCGAGAAGATTCTCAAAAACTTTTCCGAGCATCTCAGGGTCAACAGCAACTTCTTTTTCAAGAGGTTCATCCTCTTTGACTGTGAAGTTATATCGGTCAAAGATGTCCAAAATCCCATTTCCTTTATCACCCTCTTTAGTCTTGTAATTATTAGAAAACAAATCGTTGGGAAGAAGGATATCTGTATGCACCCAGTCGTAGTTGTTAATAGGATCGAAAAGACCTCCGTTTAAGAAAGGGATTTTGCAGTTGAAATGGCTGTAAAAATCATCATCGCGTTCCCGCGCCAAAGCTTCATAAAAAAGCGGTTCCAGGATATCATTAAAGAAATTCTTATATGAGCCATGTTTGCCTTCAAATAATTCCCGTAAAAAGTTCTTAGGACCCGTCCCCCAGTCCGCATCCCGCTTAACGCCAAACCATCCTTTCTTTTGCAGGAAGTAAAGAAAAACAATTTGCCCCAGAAGTTTCTTTGAGAAGTCAACTGCATCAACACCTTTGGCTTCAAAATCTTCCCTGATTTTTTTATCCTTCTTAACGGTGTCATCCAAAGTCTCTTTTGTCCATAAAAAAAGTCCTCTATATTTCTCAAAGAACTCTTTTGTAACCTTTTCAATATTGAAAGACTCTTCTAACTGGGCAATGGTAGGATTTCTTTCATCGTCAGCCACAAGATCAACAAGCTGGCTCTGCGCAGTATGGCTGTTTTCATTAATTCCGACAAGAAAGGACCATCGGCGCGCCGGGGTAAATTCTTCTCTCACCCTCATCCGGCCCTTTTTGCCTTCCTCAAACCGGTAATCCATCTTAACCAGAGAGAAACGCCAGTCTTCCTCGTTTGGGGCAACAAAGGCTACGAGTGCGGCTTCTTTTTCCGTAGTGCTACCGTATTTACCTTGTAAATACCCGGCGACAAAATTTCTCTGCATAGTACGGGCACGTTCTATAGATGTCTCTCTATTAAGTTTCACAACTAAAATATCAATCCTATTATCGCCATCTTTATATTTGCCAATACGTTCGTAAGAAACTATGTATTGCTCATAAGCATCAGGAATAAAATTGCCCCTATAGACAAAAGGCGCATTCTCTACTCTATTGAGCAGATTCTTCACAAAATCTACAAACCTGTTCTTATCGAAAGGGGATTCGAAGGTTTCCTTTATAAGCACCTGAGCTTGTTTTTTGTCCATAAGTTATTCCCCGCTAAAGTACAAGGAGAGGATTACTTCTCGTTTCCCGAAAACAACTGGCGAATATTCAACGTAATGACCTTCCAAAAGTCGTGCAGGAATGTGGGTCTGGAGCGTTGCCAAAACTTTCAAAGGATTCATTACATCCTGTTTTAATTCATCTATGGCTTTTAGGGTTTCCTTTGTGGTCTGCTTAGGAAGCCCTCCCTCTTCAAGCTGTTTTACGACCTTCCTCAAATACAATTCCTGATCATCGGTGAGCTGGCGCGTATTTTTCAAGGTAAGCTTCAATACCTTAAGGATATTGGTTGCGCTGTCCCTGCCGCCCTTACCTTTGAAATGCGCCTCTGCCATCTCTTCAGTCGTGGCAAAGATAAAAGCCTCTTTATTCATATCCAAGAGCTCGTAGAATGCCTCTGGTAATTTTTGCCTTTTCTCTTCAAGATCGCTTTCCATCAACTTTGCCGCTGAAAGGAAATCAAACTCTTGCGGCTTTTCGTTGACCTTGATGATAAAGAACTTATCCAGCTTACCTCTCCTGAAATAGGTAAGAAGCGACTCTTTATGTTCCTTATTGATTTTTCCGGTGCGGGCTTTTTTGGGTAGATGCTTGATTTTCTCGAACAAATCCGGCTCTTTATCCCGGATATTCTTGATAATCTGCAGATACTTTAATTCACTTTCTTCCTTTTCGTCCTCGCCGGTTATGACCTGTTTGGAAATCAACCTATTAAAAAGCTCATGTGAACCAATTGGCTCACCTTCGGTTAAAAGCTCCGCATCGCCACCTAAGATGGTCAAAAAGGCATTGATTTTAGCCTCAGCTGCTTCCCTAAGTTTAATCTGGTCGTTGGATTGTTTCGTTGGGAAAAAGTTGAAGGTATAGATTTCGGAGAATTTCGTATCAACACGATTGATACGGCCCACCCTTTGCATCATACGGGTTGGATTCCAGGGGATATCATAGTTAATAACCGTATTTGAACGATGCAGGTTGACACCTTCTGACAAGACTTCGGTGGATACGAGAATGCGATACTCGTCTTTTGGATGCCGGGCCCGGGCATCAAAGTTCTCAATTACTTTATCCCGAGTTGCCTCTCCAGATCCACCGGTAAACAAAAGGGCAACGTCGGGAAACTTCTTGTTTATATTGCCTGACAGGTATTCTGCGGTTTCTCTTGACTCAGTAAAGACAATGAGCTTATTATCTTTTAGGGTTTTATTTTTTGAAAGCTCATTCAAGAATTTAAGCAGTTTCGGGTCACGAGTCACATCCTGCCATAAGACCTTTACTTCTTTCAGTATCTTAAAATCGCTCTTGAGGTCCTTAATAAGATCATCCGTGAATTCCTTGCCGGGATACTTTTCTGCCTTGCCTTCATCTATTAAACGTTGCACAGTCTCATCGTCGTCGTTTTCCAATAACTCAAAAATCTTATTGGTATATTTTTTGCTTACGTATACATTGCCTTTCTCAAACTCCTTGATAAACATCTCGTAGGAATGGATGAACCTGTCTACGGATTGTCTGAAGGCAAAGAAACTGCTTTCAAGCCTCTTTACCAAAAGTATCTTCATAAACTTGCCCATGTTTCGCTGGGATATCATTTCGGGCTGGGATATAGGGCCCTTATAGTAAAGCATAGGGGTATAGCGGGCATATTTGAATTTCTGGGTTATAAGTTCAATAGTTTTATTGAATATGGTATCTTCTTCGCTGCTTAATTCATAAAACAGAGGTTCCGGCTTTTGGGCATCCGGGAATTTTAGCTTATTTCTCTTCAGATCCTCAGAGAAATAATTGGTAATCTCCGTCCTAGTCCGGCGCACCATCAAGTACTTGAGGACTCTATCCCTGATTTCTTTCGAGTTTTCTTTTACGGTTTTGATATATTCCGCATAATCTTTTTGCCTATCCAATCCTTTGAGTTTCCTATGCAGGCCATTGAAAAACCCTTCCAAGTCGGCAAGGTTAGGAATGGTGCTCTTTTTTGCCTTCTGAAATAGTTTAATCTGGCTCAAGACGTCCTTGGGTGAATTGTTATAGGGCGTAGCGGTTACCAGGATCACCCGCTTGCCACGGCAAATCTCTGCCAGTTTTTCATAAGTCATCGTTGCTTCAGTCCGGAAACGGTGGGCTTCATCTATTATGATATTGGTGTATTTCTCGGTCCCCCGGTCAATGATGTCATCGAGCTTGCCCAGCGATTCAAAATCCGCAGGGAGCCTAAAATCGGAAAAGACGTTTGGCCAGGAGCCGGGATTGGCTTTCTCAAGAAGTACCGGAGGCGCAATAACTAATGTCCGGCCATCGATCTGACCGGCAAGCATCGCTGAGATATAAGTCTTACCAAGACCAACCACGTCGGAAATAAAGACCCCGCCGTATTCCTCAAGGATCTTCTTGGCATTCAAAACCGCCTGCTCCTGGTACTCCAACCTCTTGAATTCCTGCGGCAGATATTTGATAAAAACATCTTCGGCTTGGCTCAATTCGTCTTTGAAATATTCGTATAGGAACTTAAGGTAAAGCTGATGAGGTGTTATATTCTGGTTAAGCCAAGTTTTATCTTCTATGGTCTGGATATATTTTTGGCTGACATCAACGGAGTCTTCCCAGAGTTCTTCGAATTTTTGCTTGGCGAATTCATAATCGGCCCGGGTTTTTAACTCAACGTTGAATTCAAGGTTATCAACCAAGCCCGCTTGGGTAAAATTACTGGAGCCGGTAATAACCCGGCCTACATCGCGATCACCCTCTGCGAAAGTCATTATATAAAGCTTGGCGTGAATATTTTGCGAAGGGTATGCCCTTACTTCTAATTTCTTGCTCTTTATCCACTCTATGAATTTAACCACTCCTTCTTCTACTTGGCGAACGTCCTCGGAACCCTCCAGCTCCTTTTCAACCAAGCCCTGAAATTCCTGCTTTGTCTCTGCGTGAGAAAATTGGAGCGCTTGTTGTTTCTCTGCCTGTGCGTTGCACGCAGACAGGTCGGTTACTGCTCTATTAAGCAGATCGTATGTCTGTCGGCTTGTGCTTATTCCAATAAGGACGCGGATTTTCTCGGTTGCTTCCAGGGACTTATATATCGCATAAAACCCGCTCGTATAAAAGAATCCCACCAGGCAATCAAAAAATTTCGTATCTTTTATCAAAACCTCGAACCTATCTTTGAGGTTCTGATCCTTTTCATTGGTAATAAACGTTAGGTCACTACTCATTTTTTCTTTCCTTTACTCATCCAACCTGCGCGATCCTTCTCTATCAAATCCCGAATAATAGACACAATGGATGCGTTTTTATTTTGCTTCTGCAATTGAAGGGCTTTTTCTTTCAGGAAAAAATACTGGTCTTGCGTAATTTCGATGGTCGTTTTCTTTATGCGTTTATTGGCAGGCATGTTTCGCTCCTTGATTGTTACCTAAGTATTATACCCGTATACCCATATTTATGGATTATATCACAAAGCATTGCCTTTGGAAACAAAAAGACCTCCACAGTTAAGCAAGGATTATTTCGCACTTTTGTTCTAAGACATATCCTTCAGGTTGTTGAATTGGGTTTAAGTTTATATGTTTAATCAGCCCAAAAATCCATAGATTGAGGCTTCTTTCGTTTTTAAAGTAACCTTGAATTTTAATGCGCCTTCTAATTTCTTCAAGAAAGCGCTCCAGGTGATTCGCGGCAGATACAGCGCTTCTTATTCCTTTAGGGAAATCATAGAAATTAAGCGTATGATAAAACTCATCCTGGAAGCATTTGACTGCCTTCGGTATTAACAGTCTTGCCCTGCCAAAAGTAGTCGTGAATATGCGTGGATAAGTGCCGGAACGGACATCTACCCGTTCAGCCGCATGTTCGTATTCCTCGGCTTTAATCTGCTGTGCGAATTCAGCAAATATCGTGCTCTGGAAGAATCCTTCCACTACCAGCCTTGCCTTTACTTCAATATCATCGACCTCTGCTTAATTAAGTATCCCCATCTCACGTAGATTACGCTTTACATACTGCCATTGCTTTGATTGTTTAGGCAATATTAAAAGTGCGAAAGATATTTTACATTATGACAAACAGCTTTAGTAGAGATAAAAATAAGCAAAGGGCAGATGGCTAAGACAATAGGCAACCTTAAATAAAAATACTAAAACGAAATTGGTAGCGGCGGCTATTGGAGGGCTTAATACAGAACAGGCCATAGCAGATAAGCTAAGCGTCCATCCCAGAATGATGGCTAAACTTGCCAGGGGAACTATAATTAGAT
>Ga0209343_10005142_pt1 | contig 15998 bp, 15 predicted proteins | sample RifCSPlowO2_02_FD_184026 | JGI IMG/M metagenome (GOLD analysis project Ga0209343, IMG submission 184026) | Groundwater microbial communities from Rifle, Colorado - Rifle CSP2_plank lowO2_0.2 (SPAdes) (version 2) | ecosystem: Environmental > Aquatic > Deep subsurface > Groundwater | place... | reverse complement strand
AGGTTAGGATTAAAGACACACGCACCCTGGTGCTGGCGGAGCCAGGTTCCTCCCCCTTCAAGGGGGAGGTTAGGAGGGGGATGGGGGCGAATGGCGCCATGCGTACGGCAAATCATGACGCTACACTAGCCTCGCCGCATTAGGTTGAAAACCTAACCCAATTGGACTGATATAACCCCATTATGGCCACCATTAATACCGCCAGCCCAAAGCAAGCCGAGATTATCATCAGGCCGCCGACGCAATCCAGGTTGCTTGATGTTGGTGAACTTTTTAGATATCGCGGCCTGTTGTGGTCCATGTCCCGCCGACAGGTTAAGGCAGAATTCGGCGATTTGCACCTTGGAATTTTCTGGGTGCTGGCGCGCCCCTTGCTGATGACCGCCATCTTTGTTTTTTTCAAGAATGTGTCCAACGCCAAAACGGGCGTATCGGTTCCTTACGCCGCCTACCTTTACAGCGGGCTGATCCTCTGGTTTTTCTTTGCCGAATCGGTAGGCCGGGCCGCCGCATCAATCGGCAAGGATGGCGCACTGATGCAAAAGGTTTACTTCCCGAGGCTGCTCAGCCCGTTATCCGGCATATTGGCCCAGCTTTCCGGTCTGGCGATCGCCGCTGTCCCTCTTTTCCTGATCATGATTTATTATGGGTTGGCGCCGGGCTGGAATCTTTTACTGCTCCCCATCGTACTTCTGCAAACCATGTTGCTGGCCTTTGGCACGGGTTGCCTGTTCGCGGCGCTGAGCACCCTGAGCCGCGACTGGGAGCGGCTCCTCGGTTTACTGCTCTATATCGGCCTTTTCGTTTCACCCGTCATCTTTGCTCCGGAAATGCTGCCCAAGGCGGCGCAAGGCATCCAAATGCTCAACCCCATGTCCGGTACTCTGCTCGGCTTTCGCGCCGCTCTGTTTGCTGATTATGCATTGCCGCTTTATGAATGGCTTTACTCCCTGGCCCTCTCTGGCGTGCTCGGCTTGGTGGGAGTCTTTGCTTTCCAGCACGCCGAGCGCACCTTCATGGACCGGATATAACAGTGGAAGACTACGCAATCAGTGTCCATGGTCTGTCCAAGCGATACTCGCTAGGGCAGAAAAAGCCATCTCATGGCGCGAAAGGGATGCTGCTGGGTATTAGCGAACTATTTGGCCGCACACCGCAAGATGACCATTCCACGATCTGGGCGCTCAAGGACGTCAGCTTCGAGGTCAGGAAAGGCGAACGCCTTGGATTTGTAGGAAAAAACGGTGCTGGGAAATCCACGCTGCTCAAGATACTTTCCAGAGTTGCCTACCCAACTGACGGCGAAGCCCGCATCCGCGGCCGTGTCACTTCCCTGCTGGAGGTTGGCACCGGATTTCTCAACCACCTGACCGGCAGGCAGAATATTTATCTCAATGCCTCGTTTCATGGCCTATCCAAAAAGGAAACCGAGCAGCGCATTCCGGACATTATCGAATTTTCCGAGCTCGAGCGTTTTATTGACACCCCGATCAAATTTTATTCCAGCGGCATGCGCGCCCGGCTGGCATTTTCGGTGGCAGCTCATCTCGACCCGGACATCCTGCTCCTGGATGAAGTGCTTTCGGTTGGCGACATGGCCTTTTCCCAGAAATGCCTGGAACGTGTAGAAGAGCTCACCAGGGGTGAGCGCACGATCCTGTTTGTTTCCCACAGCATGGATGCAGTCCGGCGCTTTTGCACCCGCTGCATCTGGCTCGATTGCGGCCAGGTCGTTATGGATGGCCCGGCTGACGAGGTGACAAGCGCCTTTACCAGCGACAGCATGAATCTAAGAGCGCACCAGCATTGGGACCCCCCTCCCGCCCAAAGCACTGATCAACCCCGCTTGCTGGAGGATGAAGATTTACCATCAAACCTTCCAGAGCCTCCTCATGCCCACCTTGTTTCGACCTCAATTCTTACGCAGGATGGCAGACAGACAGCAACAGTTTGCGTTGCTGATCCCATAATTTTTGAGCTGATTTATGAGGTTTATTTTAACGGTGCCTATGTTCTGCCGGATTTCAAAATTTTTACTGCGGAGGGCATTTTAGCTTTCAACTTGGTACACACCGGCGCATTGGCATCGCCGGATATCAAAAAGCGCAAGCCGGGCAGATACCGATCTATTGCTACATTGCCGCCTCATCTTCTCAATGTCGGCTTATATAAAATATCTGTAAGCCTTACAACGCCCTCTTCAGGGAAACTGGTAGTCCATGCCGAGGCAGACAATGTGCTGACATTTTATGTCCATGAGGCCCCTTTGGGCACTACATCGGCCCTTGGACCATATCGAAAGGTAAAGGGTATCATTAGGCCTTTGGTATCATGGATGGACGAATCTGTTAAACAATCAAGCTGATTCAACCATACGCCCAACCAACCTTCCTTACAACAAACATAAATATGCAATGGCCAAATTTTGTGACTACGCGCCAAATAGACTTGGCCATAGCGACATCAGGATATTGCCAAGCCAGATGCAGCGGTTGCATCTGGCCATACATGAAAAAAAACAATCAAATCTTATCAGTGCAAGACTTTATATCGATACTCGACAGACTTGCTGATTTCAAGTTTGGCGAACTGGCGCTAAATATAATCAATGAGCCATTTACCGACAAATCCATTATTAAAAAATTGCTTGTTATTGCAGAGCGACCGCAAAGTATCGACGTTCTTTACTTCAGCAGCAACTGGTTGATACCCAATCACAGATCCATTGATGAATTTATTGCGGCTATTGAGAAATGTGCTGCGGCCGAAAATATTGCAAAAATTCACCTCAATGCAACAATTTCCGGCATTGATCAAAATTCTTATGATATACAACAGGCTGGGGCGAACTTAACGGATGCTATTGCCCCCTACCGCCCGTTGAATTTTGATAGGGCAATAGACAATGTATGCAGAGTTTTGCTTGGCCTATCGAAAATCATGGGTGTCGAAAAAATAAAATTTCGAATTAAATCATATGGTGACATATTTACACTCAAGGAGATGCAAGAGTTTTGGAGGGACAGATTCATCAAGATGGATATTCCGGACAGCCTGCTTAAACAAGTAAAAATCGGCCAAAATGAGAGCTTCACAACGTTCGCACGAAGCCGCTCAACAAACGAAGATGAAGCGTTAAGCAAATGTAGGCGCCACTGGCTTGATCGGCGGCTGGTAGTGGGAGCGGAGGGCGAGGTAGGCTTATGTTGTGAAGATGGTTTAAGGAGCATTGTCGTTGGCAATCTTCTTGGGCAAGATTTGGACATGATCGTAAACAGCGTATCGTTTCAGGAGCACTTGGCAATTGCTACGGGGCAAAAGGCCGCGCCGGGCGGCCATCCTTGCCGCCGATGTTCGTTTTTCGGAGAAGCCTGACATGCTTTTTGACCAACCTTATTATTTAGAAATTAACGAAGCGCGATGGGCAGCGGCCGAGCGAATAATCTCATCCTTGCCGGCAATAGAGACTTGTATTGATGCCGGATGCGGTCCCGGCTGGTTTGCCGAGCGGCTGGCAAAAAGGGGGCTGGTGGTTTTTGGCTTTGACGGTCGAGCCGAACTCGCGGAGGAAGCGCGGCGCCGCGTACCCAGAGCAATCTTTAGTACGGTTGATATCGCTTCACTACAAGCTGCTGCATTTTTGCCTCGCGCAGATCTTGTCTTTTGCTTCGGTCTTTTGTACCACCTCGAAAACCCCTTTGCAGCCGTACGCTCACTCTATCAGGCCTCGGCCCGTTTTTTGCTGATTGAAACCCAGATAGCACCGGAGGAAGGCGCTGGTTTTCGATTGGTTTCAGAGGGGCAAAACGAAACTCAGGGCCTAACTTACCACGCGGTAATTCCTTCGCGGAAAGCGCTGGTCAAGATGTTATATGTCGCCGGATTCAACCATGTCATGCGCTACACGGGTGAAGTCAACCATATTGATTTTATTGATTCCCCAAGCCGAAGGCATCGCAGGGAAATTTATTTGGCCAGCAAGGAATCCCCGGCATTCCCGAATTTTGTGCCGGAAATTCAGCCCGTCACTCCAAAAATCGACTACACAATCAAGCCATGACGACTATTCACCAGCCTCTGAATGATCCAGAACTAGAAGCTCAACGCTCGGTTGATGCTCCGCCGCTCGACCAAACCGCCAGCGCATTAGACTCCAAAAATACCCTTGAACCGATCGAAATCCTGGTGACAACTTTTTCGGCCATGCTGCACGTCTCAATGGATCAACACACCCTATCCATTCAGGATATCCGGGTTGTTCACAAAGGCGCTGGCGCGTACTACAGTGCGACATGGGACGACAATCACTTCTATGTTTTAGCACGCAACTATGACCAACCTGCTCTGAGAAACCAGATTCTGGTCTTTGACCGGCAATTCCGGCAAATAAGAGAAATGGGCTGCGAGGGTGCCATCAAGGAAGGGCACCAGATCAGGCTAGTAAATGGATGCTTGCTGATTTGCAATACCAACAATAACTGCCTCACCAAGGTAAGGCTCGCGGATAATTCAATGGAACATTTTTATCCGCTTCCTGCATCGCGCGGCACGAATTTCAATCACATTAACTCGGTCTCTTTTTATGGCAATCGTTTGTGGCTAGTGGCAGCGAATCGCTATCGAAACAGCTTTTTTATGTGTTTCGATTACCCGACGATGTCGTTGCTCGAAGTGGATGCGGTGGGACTGGCTGCGCACAACCTGATCGAATGGCGGGAATGGCGATTGACCTGCGACAGCTTCCATGGATCCCTGGTTCTCACCAGAAAGGGCCTCGATGAATCAAAGGCCGAATATCCGATGTTCTCCATACACCTCCTTCCGGATACCAATGAGGTTGCAGTTGAACGGATTGTTATGAGCAATGGCTATTTCCGCGAACGCCGTGGAGTTCCCATTTTCCCCCGAGGACTGGCTGTCTCCGGTGACCTTGCCTTGGTAGGCATCAGCGAAATTACCAGAAGAACAATGCGCCATGACAGCCTTGGCCAGATTATGGCAATTGGGGGGTTGGATAAAGTGCTGGAAGGCGGCAAGCCAGATCAGGTAAAAACCAGTGAGCTTGGACGCTATGGCGCGGTAATGGACGTCAGGATATTGAATCGAGAGGATTTGGGCCATTTAACTTAGCGCCACTATTTTGGCTTACCGTGACTTAATTTGAGCCTTTCTGCGCCATAACAAATTTCATCTGATTAACCCGAAAATCGACTATTCGAAAAAATATCCATGATGATTATTTGGCGCCCAACTTTGCCGCCCAAAGCGGCAATTGTAATTACTGCCGTAATTCTGACACTATTGGTTTCGCTTGGCGGCTACGAAATTTCTTTGTCTCAGTTTCATCATCAGCCTCTCTGGGCCGAACACTGGGGCCGCCATTTCAATGATGGATCATTTCTTCATCTCGCAAACAGCTCCGGTCGAATGGAGGCAATCGGGCAGGCGATCGTCTATCATGACCGGCATCTGCTGCACCTATTGATCCCTTTGGCTGTTTACCCAAGCCTGCTCATGTCACCGGCAGCGCTGATGTTCATCACTGTTCCGGCTCTCGCAATCCTCCTTGTCATGACTGGGATCTACATATGGTCGCGAAGCTCGCACTTATTGTCCGCAATAGCAGGAATGGTTACGCTTGCTGCGGCTCCGGGCCTGTTAAATCGACTTTGGGGTGTGGGGTCGCCAGTTCAGGATATCCCCGCAGCATTGTTGTTCGCAGCGGGCATTTTTTGCCTTTTGCTACCGGAAAACAGGCAAGACGTGAAGAAGCATCTTACCTTGGCAGCTATTCTATTATGCGCATCTATTTTAACCCGCACACCTGCGCTATTCATATCGGCTTTTACCTTGGCGTTGATTGCCGGCGCGGATATCCTGATTAGGAAAAGAAGCGGCGAATCATTCGGGTCAACAGTAATTCCTTGGTCAAAGCTCGCCCTTGGCATTGCCGTTATCGTTGCTGTTCCAATAATTGCCTCGTTTGACTATCTTTGGGCTTATTACACCCGACTGAAGCCTGCGGATGACCAATTCGACAAATTCGGATACTACGAATCAACGATAACGATAGGCAGGATTCTGTATGATTTTTTTGGCCCTGCCCTATCGATAATACTATGCACCCTAGCCCTTTATTCGAGCTATCGAATTGCCAGGAATTTCGCAAAGCTCGGCTTGACTGCTTTGAAACATGATGCGCTCTTGCTAGTGTGGGTGCTGGGCCTGCCAATCATGTTGATCACCAACAAGTACTGGTCTGCGATGCCAAAAGAGCTGCTTTATTCCATACCTGCGTTGATTGCCTTAGCTTTTTCCTCACTGGACGGCAAGTGGATATCTTTGCCCAAGAGCTGTCAGTCAGCGGAAGTACAGATGTTTGCCGGGATTATTATCGGCGCGCTGCTGGTTAATTACAACTACGAACGGGAACTAGCCAGAACCCATACTACAGGCGCATTTGAGCAGCAATGGAGCAAAAATCAGCAGGCAATGGCAAAAACGCTGGCGGAGATACCGGGCGATTTGTTGATCTGGCAGTCATACACGCTTCCTGACTGGTGGGCGGATGTCACCTCACTCGCATTCATTAAATATGGTGTAGTCCGCATTCCTGCCGGACATGATTATTTTGCCAACCAGCAAAAATACTGGACAGCTCATTATCGTGGCTTCCCGGAGTCGGAGATTCCCGAGCTCGTATACAGGCGAACGGTGCAATGCGTAGATGTCGCTGTCGTCCTGCATGATCCAGAAATCGCCCCCAAGGGGATGAAGGACAATCTTGCGAGAGCAGTTGCTAAGCATGTTTCGTCCCGCATGGCCTCAGATCCGGCATGGAAATTACACTCGACACTCTCCGGTGAGCCATGGGGCGCTCAGCTTGCCATTTATGTCAAGGGCACACGGTCCGCGCCTGCCTGCTATCAGAATGCGTTATTAGGACTAAGGCCGGACACCGGGGTGCATCGTTTCAAAGATTGGAAGGAAATTTCACCGACCAATTCGAGCACAATTCGCTAGCCAGATGCTGATTGCTTGCAACATATGAACGCACCTTTTCCGCAACCTTTGCTCGTCGTAGGATGCCCAAGATCAGGCACATTTCTGCTTTGTGCATTTCTGGAGGCCAATTTTGATATTGTGACCCCCACCGAGACCCATTTCATCCCCTATTTTCAGAAATATCTTTTTTATTGGGGCGATCTGCGCAAGAAAAACAATAGAATCCGGCTATTGGGTGCGATCTATGAGTTCCTTGAAATCTGGATCCCAAGAAACATGGCTGGGCGCGACCCGAAGGAGGCAAAACGATTAAGCCTCCTGGATACACGGCCGGAATTTGACGCCATTATCTCCAACTCATCGAGCTACACTGAATTGATTCAGGCATTATTCATGGCCTATGCGAAACTGCACGGAAAGAAGTATTCGGCAGACAAGAGTGCATTTTTCTCCGTAGTGCCGCTTCGCACGCTCGAAAGCAGCTTGCCGGACATGCGCGTGATTCATATTGTGCGAGATGGCCGGGATGTCTGTGTTTCATGGCTCAAGACATGGTTCCCGCCGCAAAATCTATGTCAGGCTGCGCACCTCTGGGCAAAGCATGTCGTCGACAAAAGAACATGGGGACGTGAACACCCCGATCAGTATCTTGAAGTTCGTTACGAAGATTTTGTCGCTGATCCACCTTCCGCCCTGTTGCATCTGTCAAGGTTTCTGCAAATGCAACCCGTCGCCGAACCGGTGCATCTGGAGCAAACTCCTTTGGCGAAAATGCTCGTAACGGGCGTGACACATCAGCAGCTCGGAGGCAAAATAAATGCCGACAATATTGGTAAATGGGTAGATCAGCTATCGGCGTCCGACGCGAAACTGATGATGTCTATAGCCGGCAAGGTATTGGGCGAATCTGGATATGCCATTGAACCGGATACCCAAGCAACTTGGCTGGACAAGATAAAAATCCGCGCCTTGACGCACTTGTTCCCGTTTTTTCAAAAAATGTTCTATTTGCGTGCCACAAAACCCATCTTGCCATTGGCAATCATAGTTTGTCAGATTCTCGGAATATCGTTGTCGAAAATTCTTAATCGCGGAAATCAATATGCAGGCTGGCGCTAAACAATCATCGTCGATGTTTGTTACATCGATGCTTTTCAAATGCTACGACTGATTGGTAAGTGGTTAATCGGGTTCTCGGTTTCGCTTGCCGCGCTGGGGTATGCCTCCTCAGCGGTTCCTCTTGAGCAGGCTGCCGCTCTGCTTGTCAAGGCCAGCCCTTTATCCGTCCTGGCCGCACTTGGTTTGGTTCTGATCATGACGGCGCTCCGCGCATGGCGGTGGCAATTGGTCGTCGGCTGGTTTGGCATTGCCGTGTCGTTTCGACGCTCGTTCGATCTTGTTCAGCTAGGCAATTTCGTGAGCCAGTGTGTGCCGGGAATCATAGGTGGAGACATCGTCAGGGCATGGGCAGCACCAAGAATGGCCTGCCCTATAAAAGAAGCTTCATACGCAATCATCGCGGATCGCGCGTTCGGGTTTGTGGCGCTTGTAATTGTTGGAACAGTTGCAGGGATTATTTTTCTTGAGGATATCTGGCCCGATATCGAATGGCAATTGTCGGGCGGAGCATTGATGTCAGGTGTGGTCGGTACCCTGCTTTTCCTGGTCGTCTCTGGAGCCTTGATTCTTTCAAGCCGTTCTGCCCAAGATAAAGCTCGGCGGCTTCAGGTCGGCTTGCAATATGCACTTCAGTTCGTTTGGCGGCGGAAGCGGCATGTCAGCTTGCTGCTGGCTATCTCTATCTTGAGCCATGTCATTTTTTGCGTTATGGCGTTCGTGCTTGCATATGGACTCGGAGTCAGGGGCATTACCCTTTTTGCTTTAATCGCCGTCTTGCCGCCGGTTATGCTGCTCACAATGCTCCCTATTTCACTTGCGGGTTGGGGCATACGTGAAGGCGCAATGATGTTTGCACTGAGCTACATTGGCGTTCCAAGAGGCGAGGCTTTCGCGGTTTCGATTCTGATTGGAATCGTGACATTCGCTGGAGCGTTGCACGGCGCTTTTGTGCTGGTTCACTTGTTTGGACAAAGTTCTCGAACTGAGGCAAGTTTGCAGCCGAGTGATCCAGAAGGTGGATTGGATACCAATAAGAAAATGGGGTAATCCCCCGTGCTCTGCCGGGGGGTTCAGTAAGGTGGCCTCAATTAATCTTTACGCGGCAACCTTTCCTTTGCGATGCGCTCTATCACGTAAAGCGGGCGCCTGCGACTTTCGTCGAGAATTCTGAGCAGATACTCGCTGATAATGCCCAAGCCAAACAATATCATCGCGCCAAATAAAACGATTAACCCCACGACTGTCTTCCACCCCGGAGGCGCCGCGCCTGTGGACTGCCAGCGATAAAGAAGCACCAGCAAATATATAATGGCCATGCCCGATGCTGACAAGCTCATCAGCGTGATCAGCCTGCTTGGCAGATAGGTAAAGCCGATCAGCGTATCAATTGTGAAACGAATTTTTGTTATCAGCCTCCACTGCGATTTCCCTTTTTCCCGCAATGCTCTTACTATGGGTAAGCGAACAGGTTTGTACCCCAGCCAATAGATCAGCACAAAGATGGAAGAGTTTTTTTCGTTGATGTTATTTACCTCTTTGACAATACACCTGTCCAGCAGGCAAAAGTCGTAACCCATAATTGGGAAGTCGGTGAAAGCATGGCGGCGAATCAGATTCCAGTAAATATTGGAAACCTTGCGATGCCTCCAGCCTTCCTCGCGGGTTTGCCGCTCACCAATCACGAACTTGGCTCCCTGCTCCCATGCCCGCAGCATGTCCACGAACATCTCGCACGGTTCCTGCAAGTCTGCTGAAATAATCCCGACGCAATCACCCGAGGCATGATGCAAGCCTGCCTGGATGGCTGGTGTCTGACCAAAGTTGCGAGTGAGCTTGACCAGTGTTATCTGATTTGCGTACTGCGACGAAAATTGCTCCAGCAGCTTAAAGGAATTATCACGGGAGCCATCATCCACAAAAACCAGTTCAATGTCCCAGTCTGGCAAATGATCCTGAAGCGCCAGCAAACGCGGAACAGTGTCCGGTATGTTGGCTTCATTCTGGTAAATAGGCACGACAATCGAAAACAGAGGCCTCATGGCTGGCCCCCATCAATACGGTTTTCTTCCCGCCAGCCCCAGATGTAATAAGGTGCGTCCGGCCCGGTATGGAACAATAAATCCAGAATACTCACGTCATGCCGGAACGGTGGATAGAACTGGGGATATTCAGGGTACCCAGAATAGTCTTTCCATATCAGACCGACGCCGGTCTTCTGGAAAGCTTCAGGTTCAATATAAGCTTTGGCTGCTGGCCCGGAATAATAAATTGAAGCGCCCGCTGATTCAAGCAGACTCAAAATTGCCTCTTGTTTCTCTCCAACTCGAGAAAATTCAGTTGAATGAGTGAATATTGTCTTGATTTGCAAATAATCTTTTGCTATGTGCTCGATCAAAAACTGATTCAAATTGGACAAGCTATCCCATTTGAGATGCAAGTATATTTCCTCAAAAAAATCTTTGTAGCGCTTGAAATAATTGGCTTTTCTATAATTTTGCTCAATAGTCTTCCAATGGGTCTGCTGCCATCTGTGATCGCCTATGGAAACTTCATTAATCAACCGGTTTCTGTTTACGCCGACAGGAACCGTTAGCCACAAAAGGCCGTTTGGAGTTTTGATGACATTCCGGTTCCTCCAATCGCGAATCGTATACTGCACATCATCATAGAAAATAAACAAATCGACATCGTGTATCAGGTCGAAGTAGCCTTTCCATGGAATGTAATTCGATTGGTTAATTGCAACGCACGTCATGATTTGGAAGACAATGCCGCGACCAAATCAGCATAACTCCTTCCCTCACCGGGCCAGCGGGTTGTCGCCCAATCAGGGCATTGCGCGCAAAACGGAAAAGCCTCGTATTGGTTGGACAGATGAGCTTCTCGCAATTGCCGGTAAGACTCCCCCTGCCAAAGTTCGTGAATGGTTGTCGCGCGGTAATCGGCCAATACCGAACCATGAACCCAGTCCTGCGGACAGAATGCAAGCTCCCCCTTGGCGTTCAGCAAGATACGCTCCCACGGGTACAGGCATGGCTTGCGATCGGCAGACCGCTGGCTGAGCTTCATGTTCATAGCGATACCGGACACCCCGCCTGCGGCAGAATGCAGGCGGCGAATCACCACGAAATCGACCCCTTGCTGCTTCCAGTAGTTTTCGAAATCCGCCACTTCGTCAGTGTTTTGCGGTTGTTCGACGAAACTGACGACGATCCGTGTCGTCGCGCCGATCCGCTTTTTTATTTCCATAAGCTTCAGGACGTTCGCGCGGGTAATTTCCAAATTACCGCCCCGCCGTATTTCCGCGTATGTTTCAGGCAGGAAAGCATCGATACTGATATCCACCATGTGCAAACCGGAGGCCAGCAACTTTTCGATGCGCTTCTCGTTCATGATGGTGCCATTGGTGGTCAGCGTGACGAACACCCCTGAATTCTTGACCGCATAGTCCAGCATGTCGTAAATATCCGGATGCACCAACGGCTCGCCGTTGCTGGTATAGCGTATGTATTGCGTGTGCCCTTGACCATATTGGCGCACTTCGTCCACCATTTTGTTGTGTATGGCCACATCAATATAGCGTGCCGCGTAGTGCTCTGATTGTTTGAATTCAGGGTGGGGGCAGTGAATGCATCCGAGATTGCACACCTCGGTGACATCGACGATGATTTGGGAGGGGAATTCGGCCTTCAGGCGCTCCTGGAAATCGTACTTTATCATTGGTTGTTCCATCTCATTTCACCAGCAAAAAGTTGGCCGCACAAGTGGCATAACTGGCGTTTTCTTTCGCTATGCTGGCTTCGATCGATATGCGAAGCTATACAAATTCTGGCTGCCTTTTTTCAATTGCCGACAATGCTAGAATACTACCAAACGTTTATATCATCGTGTGATTTTTATAATTGGCTTCAATAATAAATCGCTGCATTCGTGAAGCCCATTGCCATTTTACCGATTCTGGAATGAGGTACTTTGCCAAGGTGCTTCGGAATCAGCATCAGATCGAATAGACCTATTTGCTCCGTAGCATTATTGCACCAGAATAAGACCGTGAAATAGCTCCAAGCCAGACACTCGGGTATTTTGCAGCTTAGCGGTGGCGGGGCTTTAGGGGGCAGGCCAGGATGACAATATATGCAAAACGAGGGTATAGTGCGCCGTTTGATTTTAGTATGTTAATCAACTGGGTTTTAAACGTGAATCTTAGTAATTTTAAGCATTTGACCGCCATGAAGCGAACCGGATTGCTTCCTGGAAGCTGGCTTATCCTGGTACTCTGGGCGGGGCTGCTTACCTATTTGTTGATTAAGGCAGCGATGTTCGCCAATTTTCAACATTCCATAAGATGGCCCCTGCAAGGCGATACGGTAAGCTATTGGACTCGAGATATCGCACTATCCAAAGTTCCGATGTCCGGGCAGGAAAGCTATCGTGCACAGGCGCTCCATGGTGCCAAACTGAACGGAAAAGACCCTATCAGAACGGCTTTCTTTGCCTTGCTTCCTCCCGATGCGCCCTCATCCTTAAACGGCCATTTATATTTTTCAGCCGTAACGGCGTTTTTGTTCTTGCTTACGCTGATGACCGTTCTGCTGAGAAGAACGGATTCATTTATCTATGCGCTGGGCGCGCCCTTTGTTGCGCTATTACCGCATGGCCTGCTTAATCCCATGTACGGCCTGCCCTCAAAGCTGCCCGACATTCCGGCATCATTTCTTTTGGGCGCCTCGCTGTTTGCGATTTTTTCCGGCAAAAACACCAGAAAATCTGAGGTGACTTGGATTTTTATTGCCGGGCTCTTGCTCGGCCTTGCCACGCTGGCGCGCTATCAGCTCTGGATTTATGGGTTATTCATCCTGGGGCCAATTGCCTTTCTCTTCGGAATGAGGCGGTACTTTACCGATGGACGCCATATCAAAGACCTGGTGATTTATCCCGCAGTGTTAATAGCGGGCTTAGGAATCGTTGCAGGTGACTTTCTGTTAACATGGACGCGGCAGATGCTTGCCTTTTACTCTGTTGCTGGCTATGGGCTTAACGCTACCATCGCCACATCGTTCAAGACAACCGGCGTTCAATTTCTTCAATATCTTGGCTTGCCGGCTGCCTTGGCGGGCGCATTGATACTGTCGGGATATATTTCCACCCGTCATGCGGCTTGGCCGAAATTCGGCAGGTGGGATGCATTGGCCATTTTGTGGGCACTGGCTGCCTATCCGTTTCTTCTGTTTATCGTCATGCGGGTAGAATCGATTGTCGAGCAAACCTATTACATAGTCCCTGGGTTGATGATTTTCCTGCTTGCGCCATTCATCAAGGAAAAAGGCGAAAATAATAATACCGGATTTAAAACATTTGCCCTCTGCCTGGCGATGATATTGCCTCTTGCGGCTTTTGGAAAAGGGTACGGATACTTAACCTCGGAAAATTTCATTTACCCGCGCGAAAGAGAAATGGAAGTGGCCAGGTTCCAGAACGTGCTGTCAGATTTGGTCGCTTTCAATATTCCCGCAGATAGCGCGCAGCCCTCAACCATCGACAGCAACTTCAATTATTACAGCAGATTTATTGAATTGCCGGTTAGAAGCAAATTTAGTCGAAATGGCAAGTCGGTAATGGTATTCCAAATCAGGCAAAGCCAATGGAAGTTAACTTTTACCGGTGATGAGGAAAAGGACAAGTCGCTTATAATGAAAGCGCTTGCCGAAAAAATCGATATTTTTATGGCGCTGACCAAGCTTAAGGAAGGTATGAAGGAAAGCACTTTTGTCGATGACCACACCGAACATCTTGCCGAATTTGTCAACCACGAGCTTGCGGCAAATCCCGCTGTTTGGGAAAACAAGGGGACGGTGCCCGGCCCCTTCGGTGAAGTGACCGTCTATAAAAACCGGACGCGGGAGCGGGAGCGATAGCATGCTCGCCATCGGTTAATCAAGCTCTGGCGGAAACGTTAACAAATGAAACATCCACATCTCTCTGTCGTTATTCCGGTGTACAAGGCCGAGAATTGCCTCCAGGAATTGTACTTGCGGCTCAGGGCTGCGCTGGAAAGCATCTCGCCCGATTTCGAGATTGTGCTGGTCGAAGACTGCGGCGGCGACAACTCATGGCAAGTGATCCAACAACTGGCCAGGGACGACCCGCGCGTGCGCGGCATCCAGTTCAGCCGGAATTTCGGACAGCACTACGGCATCACCGCCGGGCTGGACCACTGCCATGGAGACTGGGTAGTGGTGATGGATTGTGACCTGCAGGATCGCCCAGAAGAAATCCCGCGCCTGTACGCCAAGGCACAAGAGGGTTTCGACATCGTGCTGGCACGGCGCGGCGTAAGGAGCGACCCTCCTCTCAAGCGCATGACCTCATGGCTGTTTTACAAGATATTCAGCTATCTGGCGGATATTGAATATGACGGAGACAGCGGCAATTTCCGCATCATGTCGCGCAAAGTAGTTGTGAGCTTCTGCAGCATACGCGAACAGCTTCGCTTTTTCAGCGGATTGGTGCACTGGATGGGTTTCCCCGCTGCCAGCGTAGAGGTTGAGCACGCCGAGCGCGTGGATGGCAAATCCACCTACACTTTCGCCAAGCTATGGAAGCTGGCCGCCGAAACTATCATCGCCTATTCCGATAAACCGCTGCGGCTGGCTGTGCGTTTAGGTTTTTTGATGGCGTTTCTTTCTTTCTGTTACGGCGCATATATCCTGTGGCACTCTTTTTATTATGACTCTCCAGTTGCAGGCTGGAGCAGCCTGATTGTCTCGCTGTATTTCATCGGCGGCATCATTATTACGATACTCGGGATAATCGGTATTTATCTCGGCAAAACATTCGACGAAAGCAAGAAGCGGCCGTTATATATCATTCGCAGGGCGACCTTCCCTGAGGGTGACAAAGGGCATGATGAATAACCGGCCACCCTCGAACACTCATATTTTCTAAGGCTAAATTGGCAAGGGCAAAAATGACTAAAGATCACATCAAGGATTACTGGGAATCGCAAGGACAGACGCATGGTGAGTCGCACTGGGCTTCGTGGGGCGACAACTGGATGATAGACCTTGAAATTGACACTATCGGCAAGCACATCAAGGATGGCGACCGGGTGCTCGATATCGGCTGCGCCAATGGGTATGCCACTTTCAGGCAAGCCGAGTCGCACAAGCTTGCTGCCATCACGGGGGTGGATTTTGCCGCAAATATGGTGGTGGCCGCACAAAAGACCAGGCAGCAAAAGGGCATGGGCGATGAAGTCAGCTTTATGGAGGGCGATGTCAGGGCATTGCAGTTCCCGGACAACACCTTCGATGTTGCCTATACCACGCGCGTGCTGATCAATCTGCCCACCTGGGAGCAGCAGATGCAAGGAATAGAGGAATGCATCCGAGTAGTGAAACCCGGCGGAACCATTGTGCTGTCAGAAGGGTTCTGGGAACCGTTGATGCTGCTCAATGCCATGCGCGCCCTGACAAATTTGCCTCCGCTGGTCGAACATGATTTCAACCGTTACCTGAAGCTTTCTGCGCTTGAAGCATATCTGCAAAACCTGGGGATGAATTACCAGATTGAAGATTTCTCCTCCATTTATTACCTGGGATCGCGTTTCCTGCGCGAGCTGGTAACCGATCCAGCCGCCTATCCGGGCTTCGCCAATCCGATCAACAAATTGTTCTTCGAAATTGAAAAACAGTTCTCGGGCGGCGGGATGGGTATCCAGCAGGCGGTTGTTATTACCAAGAATCGTTCCTAGTGTCGCGCCACGTATAAAATGACGGATGCAATGTTTCACTATACCAAAACCGAAAACTGCCCCATCCCCACCCCAACCCTCCCCTTGAAGGGGAGGGAGCCAGGTTCCTCCCCCTTCAAGG
>Ga0209343_10005139_pt1 | contig 16005 bp, 15 predicted proteins | sample RifCSPlowO2_02_FD_184026 | JGI IMG/M metagenome (GOLD analysis project Ga0209343, IMG submission 184026) | Groundwater microbial communities from Rifle, Colorado - Rifle CSP2_plank lowO2_0.2 (SPAdes) (version 2) | ecosystem: Environmental > Aquatic > Deep subsurface > Groundwater | place... | reverse complement strand
CCCCGTACCGGGATGCGGGACGGGCATGACGATAGAATCGGAATTTGAAGAGCAATTGAGTATAACCTGAACAAAAAACCTCTACAACTGCACTTACGTAATTTTCTAGCCATGGCTAAATTTGTACGTAACCCGACCTATGAGAACTTCGCCACTATCTCTTCAATCAATCCTCCGCCGTTACTACGCCTTCAGTTTTTTCCGAAATTTTGCCTTTTTCTCCGCGGTTTTGGTTCCCTTCTTCACTGACTGGGGACATATTTCTTTCATCCAAATCCAGCTACTGCAATCATGGTTCATGCTGTGGGTCTTCGTGCTCGAAATCCCGACCGGCGCGGTAGCGGATTATCTCGGCAGGAAACAGTCTATCGCGCTCGGATCAGCGTGTGTTGTCGCCGGCGCGCTCATGTATGGGAGCGTCCCTCAATTCAGTATTTTTTTATTTGCAGAATTTCTTTGGGCGCTTGGCAACGCATTACTCTCCGGCGCAGACCGCGCACTGCTTTATGACACGCTTTCGATATATGGAAAACAGGAAGAAAGCACGACGCTCTTCGGGCGCGTGCGCGCGTGGGAACTGTTCGGCATGATGGCGGGCGCTCTCCTGGGAGGCCCTCTTGCCCAGCATTTTGGACTGAATATCCCCATGCTCCTCTCCACCGTCCCTTTTCTCCTTTCCGGACTCTGTGCGCTCACGCTTCCCGAACCTCAAAGGGCGGCGCGCACGTCGGAGAGCCGCCGGTACTGGCATATCATACAAACCGGGGTAGGTTATTTTCTCCGCCACACACACCTGCGACGCCTCGCGTTCAATGGAATCATTGTTGCTTCTGCGTGCTATTTTGTCATCTGGTTTTACCAGCCTCTTCTGCAACAATTCGGCGTACCCATTGTGTATTTCGGCATCATCCATGCGCTGTTTGTAGGAACAGAAATACTCACTGCGGCAAATTTCTCCCGCCTGGAGCGCTGGGCCGGATCCCCGAAAAAACTGCTCGCGATCATGGCTATTCTTCCGGCACTCGCCTTTTTCGCCGCCGGCGCCATGCCGAGCCTGGTCACGACGGGACTCCTGATACTTTTCGCGGGCGGTGTCGGACTCACACGCCTTGAGTACATATCCGCGCTGATGAACAAACTCATTGTGTCGTCCGAACGCGCCACGGTACTCTCATCGCTCTCCATGCTACGCCGCTTCGCGCTTGTTATTGTAGATACCCACGGCTAAAGCCGTGGCACTTGCAAACTTTACAAGCTTCGCTTGCCCGCTTCGCGGGGGCTCATTCCTCCACGGGCAAGCCCGTGGATTCCTGCCGCTTCGCGGACGTTTGAAGCGGTGCTATCTTTGAAGAAATCGTTTCACGATTTCTTCTGTTTGAATCCCAGGCGGAGGGGCACCTGGAAGCATATTCAACATGAGCCCGAAAATATATGGGGTCATGTTTCTTTCCTCGAATCCGATCAATTTTTCAATGGTCCAGATTTCTCCGATGCCTTCCTCGAGACCGATGGCTTGCGGTCTTATCGTTTCATACCTTGGCTCATAAAAGCAGCCTCCCCAGAAAAGAAACGTTGTTTCGCCAGAAAATGTGTCGTGCCTCAGGGGTAGCACAACAGCAACACCCGCTTCTGGCTTACCGATAAACTGGATATCTTCTCCGTCTGAAGATTCCGTTGACGGGATTCTTATTTTTAGAACCGGAATTGCATTCTCGGCACGAAAATCTTTTCTTTCTACCTCAAACCTGATCCTGTTTGGACCTGGATAACCGTTTGTCGTGTAACTCATAAACACAACTTTTTGGTTTCCTTCGTAGATGCTTTTTGCATCGAAATTAAAACTCATGTCTTTCATTTTATTTCTCCTGCCCGTTTCTTAAACTGACGGCAGGCCTTTTCTATTTTTGCGACCAATTTTTGCTCTCCTCGCCCAAGGTCGCGTGAGGCGAAGAGAGAGAATGAATTATTGCTTCATGCGAAGCAGAGCGGATGCCATGGTTCGTCAAGCTCACCATGACAAGTTTCATCCGAGAGCATGGGCCGAAGGGCGGCCATTCAGCTCCGCTGAAGCATTTGAATGAGAATTTTCAAAGGACGAGCATGAATAGCAACGAGCGAGTATACAAGAGAGAGAGATTTGTCAATGGTTAATATTTTGACCTTATATAAGCCAAAAATCTTGGAATCCTATTTCAACGATTATTGACTTACATTAATATTTGTAATAAACTAGTACTAGTTAACAACTATCTATGAATGAACCTAGTACTACTATATTTAAAAGAAAAATCCTGCCTTACCTTATTGCATGGAAAGACAAAAAGGGCAGGAAACCGCTGGTTCTGCGCGGGGCGCGGCAAGTAGGCAAAACGTCGGTGGTGAAACATTTCGCCAGCGCGCAATTCAAAAACTGCGTGTATCTCAATCTCGAGCAAACGCAGGACCGTGAAATGTTTAAGAATATCGGGTCGGTGCGGGAGTTTGAGCAGACGGTTGAAGTCGTGCGCAAACAAACCATGCGGGACGGCGAAACCCTCCTCTTTCTTGATGAAATCCAAAACGCGCCCGCGCTTATATCATTGCTGAGATTTTTTTACGAAGAACGGCCGGGGCTGCATGTGATAGCAGCCGGGTCGCTCCTCGAAGTGCAGATCGCAAAACTTGGCCTCGCCATGCCCGTGGGGCGGGTGGAATACGCGTATCTTTACCCTCTCACCTTTTTTGAATTCCTTGACGCGAAAGGTGAACATAAACTGCGCGCATTTTTGGATGGCGTGAACGTGAACGACCCTCTGCCGCCATCCCTCCACGCACGGGCTCTGCAGTTATTTTACGAGTACGCGCTGATCGGCGGGCTTCCGGAAGCAGTGTCTCTTGCGGTGGAAGGCGCGGGACAGACGGCGCTTGATACGCTCTCATCGTCGCTTCTCACGGCATATGCGGAAGATATCTATAAATACGCTTCCGCAGCAGAGGTGAAGTATCTCCAGCACGTACTGGAACAAGCGCCGTATTTCGCGGGCGAACGCATTACCTATGAAAACTTTGGTGGGTCAGCATATAGGAGCCGCGAAATGGGCCAAGCATTCGCCGTCCTTGAGCGGACAATGCTCGTCCAGCAAATTGAGGCCACCAAGTCAGTGGATCTCCCTCTCGTAGGGCAGAAGAAACGGGCAAAAAAGATTCTCTTTCTTGATGTCGGCCTCGTGAACTTCAAAAATAATATCCAATCATCTTACCTTCATCTGAAAGACCTCAACAGCCTCTATCGCGGCAAAATTGCCGAGCAGCTCGTGGGACAGAGCCTGCGCGCGCACTCTGAACATCGCACAGATCCGATTTACTATTGGGCAAAAGAAAAGCCACTGGGTGCTGCTGAAATTGATTTTTGCGTGAGCCACCAGGGACGTCTCGTCGGTATTGAAGTCAAATCCGGCGAGTCAAACCGCCTGAAATCACTGGTGAGCTTCGCTGCGGCCGCGGACCTTGCGTGCCTCATGCGCGTTTGGAGTGGAGCGCTAAAGAAAGAAACGGTTTCGAGCGCGGGCAAAACATATCCGCTCTTGTCTGTGCCGTTTTATCTCGTTGATCGCATGCTCGACTTTGCTTCTCATGATTGACTTTCATATCCTCAAGCAATCCTCCCGTAGCCGCGCGCGGCTGGGAATTCTGAAAACCTCTCATGGTGAGGTGGAAACGCCGTGCCTGGTGCCCGTGGCCACACAAGCGGTGGTTAAGACCCTCACAAGCGAAGAGGCGGTCGAGACGGGCAGTCAGATGCTCATCGCCAATACTTATCATCTTCATCTCTATCCGGGCGAAGCGATCGTCAAACGTGCCGGAGGAATTCACGAATTCATGCATTGGCGGCGTCCGCTTATGACCGACTCGGGCGGATTTCAGGTATTCAGCCTTGGTTTCGGAAAAGACCTCGCGGTCAATAAAATAACTCACACAAAATCTAAAACTCAAATCGAACAGGGCCGCCAACCGAAACTGCTCTCCATCACCGACGATGGCGTCGAATTCCGCTCGCACCGGGACGGCAGGAAACTGTTTATAGGCCCGAAAGAGTCAATACGTATCCAAACCGCGATCGGTGCGGATATCGCCTTCGCGTTTGACGAATGCCCGCCGCCCCACGCGAGTCGCGCCTATATGACACAGTCTGTGTCGCGGACGCACCGCTGGGAAATAGTAAGTTTAAAATACCACTCTCACAAACAAGCGCTCTACGGCATCGTACAAGGAGGAAGATACAAAGAGTTGAGAATGCAGAGCGCGCAGTTTATCGCGCGCCTCCCCTTTGACGGATTCAGTATCGGCGGAGAATTCGGCGACAACAAGTCCGCAATGACCCGCATGCTCAACGTCGTGATGCGCGAGCTCCCCGACGAAAAACCACGCCATCTTCTGGGTGTGGGACATCTTGAGGATATTGAGTCCATCATCAAATCCGGTATTGATACCTTCGACTGCACCGTGCCCACCCACTATGCGCGCCACGGCGTAGCCTTTACGTCGCACGGGAGGCTGGATATGTACAAACAAAAATTTCTGACGGACAAAAATCCACTCGACACAACGTGCGCGTGCATCGTCTGTCAGTCGTATCGCCGGAACTACATTACTCATCTTCTCCGCGCGCGCGAGATCACGGCCTTGAAACTTCTTACGTTTCATAATCTTCACTTCTTCCACTCTCTCATCTCTTCTCTAAGGAATAAAATAAAAGAGGGTAAATTGTGAGTATATCTCAAGAAGAAACGGCGATACGTATTCGCCATGAAGCTGTTCCTCCGAGCGAAGGAGTGCTTTCGAAAAACCCTCCACAGGCAGGGCGAGCATGGTTTCGCCGACGAGGCGAATCGCCCTGCCGAGGCGGAGTGCAGCCGCGCGCTGGCGCAGCTGACGCGTGTGTTTCAATACGCAACCCGAGCGACCCGGCGAGTTGAGAAAATTTAGAAAATTTCGTCGCCGGAGACACCCCGCGCATTATTTTGCTTCCGCTCCATCCGTGCTATCCTAAGAACGCTTACTCATAAGCGTTTTTCTCTATGTACGTTCGTCTCTCTCTCCCCATTATCCTCCTCACGATCGGTCTCGGCCTCTCCGCCGCTGCGCAGGAGCCGGCGCTCGAAGCGCCGCCGGAGGCGATCGCGCCCATCATCGTACCCGTGATCTCCTCCGAAGACGCCGTGCTGGCGGGAAAAACGGTGCTGTTTGACGCGGGTGAATCATCGCTGCTCCCCGACTCCGCTCCCGCCCCGGTGTACCGTTGGACGTTTTCAGATACGGGCGCGCCCAAGACTGGAAAAGAAATCCTGCGCGCGTTTGCGCAGACGGGCACCTATACGGTCACGCTCACGATACGCCAAGGAGATACGGACGCGTCCGCGGAAAAAACGCTCTTCGTCTATGACACGCGCGTCCTCATGATCACCGACGAAGAAACGGCGCAGGGGTTGTCGCAAATCGCCGCGCAAGCGGCGGAAAACGGCGTGCTCCTGGCGACGATCGCGTCCGCGCGCCAGGAAACCGAATTCATCACGGAAGAAACGCTCGTCAAGACAATTGCGGAACAGGGCGAGTTTATTGACGCGGCCGACGCCCTCCTCTTCTACGGCAGAGGATCGCTCGGCCTTCGCGCGTTTACCCGTTACTGGCAGGGCATGACGGATACGGCGCGCGCGCAGCGGCTGCGCGAGAAATTCTATGTCGTGCTGACCGACGGCGTGCTGGAGGTGCACGCCGGCATCGCCCAACAGGCGTTCCGCGTAATCCATCCCCCGTACCTTCTACTCACGCGCCGGGAAGCGTTGAGCCCCGTATTCCAGGCCAAAAACTACACCACCATCACGGGTACGCTCGAGACGCGCGGCATTGAACAGCGCATCATTGACGAACGGACAGAAAAACCCGCCTATTTCCTCCTCTCGCGCCTCGTATCCCGCTTCATCGCCCAAGGCATACCTTCCAATACGATCTATCTCATTCTCGCCTTTCCGTTCATCGCGCTCCTCATCGCCTTTGCGCGCGAAGTATTGGGCGTGTCCGCCTTCGGCATCTATACCCCCGCCATGATTGCGACCGCGTTTCTCGTCCTGGGACTCAATTTTGGCCTGATCACCTTCGTCATCGTCGTCGTCATCGGGTGGCTGGTCCGGCAGCTCGTCAATCGCATCGAGCTCCTCTACATCCCGCGCACCGCGCTCGTGCTCTCCGCGATCGCGCTCTCCTTCCTCGCCGTGATTTGGTTTCTCATCTACTTCAAAAGTCCGGTGGCGATTTCGCTCGCGCTCTTCCCCATGCTCGTGATGTCGACCGTCACGGAAAAATTCCTCTCCGCCCAGCAGGAGGAAGGCATGCGCCATGCGCTCTGGGGCGTAGCGCGCACCGTCATCGTTGTGGTCGCCGCCTACTACCTCGTGACTTGGAGCGCCTTCGCCAACCTGCTCACGGCAACGCCTGAATATGTGCTCCTCCCGCTCCTCGCGCTCCTGCTCCTCGGCAAATTTACCGGGCTGCGCATTGCCGAATACTTCCGCTTCCGCAGTCTCTTACGCGAAGGCGCAGAGGAATAATTCATCTTTCGTGGTTATTCGTGTCTTTATTCGTGGTACTTAGCGTACACACGAAATACCGCTAATATTGACGCGAAGTACCGCAAATTTGTTATGTTTTTCGCTAAGGCTCGAGGAATTTTGGGCATGAACGCCCGCAATCTGCTCTATATCGAGCGCTATAACACGCGCGCGGACAAGCGTTTCGCGGATGATAAAATCTATACCAAACACTTTCTCTCGTCGCGCGGCATCGGATCTGCAAAAATATACACGGTCATCCGCTCCTACAAGGAATTGAAGCACTTCCAGCCGTCCTCGCTGCCGCACAGCTTCGTGATAAAACCCAACCACGGATTCGGCGGAGAAGGAATCATAGTCATCGGGGAAACCCGGGGGGACACCTTCGTGAGCATCACGGGAGAGCGCGTGTCGTGGCGCGATCTGTTTCGCGCCTGCATCGCCATCCTCGGCGGCAAATACGCCATCTCCGGGCTTCGGGATGAAGTCATTATTGAAGAAAGGCTTGAAGCGCACGAATATTTCCGCACCTGTGCGCCCGCCGGGCTTCCTGATGTGCGTGTGATTGTCTTCAACCTCATCCCCGTCGTGGCGATGCTGCGCCTCCCCACGGCCGAATCCCATGGCAAGGCAAACCTGCATTTGGGGGCGATCGGACTGGGGATCGATTTGGGAACGGGAAAAACCACCTATGGCGTCCAGCACGGATGCTTTGTGACCCTTCTCCCCAACGGCGACCGCGTGAATTCGCTCACGCTTCCTGACTGGGACAGCGTACTGCACACTGCGGCGCAATGTCAAAAAGTGAGCGAGATCGGCTATCTTGCCGTCGATCTCGCGCTGACGAATAAAGGAGTCAAGGTCTTGGAGCTCAATGCGCGTGCCGGGCTCTCGGTGCAGATCGCGAACCGCGTATTTCTGAAATCGCGCCTCGAGAAAGTCGCGGATCTCAAAGTCATCGATCCGAAACAAGGGGTGGAGATCGCCCAGACGCTCTTCGCGCGCGCACCGACGCGCGCGGAAAAACAAATCGCTGCATCGCGCGTGGTCAATCTGTTTGAGCGGGTGCGGCTGTTGAACGCAGGCCAGGAAGAAGTGACGGCAAAGATCGATCCGCATGCCGAGGCGCTGGTGCTCGCGGACCGGATTTCGCTCCCTCCCGAAGAAACCGTTCTCTCGTTCCACCTCCGCGGCGAGAAGATCGTCAGTCCCTTTGCGCGCGCCGCACTCCCTCCGAGCCACGCGTTGGTGATTCCCGGTAAGTTGCTGAAAGGGTTCCTCATCAATATCGCGTCCGCACCGTCGCCCGACGGCGCCGCGGCGGCGCATCGCCCGACGCCGGACGAGAAGATCATCCTCAACATCGACAAGAAACTCTTTGAGATAGGGAAGCGCATTCACTTCCTCGCGCATCTCAAGCCGGAAAACCTCGCCTCGCTCCGCGCGCTCTTCCTTGCGCACCCGACGGCATCACCCGCCTTTACCTATCCCCCGCTTGATCTGGACATAGAAGGATTGAGAAAAGAACTGGCAAAGCTCCCGCGCGACGTGTCGCATCCGCTCGCCCCGCTCTTCTTGGAGAAAATAAATGAGCTGGATACCCGCCTCGCGCTCATCGCCCATCGCGGCACGCCGGACATCATGCCCTACTCGGTGGCGCTCTATGGCGACGTAACCCGGGAAGATTTTGACCGCGCCGTACGATGGATACGCGCGTACCCGGTCGAGCTTGATACAAGCCGGGAGCTTTCGGTGAAAGAAATTCACACGATCGCACGCGCGTTCCTCATCGCCCACCATCTCAAGCATTGGAAAATCGCGCTGCAGGACAATGCGGCAGTCGACATGCAGGTGAATAAAAGCGGTACGCTGTTCTTAAGCGCGCACGCGCGCATGACGGAACACCGCCTTATGGCCGTGCTCGCGCATGAGGTGGAAACCCATATCTATCGCCAGGAAAACGGGCGCCTGCTTCCTTATCGCATATTCGAACAAGGCACCGCGCGCTACCTCGAAACAGAAGAGGGGCTTGCCATGCTCAATCAGGAGCGGACCGGCGTGCCGCTGGGCGAAAAGAAGCTCTGGGCAGCGTGGCGCACGCTCGCCATCTGGCATGGACGCAACATGGGATTCGTGACGCTCTTTCATTATCTCAAATCAGCCTACGGACTTACCGACGAGTCCGCCTGGCATACCTGCCTCAAGGTCAAGCGCGGCCTTGCCGACACCGACGCGCATGCGGTCTTCACGAAGGATCGCGTGTATTTTTCAGGCTATCTCAAAATGAACGAATTCTACCGTCACCACGGCAACCAGGGCATCCGCCGCCTGTACCTCGGCAAAATAAAGATCGAAGATCTCCCCCTTCTTTCGTCCTTCGATGAACGCGGAGTAAAATATACTCCCTCCTGGTGTCAGAACGTATGAAGGATGCGCACGCGCTCATTGAGAGACTCTGGAAAAAGATTTTTGACCGCCGCCCCGTCTTCGGAGACATTATCCGGAAACACGGAGGTCGAAATCTTTTTTCCTATGCCGAGGGATTCCTTGACGTACGCCCTTCCCCCGTCCTGGACGCCCGAAAAGGCGAACTCATAGAAACGGTGCGCGATCTGATCGCCCCTCGACTCGGCACGGCGGTCGCGGGGGAGGTGGCCGCACAGCTCACCCGCCTGCCGCTCGTATCCACCGCCGACCATCACGCCCCCATCAACCACCCCTTCTGGATAAACGCGAATATCGTGAGCGGCATCCCGCTCGCCGTGCGTCCTGACCGCGCGCCTCACTATCTCGTCGTCCTTTCCTTCTCAAGCATATCCGTGAACAACGCCTCGGGGTGGCCGCGCGGCATCGAATTCCACGACGGAAGCCGCGGCGCACTATGCAGGATCCCGCTCCTCCCCGCCAAACATGCCATGGCAGTGGTATACGGCATGAGGGGGTATGCGGCGCATGATATTGAAAAATCTCTGCAGGAGCTCGCACAACGCGAAGACGGAACTCACCATATCGGGGCAAGGATTGCGGCGTCATTAAAAACATATTTTGGCGATGCAGCAGTGAAGGAAGATCCTCGCCTGGTGTCCCAGTTGACAAAAATCAATTTCCATCTCTGGCCGCGCTTCTTTCATGCGTCGTCCTCTGCCCTCCCGCCGACCGACGTGCGCGCGCATGCGCCCTCGCTCGTGTACCTCGAAATAGAATCCCTGACGGCCGAACTATTGACACGCCATCATCTCCAGAATCCCCGCTCGCCGCTCTACCGGCTGCTCTTTGATGGCGTATTCAGACACGCCGCGCTTCGCCATTTCGACAATATTGCCGGCGCGTTTTCCCGCGAAAAAAAGACGGGCACGCATCTTTTCTGGGGCATCAATCCGCATCTGCACAGAACGCATCTTGATCTCGCCGCGGACGCGTTCATCGTGCGCGAAACCGGCGCGCGCATTCCCTTAACCCCCGACCGCATCGCCGCCGCGCTTCGCGAAAAAACCATCTTCCCCAGCATGCTTCTCTGCTACCTTACGATCGCGCTCTATTACGGCATGAAATGCCTGGGGGGCTTCTGCCAAGTGCATGACCTCACGATGATCAAGGAGGCATGGATGCGCCTGTTGCGCGCATGCGAGTTGCCAGACGAGGCGGACGCGGTGGCGCCGGTACAGACCAAAGAGCTGGGAGGCGACGGCACGGTACTCTCCTATCGCACCGATGCCGAAGGAAACCTGGCGCCCGCCACGGGCATGGACATGCTGCTCTCGTCTGCGGACACGCAATTTGACCGTTACGTCGCGCAGGCAAAAAGAGTCACCCTCGCAGAAGCCATGGCGCCCATGCTTCCTGAAATGTATACCGTCCTCTACACGAAGGATGAGCGCGAGGAGACATTGTCCTCCCTCACCACAGAATCAATTGTAGAGGCAACCGGCCTGAAAGAAAAAATGACTCCCTCCTCATTGCCCCATGAATAAGGTATACTTCTCCGCATGAATGCATCTCTCTCCACGCTCCCTCCTGCCGCACCCGAAATCGCGCGAATCTCTTTCGCACTAAGGATGCCCTCCGCGCTCGTCCGACACCCCTCGGGCGGCGTCACGCTCGAAATCGGCACCGAACAACGCGTATACTCTCATCGCACGCTGCGTCTCCTCCTCCGCAGGACCATCGTCGAAGCGAAGGCGCACCACCTCCGCCGCCTCGCCCTCAATCCAGACGACCTTCCGCGCGTCAATCCCCGTCTCACGCCCACGGCGCTGGGCGAGATGATGGCCGTGCATTTCGAAATGGCAAATTTTGAATTTGTACAGTACAAAACCCCCCCGCAAGAAGGATGGCGCTTCGTGGAAGAGGTGCATATCTTCGGACCGCGCGCGCGGGCATGCGAAAAAGGCTATCGGAAAGGGCAACTGATAGGCGAGGCAATCAACGCAGCGAGAACACTTGCCGATACCCCTGCGAATCACCTCACGCCCCGCTTGCTCGTACAAAAAACCGTGCAGCACGCGAAAGGAGCAAACGTGCGCGTCAAAATCCTGGGAAAAAAAGAAATCAAAGCGTTAAAGATGGGTGGCATCCTCGCCGTGGCACAGGGCTCCTCCGAAGAGCCACGGCTTATCGTGCTGGAATATCACGGCGGGCAGAAAACACAGCCACCCATCGCGCTCGTGGGCAAGGCGGTGACCTTCGACAGCGGCGGCCTTAATATTAAGCCAAGAGAAAGCATCCTGCCGACCTCTCTCATGCACCTAGATATGGGTGCGGGTGCGGCAGTGATAGAGACCGTGCTCGCGGCCGCGCGTTTAAAACTTAAAACCAACGTTATCGGCATAGTGCCTACAGCTGAAAACATGCCCTCCGGCACCAGCTACCGTCCCGGCGACATCGTCACTATGATGAATGGCGCCACGGTGGAAATACTCAATACCGACGGAGAAGGACGCCTCTTGCTCGCGGACGCGCTGACCTACGCCGCGCACTACCAACCGCGACTGGTGATCGATATCGCTACCCTCACCAGCGCGGCGGTGATAGCCCTGGGATTCCGCGCCGCTGCGTTCTTCACGCGCAACGAACGCTTAGCAAAAATCATTGAAGCAGTGGGAGAGACATCGGGCGATTACGTATGGCGGCTGCCGATATGGGAAGAGTATGAAGAGGATCTCAAGGGTACGTTTGCGGACCTTGCCAACATACAGAAAGGACAAGGAGCGGGCGCCATTGCAGGAGCCGTGTTCCTCCATTATTTTGCCAAAACATTTCCCGCGTGGGCGCATCTTGATATCGCCCCGCGCATCATTGCCGCCGAGGGCGAATATCTCGCCCGCGGCTTCCCCGGTGCCCCCGTCCGCCTACTCATCAAACTTCTTGAAAAGTATCAACAATAGTCAGGCTGTCCACTCCTTGCATACGTAGTTTCAGGCCATGGCATAAAATGTACGCGGGTAGAGAATGGCGTATGAAAATTACCATACTCGTCAAACCCAACGCGCGGAAGGAATCCGTGGAACAAATCGATGAACGCAATTTCATCGTCAAAGTCCACGCCCCGCCGCAGGAAGACAAGGCCAACGAACGGCTTTTGAAACTCCTTGCGGAATATCTCAACCTCTCTCCTTCTTGTCTTTCCATTCTGAAAGGACACGCGAGCAAACATAAAACTATTGAAGTAACTGGCCACTGATCTCGTCAACTGATAAACCGAACAACTGACAAGCTAATGAACTGTCCCTATGCCCCTCAACGTCCTCGCCATTTCCGGAAGCCTCCGCACCGCATCCTATAATCGCAAGGCACTCCAGATTGCCAAAACAATTGCAGCCGGCCTTGATGCTGTGGTTACAGAAATCGATTTACGCGAACTCAATCTCCCCCTCTACGACCAGGATATTCAAGATCAGGGCATGCCGGAATCAGTATTGAAATTAAAAGCCGCGTGTGAGGCCGCAGACGCGCTCCTCATTGCCTCGCCCGAATATAATTACTCAATCTCGGGAGCGTTAAAAAACGCCCTAGATTGGGCATCGCGCGGCGGCAATTCATTGAGCGGCAAGGTCGCCGCAATCTTCGGCGCGTCCGACGGACGCATTGGCACGGCGCGCGGACAAGTGCATCTCCGGCAGGTGCTCATGGCGCTCAATGTCATGGTCACGCCACAGCCACAAGTCTGCATTTCTCTAGCAAAAGAAGCGTTCAACGAAGACAGCTCGCTCAAGGACCCGAAACTCAACGATCAGTTTCAAAAACTTATCACGAACACGCTCACGCTTGCACAGAAGCTAAAGGTGTAAATCGTGAATAGTGAAGACTGCAAAATCCATATCGTAATTCGACTACGTCAGACGCATAACCATTGACGAAACAGGCATCGTAACCCTAACCCACTAACCATTCCCCAACTCATGTTCCAGCCACTGCTGGTATTTTTTATTTACGTCCTTCAAAGGCAATAGGGCAACGAACGGCACCTCGTACGGATGATGCGTTTCAATAAACTTCATAAGCCTTACCGCCTTCCCTTTCGTCGTCTTAAATACCGCCAACGCTTCCTTTGTATCCTCCATCTTCCCTTTCCACCGATATATCGAGCCAACTGGCATCGTCAGCACACATCCTGCCAGCCGCTTTTCAACGGCAGACTTCCCCACCTTCCGCGCGCTTGCGCGAGTGGGATAGGTTGAAAAAACAAAGACGATCATCTTCTCTTCATTAAATCAAGAAATTCACTTGGGCTGAGCTCTGCATCTCGAATGATTTTCCTCAAAAGGCTCCGATCTACTTCAGAATAATCCGGCACCGTCACTGGTTTTCTTCTCTCGCACGTTAAACGAATATGGCTACCGCGCTGTCGATCAACACGGTAGCCGAGCTTCTCAAATATCCTCACGATTTCCCTCCCTGAAAGCAGGGGTAACTGCGGCATGGATTACACCGTAATCGTATGCAAACTCAACTCGCGAGGGCGATATGACTCGACCACTTCACGATTCCGCTCCTCCTCAAGGACCAGGTCTATAACCTCCCTAATATTCTTCAACGCTTCATCCAAGGTCTTACCCTGCGTGTAGCACCCTTTCAGCACCGGACACTCCACCACATAGTATCCATCCTCTCCCTTTTCTACAAAAATTGGCAATTGAACATTATACTGTTTCATACACCCCCATCATACTATAAACCACAAAGCGCGCAAGGTCTCTGTGTACTCCTCTCCCTTTCGACCTGATCTTCCCAGGTCTCATCAGACGCTAAGCGTGAGGGTAGGAGCAAGAAGATGAGTGGCAAAAATTCTTGCTTCTTGCCAAGCTACTTGGCCCGCTTCCTTCCTACTTAAGTTTCGAGCGTTTTTGACCTTTCCCTTCGCATAATCAGAACCGAGGTACAGGAGTGAACGTCTTGTACAGCCGTTCCGATCACACGAGCGGTCGTAGTGTGTTGACGCGGCGCATCGCGGAGGTGAAGACATCTTGATATGGATTGTTCCTTGGTAGTTTCAATTGAGGACGGTTATCGGTGCGGGTGAATACGCCTGGGATGAGGAGGAGCCTCTGCCGCAGCGTCGCCGCCGTGTACGATTGCCAGTCGTTGGGAAGGCAGAGCCGCTGGAACCAGATCATCAGATTGTAGGCGAGCAGCGACTCCTCGGCGTACATGGCGTTGGCGAGGAACCGTTTGGTGGGCGCCTTCGCGTAGGGGAAATCGTCCCTGAGTACGCGGATGATCCGCTCGAGCCCCACCCGCCCGTCATAGAAGTTAAACACGCCGTACGGGGTGAGATCGAGATTCGTGACGATGACGCGATAGGCATAACGGTCGAGCTTCAGGAGTTTCAGCTGCCTGCTCCGCGGTTCGGTCAAGCGCTCCCGCATGACGACGAACCGGTGCGCCCGCGGCCATCCGTCCGGCTGGTAGCGGAACTCCGCCGTGGATTCCCAGCGGTTCATCCGATGATAGCGGAGTCCGGGCAGGCGGCGCTGGATTGGCACGGTGAGGTCGGCCACCACGACGAATCCAATGCGGTTTTCCTTCAGTTTTTCAATGAATTTCGTATCGTAGAAGCCGGCATCGGCACGGACGCGGGTCTCCCGTACGCCTGCGGGAACGATGGCAAGCACTTCATCAAGCATGTCCAATACCCCCGCAGCGCTTGACGCATTTCCGTGCCGGAGCTTACCCCCGAGACAGTCTCCGAGGCGGGCTTCGGCACAGAGGAGCGGATGGTACGACCTGGCACCTTGCTTGTGGGGATTGTATCCCTTCGCGACACCTTCTTGGTGGCCATACAAGGTACGGGCGGTGGAATCGAAATCGAACCAGAGCGACGTGAGCGGATGCGGTAGGATAAGGAAGTGGGCGCGCAGATCATTATGGACGGCATGGAGTCGGGGCTGGAGCACGGGCGCTTTCTTCACCAAGAACTGCCGCAGCGTATCAGGGTGGGGAAACTTGGGCAGACCGGTGAGATACTGGAACACGCCGTTCGTGCCAAGCAGCGCCTTGAGCTCGATGGTGTTCAAGCCGAGGATCATCGGGTACATCATGGCGAGGAGGCGCTCGGTGACGCTGAAGTAGTTGTTCCATTCTGGTATGTGCAATCGCGGGTAGAGGAACGTCCTCACACGCAACTGTTGCAGGAATCGATGCAGAAGGTACACGCCGCCGAAGTGCGTCAGGTGCCCGGCGGTAAACGAGATTTTAACGTTTCTCGCGCCCGTTCTCGGCATATTATTGAACCTAATTGAAAATTAGCTCCAATAATATCACACTTTTAGCTCATTTGCATTGATTGTAAAGGTTCAAATCGCTGTTTTCTGTATGGAACGCTCGAAATTTAAGTCTTCTTACATTCTCCCGCCCAAGTATTTCTACCGGAGTTTAGCGCTAAATACATCTTGGCAAGTTCCTTCTGCGCTTTTCCCACTTTCTCATTATCTAGCAAAGCATTCCCGAATATACCTTTTTGATTTGCTATATCAATCAACGTCTGGAGCAATGTGATAAATTTGTGCACATTAAACGGTTCTATTTTTTCTGTATCCAAATTCTTTTCGTCATAATCTCCTTCAACCGTGGGCATATATGATATTCATCAATTCCTTATGACTGCTCCAAAACTTTTTTCAAGCGTGCGGACAATCTTTGTCATCTCCTCCGCCGCCTCTTCGCTCCTTAAAGTCTTGTCTGGCGCGCGGAAGGTGAGGCGCAGGGCAAGCGACCTTTTGCCGTCAGGGATTCCTTTGCCGCGGAAGACGTCGAATAATTCAAGCGAAATCAGAAATGCTCCGGCGGAGCTGCGAAGCGTTTTTTCCATGTCTGCATACGGTACGCCCTCGTCCACCACGATCGCCACATCGCGCTGAATTGCCGGATAGATCGGCAGCGGAGTGTATCGTTTTACCGTAAGCGGAGCTTTTGCTAACGCGTC
>Ga0209343_10005132_pt1 | contig 16024 bp, 7 predicted proteins | sample RifCSPlowO2_02_FD_184026 | JGI IMG/M metagenome (GOLD analysis project Ga0209343, IMG submission 184026) | Groundwater microbial communities from Rifle, Colorado - Rifle CSP2_plank lowO2_0.2 (SPAdes) (version 2) | ecosystem: Environmental > Aquatic > Deep subsurface > Groundwater | place: Rifle... | reverse complement strand
TATTGTTAATTCAATACTTTTCTCCGTCAAGCCCTTTTTTAATTTTTCCAGCATCAAGCCGGCTATACCCAAAAGATTATCTTTAGAAAGGGGCTTAAACAGAACTACCCCGTCAAAACGATTGATAAATTCTGGCCTAAAAATTTTCTCTTGAAAAAGAAAATCAAGTATTCTCTGCTTAAGAGAAGCCCACGCAGTCCCCTCTTTTAGCGCTTTCAAAATTATTTCGTATCCGGCATTGCTTGTGGCGATAATAATCGTCTGCTTGAAATCAATTTTTTTGCCGGTTCCGTCTGTAAGCCGGCCCTCATCCAAAACCTGTAAAAATAAATTCAAAATATTAGAATGGGCTTTTTCAATCTCGTCTAATAGCACGATTGAAAACGGATTTTCCCGGACAGGGGTTGCGAGCAATCCCTGTTCTGACTGGGATCCGATCAATCGCCCAATATCTTTTATATCCTGGAATTCCGACATATCCATAACTATCATTTTCCTTTCCGAACCGAAATAAATTTCCGCTAATGCCTTGGCTGTTTCTGTTTTTCCAACGCCAGTGGGCCCCAAAAACAAGAAACATCCCATTGGCCCTTTTCTCTCCGATAATTCAGATCTTGCCCTTCTCATAGCGGTTGAAATTTCTCTGACCGCTTCTTCTTGATTTATTATTCTCTGATGTATTAAATCCTCTAAATTAAGCAAAATATCCCTTTCTTTTGTTTCCATCTCCCCTATTGGAATTTCTGTTTTTTCAGCGATAATTTTCGCCACATGTTTTGGCAAAACAACTCTTTCCTTGCCAAGCTCCGAAACATAAACCGCTATCTCATCTAATGCGGAAATCGCTTTTTCAGGGAAAGGAAGCGAGGGCATGTAACGGTCTGTGAGGTCAATTATTTCCCTCATTGCCGGATAAGAAATAAAGATATTGCGCTTCTTCTCTAATACAAAAACCAGCCGCTCTAAAAGGGCTAATGTTTCCTGTTTTGAAATAGGCAACACTTCAACTTTTTTGAAAAAAGATGAAAAAGAGGAATTTTTTTCAATATAATTATGGAGCCCTTCGTAAGTGGTGATTCCTATAAACCGAAAGTTATGGATCCGCAGATAAGGAGCCAAGACCCCGGAAATATCAACCACGCCCGGCCTCGCGATCTGCCCCGCATAATTATGAAACTCATCAACCACTAAAATAATATTTCCGGCAAGCATGGCTTCCCTGAAAATAACGCCTAAAACCTGTTCAATTTCTTCCGCGCTGTCAAGCTGTCCGGTTAAAAAAACCATATCAATCTCCATTATCCGACAATAATTAACTCCCTCCAAACTTTTGCCCAATAAGCTTTTCCGAACTAAATCATAAATCATGCTCTTTCTGCCGGTCCCCGGATCCCCTACTATCAAAACATTATTTTCTTCCGTTCTCGCCAAAATTCTTTCCATCGCTTTTATTTCATCTTTATGCCCCACAAATTCAATGTCTTTTTTCCGCAACGATTCCGTAATATCCTTTGCGTATTTATCTAAAGTAATCGTATACCCAGCAGTCCATTGTTTTGCCAAAGTGCCAATTTTCGCTAAATTTTCACGATCCCAAAATCTTTTCTCTCTTTCAAGCCCCTCCTCAAGACCCTCCAACCATAAAACCACATTTTCCACATCTTCTCTTTTAAGATTATTTTGAACTAAAACATCTTTCAAAACAGAGTCTGTTTTCGCCAGAGCGCAAAGTAAATCCCCCACCTCAATCCTTTTTTTATTTTTCTTTTGGGCAATATCAAGCCCGGCTAAAATCGTTTGTTGAAAATCAAGCGACAAAGAAATTCTTTTGCCAAATCGGATAACCGGGCCTAAAGCGATTTCAGCCCGTTTTTTCGCCGGCTTCTTTATTTCTTTTAAGTTCAAAAGCAAACGGCTAAAAACAAACCTTAAATTAGGACTGCCATCAATAATAAAATACAAGATAGAGCTTGAATTGATTTCTTGAGAACGGCTTAATTTTACTGCTTTGTTTATTGCCTTGGCGGTATTAAAATCCAAAAATTCAGCCAAATTATAGTTGGTTGGGCTTGAGACAGCCAAAGAAATGTCGACTGGAAGAACGGGCTTTTTCAGTTTCAAATTAAAAAATTTTTCTTTCAAAAAACAGGCAACGGCGAGCGTTAAAAAAATAATGCCAAAGCCCAAAATTTTTCTTCCGTTTTCCAGCGAAAAATTTTCATCTAAAAATCGCGCCGCGAAAATTAGAAAAAAAATCGCCGCAACCCAAAAAAATAATTTCTTAAAAAAACTAAAAAGCCCAAAGAATAAAACATTTTCCAGCCATATTGCCTTGTACATTTTCGCGCTCCTTAAATCAAAATTATCCATCGCCATTATTTTACCCATAGTTATTGTGTGCCTACCAGGTAGGCACACACATATTTTTAGTTAGAGACCAACTTAATACCGTAAATCAAGCCGAAAATTAAAAGGAATGGCAAAACCAGCCATCCCAAAAATACTAAAACCCCTGAAACCGCGATTAAAATTTCAAAAACGATTCCTAAAATTATAAAAACAAACCGAATAATCGCTCCGATAATCCGAGACATTGCGTTAAAAACCAATGTCTCAATATTTTTCCAAATTTCAAAAATGCCGCCATAAGAATAGCTGTATTTTTTCCAGGGAGAAAAAAATGTTCTTAAAAGAATAGGCAAGGAAAAATAATCCAAACCGAAAACCAAAAAATTTTTCCACGCTATGAGAATAGATTTCGGCGCATCCTTAAACTCCCATTCCAAAAATATATTGCCCATTCTCTTATTATACAATTTCCCCGCTAAAAATACTACAAGCCCATTTTTATTGAGACTTGTCCTATGTTCTATTCATTAAGCCGTTCACGCGCTTTTGCGATCACATCTTTTATTTTCCAGGTCGGTTTTGACAAGATAATCTTTAAGCGCGTTCATGCCGTCTATCGTCTCTAACGCTTTTAAGATATCTGTCGGAGAACCAAAATTAGTTAATATCTTTTAATTACGAAATGCTTTCTTGGTCCTTTTTCCAAACTTCAGAGCGAAAATTTGCTACAATTATGAGACGTATGCAAAGCATACGTCGAATAATTATATTTGATATAATTCCTCGCTCGGTCGGAGTAAGCGAAAATGTGTTTTCGTTTACTCCTCCCTCCTTTCGTAATTATATTTGCAGCTGAAATTTGGAGAAAAGACCAAGAAATTCTTTTTTTATTTGGCATTTTGTAATTCAATAGAATATGGATTGATAGCGAACTCGGCGCAATCTCCAAAAACTGGAATTGACATCTATTCTCAATAAACTACAATGCAAATATGAACGGAGATTTCAGCGAACTAATTGAATATCTGGATAAAAAATTTCAAGAAACAGCGAAGAAGGAAGAAATCAATGAAAGATTTGAAAAAGTGGATGAAAAATTTGACAAATTATTTGAAATTTTTGCAACTAAAGAAGACTTAAAAGAGGCCATAAAAAACCTTTCTACTAAGGAAGATTTTCGTGATCTTCAAACATCTGTTGACGCTTACGCTCAAAAAGCTGACACCTATTTTCAAAAAATGGTTATGCTATCCCACAAGGTAGATAGGTTAGAAAAGTGGGTTATTCAAATCGCTGAAAAAGTGGGAATAAAATTAGAACTATGACTTTTTAATTTTATGCAGTTTTAAGCGGACAACCATAATTGGTTGTTTTTTTAATTACGATACATGTGCGCGCAGTAGGATTCGAACCTACGACCCCTGCAATGTGAATGCAATGCTCTGCCGCTGAGCTATGCGCGCTTAATGATATGGTTTATCCACTGATTGCCCGCCTATTTTAAAAATACTATAATAAATAAATATCTTATGCAAATATTTGATTTGAGGTTTAATCCTAAATTAAAAGAAGAGCGGAGCTTCGCCAGTTTTATCTATGAACCAGAAAATATTTATGAAAAGAAACTCGGTTCCTTATACACGGTCGGAGAGCTTAAAAACGGTTTACCCGGAAGCCATAAATTTTTAGACCAGATAAACGCCGTAATCAAAAAAAATTATTATAAAATTTCTTTCAAGTCGCCGGAAAAAGCGCTTAAAGAATGCCTTAAAAAAACCAATTCCTATCTCGGCGAAGAGCTAAAGAAAGACAATGTTCAATGGCTTGGAAATCTTAATTTCTGCGCTCTCTGTGTAAAGGATATGGGGCTGAATTTCACTAAAACAGGAGAATTGAAAGTAATTCTGATAAGAGGCGGTCAAATAAACGATATCGGAAAGGGCTTGGATAGCCAAGAAATAGACCCTTATCCTTTGAGAATATTCTTCAATGTTGTTTCAGGCAGGCTCGCCGATAACGATATTATATTGGCGCTTACCAAAGAGACATTTTGTTTTTTTGAATCGCAAAATATTTTAACCAAAATCGCGCTTTGCCAGGAAATAACTTCCAAAAAAATAAAAGAGATATTTCCCGCTGAATTATTTTCCAAGGGAGAAGGAGCTAAAATATCCGGATTATGCTTTTTGATAATAGCGAAAAAAAAGCCGTCCGCGGGGAAAATCCATTTAAGCAATGTTATTTTTGAAAAAACCGAGGTGTTGTTTTCTTTGCCGAAAATTAAAAAAATATCCGTTTTTATCCAAAAAATAATTAAAACAATTTCCCTTTGGAAAGGAGAAATTTTGTCTTTTAGCTATAATATCTATAAATTGCCTGATAAAATATCAAAAAAAGCGAAAACTAAGCTTAAAAAATTTAATCCTGTAAAAGAATTTAAAAATTTATTTTCCAAAAAAAAACTGGCCGGCTTATCATTAAAATCGTTTATTCAATTTATTGAAAAATTCCGCCGAAAACCTGACACAAAAAGAGGACTAATTTTTGTTTCCCTTTTCTTTTTTCTTATTTTAGCAGGTTCTTTTGTTTTTAAGGCCACAAACCAGATAAAGGAAAAATCCGACAAACAGGCGGAAATCAATTTAAAGCAAATTGCCGAGCAAGAACTTCTGAAGGCGAATAAATTGGAAAAAATAAAAGCGCCGGAAGCATTATTTGAATTAAAAGAAGAGATTCTCGGATTCAAGCCGGAAAAATTTTTATTATTTGACGATAATTTTTATTTTTATAATCCCTTATCCCCGAATCTTTACGAATACAATTTGCAAAACTCTTCCGGGGTTTTATCGGAAGCGCCTAAAAACATTACATCTGCCAGCTATCTTTCCGGCTCGCTATTATTCTTTTCCGAACCAGATACAATTCTTTCTTTTGAAAAAAATTCCTGGCAAGAAAATAAAATAGAAGCTATAGATTCGGGCGCTGAACTCCCGCTGTTTTTCTCTTACGCTTCAAATCTTTACTTTTTTAATGACAAATGTGAAATAATAAAATACCACTATTTAGGAAACCTAAAATGGGGGTTGCCCCAAAAATGGGTCAAAAATAAAACTGATTCTTGTCAAAATCACGGAACAATGGCAATTGACAATTCAATCTGGATATTAAATGAAAACAATATATCGCGTTATTACGGCGGCTACCTGCAAGAAACCGTGAACTTTAGTATTTATCCGAAAGGAGAGAATATAATAAAGATTGAAACGAAAAGCGCTCTCCCCTACTTTTATTTTTTAGACCCTCCCAATAACCGCCTAATCATACTTGAAAAAACCGGCGCGATATTCAAGCAATTCCAAAGCGAAAAATTCAACGATTTGAATGACTTTATTATTTCAGACGACGGAAAAACAATTTGGCTGTTAAATGGATTTACCATATATAGAATAGAAATGTAAAAATCATTACATTTGCGCCCATAATTCCGGTATATGCTCCCGCAGTCATTACTATTTCGTAACTAAAAGTAATAAATAAGGGCGGCTTTCCGCAGAAAACCGCCCCCGTCGCAGCCCTTTTACCAGTGTGAGTGGAAAAAGGGGTACTAAAGAACAAAGAAAGAGCTTTCCCAAAAAAGGGAAGAAAACGAGAGGCGAACAACAGCCTTCTTATCACTCTGCGGTTTTGAGGCTTGGCATACCTCCCCGAGAGTATCGCTCTCTTCCCCTTACGCAGGAACCACATCGCCGTCCTTAATTTAATACTAATAAAAAACAAACTAACTTGTCAATAGCAAGTAAGAAAATTATTTTTTAATTTTAATCTTTTTTAAGGAAATAAAAAAGCCCCCGATCTCTTGTTGAGTTCGGGAGCCTGTTGTCTTGAACGCATATACTCTCGTTCAATTATTGAACGATGTGCCCTGCGTCCTTGGGCCGGTCGGTCACCCCGAGGTGATCGTCGCCGTCGTGCCGATGTCCGCGGTCTGCATGGTGCAACTCATTTTATGGAATCTGTTGGTGTTCATCATAGAGATGCTCCTTTCCGTCGCGCTTCGCGCAACTGTTCCGATGTTCCGTTCCGGTCGGTTCAGCTGTTCACACGAACAGTTGATTAGAAGTAATTTGAGCCATTTGATTCAAAGTAATCGTCGCGAGGGTCCACCTCCTTCTGGCCATAGGCCTAATTGTCAATGTACGATTACATTATACACCCCCCTCAAATCTTGTCAAGGGCTTCGTAAGACAACTACCTACTTTCGCGGGAAAACCCACTATCATCGGCCTTAGGAGATTTCACTTCCGTGTTCGGGATGGGAACGGGTGGAGCACTCCCAGTATAGTCGCCTTACGAAAACCTCGATAATAAAAAAACAATACAAATTCTTGAATGAAGGGTTAATTAATGTTCTAACTCTAAAATGATAAGACAGGGTTAAATGATGATTTATTAGTGCTGCTCGGTTGAACCCATTACTGGGCTTGCGCCTGCAGTCTATCAATCCCGTAATCTGCGGGAAATCTATGAATCCTAATCTTGGGGTAGGCTTCGCGCTTAGATGCTTTCAGCGCTTATCCCTTCCTGACATAGCTACCCAGCAATGCTCCTGGCGGAACAGCTGGCACACCAGAGGTCAGTTCAATCCGGTCCTCTCGTACTAGGATCAACTCCCCTCAAGATTCAACGCCTGCGGTAGATAAGGACCAACCTGTCTCACGACGGTTTGAACCCAGCTCGCGTAACGCTTTAATTGGCGAACAGCCAAACCCTTGGGAGCGGCTTCACCCCCAGGATGCGTTGAGCCGACATCGAGGTGCCGAACAGAGCCGTTGATATGGACTCGCGGGCTCTACTAGCCTGTTCATGCTATTTAAGCATAGACTATATCTTCATCCTGCATATAAATTTTTATATGCAGGCGACGGCGTGTTAGCAAAGTTTAAACCCTTACTAAGTCCCTCTTTTTTATTTCTAAATTAAAAAAAATAGGACAAGTCGTTACGGGGTCAAGAAGGAAAATATAAAAAATCATATTTCCTTCCGACTTCCCACGGTATTCTAAAAGCTTAAAACCTAAATTTATTAGGAAGACCTGCTTATAGTTCACCGTTATAAGCCGTACTCTCCAAAAAATTTTTATTTTTTTGGAGCACTCCCACTCTTACGAATGGGTTGGACAACATCCCGTCACCAAATTCAGGCGCGGGACTATCCCCGGGGTAACTTTTGGCTGATAATCTTCGGATTTTCTATTACAATCCGTCGGTTCACTAAGTCCTGGTTTCCCAACTGCTCGACATATCCGTCTCGCAGTAAAGCCGGCTTTTGCCTTTACGCGACCACTCCGATTTCCATCCGGAGTTAGCCGACCTTTGAACTTCTCCATTACTCTTTAGGAGAAAAGTGCCCCACTTAAACTGACCACCAGACACTGTTTTTCGCTCCTCGCTTCCGCTCGTCGCTATGACACAGATTAACACAGATATTTTTCTGTATAGTTTTGTGTTCCGTTCTGTATTTTTTTGTGTAAACTCCGAACGCAAGTGAGGAGCAAAATTAGGATTAAGGACTTGGAAGAGTGGTGTTTCATTGACGGCTCCTTCCGCTCCGAAAAGCGGAACTCAAAGCCTCCCACCTACGCTACGCATCCAATTCCAAAACTCAATATCTGGATACAGTAAAGCTCCCGGGGTCTTTCCGTCTAGCCGCAGGTAAAGCGCGTCTTCACGCTTATTGTATTTTCACCGGGTTGCTCCTGGAGACAGTCCCCAAGTCGTTAAGCCTTTCATGCGGGCCAGAACTTACCTGGCAAGGGATTACGCTACTTTTAGACAGTTATAGTTACTGCCGACGTTCACTGGTGCTTCACCCATTTAGCTATCCGCACGAAGCGGATAACCGACGGGATTAACATTCCAGCACTGGTCAGGCTTCAGCCCCTATACATCCTCTTGCGAGTTAGCAGGGACCTGTGTTTTTGATAAACAGTCGCCAGGGGTACTTTCGCTGCGACCGCTCCTCGCTTCCGCTCGTCGCTATTACGCTAAAATGACGCCGAATATTACGCTAAACCGCGCTGAAAATTTCAGCGGTGTTCGGCGTATAGTTCTGCGTTAATCCAACGTAGCTCCGAACAAAAGTGAGGAGCGGCAAGGCATATTCCGAAGTTACGCCTACTTTTTTGCCGAGTTCCTTCAGGAGCTTTCGCCCGTTCACCTTGGCGCATTTACGCCAACCCACCTGTGTCGGTTTACGGTACGGTTTTCCCGCTGATTTAGCTCTTTAAGAGTTTTTCCAGGCAACCTTGTCGCTAAGGCCCCAGCCCTCTATGCTCGTCGAATTTGTAAATATTTATCTCAAAATTTTTAATCTTGAACTAAAATAATACTAATTCCACGCGCTTAGAGGGCTGGGTAGAAATCCAATAATCTTCTTAGAAATTTTGATTGCGTCGCTCTTAAAAAATCAACGAGAAAGGGCCGGAATATTAACCGGCTGTCCATCCCCTACGCCCTTTCGGGATCGGGTTAGGTCCGCCTAACCCTTGGCTGATTGTCATTGCCAAGGAAACCTCGGGTTTTCGGTGTTCCGCGTTTTCAGCGGAATTGTGGTTACTCATGCCAACATTCTCTCTTCTTAGCGCTCCACACCGCTTCACAGCGGAGCTTCTCTGCGCTAAAAATGCTCTCCTACCTCCCGCCCTCTAAACTTTATGTTCTAAAACTAAACTAATTTTAAAGAATAACTAATTTGATTTTTATTTTGCCATAGAACACAAAGCATAGAGGGCGGGATCTTATCTTCGGTACTGGACTTTAGTCCCGTAAATCTCCGGCGCGAAATCCCTTAGTTAGTAAGCTATTACGCACTTTTTAAAGGATAGCTGCTTCTGAGCTAACCTCCTAACTATCAATGGGGTTTCACTTCCTTAAGATACACTTAGTCCAGGTTTAGGGACCTTAGATGAAGATCTGGGCTCTTCCCCTCTCGACCATGGAGCTTAGCCCCCACAGTCTTACTGCCCCGCGTCTTCACCCCGTTAAAGATAAATCTCTAACGAGATTGATATTGCGGCATTCGGAGTTTAGTTGGATTATCTGGTCAAAGACCACGAAAATCCATCTAGTGCTCTACCTCCGCAAAAACGCGAAACGCTATTCCATAGGATATTTCGGAGAGAACCAGCTATTACCAAGCTCGATTAGCTTTTCACTTCTTACCACAGCTCATCCCAGAGCATTGAACGACTCACGGGTTCGGGCCTCCTCCCGATTTTCATCGGGATTCACCCTGGCCATGGCAAGCTCGCTTTGGCTTCGGGTCTCTGACACACAGCCCGCCAAATAAATTGGCTACGCGCTATTAACGCTTGCTTTCGCTATGCCTCTGCCCCATAAGGGCTTAGACTAGCTGAATGTCAGAACTCGTTGGCTCATTCTTCAATAGGCACGCCACCACCCCGCCCTCTATGCTCGTCGAATTCTGTAATTGCTTTTTTTAAGATTTATTCCTTAAATTAAGTAAATACATATTCCACGCGCTTAGAGGGCGGGGCTATGACTCCTTGTAAGCAAATGGTTTCAGGTTCTATTTCATCGGGATCACCTCCCTACTTTTCACCTTTCCCTCACGGTACTAGTTCACTATCGGGGATATCGTAGTATTTAGCCTTGGCCGATTAGTCCGGCCGGATTCCCGCAAAATTTTCGTGTTCTGCGGTACTCAAGAAAAACAGCAAGGAGCGCAAACTGATTTTAAAATACGGGACTATTACCCTCTATGGTATTCCTTTCCAGGAAATTTCTTCTAACCAACTTGCCTAAATGCTCTCCCTCCCGCCCTCTATGCTCGTTGAATTCTGCAATTACTTTTTTTAAGATTTATTCCTTAAATTAAGTAAATACATATTCCACGGGCTTAGAGGGCGGGAAGCTGTGCTCTTACAACCCCTCATTATAAATAATGAGGTTTGGGCTATTCCCTTTTCGCTCGCCACTACTAAGGGAATATTGCTTCGGCTTGCGCCGTAGCGTTTTTTTCTTTTCCTCCGCTTACTGAGATGTTTCACTTCAGCGGGTTCGCTCCCTATGCCCTTAACGGGCCGGGTATCCCGACTTTCATCGGGATGGGTTTCCCCATTCGGAAATCTCCGGATCAAAGGTTGCTAGACACCTCCCCGGAGCTTATCGCAGTCACGCCACGCCCTTCTTCGCCTCGATATCCCAAGGCATCCACCATTCGCCTGTAAATTTAATTTAGATCTGCCTCGCGGCAAATCTATTAATACCTGCCTTAAAATTTTAAAGCTAGACAAATTAACCCTTCATTCAAAAATTTGAAATTTGAATGAAGTTTATTTGTTTTATACCTTGAATTTCGTAATTCAAAATATCTTATTAAATTGTCAAAGTTCTTTCCCATCGCTCCTCGCTTCCGCTCGTCGCTATGGCGCAGATTAACACAGATTTGAAAACAGATTTACACAGATATTTTTCTGTGTAGCTTTGTGTTCCGTTCTGTATTTTTTTGTGTAAGCTCCGAACGCAAGCGAGGAGCAAATAAAAAATCGCTTTCCGGGAAGCGATCAGCTAATCAGATAGTCAAAATATTTGATGATTAACCGCTTCCTTTTTCAAAAAATAATAATTTATTTCTCATATCAATTTGAATTTTAGCAGAACGCAAGTCATTGTCAATAGCAATCGTTCCTCATTTCCGCTCGTCGCTCAAAATCAAAATTCAAATCTCAAAAATCAAAATTATTGTGTCGCTTCGCGATAATGAAAAATGGCGTAAATTCTGGTTTCTGAAAAATCAGAGTTGACACCATTCTTTCATATTTTGTAAATTATTTTTTAAGGAAAAGAAAAACCAAGCTATGTATTTTTTTCAGACAATCACGAATGTACAATCTATCTAAAAAATGAGTACCTGCCATTCCTCGCTCGGTCGGAGTAAGCGAAAATGTGTTTTCGTTTACTCCTCCCTCCCTTCGTAATTATAGCAAATTTGCAGCTGAAATTTGGAGAAAATACCAGGAAAGTCTTTTTTTATTTGGCGTTTCGTAATTCAAAGTAAATAGTATTTTTTTACCGGATAAAATGTTTTTCTGTGGATTCCACAAGGTCCGTATTTTTCAAGGGCTTTGCAATGTAATTTCGTGGGGTATCCTTTATGAATATCAAATCCGTATTGAGGATATTTTTTATGGTATTTTTCCATCAGCCGATCCCGATAAACCTTGGCGATAATGGAAGCCGCTGCAACGGAAAATACCTTTTGATCGCCTTTTATTATTGATTTCTGCGGAATGTCCGAATAAATCCTAAAATTCCCATCAATAATTAAAAACATTTTCAACGCTGAGGAGGTCGTGGTAAATTTCCTGCGATCGTAGGAAATTAGCGACAATGATTTTTGCGGTTTTCTTCCTTTTTTTAATTTTTTATCAAAATTTCGCACTGCTTTTAACATCGCTAACTTCGTCGCTTCCAAGATATTTATTTTATCAATAACTTTTTCCGAAACCCTGCCAATCCCCCACCCAATTAAAGAGCAATTAGTAAGAATTTTGTATAATTTCTCCCGCATTTTTTCTGAAATGAGCTTTGAGTCCTTAACCTCCTCCATTGAAATCCTAAATCCTAAATCCGAAATTCTAAATAAATCCAAATTTTTGAAACCAGAAACTCCAAACCCGCATTTAAAATTTTTAGATTTGAAATTTGGAATTTGTTTAGGATTTATAATTTTTGATTTAGAATTTACAGCTACTGCCGCCGCGACAACGGGTCCGGCCAATGGCCCACGGCCCGCCTCGTCAATCCCAACTACCATATCATATCCTTTTATCCACAACTTTTTTTCCTCGTTAAAATTCGGATATTTCATATCATTTCATCATCTTATCAAAAAACCAAAATAACAAAAACATTTTTATCGTCAATTAAAAACCACGATCGTTGTTTTTAATTGACGATAAATAATACTGCAAAAAAATATTCTTGCGGTTAATTTTTAAAAATTTGATTAAAAAAATAATATAAAGTAAAATTGACTATTATGAAATTTACTCATCTTCATGTGCATAGTCAATACAGCTTGTTAGATGGCTTGCCGAAAATTGACGAACTTTTGGATTATGTAAAAGAACTGGGAATGGATTCTGTGGCAATAACCGACCACGGCGTTATGTATGGCGCGGTTGAATTTTATAAAAAAGCAAAAGCAAAAGGCGTAAAGCCAATAATTGGATGCGAAATATATGTCGCCTGGGAAAAATTGGAACAAAAACGGCCCAACATTGACGACAAAAAATATCACTTGGTTTTATTGGCGAAAAATCAGCAAGGTTATAAAAATCTGGCGCAGATTGTGACAAAAGCGCATCTGGAAGGATTTTATTATAAACCCAGAGCCGACGAGGATTTACTGGTAAAACATTCCGAGGGATTAATCGCTTTGAGCGCCTGCGTTGCCGGCAGAATCCCACGCCTGATTTCCTCAAAAGACATAGATGGAGCGGAAAAATTAGCGATAAGATACCAAGAAATTTTCGGCAAAGGAAATTTTTATCTTGAAATACAGCATCACCCTCATATTCCGGAACAGAAAACCGTGAATGAGGCCTTGATCCAGATGTCAAAAAAACTCCAAATTCCATTAGTCGCGACTAACGACAGCCATTATCTAAAACCAGAAGACGCTGAAGCTCAGGATATTTTAATGTTGATAAACACTGGCTCCGCGCCAAATGATCCTGATAGGGCAACAATAAAAGCCGACGATTTTTCACTCAAGAAACCCGAAGAAATGGCTGAATTATTCAAAAACACGCCTGAGGCGCTGGAAAATACCCAAAAAATAGCCGACGCTTGCAATTTTGATTTTGAACTCGGAAAAACCAAGCTCCCGCTTTTTGAGGTCCCAAACAACAAAACACCAGACCAGTATCTTGAAGAACTCTGCCAGCAGGGCTTGAAAAAACGGTTTGGAAAAAATCCAAGCCAGGAAGTCCTTGACCGCCTGAATTACGAATTATCAGTTATTAAGCAAACAGGATTCGCTTCTTACTTTTTAATAGTTCAGGACTTTGTCAACTGGGCGAAACAAAACAGGATCGTTGTAGGTCCCGGAAGGGGCTCTGCTGGAGGATCTTTGGTCGCTTATCTCGTGAATATAACCAATGTGGAGCCCATAAAAAACAAGCTTTTATTTGAAAGATTTTTGAACCCGGAAAGAATTTCTTTTCCTGATATTGATATGGATTTTACCGACCGCCGGAGAGATGAGGTCATAGAATATGTGGCTCAAAAATACGGCCGAGACAAAGTCGCCCAGATTATCACTTTCGGAACAATGGCTGCCAGAGCCGCTATCCGAGATGTCGGCAGGGCGTTAAATTATCCTTATAGTTATTGCGACAAAATGGCGAAAATGATACCAGCCACAATGGATTTAAAAGAATGTTTGGAAAAAGTGGACGAATTCAGAACGACTTACGAAAGCGACGAACAGGCGAAAAAATTAATTGACCTTGCTAAAAAACTTGAAGGCGTCGCCAGGCACGCTTCAACCCACGCCTGCGGAGTGGTTATCTCAAACAGGCCGCTTACAGATTTAATTCCACTCCAGCATCCGACCCAAGGCGACCAAAGCATTGTTACCCAATACGAAATGCACTCTGTTGAAGATCTCGGAATTTTGAAAATGGATTTTCTCGGACTCAAAAACCTGACCATCATTGAAGACACTTTGGCGAGAATATACGTGCTTCGCAATGAAAAAGTAGACCTTGACAATATACCGCTTGACGATAAAAAAACATTTGAAATTTTTCGCAACGGGAACACTACTTCCGTATTCCAGCTGGAATCAGACGGAATGAAAAGATATTTACGCGAATTAAAGCCAACCAAGTTTGAAGACATAGAAGCAATGTGCGCCCTCTATCGGCCCGGACCGATGGAACTTATACCGACTTACATTAAAAGAAAAAACGGCAAAGAAGATATAGAATATATTCATCCAAAATTAAAGCCGATTCTAGAAGAGACATACGGCGTAATAATTTATCAGGAACAATTAATGAAAATCGCCCAGGAGTTATGCGGTTTCTCCTTGGGAGAAGCGGATATTTTAAGAAAAGCTGTTGGAAAAAAAATAAAAGCGCTGTTGGACGACCAGGAAGAAAAATTTGTAAATGGAGCCATAAAAAATGGAATCAAAAAAGAAATAGCGGAAAAAATCTGGGAATGGATTTTGCCTTTTGCCGGCTATGGATTTAATAAAAGCCACTCCTGCGCCTATGCCACAATCGCCTGCCAAACAGCATACTTAAAAGCGCATTATCCAGTAGAATATATGGCCTCTGTTCTTACTTCTGAAAAAGCGGATGTGGAAAGAATAGCTGTTTTAATTGAAGAATGCCGAAAAATGAAAATAGAAGTTCTTCCGCCGAATATAAACGAAAGCTTGAAAAACTTTACCGTTGTGCCAAATGCGAACAAAATCCGCTTCGGATTGCTGGCAATAAAAAATGTCGGAGAAAATATAATTAACACAATTGTTGAAGAAAGGAAAACAAACGGAAAATTCGCTTCTATTAGCGACTTTCTCCAAAGAGTGGAGTCAAGAGACCTTAATAAAAAGTCAATGGAAGCGTTGATAAAATCCGGCTGTTTTGACGAATTCGCGGAGCGGAATCAGCTCTTGCAAAATATGGAACGGATTCTGGAATGGGCAAAGGACTCTCAAAAATCAAAAAATAACGGTCAAAAAGGGCTTTTTGATACTATAAAATTAGCAAGCGAAATAACATTATTTCCCTTTCCTCCGATAAATAATTTTGAAAAGCTTCGCTGGGAAAAAGAACTTTTAGGGCTTTATGTCACATCTCACCCGTTGGAAGGAATGAAAAAATTTTTCGCTGGAAAAACGGTTGCTATTTCAGAAATAAAAAATTCTTTTATGAATCAAAGGGTTAAAGTGGGAGGCATTATTTCCACGATTAAAAAAATAATCACCAAAGCCGGCAAACCAATGCTTTTCGTAAAATTAGAAGATATGACTGACAAGGCGGAAGTGGTTGTTTTTCCCAATGTAATGGAAAAAAATCAAGATGTCTTTCAGGAAAATAAAATCGTTTTCGTATCCGGAAGAGTTGACCATCGCGACAACTCTCCAAAAATCATAGCCGAAGAAGCGGAGGAAATAATCATTGAATCCACCTAAAATTTAATCAAATTCAGAAACACCAACTTACTCACCATCTATACGATCGTATTAATTTTGAGTAAGTCAATTTTTTAAAAAAAGAGGTCAGTCCCCTATTTTGTTTTTTTGTTGGGAGGTGCCACACTCCAAATGAATAACTGATAGAGATCTCTCTCAATGGAGAATCGTTGCTCATATATAGCGCCACGATATCCATTAAATCTATGAAGAAATCCGTAAGAAGAATGGTAAATCTCGCCCTCAAATCGCATACAAACCGCTATTACCGTAATCCATATTCTTTTCTTTAAGCAATCCAAAACCGAAAATCTTTTCTCGGTCTATTTTTTTATAAAAAATTTGCCAATTTTCTGAGAATAGTTATAATGAAATAATACTTTGAATTACAAAATTTTGTTATCCCTCACCCGTCCCTCCCCTCCGATGACCATCGGAGGAG
>Ga0209343_10005127_pt1 | contig 16035 bp, 15 predicted proteins | sample RifCSPlowO2_02_FD_184026 | JGI IMG/M metagenome (GOLD analysis project Ga0209343, IMG submission 184026) | Groundwater microbial communities from Rifle, Colorado - Rifle CSP2_plank lowO2_0.2 (SPAdes) (version 2) | ecosystem: Environmental > Aquatic > Deep subsurface > Groundwater | place... | reverse complement strand
ACAACTACTTCCTGTGAACAGCAATCGCGCGCCAGCCGATGTCGCGCCGCATCTGGCATCCGTCGAAATGAATGCGGTCGGCGAGTTCATAGGCGTGTTTCTGCGCAGCTTTCACCATCGTGCCGAGTGCGACGACGCACAGCACGCGTCCGCCGCTGGTGACTACGTTGCCGTCATGCAAGGCAGTACCGGCATGGAACACATGCGCGTCTTCCAGTTCTTTTGCCCGTGGCCCAGGCAGCCCGCTGATGACATCGCCCTTGCGCGGAGCATCCGGATAATTCGCCGCCGCCAGCACCACGCCCAGTGCGGTGCGCCGGTCCCATTCCGCTTCTATCTGGTCGAGCGTGCCGTTGATGGCATGTTCGACGATCACTGAAAAATCGCTTTTCAGGCGCAGCATGATAGGCTGGGTTTCCGGGTCGCCCATGCGGCAGTTGAATTCCAGCACCTTGATGCCGCCCTGCGGGTCGATCATCAGCCCGGCGTACAGAAAACCGGTGTAGGTAATGCCTTCGCTTTCCATGCCGCGCACTGTCGGCCCGATCACTTCGCGCAGCACGCGCGCATGGATATCCGGGGTGACCACCGGGGCGGGCGAATACGCGCCCATGCCGCCGGTGTTGGGGCCGTTGTCGCCGTCCAGCAGGCGTTTGTGATCCTGGCTGGTCGCCATCGGCAAAACATTTTTTCCGTCGACCATGACGATGAAACTGGCTTCCTCCCCAGCCAAAAATTCTTCGATCACCACGCGCGCACCGTCCCTTCGGCCAGGCTCAGGACTGGCATCGCCCGGCTTGTTATCGGACAGCATCATGTCGATCGCAGCGAACGCCTCGTCCTTGCTCATCGCAACGACCACACCCTTGCCCGCGGCAAGTCCGTCAGCCTTGATGACGATGGGCGCACCGTGCTTTTCGACATAGGCGCGCGCGGCGGCGATGTCGCTGAAGGTCTCGAAGAATGCGGTGGGAATGTTGTGCCGCACCATGAAACGCTTGGCGAAATCCTTGGAGGATTCCAGCTGTGCGGCGGCCCTGGTAGGCCCGAAGATTTTCAGCCCTGCGGCACGGAAGGCATCGACCACGCCCGCCGCCAGCGGCGCTTCCGGGCCGACCACGGTGAGTTCGATGTTTTCGCGCTTGACGAATTCGATCAGGTCGGGAATGGCGGTGATGGCAAAATTTTCCACGCCATCTTCCAGCGCCGTTCCGGCATTGCCCGGCGCGACATACACTTTCTGCACCCTGGCGCCTTGCGCCAGACGCCACGCCAGCGCGTGTTCGCGGCCACCACTTCCTATTACCAGAATTTTCATATCTACCTCGAAGATCAGCCGTAGGTCGGGCTTTGCCCGACATGGTGGGCAGAGCCCACCCTACATGTTTAATGTCTGAAGTGGCGGAAGCCGGTAAACACCATCGCCAACCCATGCTCATCGGCTGCCGCGATGACTTCCTCATCGCGCATCGAACCGCCCGGCTGGATCACGGCTTTTGCGCCTGCCGCCGCCAGCACGTCGATGCCGTCGCGGAACGGGAAGAAGGCATCTGATGACACCACGGAACCTGTCAGGCTCAGCCCGGCGTTCTGCGCCTTGATGCTGGCAATGCGCGTGCTGTCCACGCGGCTCATCTGACCCGCTCCCACGCCCAGTGTCTGGCCGTTCTTGCAGAACACGATGGCATTGGACTTTACATACTTCGCGACGCGCCAGGCGAACAGCAGGTCTTGCAGTTGTTCCTTGCTTGGCTGTGCCTTGGTCGCCACCTTGAGCTGAGCTGCCTGCACGTTCAGCGTATCCGGCGACTGTACCAGCAGTCCGCCGCTGACGCGCTTGAAGTCGAACTGGTTATGAGCGTTGGACAACGGCACGGTGAGCACGCGCACGTTCTGTTTTGCCGCGGTGACCTTGAGCGCTGCCTCGGAGGCGCTCGGCGCGATGATGAGTTCGACGAACTGGTTGGCGGTGATCTGCGTCGCGCTGTCGGCATCCAGTTCGCGGTTGAAGGCGATGATGCCGCCGAACGCCGAAGTGGTGTCGGTCGCGTAGGCCAGTTTGTAGGCGTTGAGCGGAGTGTCGGCGATCGCCACGCCGCAGGGGTTGGCGTGCTTGACGATGACACAGGCGGGTTGATCGAAGGTCTTGACCAGTTCCCATGCGGCATCGGCATCGCCTATGTTGTTGTAGGACAGTTCCTTGCCCTGCAGCTGGGTGTAGTCGGCAATGCCGCCCGCCACCGGGTTGAGGTCGCGGTAGAACGCCGCGCTTTGATGAGGGTTCTCGCCGTAACGCATCTCCTGCACCTTGGCGAAATTGAAATTGATCTGCGCCGGGAACGCGCTCTTGGTGCCGTCCGCATCGATCGCGGTGAGATAGTTGCTGATCGCGCTGTCGTAGGCAGCGGTATGCGAAAACGCCTTCTTCGCCAGATCGAAACGCGTGGCGTCGGAGACGGCTCCGTCATTGGTCTGCATTTCGGCCAGCACCGAAGTGTAGTCGGACGGGTCGGTGACGATGGCAACGTGGCCGTGGTTCTTTGCCGCCGCGCGCACCATGGTCGGGCCGCCGATGTCGATGTTTTCGATGGCATCCTCCAGCGTGCAACCCGGCTTGGCGACGGTCTCCGCAAACGGGTACAGATTTACCACCACCAGGTCGATCGTCGGAATGTTGTGTTTTTTGAGCGTTGCAACATGCTCCGGCAGATCGCGCCGCGCCAGGATGCCCGCGTGTACCTTGGGTTGCAGGGTCTTCACGCGTCCGTCCAGCATCTCCGGAAAGCCGGTGTAATCCGCCACTTCGGTGACAGGGATGCCGTTTTCGGCGAACAGCCTGGCGGTGCCGCCGGTGGAGAGGATTTTTACGCCGAGCTGGTGCAGTCCCTGCGCGAATTCGAGAACGCCGGATTTATCCGACACGCTGATGAGTGCCTGTTTGATTGTTGCCATGATGGTTCCAAGTAAAAAAGTCGTTAGTTGTTAGTCATTAGTTGTTAGTTGGGGTTGTGCGCTTCGTGGTTTAACTGGCGACTAACGTCTAACGACTGGTTTTGGAATCACGCGATTCCGTGCTGCAGCATTTTCTTGCGCAGGGTGTTGCGGTTGATGCCCAGCATTTCCGAAGCGCGCGTCTGGTTGCCGTCCACATGTTCCAGCACCATTTCGAGCAACGGTTTTTCAACGCAAGCCATCACCATGCCATACATGTCGCAGCACGGTTTTTCGCCGTCCAGATCCTTGAAATATTCCTTGAGCGCCTTGCGCACGTAGCGTGCCAGGTCATTTTCGTTGATCAAGCAATCACTCATGCAGCCAATTCCCCAAGGTAATGCAGTCGCGTTCCGCGCTGCGCCTGTTCCGAAAAAAACTCGTCCACTGCCGCCAACTGCCCGGCAGTGCTTTCCAATTGATTCATGCGGTGGCGGAAATGCGCCGAACCGGCCAGCCCTTTGGTGTACCAGCCGATGTGCTTGCGCGCCACGCGCAACCCGGTGTGCTCACCATAAAATTCGTACAGCTCATGCACATGCGCCAGCAGCACGCGGTGGATTTCGCCGACTTCCGGCGCAGGAAGATGCTCGCCGGTTTTCAGAAAATGCCCGATCTCGCGGAACAGCCACGGGCGGCCTTGCGCTGCGCGACCTATCATCACCGCATCCGCGCCGGTTTGATCCAGCACGAATTTGGCTTTTTCGGGCGTCGTGATGTCGCCATTGGCGATGATGGGTATGCTCACGCTGGCCTTCACCGCCGCGATGGTGTCGTACTCCGCATCGCCGGTGTAGGCGCAGGCGCGGGTGCGGCCATGAATTGCCAGCGCCTGGACACCGGACGTTTCGGCAATTCGGGCGATGCGTATCGCGTTGCGATTCTGTCTGTCCCATCCGGTGCGGATCTTGAGAGTGACCGGGACATTCACCGCGCTGACCACCGCTTCCAGCAGCCGGGCTACCAGCGGCTCGTTCCGCAACAGCGCGGAACCTGCCATCACGTTGCAGATTTTTTTTGCGGGACAACCCATGTTGATGTCGATGATTTGCGCACCGCGATCCACGTTGTGTTTCGCGGCCAGAGCCAGCATTTTTGCATCGGCGCCGACGATCTGAACCGAGACCGGATCGGCCTCGCCTTGATGGTCGGCGCGACGCATGGTTTTTTCCGAGCCATACAACAACGAATTGGACGCCACCATTTCGCTCACCGCCATGCCCGCGCCCATGCGCCTGCATAACATGCGGAAAGGCCGGTCCGTCACCCCCGCCATGGGGGCAACAATCATATTGTTTTTCAGTTGATAGGGGCCGATACGCATGTTGGTTTTCCGCGAGGGGGGTGGGATTATAAATGAAACCGGGTGGCATGTTATGATTCTGCTGCATGAATTTTGATATCGTGATTGCCGCTGGTTGACAGGCGCGTGCCTGCTCGGTTGCCGCCCTGATTTGCCCCTGGCTGCTGCCGGGTTTCATGCACAATCCGGGGTTGAATGCCGCCCGTCATATCGACCGGACAGTATCTGCTGGTACAAGCAGCCTTTTAATAAACAATAGAGAATATTTTCATGAAAAAACTGCCTGCCCTGATTTTGTTTACCCTGCTTTCTTCAGCTCATGCCGGAGAAGCTGAAATTCGCCAGTCGATGCAAAGCAAATTTCCGAACATCGGCAAACTCGAGCACATCGTTAAAACACCATACGCTGAGCTGTATGAGATTGTCATTGACGGCCAGCTTTTGTACACCGATGAAAAAGGGCAATATCTGTTCGATGGCAGCATAATCGAGACGAAAAGCCGCCTAAACCTGAGCGATGAACGGCGGCGCAAATTATTTGCGATCAATTTTGACAAGCTGCAGCTCGGCCTTGCGGTGAAAAAAGTAAAGGGCAATGGCAAGCGCAGGATGGCCTATTTTACCGATCCCAACTGCAGCTTCTGCAAGCGTCTGGAAAAAGAACTGGCCAAGGTAAGCGATGTCACACTATACGTGTATCTGTATCCGATTTTCCCGAACTCAAGTGAAACCGTGCGCAACGTGCTCTGTGCAAAAGACCCGGTCAAAGCGTGGGATGACTTGATGTTGAACAGCATCGCCCCAGCCGGCGCGAATTGCGAAACATCAACCGACAAGGTGCTGGCCCTGGGTAAGGAACTTCGCGTCAACGGCACGCCGAACCTGATTTTTGGCAACGGGACCCAATCCCCGGGTTATTTGCCGGCGGAAGAAATTGAAAAAAATTTGAACGATACAAACTAATAGGACTCATCATGGATCGCACAGCAAACATTTCCCAGGATTTGCTTACCAAGGCCATCAATGAATCGCACGATGGCATTATTATCGCCGATGCGCAGCAGCAGGGTTTCCCCCTGGTTTATGCCAACCATGGATTTGAGAATTTGACCGGCTATTCCGCTGACGAAGTCATCGGCAAGAGCTATCACTTCCTTCAGGGGGGCGATGTTGGGCAGCCGGAAGCGGCGGCAATAAATGCTGCGATTGCCAGCAACGAGAGTTGCGTTGTTACGTTGCGCAACTATCGCAAGGACGGGTCAATGTTCTGGAATGAGACCAGCATTTCTCCGATGCATAACGCCGAATCCGCCCCCACCCATTTCATCGCTATCCAGAAAGATGTGACGGCCAGAATTTTGCTGGAACAACAGATGGGCCGCGTCGATCCGCTGGTCGGGATCAGCAACCGCCACCATTTCGACCAGCGATTCACCGATGCGCTGGTCTTTGCCAAGCGCGCCCACAGCGGGATGTCGGTATTGATAATTGAACCGGATCTCTTCAGCCAGTTCATTCAGCGCTATGGGCAGTCGGCGGGTGACGAGTGTCTGCGCAGCGTGGGCGATTGCATCGCAAAGTTGTTTGTGCGCACGTCGGATTGCGTGGCGCGATACGAAGGCGGGGAGTTTGCCGTCGTGTCTTTGTCCTTTGGCGCCGGTGCATTGCGCCAGCACACCCAGAAGCTTTGCGAGCAGGTGCACATGCTGAACATCCCGCACAGCGATTCGCCGCTGGGAGTGGTCACCGTCAGTGTTGGCGGGGTTCATTGCATGCCGACTCGGGAAACCACGGAGGAAATGCTTATCGGGCTGGCCAATTCAAAATTACAGGCCGCCAAGCGCAGCGGATGCAACAGCGCGCTCATTATCGGGTAAGAATTACCGCCGGCCGGATGTTTGCCGCTACTGGCCAAGCGCCGGTTCCGCGCCCTTGGGAAACAACACCCACATCTGGCCGCTCTGCTTCATGCGTCCCGCCTGATTTCCGGCCTGTTCACCGAAACCCCAGAAGAAATCGCCGCGTACCGCACCCCTGATCGCACCGCCGGTATCCTGTGCCAGCATCAGGCGGTTCAGCGGCTCGACCGTGTTCGGATAAGTGGTGGCGAGGAACACCGGCGCGCCAAGCGGGATGGTGCGCGCATCGACAGCCAGGCTGTATTCATTGGTCAGAGGCACACCCAAAGCACCCAGCGGAGCGGGGAGTTCATTGGGCAATTCGCGGAAAAACACATAGCTGGGGTTAAATTCCAGCAGGCTGTCCAGTTTTTCTGGATTTTTTTGCGCCCACAGCTTGATGTTCTGCATCGAGGATTCCTCGAGTTTGAACGCGCCCATTTCGACCAGCTTCTTGCCGATGGAAGTGTAAGGGTGGCCGTTCTGCTCGGCATAACCGACTTTCACCAGGCTGCCGTCCGGCAATTCGATGCGTCCCGATCCCTGGATTTGCAGGAAGAACAAATCGACCGCGTTGTCCACCCAGAATAATTCGCGCCCCTGCAGCGGGGCTTTGCCGTTATCGATCTCGCTGCGCTTGTAATAAGGCACGATGCGATTGCCTTGCAACCGTCCGCGCAAACGCAAATCCTTCAGTTGCGGATACACATCGCCCAGATCGATGGCCAGCAAATCATCCGGAGCAGCATACAGCGGATAGCGAAAGCGGGCTGTTTTAACCCGGCTGCCGGCAAGCTTGGGCTCATAGTAACCGGTGATCAATCCCTGCGAAGAACCATCCGGATTGAATACCTGATAGGGGGTAAAACCCTCCTCAAAAAATGCGCGCAGCGAGTTGTTGTCCGGCTGTGTCAGCTCATAGGCGCGCGCGCATATCGACTGCCAGCCCGGCTTGTTCTTCAGCGCGCTGCAGCTTTGCCAAAAGGCCGCCCAGGTTTGCCGCAAGTCTATCGTTTGCCAATCCGGCAACATCTCCCACTTGCTTACCGCAAACGGCGTGTAGGGCGCAGTGTCGGCAGTCGCCAGCACGACGGGCGGCTTGGGCGGCGCGGTGCAGGCGGCAAGAAAGACCAGAAGCAGGGGCGCCGCGCGCCGTGCCCATGAAAAACGGGGAAAAAGGGAAAAATGATTAATGTAAAACACGTGGCACACTCAGGACGAATTGCGGAATTTCGACTTCAAATTCGGAGCCATCCTCGGCCTGCATCCGGTAACTGCCGCGCATCGTGCCGACCTGCGTGGTCAGCACCGTGCCGCTGGTGTACTCAAAACCCTGGTTCGGCTTGAGCAATGGCTGTTCTCCCACCACGCCTTGACCGCGCACTTCCTGCACGTGGTTATGGGCATCGGTAATGACCCAATGGCGGCTGATGAGCCTGGCTGGCACGCTACCGGTGTTGGTGATGGTGATGGTGTATGAAAAAACGAATCGGTTGCCCGATTCATCGGATTGCTCCGGCAGGTAATTTACCTGCGTTTGTATATCGATGCCATGTGGATCTATTTTTTCCATGCGTGGCATTTGAACCGATTTTGCCTTATGTCGCAAGAGCTTCGCTGCACTTTTATGCTAATCTGCGCGGGAATTTTCCAAACAAATATAAACATGAACGGTTATTTGAAGCGCATCCTGAACGCCCGCGTCTACGACGTGGCGGTTGAAACGCCACTGGAGGCGGCGCCCAATTTGTCGGCGCGCATCGGCAATACCGTGTTGCTCAAACGCGAGGACATGCAGCCGGTGTTCTCCTTCAAGCTGCGCGGAGCGTACAACAAAATGGCGCAGCTTACGCCGGAACAGCTCAAGCGGGGGGTGATCGCCGCCTCGGCGGGAAATCACGCGCAGGGCGTGGCGCTCTCGGCGCAAAAACTGGGCTGCAAGGCAGTCATTGTCATGCCCACCACCACCCCGCATATCAAGATACAGGCAGTGGCCGGCCGTGGCGCGAAAGTGGTGCTGCACGGCGATTCGTATTCCGATGCCTACCAGCATGCGCTGGAGTTGGAGCAACAAAGCCGGATGACTTTCGTGCATCCGTATGACGACCCCGACGTGATTGCAGGTCAGGGTACCATCGGCATGGAAATCCTGCGCCAGCACACCCGTCCGATCCACGCGATTTTCGTCGCCATCGGCGGCGGCGGGCTGATTTCCGGCGTAGCGGCTTACGTCAAGCAACTGCGGCCCGATATCAGGATCATCGGCGTGCAACCGGTCGATTCCGATGCCATGTATCGCTCGCTGAAAGCCAAACGGCGCGTCACGCTCGACCATGTCGGGCTGTTTGCCGACGGCGTGGCAGTCAAGCAGGTCGGGCAGGAAACCTTCCGCCTGTGCCGCAAGCTGGTCGATGAAATCATCCTGGTGGATACCGATACCGCCTGCGCCGCGCTCAAGGATGTTTTCGAAGACACGCGCTCGATACTGGAACCGGCGGGTGCGCTGTCCATCGCCGGTGCCAAGCTGTATGCCGCCCGCGAAAAGCTCAAGGGCGAAACGCTGGTTGCCATCGCCAGCGGCGCGAACATGAATTTCGACCGGCTGCGTTTCGTCGCTGAACGCGCCGATATCGGCGAGAAACGCGAGGCGATCCTCGCGGTCACGATTCCGGAAACGCCGGGCAGCTTCCGCAAATTCTGCGCGCTGCTGGGCAAGCGCAACATCACCGAATTCAACTATCGCTACGCCGACCCGAAACTGGCGCATGTCTTCGTCGGTATCCAGGTGCGCGATCAACTGGAAACTGCCGAGCTGGTGAACAAGTTGCAGCACAATAAATTGGCCACGCTGGATCTTTCCGACAACGAAATGGCCAAGCTGCACCTGCGCCATCTGGTCGGCGGCCACGCGCCGGAAGTGAAGGACGAAATCATGTTCCGCTTCGAGTTCCCAGAACGCCCCGGCGCGCTGATGAATTTCCTCAACAGCATGAGCCACAACTGGAACATCAGCCTGTTCCACTACCGCAATCACGGCGCGGACTACGGCCGCGTGCTGGTCGGCATGCAGGTGCCGCACCACGACAAGAAAGCGCTGAAAACCTTCCTCGATACCCTCGGCTACCGCTACTGGGACGAGAGCGGCAACCCGGCGTACCGGCTGTTTCTGGGCTGACCTATGCCGCTATCGCTCAAGCAGGTCATCCGCAAGAGCACGCTATCCCGGCGCGAGCATCTTCCCGCTAGCGTTCGCGCCGCTCACAGCGCGTCCATCACCGAACGTCTGATGCAGTTGCCGGAGTACCGGCAAGCCGAAGCCGTGCTGGGCTACATGAACTTCGGCGCGGAATTCGCCAGCGAGTTGTGGGTCGAGCGGGTGTTGGCCGAAGGCAAACGGCTGGCGCTACCCAAGGTGAACCACCACACTAACCAGCTTGACCTGTATTGGGTGGACGATCCGGAGAACCAGCTGGCGGCGGGATTGTGGGGAATACGCGAGCCGGTCGTGGAACGCTGCGAGCGGCTGAATGGCCTAAATGAGGTAGAATTCGTCCTGCTGCCGGGTGTGGCATTTGCCCGCGACGGCGCGCGGTTGGGTTATGGCAGGGGTTTTTACGATAAGCTGCTGATGAAACAACTAGCCATTCGACCAAGCGAGCAAACAGCACTCGCCAAGCCTGTCCTGAGTGAAGTCGAAGGATCGCTGGTTATGTCAAACATGACTCAACGCCCCGTACTGGCAGCAGCAGCGTTTTCGCTGCAAATCGTCGAATTTATTCCGCAGGAAGCAACAGATGTAAAAGTCGAGTGGATTATTACCGAGCAGGAAACAATAGCTTGTTCTGTAAATGATTAACGTTGCGATAACGAGAGAGTAAAGACATGGCAACCTTACCCGATAACGACCCGCAAGAAACCCGAGAGTGGCTGGATGCGCTTGAGTCCGTGCTGGAAAACGAAGGCGCGGAGCGTGCGCATTTCCTGCTCGATCAGTTGATCGACAAGGCGCGCAGCGCCGGTGCGGGCGTGCCGTTCAGCGCGACCACACCCTATTGCAACACCATCCCGCCGGAGAAAGAGCAGCGCTCCGCCGGCAACCATGAACTGGAACACCGCATTCGCGCCGTTACGCGCTGGAATGCGATGGCGCTGGTGCTGAATGCCAACCGCGACTCTTCCGAGCTGGGCGGGCACATCGCCACCTTTGCCTCGGCGGCGACTTTATATGACGTGGCGTTCAATCATTTTTTCCATGGCGTAACCGAAGACCACGGCGGCGACCTGGTGTATTTTCAGGGGCATTCCTCGCCCGGCATGTATGCGCGAGCCTTCCTCGAAGGCAGGCTCAGCGAGGAGCAGATGTACAAATTCCGCCAGGAGGCGGACGGCAACGGATTGTCCTCTTACCCGCACCCCTGGCTGATGCCGGATTTCTGGCAGTTTTCCACCGTATCGATGGGGCTGGGCCCGCTGATGGCGATTTACCAGGCGCGCTTCATGCGCTATCTGGAACACCGCGGCATCGCGAAAACCGCCGGGCGCAAGGTGTGGGCATTCCTCGGCGACGGCGAAACCGACGAGCCGGAATCGCTGGGCGCGATTTCGCTGGCGGGGCGCGAGGCTCTCGATAACCTGATCTTCGTCGTCAACTGCAACCTGCAACGTCTCGACGGGCCGGTGCGCGGCAACGGCAAGATCATCCAGGAACTGGAAGGCGTGTTTCGCGGAGCGGGCTGGAACGTTATCAAGATCGTGTGGGGCAGGCACTGGGATCGCCTGCTCGCCAAGGACAAGAACGGCCTGCTGCAGCAGCGTATGCAGGAAGTGGTGGACGGCGAATACCAGACCTATAAATCGAGGGACGGCGCGTACGTGCGCGAGCATTTCTTCGGCAAATATCCGGAATTGCTTGAAATGGTCGCCGACATGTCCGACGATGAAATCTGGCGGCTGAATCGCGGCGGCCACGATCCGTACAAGGTATACGCGGCCTATGCCGAGGCTGTCAAACACACCGGCCAGCCGACTGTGATCCTCGCCAAGACGGTGAAGGGGTACGGCATGGGCGCATCCGGCGAGGCGCAGAACCCGACCCATCAGCAGAAAAAGATGGATATCGATTCGCTGCTCAAATTCCGCGACCGTTTCAATATTCCGCTGACCGATGCGCAGGTGGAAAGCCTGAATTTTTACCGTCCGCCCGAAGACAGCCTGGAGATCAAGTACCTCAAGGAACGGGGCAGGACGATGGGTACGGTCCCGGCGCGCAAGCCGGTCGATGAGTGCCTGATGGTGCCGGGGCTGGATGCGTTCGACGTGCTGCTGAAAGGCACCGAAGACCGCGAAATTTCCACGACGATGGCGTTCATGCGGCTGCTCGGCATCCTGGTCAAGGACAAGAACATCGGCAAACTGGTCGTGCCTATCGTGCCGGACGAGTCGCGCACTTTCGGCATGGACGGGTTGTTCCGCCAGATCGGCATTTTTTCGCAGGTCGGGCAGCTTTATACCCCGCAGGATGCCGACCAGCTGATGTTCTACAAGGAAGACAAGAACGGCCAGATTCTGCAGGAAGGCATCAACGAGGCGGGCGCGATGTCCTCGTGGATCGCTGCCGCCACGTCCTATGCGAACCACGGCGCGGCGATGATCCCGTTCTACATCTATTACTCGATGTTCGGCTTCCAGCGCGTCGGCGACCTGGCCTGGGCGGCGGGCGACATGCTGGCGCGCGGCTTCCTGCTCGGCGGCACCGCCGGACGCACTACGCTGAACGGCGAAGGTTTGCAGCACCAGGACGGCCACAGCCATTTGCAGGCGGCGATGATTCCCAACTGCGTGTCCTATGATCCGACCTTTGCGTATGAACTGGCGGTCATCATCCAGGACGGCATGCGCCGCATGTATGTGAACCAGGAAAACGTGTTCTATTACGTCACGGTGATGAACGAGAATTATGCGCATCCGGCCATGCCGAAGGGCGTGGAATCGGACATCATCAAGGGGATGTACCTCTTCAGGAGCCAGGAATCAGGAATCAGGAATCAGAAAAAACCTGCTGTTCAATTGCTTGGGAGCGGGACGATTTTGCGCGAGGCGATTGCTGCGGCGGAGCTGCTGGAAAAGGATTTCGGCGTTGCATCGGACATCTGGAGCGTCACCAGCTTCAACGAGCTGCGCCGCGAAGGAATGGATTGTGAGCGCTGGAACATGCTGCACCCGGAAGCCAAACCGCGCGTCAGCCATGTCGAACAATGTCTCGCCAAACACGACGGCCCGGTGATCGCCGTCACCGATTACATCAAGAGCTATGCCGACCAGATTCGCGGGTTTGTGACCAAATCCTATACTGTGCTGGGCACGGACGGTTTCGGCCGCTCCGATACGCGCAAGAAGCTGCGCAGCTTCTTCGAGGTGGATCGCTACTACATCGCCGTCGCCGCATTGAAAGCCCTGGCCGATGAAGGCACGATCAAGGCCGGCGTAGTCAGCAAAGCGATCAAGTTATACAAGATCAATCCCGACAAACCCAACCCGGCAACTGTTTAAGGTCAGGGGGAGATACACGTGGCAGACATCATACAAATACTGGTGCCGGATATCGGCAACTTCAAGGACGTGAAGGTCATCGAAGTGATGGTCAAGGCGGGCGACACGATCAGCGCGGAAGACAGCCTGATCACACTGGAAACCGACAAAGCGGCGATGGATGTGCCGTCGCCGTACTCCGGCGTGATCAAGGAAATGAAGGTCAAGGCCGGCGACAAGGTGTCGCAGGGCTCGGTGATCCTGTTGCTGGAAAGCAGCGATGCGGCGAGCGCGACTGCCGCACAGCCGGTTACCGCAACGGTGGCGCCAGCAGCCGCACCGGTAGCGGCCACTCCGGTTGCTCAGCAGACAATAGCCGCAAAACCGGCTGCTGCAGCCGTGGCAGCAATGACCGTCCAACCGGTCGCGCCTCGCGGCAGTGCGCACGCCAGCCCCGCGATCCGCCGCTTTGCGCGCGAGCTCGGCGTGGATGTGGCGCAAGTCAAAGGCAGCGGCGAGAAGGGGCGCGTCACCCGGGACGACGTGCAGAACTTCGTCAAGGCCGCCATTGCACAACCGCGCGGTGCGGCGGGTGGCGGCGGCCTCCAGGTTCTCGCGATGCCGGAAGTAGACTTCGCCCAATTCGGCACTGTCGAAATCAAACCGCTGTCGCGCATCCAGAAAATCTCCGGTGCGAATTTGCATCGCAATTGGGTAAGCATCCCGCACGTCACGCAATTCGACGAAGCCGACATCAGTGAAATGGAGGCGTTCCGCAAGCAGATGGGCGAGGAATATGCAAAGCAAAATATCAAAATCACCCCATTGGCATTTTTGCTCAAGGCTGCCGTGGCGACGTTGCAGAAATACCCGGAATTCAACGCTTCGCTGGATGCCAGCGGCGAAAATCTGGTGCTCAAGCAATACTTCCACATCGGCGTCGCGGTGGATACGCCGGACGGTTTGATGGTGCCGGTGCTGCGCGACGTGGACAGGAAAGGCATCGCTCAACTCGCCAAGGAACTGGGTGAAATCAGCGCCAGGGCGCGCGACAGGAAGCTGGCGGCAGCCGACATGCAGGGCGGCTGCTTCACGATATCCAGCCTCGGCGGGATCGGCGGCACCGCGTTTACGCCTATCATCAACGCGCCGGAAGTGGCGATACTCGGCGTATCACGCGCCAGCATGAAGCCGGTATATCAAAACGGCGAATTTGTGCCGCGCCTGATGCTGCCGCTGTCGCTGTCCTACGACCACCGCGTGATCGACGGCGCGTCTGCCGCACGCTTTACCGTTTATCTCACGCAAGTGCTGGCGGACATTCGCCGCCTTGCGCTGTAACCCCCGGCAGTCCAATCAGTGAGCAATCAACCTATCGGCATTCTGGGCGGCACCTTTGATCCGATTCATTACGGGCATCTGCGCCTCGCCGAGGAAATGCTGGAACTGGCAAATCTCCGCCAGATCCGCTTCATCCCCACCGGTATGCCGCCGCACCGCGATGCCCCGCAAGTGTCCGCGCAACACCGCAGCGCGATGGTGCGACTGGCAATTGCCGATCAACCCGCATTTGTGCTGGATGAACGCGAAGTCAGGCAAGCTACGCCGTGTTATACGGTGGATACATTACGCGAATTGCGCGCCGAGCTGGGGGCGGTGCAGCCACTGTGCCTGCTGATGGGCGGCGATGCCTTCCTGCAATTGCATACCTGGCACGAATGGGAACAATTGTTCGGGCTGGCGCACATCGTCGTCGGTTATCGCCCCGGCTTTACCATTGAGGAACGCATCCACAGCGCTCCGGAGAAATTGCGCCAGCACTATCAGCAACGCCTGTGTTCTGTCGATGATTTATCGCAGCAGCCGTCAGGCGGGGTTGTCGAACTGGTTATTCCCAAGCTGGAAATTTCCGCCACGCTGATCCGCAGCCGCGTTGCACAAAACCGCACGATACGCTACCTGCTGCCCAACGCGGTCGCAAACTACATTCATCAACATCACTTATATATACCATGCTGACTACCGAAGAAAAAACCCAAGCCGTTGTTGCCGCACTCGAAGACATCAAGGCCAATAACATTACCGTGATCGACACCAGCAAACTCAGCACGATGTTCGAGCGCATGGTCATCGCCAGCGCCAACTCCACCCGGCAGACCAAGGCGCTTGCCGATAACGTGGTGATCAAGCTCAAGGAACGCGGCGAACAGATTCTCGGCCGCGAAGGCGATGACAGCGGCGAGTGGATACTGGTGGACCTTGGCGAAGTGCTGGTGCACATAATGCAGCCCGCGATCCGCGATTATTACAACCTCGAAGAATTGTGGAGCAAGGCGCAGGCGGCGCGCCCCAAGCTGGCTCAAGTGCCAAAAAAATAAACGTGAACCATGATTGCCTATCCTCCGTAGGAGCCCGATTCATCGGGCGATTATGTGGGCAAGCTATCGCGCAATGAATTGCGTTCCTACAAGATTTCAAAAATGAAACTCCTCATCGTCTCGGTTGGGCACAAAATGCCGGACTGGATCACTGCGGGCTTCAACGAATACGTCAAGCGCATGCCGCGCGAGGCACAGATCGTTCTGCTGGAAATCAAGCCCGAGCCGCGCAGCTCCGGCAAGACAACGATGCAAATCATGGAAGCAGAAGCGCAGCGCATTCTTGCCGCACTGCCGCAACATTGTCTGCGCATCGCGCTGGATGAACGCGGCATGCAACCGACCACCAAACAGCTCGCCGCACAGATGCGGAACTGGATGCATGAAGGGCGCGATGTCGCTTTCATCATCGGCGGTGCGGACGGTTTGCACGACAAGGTCAAACAGGCCGCCAAGCAACTGCTGGCACTGTCCGCACTCACCTTGCCGCATGCTTTTGTGCGGGTGCTGCTGGCCGAACAGTTGTATCGGGCGCACAGCTTGATGCACAATCACCCCTACCATCGAGAATAAAGACCTTTATCCGCAGATTACCTCGAAGAGGTTTTTGTGCCCTTGGGTACGCAGATTCACCCGGACTGGTCATGGCACAGTTTTTTTCGGCGCTAATCCGAGTAATCTGGTGAAACTGACAGCCGACAGGCTTGCAGACAGCTTTGCATAGCCATCTGCACAAGTTGGCAAACCGCGCCAGTTAATTGATTGGTTAACACCCATCAAACCGCTGGTCATGCGGATGATTGTTTTATTGGCTCTTTTGAAAAACGAATGGATTAAGCGGCATGAGGGTTGAATCTTTGAAAATTGAGCTTGCCAGCGATGAGAAATATCACCGTGCGCATGGTGTGGATGCTGGTATAGCCCCGCGCTTTACGTT
>Ga0209343_10005123_pt1 | contig 16038 bp, 14 predicted proteins | sample RifCSPlowO2_02_FD_184026 | JGI IMG/M metagenome (GOLD analysis project Ga0209343, IMG submission 184026) | Groundwater microbial communities from Rifle, Colorado - Rifle CSP2_plank lowO2_0.2 (SPAdes) (version 2) | ecosystem: Environmental > Aquatic > Deep subsurface > Groundwater | place... | reverse complement strand
ATGGCCGTAATGTGGCGGCGCGTTACGACCTTCTTCCGGCCGCTGCTATAGACGTTGGAGAACCGAAACTGCTGACGCTCAAAATCGTGGCGTGCAACAAACGTCCCCTTGCCCTGCCGCCTCACCAAAACGCCTGCAGCCGTCAGCTCTCGCACGCCGGCGCGGATAGTCGACACTGCGACACCGAATCGTTCTGCGAGGTCGGCTTCGTTCGGCAAACGCCCCCCCGGCCGCCATTCGCCTCGCGCAAGCGCTTCAAGGATGCGTCGCCGCACCTCCTTATAGAGTGGGGCGTCCGAAGACAAATTGTTCAAGACCATCGACGAGAATGTTCTTCAAGCCCTATCTGGCACTAAGTACCGAACGTGAGCCGTAGTATACCCGTAGACTTTGGCGCAGATCTTCGTTTCACATTGACAAGCAATCGAAACAGTACCTATCATGCCAATCATTCCACTCATATATATGACTGGACCCCGACTGGCTACTGGAGGAGTCCCACGAAGATCACCAAAGTTGAAGCATTCCGCGTCAAGATCCCGATCAAGGGCGACTATAGGATGGCCAAGGGGGTGCATGATGCGATGCGTTCTGTGGTGGTGCGCGTCCACACCGACATTGGCGTAGTCGGCGTAGGGGAAGCACACCAAGGGGTCTCCGGCTATTCGTCAGAGACTCTCGGCACCATGGACGCCGTTATCAGCGAGGTATACGGCCCCCTCTTGGTGGGGTGCGAGCTTGACGCGGTGGAGGGTCTTTCGGCCGAAATGGGGCTTGCGCGCCGTGGCAACCTCTTTGCCCGTTGCGCGGTAGAAACCGCGCTCTTCGATGCGCTGGGGCGTGCACGTGGTCAACCGATTGCCGCGATGCTTGGCGGACCGGTGCGCCGCCGACTCGAGCTCTCCGGCAGTCTTGGTATCGACGAGCCATCAGTAATGGCTGAGAAAGCGGCCACCCTGGTTGCAGCGGGCTACCGTACCATCAAGGTGAAGGTTGGCACCAACAATATCACTCAGGACCTCGCATGCGTGCGGGAGGTGCGTAGGGCTGTGGGCGAGGCGGTGGCAATTCGTCTTGATGCCAATGCCGGCTGGTCGTACACCGATGCATTGACTTTCATTCGCGGGTTAGGCGATCTCGGCATCGAATACGTCGAACAACCTGTTGCGGCGGAGCACCTGGACGGGATGGTGAAGTTAACCCGCCTTGGTATCGTTCCGATCCTCGCCGACGAGAGCGTGCATACCCCCGACGACGCTTACCGCGTAATTTCCGCGGGCGCCGTGGACGCGATCAAGATCAAGATCAGCAAGGTCGGCGGCTACATTCCCGCCCGGAAGATCGTCGATATATGCGAGGCGGCGGGCATTAAGCTCGTTATAGGACAAGGCATATGTTCAAGTCTTGAGGCGGCAGCTGAAGCGCACCTCGCCTGCGCTTACCCGCATGTTTGCCCGGTGGCAGAGATGGTGGGTCCGACCAAGCTTAAAGGCGATCTGGTTGAGCCGAAACTTGATTTGGGAAGCGGCTACCTGGATCTGCCGGAAGGTGCGGGCTTGGGCGTCACTCTTTCAGACGCCGCGCTTCAACGCTACACCATAGGGCCGGAGAAGGCCTCAACCAAGCAAGCTTTGGCGAGCGTTTAGCGTCGGCAAATTAAAACAAGAATCCCGTTGGCGAAACGCGTGATGGCTATGTAAATCGGCGGGCGGGCGTAACTCGCGCATCAATAAGGAGGAGGCGATATTGAAACGCTATAGCAAAGCGGTCCTCGCCACGTTTGTCGCGGGCCTATTCACTGTGGTGGGTGCCACAGCCGCGTATCCCGAACGTCCGATCCGCATGATTGCCTTAAACCCTCCGGGCGGGGTGAGCGACACCTGCGCACGAACCATCGGCGAAAAGCTCACCGAGCGTTGGGGCCAGCAGATCGTGGTCGACAATCGCGTCGGCGCGAGCGGCATCATCGGCTCCGAGATCGCGGCCAAGGCCCAGCCGGACGGGTATACGCTGCTCTTGGGCTTCATCGGCAACCTTTCAATCAACCCGGGGCTGTTTAGCAAGTTGCCGTACGACCCGCAGAGGGATTTCGCGCCCATCAGTCTCGTGGCGCGTTCCCCAATCGTGGTAGCGGCGAGCCTCTCGTTACCGGTCAAATCGATTCGCGAGTTGGCCGCGCTCGCCAAGGCGCAGCCGAAAAAGATCGCATATTCGTCCTCGGGCAACGGCAATGGCAACCACCTTGCCACTGAGCTCTTCAGCAGCATGGCTGGCATCGAGCTCCTGCATGTGCCTTTTCGGGGCGGGCCACCTGCACTCGCCGCCGTAATCCGCGGCGACACCAAGCTCATGTTCGGCAACGCGGTGTTTACCGTGCCGCAGGTCAAAGCCGGGCGGGTACGCGCCATCGCGGTGACGACCGAAAACCGGCTGCCACTGCTGCCCGAAGTGCCAACCATAGCAGAGTCCGGCTACCCGAATTATGTGGTCACCACCTGGTTCGGCGTGCTCACAACTGCAGGGACTCCGCCCGCAATCGTGAAGAAACTCAACGACGAGATCGTCGACATCCTGAACGATGCGGAGGTAAAGCAGAGGCTAGACCGCGCGGGCCTTATTCCGGCGCCATCTAGTCCGGGTGAGTTTGCTGCACTCATAAAAAGCGAGACTCCGCGCTGGACCGAAGTCATCCAGAAAACCGGCGCGAGAGTGGACTAATTCTTATACGTTGAGACCGAATATCCTGGAGGAGGCGTCGCGGTGAAAAAATGGTTAGCACGCTGCACATTTGTTGCACTGTTGTGTGGCGCGGTCGTATGGATTGCGCCGGCTCATGCGCAACAATGGATGCCATCACGCCCAGTCGCATTTGTCGTTGGATCCGCGGCAGGCGGCGGCATCGATTTGACAGCACGCCTTCTGCAGCGCATGTGGGAGCAGAGCCAGATCGTAAAGCCGCCGGTAGTTGTAATCAACAAGCCGGGCGCAGGCAATACCGTAGCTTGGAAGTACCTCAACGAACGCGGTGGCGACGGTCATGCCATTGCGGTTGGCACTGCCAACCTCGTCTCAAATCCGGTGATGGGAAAAAATCTGCTCGGCTACCGCGAAGTCACGCCGCTTGCACTGCTGTTTGACGACTATTTTATCCTCATGGTTCGTACAGATTCCGCGCTCAAGTCGATTGCGGATGTTAAGCAGCGTTTGCTTCAAGACCCAGCGGCGCTGGCCTTCGGCTTCGGCCCCGGCATAGGCGCGGGGACGCACATCGCAGCCGCGGTGGCTGTCAAGGCAATGGGTGTCGACGTGAAGAAGGGGCGTTTCATTCCGTATCGCAACGCAGGCGAAGCGGTTGCGGGTATGCTTAGCGGGCAGATCGATATCGTCAGCGGCACGGCAGTGACGGCACCGCCCTTCATTGGAAGCGGGCGCGTGCGTGCGATCGGGGTCATCGCGCCCCGGCGACTCCCGGGCCAACTGGCACAAGTCGCCACGGTAAAGGAGCAGGGCGTCGATGCGAATTTTATCAACTGGCGCGGCGTGGTCGGCCCCAAGGACATGGGAAAGCGACAGGCGGCGTTCTGGGTGCGGGCTCTGGAGCAGGTGAGCCGTAGCGAAGCGTGGCAGAAGGAACTGGAGCGAAATTTCTGGAGCAAAAATTTCAAAACGGGCTCGGCGTTTGATCGTTTCCTTCGGGACCAGGAGGACGCGTTCCGCCTCATCTGGGCGGAAATCGGAGTGCACAATTAGTCGTTGGGGCTTGAGGATCAAGCAGGGCGCGCAAGTGACTGACTGGAAGCTCATTGAAAGCGGCGTGATGGGTAGAGGGCTCTTTCACTATCCCCTCAGCACAGGGCCGATCTAGGCTCGTATACCAGAGTGAGCTTTCCGGGGAACAAGGACGCGGGCGCCGGACAACGATCGAAGGAGGAACTGATGAGACTCAAGTGGGCGACGATTCTCTGGCTGGTTAGTGTCTCGTGCGTGTTCGGAGTAGGGACGTCTTCTTTTGCACAAAGTTACCCTTTACGGGTGGTGCGCATGGTTTCACCGTTTCCTGCCGGCGGTGTTAACGATACGGTGGGTCGCATAATTGCGGAACGGTTGTCCAAGGCTTTGGGGCAACAGGTAATTGTGGAAAATCGGCCAGGCGCTGGCGGCAACATCGGCACCGATTTCGTGGCGAAAGCCGCTCCCGACGGTTACACCATTCTTTCGGGGGGAATGGGCAGTCTCGTCATGAACCCGCTCATCGCAAAAGTCCCATACGATCCCATCAAGGACTTCGCCCCTGTGATCTTAGTTGCCGAATCCCCCAATGTGCTTTCCGTGCATCCTTCACTGCCTGTCAGATCGGTGAAGGAACTCATTTCGTTAGCCAAGGCGCGTCCAGGAGAGCTTAACTATGGATCTGGCGGCACCGGCAGCAACCCTCATTTGTCGGGTGCGCTCTTCAACCAGATGGCAAAGGTCAATATCGTTCACATTCCATACCGCGGTTCCGTCCTCGCTACCACCGACTTAATTGCTGGCCAAGTGCACATGGCATTTCTGCCAACGCCGGTTTCACTCTCGCATATCCAGAACAAGAAACTGCGTGCTATCGGGGTCACGGGCAAGCGCCGTTCCCCTTTCCTCAAAGACGTGCCGACGATCGATGAGCAGGGTCTCAGGGGCTATGAAGTCAGCCCTTGGTATGGCGTGCTCGCGCCAGCGGGCACCCCGTCCGTCATAGTCAACCACCTTAACGCAGCGATCAACAAGGCACTGCAGACTGCAGACGTCAGGGAAAAACTCGCAGCCTATGGGGCAGAGCCGGTTGGCGGTTCACCAGAAGCGTACGCGAAGACTCTGCGAGAAGATCTCGCGAAATGGCGCGAAGTTATCTCGCAAGCGGGCATCACGGCAAAGTGAGTTTGATGGCACCTAAAGTAGCCAGGGGAACCCCATTGGCTGCTCTGTTTAGTTGAAGAACGCCTGCACCGCCTCAAGGAAGTCACGGGAAGCGCGCTCGTTCACATCCTCACCGGTCCCCACGGGGCCGGCGCCCGCCCGTCTAAGCTGGGAAGCGAACGGCCCAGTGGGTAGAGGCGCATGACTACGTAGCCTTCCGATTTCTAGCCCGAAGTTCCCCCTTCAGTAGTTCAGTTTGGCGATAAAAAGTCGTTGGGAATCTTGGCGTTGGGCGTTTCTTGGTCATTCAATGTGTAGCCATGTAATAGCTTGACATACGCTGCGTGAACGGCTATTATGTGGCCATGCATATCGATGTCGTTGCCAACCGCGGCTCACGCCCGGCGTATTTGCTGCGCGAGTCCTATCGCGAGGGCGAACGGGTGCGCAAGCGCACGCTCGCCAATCTGTCCTCGCTCTCCGATGAGCAGCTCCTTGCGATACGTGCGGTACTGCGCGGGGAGCAACTGGCCCCGGTCGATACGCTGTTTGAAGCGATCGCCTCAAGGGCTCATGGGCAGGTGCAGGCCGTTCGCGTAGCCATGCGCCGGCTGGCTGTGGCGAGCGTGCTTGGGACTTCCCCCCGCCGCGAGCGTGATCTGGTGTGCGCCATGGTGGCGGCGCGGGTGCTTGCCCCGCACACCAAGCTTGCCACCACGCGCTGGTGGCACAGTACCACGCTGGCCGAGGAGTTTAGCGTAGCCGATGCCGACGAAGACGATCTGTACGCGGCGATGGACTGGTTGCTTGAGCGTCAGGGTGCAATCGAAAAAAAGCTCGCTGCGCGGCACTTACGCGCAGGGGATCTGGCGCTCTACGATCTGTCCTCGAGCTACTTCGAGGGGACCACCTGCCCGCTGGCAAAGATTGGGCATAACCGCGACGGCAAGAAAAACAAGCTTCAGGTGAACTATGGGCTGCTCGCGAACGAGCGCGGCTGTCCGGTGGCGGTGGCGGTGTTCGAGGGTAATACGGCCGATTGTGAGACCCTGCTACCGCAGGCCAAGCGCTTGCGCCAGGACTTTGGCATCGACTCCGTGGTCATGGTCGGTGACCGGGGCATGATCTCGCAGGGGGCGATCGATGAGCTGCGCGAGCTTGAGGCCATGGCCTGGATCACCGCGCTCAAGAGTGTGCAGATCCGAGCTCTGGTCGAGCAGGGCGCGCTGCAGTTAGGCCTATTCGATAAGCGCAACCTCTTTGAGTTCAGGCACGAACAGTTCCGCGGCGAGCGGCTGGTGGCTTGCCGCAATCCTCAGTTGGCCGAGCTGCGCGCGCACAAGCGCCGCGAGTTGCTTGAGGCGACCCGAGCCGAACTGGACAAGGTGCGCGCGATGGTCGAGCGCGGCCGGCTACGCGGGGCCGATAGAATCGGGTTGCGCGTAGGGCGCGTGCTCAACAAGTACAAGATGGCCAAGCACTTCGAACTGCAGATCGAGCCGCGGAGTTTCGCGTTTCGCATCCGCGAGGCGCAAGTCGCTGCGGAAGCGGCCCTAGACGGTATCTACGTGCTGCGAACCCCGCTTGAACGAAAGCACATGGACGCCGCCCAAGTGGTGCGCAGCTACAAGTCGCTGGCCGAAGTCGAGCGTGCCTTTCGCTGCCTGAAGACCGTAGACCTCAATATCCGACCCATTCACCACCGCTTGGCCGATCGAGTGCGCGCCCACATCCTGTTGTGCATGCTCGCCTATTATGTCGAGTGGCATATGCGCGAAGCCTGGCGAGCGTTGCTGTTTGCCGACGAGGACATCGAAGCCAAAGCACGGCGCGATCCGGTCGCCCCAGCCAAGCGCTCCGATGCCGCCGAACACAAAGCACTCACCCATACGCTGTCCGACGGCTCGCCCGCGCACAGTTTCCGTACGCTGATCGAAGAACTATCGAGCATCGTGCGCAATACCTGTCGCACTCCGAGCGCACCGGAAGATCGCCCCACCTTCACCATCACCACGCGGCCCAACCCCACCCAGCAGCGCGCGCTGCAACTGCTTGAGACGATCCGCGTGTAGCCAGAAGCGAAACGCCCAAAATGAACTCAAGGCCCAGAACTACAAGACAATTCCGCTCCGGCTCAGCCGGAACTTCAGTCTAGCGGTGTGGAGTTTCTTGGCCGTGGAAAAGGGTTCGTCGAGATCCATTCCCGTATCCATTTCTGGCTCAACCTGGCGAAGCCCAGCATGCATCAGGCACATCACTTCGAGAGCAGAGAATTCCTCTCCGGGAATAGCATTCAGCCTGTACTTTTTTTCCGGCGAGGAGTAATCCAAGCCGCTCATGCCAAGTACTGAAATTTCGAGCGCGATTTGTTTGACCTTGGTGGCGGGAAGTTTCTCGAATCGCTCAAGCGCAGCCAATAGATACATGGTTGAGGCCATGGCCATGGATCGCAGCAACGCTGGATTTGTGGTTCCTTGCGGGTGAGAATCTGTCGCGGCCGCTTGCTCCCTCGCGGGTTGCGGCGCAACGCCCGGGTCATCGATCCACTGATACCAATCACGGACGCCAAGCATCTCTGCGAATTCATCGACGAGCAAGTACTCATCGCCCGGATCGAGCTTGCCTTTATTGCGCGCTTGAAAATGCTGGTAGATCTTCTGGGCTACCGGGAACGCATCAAACTTCCGGTAGCTCTGCACAAAATCACCGATTCCCCCAGAGAAATCACTTAACCAAAGCGCCATTGCTCCATTGAGGGCATCATTGACACGCAGGATTCGCCCTGGCGTCAACTCTCTCGTGTCTTTGTTTGTCGAGATGCTCTCTGCCTCATTCGCCAACTGAGTCAAGGAGCATAACTGGTTGTAACGTAAATCCGGGAGACGCTCCCGAATGCGCTGCTCGATCATCATGTCGAGCGGCGCATTGAAAACAAGGCCGCATGCGCCATTGAGTAGTTCCACCATCAGCTCGGCCGTGCGCTTGTTATTGAGCCCCTTGCGTTCGAGCTTTTTGATATCCGCCGCCATCGAGCGGATTGCGCGCTCGCGGGTGGCAGCGGTTGTAGAGAACCACTTGTTCCTGCCAAGCGCACGCGCTTCCGCTTCCAGTGCAATGTGCGTAAGTTCATGGGCCTTGATGTGCTGCCAGAGAGGCTCTGGATAGGCGGGCCGAATAAGAACAAGGTGGTGATCGCGGTTCTTCTTCCACGCCATTTGCGTTTACCCGGCGATCATGGCTTCCAGATCACGCCGCTCTTCCTTCACCGGAAAGCCCGAGAGATCCTCGACATGTTCCTCGTACACTTCCAAGGCTTTGTCAGCTTTCTCCTTGTTGATTTTGGCGATTACCCTGGTCGTCTCCCAATAGGTTTCGCGCGCCGCCCGAAAAACTGACTCTGATCGCGCATCTTGTCTCTCGGTTTTTTGAAAAAGCTCCTCGATAGATGCTAATGCTGCTTCCGGCTTGCCCATGCCGACCAGCGCGTGGGCGCGGCCGTAGTAAGGATTGGCGAACTTGGGATTAAAGCGAATGGATTTCTCGAACCAAGCGATTGCATCTTCGTATTCGTGGCGCTCGGTGCAGATAGCACCGAGAGAATTCATCGCCCAGCCATCTTCCAGCTTTAGTTCGAGCGCTTGCTTGTAAAAGCGCTCGGCCCCCGCCAAATCGTCTTCTTTGGCCAGAATATTGCCCAAGACCACAAATGACCAGGCATCCTTGGGATCAAGAATCGCCGCTTCGACCAGGTTCTCTCTGGCTTTATCTGTCTCCTGCAATTCAACGTAAGCCATCCCCAGGTTTCTTCTTGCCTCAACATTCGCGGGGTCGAGTGCAATGACACGTTCCCAGATCCCTACCGCTTTTCGATAATCCCCCTGCTTGGCTCGCTGGATGGCCTTAATGTGCAGTCGGTCAGCTTCGGATTTGTCTTCAATAGCTGAATCCGGGATGTCGATGGTTACGATCCCATCTGTCACTTCAATTCTTGTTTCTTTGGGAAGGAAGTCAAAGACCTGACGAAGCCGCTCGGCAATTTCTGCGTTTGAAGCGCCGGTCAGATCGAGGGCTTTGATAGCGCTAAGATCGACGAGTCGGACAGCAAATAGCATAACGGTCGGGATGAATTCTGAGGGTGCTGGAGCACTTCACGCACGGCAGCATGCCATGTGTGATTACGACACGCAGCCAAGAATATATGGGGCCGGGCCGCAATGGCACTACCTTAAGGCAAGTTGAACGAACTAAGCCGAATGATGAGCCAACAACCCGTGTCATGCCCATGCAAGAATTTAGGTTGTCATTCCCGAGGCATCGGGAATCCAATTTACGATTGAACATGTGGAGCCGCCGTATGGGTTCCCGTCTTCACGGGAACGACACACCTTCTGAACCGTGATCGTGCGCACATTTCGGCTTAAGGTAGTGCCATTGCCCTCAGACTGATTTTCCTTGATCCTGAATCCTATCTTTTACGCCTTCACGCTCTCACGTGCTGCGAGCGGGAGGTTGGGAGTTGGAAGATTGCGAGCAGCTCCACGAGTTGTGCATATTGATGGAAAGATATTGAATGGCATCGCGCCAGAACCCCGACCCAGGTATCGATCGTCCCGAAGATGGCTTCCAGCCGGCGCCTTATGCCAGCCGGTTTGTGGATGCCGGCGGCTTGCGGCTGCACTATCTCGATTACGGCGCCGCGGGCCGTCCGGCCATGCTCTGTGTGCACGGCGGCGCCGCGCATGCGCACTGGTTTGATTTCGTGGCGCCGGGCTTCAGCGCGGATTACCACCTACGCGCGCTGGACTTGCGCGGCCATGGCGACAGCGCGTGGGCGGAACCGCCGGATTACGCTTATCCGCGCTATGCGTCAGACCTGGCGGAGGTCGTCGAAAAGCTCGAGCTGCGCGACTTCGTTTTGATCGGCCATTCGATGGGCGGCATGGTTTCTCTGGTGTACGCCGCCACTCATCCCGGGCGGGTGGCGAGGCTCGTCGTCATCGACACGACGCTGCGTATGGCCGAAGAGCGCCTCGCCGCAATGCGCGACATAGGCAACCGGGAGGGCAGTAGTTACGCCACGCGGGAAGAGTTCGTCGCGCGTTATCGCCTGCGACCGGCCGGCACGACAGCGGCGCCGGAGATCGTCCGCCACCTGGCCCAAAACAGCGGCCGGCAACTCGGTGACGGCAGTTGGCGCCACAAGTTCGATCGCAATGTTTACGCCAGGCGCGAGCTCATGAACGGCTTGCCGTGGTGGAATCACATCAGCATTCCGGCGCTGCTGGTCAAAGGCGAGCGCAGCCAGCGCATCACGCCCCAGGTCTACTCCGAGGTGAAGGCGCGTTGCCCGCACGTCGAGCTGACTGAAGTCCCCCACAGCGATCACCACGTCACGCTCGACAACCCTTCCGGGTTCGTGCACGGAGTCAAGGCGTTTCTGGCCAAACACGGCTAAGTGGATCGTCATCCCGGACATTAATAATCGTCATCCCGGACTTGATCCGGGATCCAGGCAGGGCAGGCGCCTCGCCTCCATCGCAGACGTGCCTATTATCGAGATAGGTTCCAGTCTTCGAATTCGGTCTTCGCTACGGATGATGCACGGGTTCGGCGGGCAGCTCTGCCAACTCGATAAGGCAGTTCTCGGTGGCGGCCGGGTCGATGAAAGCGATGCGGCAGCCGGCATGGCCGATGCGCGGCACTTAATCGAGTATTCCTCAACGCCGCCGAGACGGATGCCGAAGCAGCCTTCCCACAGCCGCCTGCTCGCTTCGAGGTCCCGCACCACCACGCCGACATGCTCGATACGTTTGATCTTCATCGTTGTCCTCTCTGAAGAGTTCTATGCCAATCAAGATAAATAGGTATGACGTTTGCGTGGCAGACGCGATAAAAAGTCACACCGACCGCGTCCAATTCACTTTTCCCTCAATCTGCACTTTCGTCGGCCACGAGAGTTTTGTGGCAGCGCGTGAGATACTTCGACAGATAAGCATAGTGCTCAGCATAGAACCGTGCGGCGTCCAGTTGCTCTGCCCCGGCCACAGGAAATTTCCGTTCAAGAACCATGCGAGCCGCTTGGTCGGCAACGATCTCGGCGACTAGTGCATTAAAGAGTGGTTGGTCCTGCCCCTTATAGTCGGGTGGGCTGCCACGGTAACGCCGCATTGCGGGATGCCCGCCCTTTATTCGAATGATCACGCGTTGGCCGTTCTTTTCGACAAAAGCGCGATACTTGCCAGCCTCATCGTCATCGATCTTGATCTCAATGCTTGGCCCTTCCTCATCTCGCGTAACGGCTAGGTTGCAAGTGGCCGTGACCGATCCAAGCTTTGCTGTCAGAGCGGCTTTAGTACCGAGCTTTCTGGCATCAACAGTGATCTCACCGACATAAAACTCATACTCTTCGTCGAGCCGGAGCAAACTTTTCCCGCCAGCAAGAACTACGATACCAGAGTCCGACGACCGTACATCAACATCTTTGCCATGCTTGTCGACTAGCTCGACCGGGGCCAATATATGAATAGTTTTGTTCTTGCCGACGGCAACCCGGTAGCTGTCTCGCTCAAACTGAAGAGTCTCCGGCTCGGGAATTTCTATCTCAGTCCTCTCCGCGCGCACCTCAATCAATCCCACAGCAGAGTACGACCCACACCGGACCGAGAGGAGGGTCTCCTTGCCTTCAACGAGTGGACGAACTAGCACATGACCGACCAAGATGTCCGTGGGCCGCTTCTTGTGTGGGGTAAGCGCTATTTTCGTTTCGCCGACGATGGCGATGACACCTTCAGGATCGACCTCGACGTCTATTTCAGTTAACTTGAGATCAGCGCGAACCTGGACGGTAAGGGTTTTGTCCTCCCCCATATATAGCACGGCCTGTTCGGGGATCAATTTAACCGGAGGGATGCTTGAGCCAACTTCGCCGGCTCCAACCAAACCTTCCTCCTCCAGTTCACGCAAATCTTCGTCAATCAGACGGGCAATATCTCGCCCAAGTGCGTCAAGAGTTCTACGCAGTTTTGAGCTCTCGTGTCCCGAACCTTCCTTCGCTTTCTTCTCCTCCTCTCGAATGAGTTCTCCTAAAGGCTTTTCGACCGCGGTAGCAAGCGCCTTGTAAAAGGGATGTGTGGGCTGAAGCCCATCTCGGCGGCGCGTGATGATAGGGATTGGATTTCTATCGTCTTGGCGCTCTCTCGCGACAAGGCGGCGATCATACTCTGCGGCGACTTGGTCAATGTATGAGCATTCGACGCGTCCTGAGAACCATCCGGCCATCGGATTGCTCTCGAAGCGGAACAAAGTGTTTTCATAAATAGCGCGTCGCCCCTTTATCAAGAGCCCGGCCGGGCGCTGGTCATCGGACGCGGAATCGTCATAACGTTCTTCGTTGCGGTAAATCGTTACCGTCACTGCGGCTTCCGGATATCCGACAATCGAGAGTTCCCCTTGGAAAACGACCGGAAGTGAGGGATATGCGTAACGGAGCGTGACCCCTTTGTCTTTGCCAACGTTTACTAGCATAACCTCACGACGCGGGTCGGCAAGAATGTCCCTTAACTGGTAGTGCTTCGAAAGGCGCTCCGCTAGCTTAGCGTGCTGAGGGCACCGGATATTTTCGGACACATTCATTGTGACGACTGTGCCACTGCCGCGGGGGATGCCAAGCCGCTCCCGAATTTCTGTGTCCACCTTACGATCTGTGGGGTCTAGCACATAGTTGCCTGTCGGATCAAGCGTGAATTTTGAATATCTGTCGTCGCTGATACTCTCGAACACTACCGTGCCAAACGCCGCAAGGTCTTTGGCCCCTCGACCGAGGTTGCCCCGAACCGACTCGCCTAACTCAAAACCGGACTCGCGACCGCCAAGGTTACCAAACGCTGCTCTCATCTTGGAGGCGCCCATGCCCTTTGCTCGGTCACGCGTGACTACACTCCAAGGACCATGGCAATGCTCGATCTCAATTCGAATCTTTCCGTCTTTGTCGCCGTACGCATCATCGGAGTTAGTGATAGTCTCGATAAGCGCACGAATTATGTCGCCCTTCATGGCCTCGGTCGCATCTTGGTGAAAGGCGCGGCCTCCGTAATTGACTCGTCCCGTCTCAGGTTTCATCGTGCTAATCCCCTCCAAACCAATTTCGATGCGTGCTGGCAACAGCGTCAAGGAACTCTAAGAGGTCCTTGCGGTCAGCTGCGTGTGCGGCAGCCTGCAGCGTATCAAGCCGATTGCGCCAGACGGCTGTATCGCTATCCGGTGAACACCGGAGCACTTCAGCCATCCGCCACTTCTCAGTCGGAACTATTCGGTCAACACACCACTCGGTAAACGTTGCCACTTGCTCCGCCTCAGCAAGCATTCGCGACCGTGGGCGCCGCCTGGGTTCCTGAACGACCCGCCCTGGCTTAAGCTGAGCACGGAGCCTCTTCGCGTTTGCGGCGAGCCATTCTTGTCCTTGGACACTAAGCTGCCTACCAAAGCTATCCCCTGTCTTAATTAGAAGCGGGGGGCGTCGAGCCTCCGCTTCCTGAAGAGCCTTTGCGCATTTTTTGTAGTCGGGAAGGTCATGCCGCGTGCGCCAAGAGAACCGTTGAGGCGCGAGCTCGAAGCATCTCCAGAATACCTTTTCAATATCCACGAAATCCTCGCTGCCCCCAAGCTCGTGGAGAGCCCAGAGAAACGTGTTCCAGTTGGGGGTCTCTTCCATCTGGCATCAAGCTTTCTTAAGAGCCCTTGTCCTACGCCGGCGCCTTGCCGGAGGAACAGCGTCCAACCCCAACGTTGCCAACGCATACATTCCTCGCCCTGTCCGCGTAAATTGCTCCGGCGCCCTCCGTAGGCGAACGATTATGTTGGCTTCGTCGCCTCGTCCGGGAAGTGGGATCGCATTATCTATTAGTGCCTGTCGAATTTCCGAGATGTGCATCGGCTTTCCGGCTTCGCGCAGGATGTGTTCTAAGTGCACTTCCAAGCCTTGTCTCCCCGTGGGTAACGGCGCTGCTCTGCCTGAAGCCGATGATTTGCCAGGCTCTACAGCAGGTCGCGGCGTTGACTTGGCGCCTTCAGTAAGTCGTATGAGCCGTTGAACCAGATCGAGTCGCTCTCGCGCGGCCTCGAGGCGTTGTTCGAGCGGCGCGATGCTAGCCTTGATCATTTCGATCTCCTTTTCAATGCCTGCTGCCCATCGCTCAAGTTGCTCGGGTGACTGTTCGTTCATATCGGTATCCATAGTGTCTATAAGATAATAAGTACGATCACATGTGTCAAGATAAATATTTAGTAACTACATGGTATATACATATAAATAGAACGGTAATAATGTGCATTACACAGATATTTCAATATGTTACTCGTTTAACATCAAGAGAATCACAATGGTTTTTCCAAGGCTGCGGGCTGCCATTGCCAAGGACCACCACGTCGCCAAAGCCGACGCGGTGCGGCGCCTAGGCGCTGGAGCTTCAGCCCTCCCCTCGCCGTCTCGGAAAGAATCCATCAGGACGCCGTGCGGCTCGCCGAACGCTTCCGTGCGACGCCGCCCGGCCCGCTCAGCACCGAATCGTTCCTGCGCCACTACGGGCTCTCCACGCGCGAGGGCGTGGAGCAGAGCAAAGGCAGAAGGATGGAAGCGGAAGGATGAAGGGGGAAGGAGGAACGAGGAAGGTGCTTTCCGTCAAAGAAGTTGCGTCCGCCTGATTTCGGGTACTTCGACGATGCGCACACCGCTCGCCGGCGGCGCTTCAATCGCCGACACCAGAGCCGCCTTCATGACATCGAGCGTAACGAAACCGAGCCGCTCTGCGCTCGCTCGCGTCGCCGGGATCCGTCCGAGCACGGCATAGATTGGGATCAGCAGATAAGGCCAGCGATGCCCCGGTGGAGGAGTGAACGGGAGGGCGGGAGATCGGGAGAGCGGGAGGTTGGGAGATCGGGAGGTCGGACGTGGAAAAAGGCTTTTGCTCGCGCTCACGCATGACATCCTCATCGCGTATTCGCTGGCGCGTCCAACCCGCGACTCACGCACTTGCAACTGCCGTCAGTCTTCAGAAATGAAGCCGATGCGCCGTCTCGACGGCTGGGGTGGGGGTTGCAGCAGCGGCAACAGCTTGCGATAGACGTCGCGCAGCGCGGAATCGTGTTCGAGCAGCGTTTTGTCAATTTCCGCCAGCCGCTTGAGGATCGCGGAGTTGGCCGCCAGTTGCTCTCGCATGCTGACGAACGCCCGCACGACGTACACGCTCATCGCCACGGCTTGAGGGCTGTTCAGCACCGTCGCTGCCATGATCGCGCCGTGTTCGGTAAATGCATAGGGCGGATACTTGATGTGCTGCCCGCGCTTTAAGGTCGCATTTTGCGATCTTAAAGACGCACTGCCGCCGGCTAAGATCACATTTTGTGACTTTAGAGCGTCGAATTCCCCTCGCGTGAGCTGAAAAACAAAATCGCCTGGAAACCGGGCAGAGTTACGTCGAACCTGTTCGTTCAGACGGCGCGTCTCCACGCCGTAGACCATTGCCAAATCACCGGCAAGAATTACCCGCTGGCCGCGGATGGTCAGGATCAGCCGCTCGATGGACGGGCCGGGCTTCATGACATTTTGATTTCATGGATCCTCTGCCGAACTTCAACGCGCCAAAGGAGTGCGCGTTGACCTTCCAACGAAACATGAGCAAACCTTACATCACCGCCGATCCTGAGATCATGCACGGCGCTGTGTGCTTCCGGGGGACCCGGATACCGGTTTCTGTTGTGCTCGACAATCTCGCTGCCGGTGAAACTCCGGAACGCATTCTCGAACAGCACCCGTCTCTCAAGCCTGAGCACATTCCTGCGGCCATTGCCTACGCTGCCGATCTCGCGCGGGAGCGCATCATCCCGATCCCCGCGTAGCCATCGCGGATGACGAGTACTGGTGACGGGGCAGCAACGGCTTCTCGTCACCATAATTCGTCACTATCTTCCGTCGCCAGTTTTCGTCACTTCCTTTCTTGATCCAGCAGAAGGTTCGGCACGCTGACCCGCATTGGTATCGTCAGCGCCGTTGCCGTGCGCTCATTCAACTTTGACGCCGGCGGCCTTCCACACCCTGGTGCGCGTCTTGATTTCCTCGTGCACGAGCTTATCGAACTCTTCGGGCGTGCT
>Ga0209343_10005121_pt1 | contig 16039 bp, 22 predicted proteins | sample RifCSPlowO2_02_FD_184026 | JGI IMG/M metagenome (GOLD analysis project Ga0209343, IMG submission 184026) | Groundwater microbial communities from Rifle, Colorado - Rifle CSP2_plank lowO2_0.2 (SPAdes) (version 2) | ecosystem: Environmental > Aquatic > Deep subsurface > Groundwater | place... | reverse complement strand
AAGGTATTAACCCCCAATTAGCATGTAAATCTGAAACAGAATGTGATAATAACGAACTTCCTATTATTAATTGTAATGATGATACTTTAGTTTTAGAATTTAAATCCTCAGAAAATAATACTCTTACCAAAGAAAATAATTGTATAATTGTAAATCATAATAACAACAGAATAATAGAAAAATTATCATTTAAAATTTTAGGAATAATCTAAATATGGAAAGCCAGGAAAAATTTATTATAGGCATTATCCTTTTCATTGTAATTGCAATTGGAATAATAATTCTATTAAATGTTGATAAAGGTTATTATGAATATAAAGGTCTTTATGGAGATTTTATCATCAGCCCAATAAAAATGGAAAACTTAACTTTCTATGACGTCCATACAATACAAGATGGAAGAAGATATATTATTCCATTACATAATAAACCAGAGGACGTTGAAAATATTTATTTAGAATCTAAGATAGTAGATAAATTAAATAAAAAAGAAGGAATTGAAATGCTTTATGTTACCAAAGATCCAGATATAATTAATTTAACAGGTGGTAAAGCAAGCATTGCAGTTATAGAATTTGGAAGAATTTTAGGTACAAATAATTATGGATTGTATAAAATCAACACAAAAAGTGCGGTTACAAAAGATATTGGTGATAAGATTACTCCTGTTATAACTTGTAGTGATATTAATTCCACAATTTCAGTTATTCATGTAAAATTGGGGAAAGAAAATAGAATCTATTCTGAGAACAAATGTGTGATTGTAGAGGGTATTGATGGTGATGGTTTAATTAAAGCTGCAGACAAATTTTCTTATCATTTGATGGGAATTATGTGATTCTAGGAAACTTTTCACCTTCATTATATTTAAGTAGTTGTAAGTTCTTAAATAAGAAAAAAAGATTGTATATTAATGGATTCAATTTCAAACGATTTAGCACTTTTTCTTGGTAGGTAATATCAGTTAGTTTTAAATAAATCTGAGAGTCAACAAATTCTAAATAGTATGCCGCGGTCGCATAACCTGGTAGTGCGCTGATTCCATTACTCTTTGTGTATGGGAGCGTAAGCCTTGAGCCAGGTTTAATATTGCTTATCTGCAACATAAATTCACTACGCAAGTAAGCCAGTTTCCGCAAGGATATGCAGGTTCAAATCCTGCCCGCGGCGTAATTTAAAAATGGGAATGGATGATATTTTAAGCAGAGCATATTTTGGACATAATGGAGAATACTTGGGAAGAGCTCCAAAAAAAGAATATGGTTTCGAATATATTGTATATGAAAAAGATGGAATTTCATATTTACGTGATCCAAGTACATACGCAAGAATAGAAGTTAGAGTAAAGACAACTCTTAAAGAATTTAAACACGCAGTCTCTCAATCTAATTTACCATTAGAAGTTAAAGAAAAAGTTGAGGGAATGGGGAAATTAGAAAGAATTGTTTATGTAAGATTGAAAGATTAATTTATTTCAAAACTAAATATACTCTTTATTTTAACTTTTCATCTAAAGAGGTTTTTGCTTGTTTCATTAAATCAACACCTTGTTCTTTCAAAGATTTAACGTGCATCTGCATTAATTGTTCTACTATACTAACCATTTTAAGTAATTCCTCTCTTTCCTTGCTTAAAGTACTTAGTGCACCTTTATGAAATCCAATTTGTTCGTCTTTCGTTGTCATTTTAATTTTTGGGATTTAGGAATCTATTTAAGAGTTACTGTGAACTATAATTTTAACTTTCCCTTGTATATTCTCTTAAGAAACTTATTTCAACTTCACCAAACTAAAAGCAATAAACAAGATTATAGCAAAGACCCATAAAATATAAAATAGTTTCTTATTTCCAAATCCAAATAATGGAAAAGGTCCAATAAAAATTCCTCCTGAAGTTTTAAGATTCTCCTTTGAGATTAAACTACCAAGAAAAACCAAAATAAATCCAATAAATATTATGATCATTCCGATTGAAACTAAATTCATTTCAATTTTTTAATAATCTCTGTAATACTTAATTTTAACTCTTTTCCTGTATTCATGTTTCTTAAAGTATATTTATTACTCTTCAACTCTTTCTCTCCAATAATTAAACAATATGGAATTCCTAATTTAGAAGCATAATCTAAATTTTTACTCACTCCTCTTGAATTATAATCCACATCCGTATTAATTCCACTATTCCTTAAATTCTTAACAACATCATTAACTTCAGTTTTAATCGGAATCACATAAACTTTATTCACTGATTTAATATTTTGATTTTGTAAAGCTAAAGCAATGCGAGACAACCCAAAACTAATTCCTAATGCTGGATAATCTTGATTACTTTCTAAAAAACCACTGATCATTTTATCATAACGCCCACCAGAAGCAACCGCGGTTTTTATTTCTCCATTTTTAAGATAGACTTCATAAATTGTTCCAGTATAATATGCTAATCCCCTTGCCAATGAAATATCAAACACAAATTTATCAGAATATTTCATTACTTCTTCTATCTCATCTAGACCTTCACAAACTCCTAATTGATCTCTTAAAGATTTAAGCTTTTGTTTGTTAGTTCCTTCAACAGATATAATTTTCAATAATAATCTAATTTGATTCTCTTCCGTACCAATTTCCTTTAATTCTTTACTCACTCCTTTAACTCCAATCTTGTCTAATTTATCAACAATTAAAATAACCTCTCCGGGTTTATTTATTTCCAATCTTTCCATTATTGCATCTAATATTTTTCTGTTATTTACTCTTACTTCAACATTTAATCCTAATTCTTCAAAGACTTTATTAAAAATCTCAACAAATTCTGCATCAATTTTCATGGATTTAATTCCAACAACATCAACATCACATTGCCAAAATTGTCTAAACCTAGAAACAGAAATTGGTCCATCTCTGAATACAGGACCCATCTCATACCTTTTGAAAGGCATTTTTAAAGTTTTATTCATTCCCACGAATCTACAGAAAGGGACTGTTAAATCATAACGTAATGCTAATCTTCTTCCACCTTGATCATTTAATGTAAACATCTCATTTAAAATTTCAGATCCACCCGCATATTTCGAAGCTAGAACCTCGTATTTTTCAAGTAAAGGTGTTTCTATTGGTGCGTATCCATACAATTCAAATGTTCTTCTAAACACATCCATAACCCTTTGTTGTAATATCTTCTCTTCAGGATAAATATCTTTTACCCCTTTAGCAAGTTCAAGTTTCATATCAAATCACCTCTTGAAAAGAAAGCGACGGGGGAGAATCGAACTCTCGTTATCGGATTTCTATATAAAATTCCACAGTCCGATGTAATAACCACTATACTACCGTCGCCATAAGGCTCAATCTCTTGAGAATTAAATACATTTAAAAAAAAGTTAGAACTAGAAAAATCTTCTATTTTAAATCCCAAACGGGATCCACTTGTGAATATAACCACCAGTCATTTTGTAACTCATTAACTTCACTACCTAAAATAATATATAAAGGTTTTTATTAGTTCCAGATATGAAAATCTCAATCGTATCAGGTGGTTTTGATCCCATCCACATTGGGCACTTGCAATTAATGGAAGATTCTAGGTTATTAAGTGACAAATTAATTGTAATAATCAATAATGATAATTGGTTGATTAAGAAAAAAGATTTTTGTTTTATGAAAGAACAAGATAGGCTAAGATTAACTAAAGCTTTAAAATGCGTTGATGATGCAACTTTAACAAAACATAAACCGAACGATGAAGATGTTTCTGTATGTAATGTTTTAAGAGAACTTAAAGAATTATTTAAAAATGATAATTTAATATTTTGTAATGGTGGAGATAGAAAACAAGATAATATTTCAGAATATGATTTATGTACTCAACTTGGAATTGAAATGATCTTTAATGTTGGTGGAGGAAAAATCCAATCTAGTTCAGAATTAGTGAAAAATGCCAATTTCAGTAAGCATAAATTATAATTCTATGCAATTCAACTAACGTGAACTTTTTCAAAACAAAACTTTAATATCCTAATTCTAATAAAATCTTAAAAGATGAAATTACCAACAGTAACTGAAATAGAAGAAATGAAACTTTTTTTTAATATAATTCCCAAGAACGTGAATTTAGAGTCTTTTTTTGAACCAATTGAAAATAATGCTTTAATACACAGTAGACCATTTTATGATCAAACTTTAAACTTATTTAGGACTATAAGGGAAAGTGTACTTGAAAATTTAACTTATGCTAAGGACACTGAACCAATTATAAATTATTGCTTATTTAAATTTGAATCACTAAGTCTGGAACTAAAGGATCATTTTTTGAGATTTAGAAGAATTAGTTCAGAAATTATGAGAGATAAAGAAGATTATGACAGAATAAATCATGAACAAATAAAACTTATTCTAAACCTTAATCTGAAAGAATTAATCACCTTAAAAAAATATTTTAAATCAGGATCTTATAAAAAACCATTCCTAAAAAAATCAAATCCCAAAATAAAACTTTTCTTTAAAACAATATTAGAACTAGAAAATTTAGATACAATAGATGGAGAATTTGGAGACCTATCCAAAAGTATTGCAGTTTCCATATCTCATTTTTTAAACCCACTAATTTCAATAAGGAGATTGCAAACAGCAACCAGAAATTACTTAAATTATTTCTATTTAAATTTAGAAAGTGAAAGAATAGTAGAAGGACATAAGATTTTATTCGTCGATAAACCATTTTTATTTACACCCTGGACAAAATCAGGAATATCACCTGCACATAGTTCCCCCCACAATAATACCATCTTAATCGGAAAAGTTCCAAAAAATTTAATTGAAGTTATTATTGAACATGAGATTATTGAAATTTTAACTGAATCCCATACAGAGGGTGTCAGAGCAGAAGAAAAAAAAGCATTAGAATTAGGAGTTATGCAGGACTTAATTAAATATAGAAAAAAACTAGAAAAATTAGGAATAACCATTACTTAATTCATTTTTTCAAAACAATCACATTACCCCTTCCTTTTTTTATCCTTTCAACTTTATTTTTACTCTCTAATTCTGTTACCATTAAACTAATCTTTGCTTCACTCAAACCTAACCTTTTTCTTAATTCCTTCTGATGTATTCTTCCACCTTCTTTTTTTATAATTTCAATTACACGATTCAAGTCATCATCATCTCTAGCATCAGATTTTCGAAACCTTATCACTAAACCACTTATCAAAACAATAACAGAAAATACAATAAAATAATATAAATAATTATTTTGTTCTTCTAAACCTTTACTTACCTCATCTAACTCTGAAACAATCCCTTCCTCATCAAGATCTAAAAAAAGAAACAAATCTAAATTATAATTTCCATCTTTTGAAATAGTGATATTTTCTTCTGTATTAAAACTAAAAACTCCTTTTTCAAAGTAATACGCTTTTATAATATAATCTCCTGATTCTAATTCAAATATATAGTCTCCTCCTACAATCTTTTGTTCAGGGATTGTATTCACTGTAACAACTGCATTCTCTACTTTATTTAGTTCCATATCATAAACAGTTCCTTTCACATTTGCTCCAAAAGTAGAAGGTAAGAGTATCAAAAGCCAGATTAAAATTAATATTTTCATAATACTTTATGAAAAATTTAAATGATATAAAGCTTCCTAAAGGGTTGTATGAAAGTATATTTATAAACTAAACAATCAAGATATATGTATTGGAGGTTTTAAAAAATGAAAAAAATAACGCTCATTTTAATGGTGGTATTAGTTTTATCTATGCCACTTGCACTAGCTGAATCTGTAAGATTAAATTTAGGTGTAGATTCAAAAGATAACAAAGTTGATTCAAACACCAGAATAAGAGCTCATGCTAGAGCTGAGATAATGGAAGAAATAAAACAGGAAAAAAGAGAAAATAGAAATGAAAGAAGGGCAAAAGTAAAATCTAACTTAGACACAAATATTGGTAAAGCAATTTCTCTAAGACAAAAAACAAGAGAAGAATTTAAAGAAAGGAAAGAAAAATTTATAGAAAAAAGAGAAAAATTAGCTGAAGTTAGAGTTAAAGCAAAAGATTGTAAAGGAGATTCTGAAAAATGTGAGATGTTAAGGGAAGAAATATTAGTAAGATCACAAGATCATTTACTTACTTCAATTGAACATTTAGAAGGTATGTTTAAAAAACTAAAAATTAGAATTACAAATTCAGAATCTATTGAAAATAAAGAAGATATTCTTGCAAATATTGATGCAAAAATTGAAGTTGCAAACAAACTTTATGCTGAAATTAATGCAATGGAAAATCCTTCCAAAGAAGAGTTAAAAGTAAAAGCAAAAGCAGTTAAGATATTATTTGTTGAGAGCAAACAAAATATAAAATTAAATTCTAATTTAGTAATCTCTCATAGAATAAAAGCTGCAATTCATAAATCTGAAAAATTATTAGAGAAACTAAACAAACTTTCTTTGAAATTAGAAGGAGAATCAAAAACAGAATTTGATGCAAAAATTGAAGCCTTTAATTTAAAATTAGCCGAAGCAAAAACTGAACTGGACTTAGCTGCAAAAGTAAACTCTGAAGGTGAATTCCAAAAAGCTAAAGAACATATAAAAGAAGCATATAAAAGATTGAGAGAAGCTCACGAAGAATTAAAACAAGCTGCAAGGATTGTTGTTAAATCTAAAGTTTCTTTAAACACTGAAAAAGAGGTGGAAAATGATAAAGAATAAGATCTTTTTAGGTTTATTTATCTTATTAATAGTTTCTACAGCTTGTAGCCATATTACTAAGGAAGTTTCAGATACACAGGAACTAAATGAAGACCTTTCATTAAATTCAGAATTGGATGAGATTGATTCAATAATGAAAGATCTTGATACTCAAGAATTCGAAGATCTAGAACAAGACTTCGATTCTTTTTAATTTTTTTTCAGATTTCAATAATTTAAATTATTTTCCAAACCAACCTTTTATAGTACCAAAGAATCCTCTTTTTTCAGAAAAACTTTCATTATAATCTATATTAAATAATTCTGCAGCTAGTTTTTTATATTGAATAGAAGCTATACTTTTAGGATGAGTGTGAACAACAGCATCTTTCTGTACTAATGCAAACTTTACTGATCTATCTTCAGGAATAACTCCAATTATTGGATGTTCTAAGATTAATTCAATATCCTTTAAAGCCATATCTGCATTAAGTACATTCGTCTTGTTTATAATTACACCTATGACTGGTTTTTTAATCTCTTCACATAATTTAATAGTCTTTAATGCATCTGTAACAGCTGGTATTTCAGGATTAGTAACAATTAAAACTTCATCTGCTGCTTTCAAAGCACTCAAAGCTTCTTTTCCTAATCCTGCTGCAGCATCAACAACAATTACATCACAAGACCCCACCAATTTTTTTATTGCTTTGTCTAATTTTGTTATATCTAACCTTTTCAAATCATTTAAAGCAATAGAAGCTGGCACAACCCTGGTTCCGGATTTATGTAAATAGACTGCTTCGGAAATATCTGAACGTCCTTTTAAAACGTCATGTAAAGTAACAGGAACAATTGGAACACCTAAATGTAAGCCTACATTTGGTGTTGTTAAATTAGCATCTATAATTGTAACTCTCTTTCCAAAATAATTTAGTGCAGCACCTAAATTAATAGAAGTAGTCGTCTTTCCTGTTCCACCCTTACCCCCTGCACAAACTATAACTCTAGTCATTTTTTTTACACATTTTTGGATATCCAGTTTCTTATAAATTTAACCCCTTCTTTTGTAATCTCCAAATATTCATAGAGAGTATCAATCTTAACCTCTACTAACCTGCCACTTAGAACCTTTAATGTAACTCCTTTTCTAAATTCTGAAATATTCTCACATGTTGAAGCATCTATCCTTTTAAGTAAATTGTAATGTCTCATATATTTTGTAAAATTCACATCCGAAACTAACTCTTTCACTTTTTCACTTTTTTCTTTTATGGAATTTGGGACTTTTTCTATTTGTCCGGAATTATATAATGCTTCAAGAATTTCAGTAAAACCTAATTCATATGCATCTATTAACCTCTTTATTGCATTTTTCATGATTCCACACGTACGTGTAATTTTCAAAGAAACATAAATGAGGTGTTCTGCTCTTTTCAACTCTTCTTCAGGTGCATCAATATGGTCTTCAATTTCAATCAATTTGTTTCACTACCTCTAAAAACTTTCTTATTTTTGTTGCATAATCTTTAAGCAAATTAATATCCAGTGTTTTAAGATTTGTATACCCTTCATTACAAATTACTAATTCCTCTTCTCCCATAAACCCATTTGAGTTCTCATTTTGTTCTTCTACTACTTTATTCAACTCTGAAATCAACTTCAACATATCATCCTTTATTCCATATTTCTCTGCACATTTTTCTCTAAACAGGAAAAATCTTGAATTAAAATTAATTGGTAAGGTCATTATATTTCTCTCTAACCTCTCCTTTTCAAGGAGTGCCCCCATGCAACTTTTAACCACTTCAAACAATCCCATTGTTATTGCTATAAGCAACTTTTTATCCTTTACAAGCGGATAAGTCATGTAAATCAAATGATCAATAGTTTGAAATTCTTTCTTTGCTTTCTCCACATATTGTTTATGCTTATTCATCATTTAATTGTAATATTGCTGCAGCTAAATCTCCCTTATTCTCTTCTAAACTTTTTTTAGCAATCGCCTTAGAAACTTTGGATTGTTCAGCTACAGTTTTTATATCATCATCTGAAATTAAATTCTCTTCCTCAACATCACCCACAATTTGAAAACTTTCCTGCCCCATCATATTAAGTTTTGATACTTTTGGATCCCTAATAATTAAATTCTTATCTTTGGTTTTAATAATAACTTCAGAAGCTTCTATTTCATCTTGTTTCATCCCCATTTTTTTCATGGCAGCTTGCAACTGTCTTGGATTCATATTTGGGAACATATAATTTGGAAGTACATTTAAATATAAAAACCTTTTCTTAGTTGTCTTTTTCTACAACTCTATAACTTATACAAGAAAATCTCAACTAGTATTACAATTACTATTGCAGCCACAATAATATATGGATGAATTTCAATTTTACTTTTATAATCTTCAAAATATCTTACTAATCCACCGCCCGAAGAAGGCAGTTGTATTTTATTATCTTTTGCCATTAATACTTTGAATATATTAATAATTTAAATGCCTTTCGCCTTGTATAAAGTTTCTTTAATAGTCCTAAAATTATCTAATTGCCTCATATAAGAACCTGCTTCTTTAGTTCTCCTTAAAGAGAATAACTGCCCTTCTATTCTAGCTAAGGACTTTGATAACCATTCAAATAAAATTTCTTCATCATTAGCAATTTGAACAATGGAAAGACCAGACAAAACACTCTCATCATCAAAATCTGGTTCAGGTTTATGAGATTCTTTAATATAGTTAATTAATTTCTTAGTTAAACCTTCAAAATCATGTGTTAGAATAATCTTACATTTCATTACAGGTTTATCTTTAATTTCAATTTCTAATGTCATTTCTTTATTTTTTGGATCAAAAGAGGTAACTCTTATTTCATTAATAAAGATAGAACTTACTTTCATATAAATTCTAGAATAGAATTAGTTTAAATTAATTATTGTCTTTATGAATGTAATCCTGTTTCGTCAAATGAAGGCCTCAAAATTCCTTTCAATGGCGCATTTCTATAGACATCCTCAAAATTTTGTCCTTTGGGATATTCTTTCAATCCTAAAATCCATGGATGAACTTTACAAGTTTCTTCAGCTAAATTTAAAGCATCTCGTCTATAAGAAAAATGCCCTTGCGGTGCAGACCTGGTTGCAACCAAATATTGTAATTGATCTAATCCAGCTCTCATAATTAAACTGTGCATTGCTCCCATAGGAATTAAATATTGAGCTTGATGTGGAAAATCGTTTCTTATCTTAACTTCTGCATCATGTGTTGTTTCCATAATATTCTGATATACTCTAACTACTTCCTCTCCCATTTTTAAAATCTCTTCTGGTAAATAGTATCCATTATCTAATGTATACAAACCTTCATTTCTATCCCATTTTTGGTGCCTCCTTAAATCTCTAACGGCACCAATATCTGTCTTAAATTGTACAGTAATTCCTAAAGAATCAAAAGCTTCTTCAACATCAACCCACTCATCAAACCTTCCTCTTCTTTTAGTTACATTATCTAAAATTAAAATTTTATCATCAAAATCCAGTTTTGTTTTCACATAATTAATTATCTCTCCAAAACTTGCAGATCTATTGTTTCTCATCAAGAGCATTGCTATTGTTTTATCTAATGCATCTTTATCATACGAGATAATATCAACTCCCTTTTCCATTATTCTAGAATCTAAATCCATTTCCATAGCTCCTTCTAAACCATTATATTGTTCTGTATAGTAAGGATTAATTCCAGTGTATTTTAAAAGTGAGGGTGCAATTTGTCCACCAGAATATTCAATAAGCTCTGCAGCTTTAACTATTTCATCTAATGGGTGCCCTTTCCATGCAGCAATATCAAATTCAGTTGAACGCGCATCCAAAATCCATGCAATATTGGTTCTTACAGCTTGTGGTAATAACAATCTGGCAATATCAAATGCTTTAGCTTTTAATTCTCTTCTATAAGCAATTTTTTGTTCTCTTTCATCAGATAAAACCACATTACTTTGTGATTGTTTAGCCCTTAGCCATCTATAAAAAGTTAATTCTTTTCCATAATGATCTGCAGCCAGTTCTGTAAATTGATCATATGCTTGTCCCATTTTTTTCAAAGTTTTAAGATATAATTCTTTATGCTTACTTTTCATTATTTTTGGATCAAGATATAAATTCTCAACATCAAATTTAACAAACCTTGTTGACTGTTCAATAAAAAATGCTAATTGATCAAACGCTAATTGTCTTGCAAATAATTGACTAACATTATTTCCAACAAATGGTATCCAAACAGTATTAGCAATACTCTTATGACTATATTTCCCATACCATTTTTTAAAGAAATCTTGTGATTTACTAAGTCCGCTTGCCAAAGCTTCCGCAGGACTTTCAAATTCTCCTTCTGCTAATTTTTTTAGATTTCCTTGACCTATAGAATTATCATCAACAGTATGATCTTTTATTCTTCCTAGAATTGCATCTAAAATATGTTCTCTAAGATCTTTAGGATTTCTACTAAAAAATGAACCAAAAGCACCAAAAACTTCCGGTGGAAGATCAGATCTACAAGCGTATATTGGATCATCAGCACTTGTAACAAATCTTTCTAACGCTTTTTTTTCAATCTCAGAAAAACCCATAAAAAAAATTATAAAAAACAAATATATAAATAAATCTAAACTTAAAAATATAAAAGGTAGGAAATAAGCTGCCTTCTGTTAGAGTCAAAATAAAATCATTAATGATCTTATCGATACTCTATCCTGACATTCTACTTAGCGTCTTTGACTTGCACCAGTCAGGTCGCCCGTTTCATCGTTTCCTTTGGAGACGTCAACAGGTTAACTCATGTGTCTCACGATCACACTTCGCCATATCATTCCATAATCCAAAGGTCGTGTCGTTTCTGTTGCGTTGCCGTGAATCTCTTCACCTCCTCACTACAAGGAGTGACACTTCCGGGATAAATCTTTAAAAGATCTTCTCCTTCGGATGGGCAGACTTTCCTCAGTGAATAATCACCGTAAGTCAGGTATCCTACCTAAACAAATAAATTAAAGAGAATCTTTTTAAATCTTACTTTTTCCAATTTTTCTTTACAACTTCAGCTGCTGCTTTAATTACCAAATAAGTTCCAGAAACTATTACAACAGGAATTACCCCCATTATTGCAGCAGAAGCTCCAGCAGTAGCTAATAGTGCAGTATCATTATCAGTCAAGAAAGACACAACTTTGTTTATTTCCTTTTTTGGTGCTTTTGCAGTATCAACTTCTAAGATTATTTCACCATTCTTGAAGACCTTTGTCCATCTTGTTTCTTCACTTACTAAGATAGCAGTAGAATCTTGTATGTTTCCAGTAATTCCGGTTGCAGCTGCATGTTTTGTTCCATAACCAGGTAAGACCTTGGATTGTTTTATTCTTGCTCCAAAAGCAACTAAACTTCCATCTTCTCCGATAAGAAAAGCCCCATCAAGCTCAGCTAACTTTAAGATTAACTCTTGACACCCCTTTTCAAATATTCTTTGATCTCTAATTATCTGTGGATAAAGTATCTCATAAGTCCCTTCAAATTTTTTAGAATCAGCAATTACAAATAAAGCCCCCATATTTTTTTCAGCTAGTTTTTTTCCAGTCTCTAACAGAAAGTCGTATACATTCTCCTCTTTTTTTGCCATAAAACCTTGGGAATGAATCCTAATATTTAAAGATTTATTTGAATTTCAAATCAGATTCTCTTTAAGTAATAAAATGTTTATAGAAACATAATTTTCGTAACAGATTAGTTTCAATTTTAATCTTTTACTTCAAGTATAAATCTAAAACTCTTCTCAAAATTCAAAGATATAGTCTTATTTTAGACCTAACTTACAAAAAACTTTATAAACCTAATAAAAAATAAACTCAATAATGGCAAAGAAAAGAACTAGTAAAAAAACATTCATTGGAAAAAATTCTCCATCCCAACTTAACACAAAAAGTATTTTAATTATTGTCTTGGTAGTTGCAGTTTTATTAATTTTAATCTCAAGTTATACAGGTAATGTTTCAAGAAGAAGTTTTAGAAGCCCACGAGCAATGGAAAATTCAATGAATCCCTCACAAGGTTCCGGTGGGAGTAATGGCGCTGGAGCAAAATCACCATTTCAAGCATACCAACGACCAGCAGAAACGGCAGCAGAAGCTCCAGCAGAAAATGAAGAACCAGTACCATGTACTTCAGAACTAACTGGTAGAACAAGATGCAGTCAAGATGGTAGGTTTGTGATGGAAGAATATGCATGTTCCGGCTCACGTCCTATGTGGAGAAATTCAATCACTTGTGGGAGAGGTCAAGTATGCCAAAGTGATGGTAATTCAGTATCCTGTCAAGAATGTCCTACAACCGAAACAAGAGAGTGTACTAGAGGAAGTTATGGAGACAGAAGAGAACCTTGGAGTCCTTTCCCTACTTTAGTAACTAGGGATTGTAATGGCAGAGAAGTTTCAAGGGCAAGAGGATATGCGAACAGGGTATGTGTTGATGGAATTAGAACTCTCTTTAGATGTAACCAAGATACTGGTGAAATAATAATAGGTTCACAATATAATTGTCACACTGGTGGTTGTGATGGTAATGGTATTGGGTGTGCCTAGGATATGTAAGACGATCCGCTAATTGTGATGGTAATACTATATAGTTCGTCAAACTATTAATGATTACAGAACATGTGTTCCTCGTTGAAATACGCACATATAATTGTTTACATGAAGTATTATCAAGAGTTGTTACCTCAGAATTTACCTGTGAAGACTTGGAATAATTTCTATTTAGGATAAGCTTCCTTATGTAATTTCAAAAGTTTATTTCTTTCTTCTCTCATAGGTTTTAGTAAGTCATTTATTTCTCTAGCAAGAGCATTTTTTAAATCCAAAGAATGTAACTTTTCTGATATAAAGTCCTTTTCAATTTCATCGTAGTCTGAATATTCCAAGTTACCACCATATTTTTCAGGCCTTACTATTACAAATTTCTCTTTATTATCCTGTTTGATTACCATAATAACATGTTTAAGAAAGGCAAGTAATCCATTATCCTCAACTACTCCAGCAACACAATCTGCATTTTTTATTTTCAAATTCACTTCATCCTCATTATCTAAAAGATCAATTTTACTCTTAGGAATTGAAGCACTCATTTTTTTTCCTGTTAACCCTGGTAACATTGGTGTCATTACAGCAACTCTAGGCTTATAACCCAAATTATGATGATTCTCTCTTGCAAACATTAAAATCTTTCTCTGGTCTAATCCCCCATACTGTATATCCACTGATAAATATTCCTCATCTAACATTTGCATTATTGGATAAATTAATCCTGCTAGTTTTGGATTATCTCCAAACTTAACTACTTCAGCTGCTGCTTTTTTACAATCATTAATTGAAACTTTAGTTGCAGTTTTTAAAACATCTAAGACATAATCTTTTTCTAATTGGAATGAAGAACCCTTTACAATTTCAAAGTTTATTATACTTACTCCTATTGATTTAAACATTAACGGTATAACTGTAGAATAATACTCATATCTTTTATCTAATAACTCCCAGGGTGTCCCATCTAAAGCACCATGTAAATCTGCTAATAATAATTTAACTTTAAACCCCGCTCTTAAAAAATCTGCCAATTTTAAAACCCATACAAAATATGCAACATGTGGTGATCCTGTTATAGCTGTTCCTAAATAAACAGATTTACTTTTTTTCTTCAGAACAGCCTCTAATTCTTCTTCTGTAATTATTTCTTGTGTATTTCTTTTTATTAATTCCAGCATATCCATATTTAATCTTCTCCTCAAGTGCCTTTAAATATATTATGAATCCCCGCGGCCAGATTTGAACCAGCAACCTTTCGGGATCAGCTACCTAAGTATCACTCCTAGAAAATCATCTTAAGGTCATTTAGAATCTACAGCCGAACGCTCTACCGTTGAGCTACGCGGAGAAAAAACAATGCAGTGGGCACTAAGATGCCTATCCATAATAATACAATTTATTATTCACTTGCATAATAAATAAGAGTTATTATTCATTTATAATCTTTTCTAATAAAGAAAATTATTAAAATCACTCCAATTATATTATAAACATCAGCAAAATTAAACGATGGCCAGAAACCTAAATCAATAAAATCAATAACCCCTTTATACAAAATTCTATCTATAAAATTCCCAATTGCCCCGGACAAAATAAATATCAAACCAGTTTTATATTCTTTTTCTTTAAAATAAAAGTAAATCAAAATAAAAATTACAATAAAATTAATAAAAACCCATAATAGATTATAACCTTGAAAAGTTCCAAATATAATTCCTGTATTAATTAAAGCCTTTTCTTTGAAACTAAATTTAAAAAGAAAATCAATTAAAACCAGAAAAGGAATAAAAATTAATTTATTCACTTTTAGCAATTCTTTCAATTTCTGCAATTCTCCTCTCGATTGAATCCAGTCTATGGTTAATCAGATCTAATTTTGCTAAAACTAATTCATGACTCTTTTCCCTAGGAGATGTCACAAGAGAAGAACTGGGAGAAAAAGGTTTAATCTCCGGTTCATCAATAGAAAATCTTTTAGAAGGCATTCCTATATCACTCTCAAACCCATTATTAATATCTAACTTTGATAATTTTCTTTTTTTACTAAACCAGCCCATATAATAACATTTATAAATTTCCAATATAAATAGTTTTCTATGCAAAAAAAAGAGGAGATTTTAACGCTTGAAAAGATAAAAGAAAAATTAGAAAAAGAAAAAGACAAAAAAGAATTTCTTAAACAATTTATTAAAAATAAAGAATACAATGATATTCGCAAAGATTTGGTAAAATTAGCTTATCCTGAAGTAATTAAAAATCCAGAAAAAGAATTTAATTTAACTTATGATGCATTTTCCGAAGGTCTTGAGCCTATCTACTTTTGGTTATTAGACTTTTTGAGGGACAGTGCCCCTGGCGGTCTGGGTTTTGATGTAAAAAAAGGAGAAGAAAATTATGAAGCATCCGTATCATCAGGTTACTTCTCAGAAATCGGTGGGAAAAAGACTCAAATGCAACAAAAAGCAGCAGAATATTTGGGTGCTATAAATCAAGTAATAAAAAGTATAATTAATCTAATTTATGATTTAAAAGAATTTGAAATAAGATTAAAACATTATGATGATTATAGATCAGACGATAAAGAGAGAAAATCTAAAGGTAGAATAGCATTAAAATTTGTTTGGATGGATCAGGTTGATGTTAAAAATGGTGCAGGTAGTATTAATGGCTTAGCACAAAATCTTAATTTCACAACATTAAGATCAGGTTTTTTACAATTAGACGGCGAGACT
>Ga0209343_10005120_pt1 | contig 16042 bp, 10 predicted proteins | sample RifCSPlowO2_02_FD_184026 | JGI IMG/M metagenome (GOLD analysis project Ga0209343, IMG submission 184026) | Groundwater microbial communities from Rifle, Colorado - Rifle CSP2_plank lowO2_0.2 (SPAdes) (version 2) | ecosystem: Environmental > Aquatic > Deep subsurface > Groundwater | place... | reverse complement strand
GATAATGAGAAGTTAGGGCATAAAGCAGGCGAAACGGTGTTTCTGGATGAAAAACTAATACTGGATAAGAAAAGGGCGGTTGGTGGAGATATAGCGCCGTCAATAATTGCATATCATGTAGAGAGTGAGGGTTTAATACCGGAAGAAGCAGGGGTATTCACACCACCGATATTGTATAGGGAGGGTAAGAAGGTGCAGAGTGAATGGGCATTCGGGTTTTTAAAAGAGCCATTTGACCTGAGACCATGGCTGGATATAAAAATGCCGTCATTTACCCTGCCACCTGATGAGGCAACCAGCCTCGCCGGGTTTTTTGCTATGAAAGAAGACGAAGAGTATCCTTACGAATATATAGCCGAAACAAAGAAGGAATACATAAAAGGGAAAGAGGCAAGGTCGCCAGGCTACCTTTCATCGGCAAAGAGATTATTTGAGTCCAAGGACGTCAACTGCATATCATGCCATGTAAGAGGCGAAAAGATGCCTGAAGGCGACAAGACGGGCTGGGCACCCGACCTCATGCTTGCCAATCGGAGGTTAAAACCTGATTGGATAAAGAGGTGGCTGCTCGACCCGCAATCCATCCAACCCGGCACCAAGATGCCCAAGTTTTTCAGGGAAGGCGAATTTCAGGACTACATCCCCGGTACACCAGCAGAACAGACAGAGGTAATGAAGGATTATTTGATGAATCTGTGGGAATAATTGACACATTCAAGAAAAGTTCGTTAACGCCGAGTAACAGGATTTCAAAAACAACCAACATTTTAGTGACTCATTTTAATTTTTCGATGCCGTTCTTCTATCGGTGTGTTCAGATTTTGATAGTGAATTGCTTACACTGTTCTTCGACCGTATCTGTTGAATTTTGTCCCTTAACTCTGCTGCCCGTTCAAATTCCAGCGACTCTGCCGCCTTGAGCATCTCTTCTTCCAATTCATTAACAAACTCCTGTGTAACATATTCTTCTTCACTCTCGGCAACGGACTCATAAACGATCTTGTGTGACGAGACCTCGTCTTCAATGCCTTTCTTGATCTCTTTTCGTATGGTGGTTGGGGTGATGTTGTGCTTTTTGTTGTATGCTATTTGAAGTTCCCGCCGGCGATCTGTTTCATCTATTGCCCGTTTCATTGAGTTTGTTATTTCATCTGCATATAAAATTACCTCGGCATTCACATTCCTTGCCGTCCGGCCAATGGTCTGGATCAAAGAGGTTTCAGAACGCAGGAATCCCTCCTTGTCCGCATCCAGTATTGCCACCAGAGAGACTTCCGGCAAGTCCAGTCCCTCCCTGAGTAAGTTGACGCCTACCAGGACGTCGAATTTCCCCATCCGTAAATCCCTTAAGATTGTTACCCTTTCTATGGCATTTATCTCAGAATGGAGGTACATGCCCTTGAGACCTTCCTCCTTGATATACTCGCTTAAATCTTCAGCGAGTCGTTTCGTCAAAGTGGTTACCAGCACCCGCTCCTTTTTCTGCGCCCGTTTCTTGATTTGTTTCAAAAGGTCATCTACCTGAGTCTTTGCAGGTTTCACGTAGATTATCGGGTCGACAAGACCGGTTGGCCGTATAATTTGCTCGACCACTTTGCCCTGGCATTTTTTCAACTCATAAGGAGCGGGTGTTGCTGAAACGAACATGATTTGATGAATCCTTGATTCCCACTCGTCAAACCGTAAAGGACGGTTATCCAGCGCAGAGGGTAAACGGAAGCCGTATGCAACCAGAGTCTCTTTGCGCGCCCGGTCTCCGTGGTACATGCCCGCAATTTGAGGGACAGAGACGTGAGACTCGTCCACAATCAGAAAAAAATCTTTGGGGAAGTAATCGAAAAGGGTATAGGATGTCTCCCCTGGTGCGCGACCGCTGAGGTGTCTCGAATAGTTTTCGATACCATGACAATAACCAACCTCCAGGAGCATCTCCATATCGTAGCGCGTCCGTGCCTCAAGTCGCTGTGCCTCCAGGAGTTTTTCCTGAGAACGAAGCTCCTTAAGGCGGTCGTTCAATTCGTATTCGATAGATTTTACAACCCCTTCAATCTTTCCCTCCGGCATGACAAAGTGTTTGGCCGGATAAATGGACACCTCTTTCACCTCTTGCAAAGAATTACCCGTTGTGGGATTGATTATGGAAATCCTGTCGACTTCATCTCCAAACAATTCTATACGGTATGCAGTCTCTTCGTAGGCGGGGAATACCTCTACAACGTCCCCGCGCACCCGCAATGAGCCACGCACAAAGCCGATGTCATTCCGTTCATATTGGATGCTGACGAGCTTTCTCAAAAGTTTGTTCCGTTCTATTAAATCTCCCTTGCAGAGATGCACGTACATCTCCTGATACTCTTCAGGAGAACCCAGCCCATAGATACAGGAAACGCTGGCGACAATGATAACGTCCCTGCGTGACATAAGGCCGCTGGTGGCGGCGAGGCGCAGACGGTCGATTTCCTGGTTTATGGTAGCCTCTTTCTCGATGTAGATGTCACGCTGTGGAATGTACGCCTCGGGTTGATAATAATCGTAATAGCTCACAAAGTATCCCACGGCGTTTTCCGGAAAGAAGCTCTTAAACTCGCTGTAAAGCTGGGCGGCCAGGGTTTTATTGTGAGTCATAACCAAAGTAGGCATCCCCAGTGCTGCAATGACGTTTGCCATGGTAAATGTCTTACCGGAACCTGTAACACCCAATAAGGTTTGATAATTGATGTTATTTTTGTAGCCTTCGACCAGTTGCTGTATTGCGCGTGGCTGGTCGCCTTGTGGCGTGAATGATGAAACTAACTTAAAAACAGACATTACAATTTATGATTTGCGATTTTTGATTTGTGATTTATTTATATTCTTTTCCGTGCTATTCTGCGTCATTCCGTGGTAACCACTCACTCTTTATAATATTGCGAAGACTTATATTTCAAAAGGAATTCGTCAATAAAAACCTTCACCGTAGCGGCAATGGGAACCGCCAGCAATAATCCCAGAAATCCCAGCAGTTGACTGCAAATCAGGATAGAGAGGATTACCATGACCGGGCTCAATCCTAACCCTTTCCCCATAATCCGCGGCGTTATAACAGTTCCTTCAAGTATTTGACCAACACCGAAGGTTATTAAAATATATATTATATGTTTGAAATCATGAAATTGAAAGAGCGCAAGTGCGGAAGCCAGGACAATGCCAGTCCCGGTGCCAACGTATGGGATCAGGTTACCAAAGCCGCCGATAAAGCCGATAAGAAATGACAAGGGGACGCCTGCGATTGTCAGACCTATGCTGTAAATAAGAGAAAGGATAAGACAGATAATAAGCTGGCCTCGAAGGAAAGAGCGGAGATTATTATTTACTCTGGAGAGAAGACTTATTGCCCGGTCTCTTTTCGATAAAGGGAAAATGTTTTTTATATTCTGGGCAATGATATTGAAGTCCACGAGCAGGTAAACAGACACGACGCCAAAAATAATAAAATTTACGAGAATTCCCACGAAACCAAAGGTGCTGTAAAAAATGTTCTTGATAATATTCAGGAAAAAACTGATAACCTGTGGAATATATTTTTTGAATCCTCCTAACATCTCAGTTAAACGTATTTTTTGCAAACGGGCTTCCTTCCCGGCATCAGACTCCCGGACAGAGGCAGGTTCCTGTTTATCGTACTCTTTTATACCCGTATCTTTTTCCGGATTTGCAGGTGTAATCTTTTCACGATCATGTTTGAATATGGGCTCGATGCGCCCTTTCAGGAGTGACTCAACCGATTTGGCAAGTTCTATATTCCCATATTTTTCTATCCATGCCTCGATAGTGGCTTCGTATTTTGGATATTGTTTCTTAATCGTGCTGCCCACCTGATAAATTCCTTTGGTTGTCTTTGGAATTGCATACGTCAGAAATCCAGCCGTAGTGAGAAGAACGGCAATAATTATAAAAACAATCCCAAACCCGCGGTGTATGTGCTTACGGGTAAATGGCCAGCATCTACGTTCGAAGAAATCAACTACAGGATCGAAAATATAAGCAACAATAAAGGCAAGTAAAAGGGAGATAAGCGTCCCTCTCAGGAAATAACATAACACAAGAAAGACAATAATTGAAAGGCCAATGAGCATTACACGTACCCATAAGTTTTCCAATATTTTTTGCCGTTCTTTTTCCATAATTTAAATTTTCTATATCAAGTATTGTCCTCCCCTCCATCCCCTCCTTGCGAAGGAGGAGAAAGGGGTGGTTTAAAATCAAAAATGTTTTACTCGATAATGAGCAATTTTATATATTTTGTTCTTGTTACTCTTGATCATTCAGATTGATATCGGCAGTATCTACCCCAATCTTTATATGATCTCTTATAGACTCCAGAACCGATGTGTTTATACCTTTCACTTTGGACAATTCATCAATGCTTTTGAAACTGCCGTATTTTTCCCGGTATGCCACAATCGCCTTTGCCTTTACTTCTCCCAATTTTGGCAGCAATACCAGTTCATACCATGGGGCATTGTTTACGTCCAGTTTTACTTTTATATCTTCAGGTTTAAGGGTACTCACGATCTCCGTTTCGGGCAGCCACCAATGACGATCCATACCTACTTTTATGATGGTACCAATGAGCAACGTTGTAACCAAAAAGAAGATAACAATAAGTTGCTTTCTTGTGGGAGAGGTATTGCTGGATGGCTTCTGTGAATTTTGCATAATTCCTACAGCCATTTTGAAGGATTTTATATATTCTCAAATTTCTCGATTTTATTCTAACAGTAATTTAAAGGCTTTCAAGGGAATTTAATTATTTTAGCATTTTTCCGTGAATTTAAATATCTGTTCCCGTTTTAATGATGCATCAAAAATCCCTTGATAATAAAGAAGATTTAAGCTATAAATTGACCAGCTTATATGCTGCGAGAGGGAACAGGATAATTTAATTTAAAACCGTGGGTAGCTAAAATTTTGAATGAAACACACACCATTCCCCTTTAAATATCATGGTTGGGTGGGACTCGGATTAATCTTTTTTGTGGAGTTCTGCCTGCTCGCCCAGCACCGTATTCACTTTGCCTATAAAATAAGCGTTTGGGCGACACCGCTATGCTGGCTGGGTTACGTGATGTTTCTGGATGCAGTCCTTTTCAAGCTCAAAGGAAATTCACTCCTCTGTAACAGAAGGCGGGAATTTTATATCCAGATGCCTTTGTCAGTTGCCTTCTGGCTCTTATTTGAATTTTACAATCTCCACCTCGTAAATTGGGAATACCACGGCCTGCCTGAAAACAAGATCGAACTCTGCATCGGGATGGGACTCTCCTTCGCCATGATCATGCCGGGCATGTTCCAGACAGCAGAACTCCTGGAAACCCTCCACTTTTTTGACCGATTCCGGATTGCCAATCTCCGGGTTTCAAACAGGGTTATTTACAGCAGTGTTGTGCTTGGATTCTTCTTCATCATGGCGCCATTACTGATTAATAGGGACTATGCCCGATATCTCTTTGGGCTTGTTTGGACGGGATATGTGATGATATTCGATCCCATCGTATATTCAAGTAAGGGAGATTCTCTGTTAAAGGATTTGGAAGAAGGCAGGCTTTCTCGGATACTGAGCTTATTTATGGCTGGTTATATCTGCGGTTTCCTGTGGGAGTTCTGGAACTACTGGTCTGCATCAAAATGGGTGTATACAGCCCCTTTCATGAGGGATATAAAAATCTTTGAGATGCCCGTGGCGGGATTCCTGGGATTCGGTCCCTTTGCGTGGGAGTATTTCTGCTTTTACCATTTCTGCAAGTTAATGAAACGAAGGCCTCAGACTGACGAGACAAATAAAACCACAGATTACACATCATAGCGGAGCCACAACCAAAAGATAGCACACAGATTACGCAGATTAAACAGATTTACACAGATAAAAAATAATCAATGTTCGGGGCTGTCCAAAAAGTTCAATTTTCAACTGTCCTTGCGAGCGTGAGCGTAGCAATCTATTTTGAAACCCTTTAAAATCAAGGGATGGCTTCAGTCGTTCCTCCTTCGCAATGACATGGTAATAACTTTTTGGACAACATCAAGCAACTAAAGTGTTAATTCTTTCTACCATAGCGACAACTTTTAACAAAACTTTCTCCCAATGGTGTTAGCTGAACAAATTCGTATGTTTTTATTACAAGAGGAAACTTTTGGTCTCCTGCATCATTTACAACAGCAAGAGCGTCGGTTATGCCGGGTAATTGTAACAGATTTAATCTTATCAGATTACAAACAATTAAATAGAACTGTTCGGATGATAACCCTATATTACTACATACATCTTCTTTAGAAATTCTAAATTCACTTTTATGTCCAAAACCAGTTCTTTCCCATGGTATTTCTTCTTTCATATAAAAACTATAATATGTGTCGAGAAGTTTAGCTTCAATTGGAGTTAATTGCTTTAGTATATCAATATAACTAGAATGAATATCCTTTGAATTTTTAGGATCAGCCGCGTTAGCTAGCAAAGCAGCCCATATTCCCTGCATATCTCCATTATCTTCTAAAGACGCAGATTCTAACAAAGGATGTAAAATTTTTAATGGAATAGCCTTTGGATTTATACCTTTGTCAAGCAAGTATTGACGAGCCTTAAGGATTGTTTCTATTATTCTTTTATATCTCCATAGTTTCACCTTCATACCTAAAGAGCCATCCAATAACTCTGATAGAATATCTCCAGTTTTTTCAGCTAGCGGACCGAAAATTTTTGAAAGAAATTCGTTTGCTTCTTCAGGAAATTTTTCAATATTCAATACTAAAACTCCTTGAAATGTCTTCTGATAGCGGTCTCGGCTTGCTCTGTGGGTTTCAGCAATCGTTACTTTGTAAGCAGATTTGATAAGTGAGCTACCAAAAGAGGTTGGATTATATATCATTCCTGCAAAATCAGGAATCAAAATGTATGTTATATCGTTTTCTGGATTTCCACTTATGTGGGAATGACAAAAGAAATTAAGCTCTTATCCATCACCGCTTGTACTTTATTTTAAAGGTTACTGATATGCACACAAAATCTCAAGCCACCTTCCGCTCAATGTCTTCGAACTTGACGGCAACTCTCTTGGAGACGCCTGGCTCTTGCATCGTAATCCCATAAAGCACGTTGGCAACGCCCATGGTGACCTTGCTGTGGGTAATGACGAGGAATTGCGTGTCGCTGGTGAACTCTTTTAAGATATGGATAAATCTGTTGATGTTGCTTTCGTCCAGGGCGGCGTCCACCTCGTCCAGTATGCAGAATGGACTGGGTTTAGCTTGAAACACAGCAAAAAGCAACGCCACGGTTGTCATTACCTTTTCACCACCTGAAAGGAGCGTAATTGAGCGAAGCTCTTTATCGGGGGGTTGCGCCACTATCTCAATTCCTGCCTCTAACATGTCCACATTTTCCTCCAGAATTACATCGGCCTTGCCCCCGCCAAACAATTTCCGGAACATTGCCTGGAAATTCTGACGAATATCGTTAAAGACCTTCTCGAATAATTCACGGCTGGTATGGTTGATTTTTTGAATTAAATTTTGCAGGGCATCCTTTGATTTTGCGAGGTCATCCCTCTGATTCACAAGAAAGGTCTCACGGATTTCGAGTTCATCCTGTTCTTTGATTGCTTCGAGATTCACGTTTCCCAGTCTTTCAATCTTTCCCTGATATTCTTCGATTTCTTTGGAAACAGCTTCCCAGAAATCAACTGGCGGAGTGGCTGCATCTGCCGTTTCGGCCGGTGTTGTGGTCATCAACTCCAGATTGATTTCACCTGTGGTAGCATCCAGATTTGACAGGTCGAGTTGATATTCCTCCCTGACACGCTCTTCCAAATTCAATATACGAATCTGGCACTCGTTTTCTTTGAGTTTCAATTCCTGCAGTTGTTGTTCGGTTTGCTTGAGATCTGCCCGTTTTTCTTCGAGGGACGTATTTAATTCCATAACTTTAAGGTCGTGTTCCTCTCGATCAGTCTTAAGAGAGTCTATTGTCTCTTCCAATGCAACCTTCTTTGCCTGAAATTCGCTTATCAAAATTTCCAGTTGTTTGATCTCTTCCTCGGCTTTCTGCTTTTTCTGCTGGCAATTCTGGCTCTCATTTATGATATACTGAATTTGTTCCTGCATCTCACAGAGCTCAACCTGGAGTTTATTCAGGACATTACTCAATCCGTCTCTCTTTTCCTGCCTTTGGGCAAGGCCGACCTTTAAGGTCGTTATTTCATCCTGAACATTTTTCTTCAATTGTTCTTTCTCTTTTACGAGCATGGATGATTCTTCAACCTGTTGTTCTAACTGCCTGTGCTGCTCGCCGAGATGTCTCAATTCATCCTGCAGAACCTTCTCACGTTCACAAGCCTTTTCCAATTCCACGTGAATCTCTTCCATCTCGTTCGCATTGATCTTTTTCTCTGCAACAAGTTCTTCTTGCTTCCGTTCGTTCTGCGTAAGCTCATTATCCTTCGAAATCCTCTGGATATTTACCTGGTCGATTCTCTTTGCCAGTTGCGCCGTTTCTACTTCGAGCCCTGTAAGTTCATCAATAAGGATGCGCTTGTCATGTTCCAGTTTTTCAAGGGTTTGCCGAATTTGAGCTAATTCTTCTTCAATCTTCTTCAATTCGCTCTTACGGGATATGATCCCCACCTGCCCCTGTCTCTTGCCTCCGCTTATCGTACCCTCAGGCTCTAACAGATCACCGTCGAGCGTCACACAACGAACGGTACGGCTATGGCCATTCAGAAACAATGCGGCATTAAGATTCTTTACAACGATTGTATTATTTAAAAACACGCCAATAACCTTGCAAACCTCTTCCGTACTGTTTATAAGTTTACTGGCAATACCCACAACATCTGGTTTTTGCAGTATCTCTTCGGGAACAGTCGCATGACCGCTTATTCTATCTAACGGGAAAAAGATTGCATGTCCCTTCTGGTTCTTCTGCAGGAATGTAAGCGCCTGAACGGCATTATCGGTGGTATCCGTAACAATGCCCTGCACCCTTTCGCCCAGAGCGGTTTCGATAGCGAGTGCATACGGTAGATCGACTTTCAAGAGATCGGCTACCATGCCCTGTATCCCTTTTACCGAAGCGTCATTTTTTTTAGCGTCCTCCAGGATGGCCATTGCGCCTGCCCCGACTCCCTCCAACCGCATTTCGTAATCCATAAGGACTTCGTGCCGTGAGGTTTTGCTGCTCTGCAGTTGTTTCTGCTGATTGATTTGTTCATCCAGAGTTCGTATGGTAGTTACCAATTCCTGGATGCGCCCTTTCGAGGCAGATAATTTTTGGTCTAAACTGTTAAATTCTTCCGTCAATGTGTTCTTTTCATTCGTGGTTTCATGATGTTTGGAAATCAAGGTCTCCACGAATGTTTGAATTTCCTCCTGCCGCTTCGCAAGCCGCATTTTTCTGCTTTTCAGGGCGTCGTTTTCGGTGGTCAGGCTGCCAATCTCATTCTGGAGGCTGGATTCTTTTTGAAGGATTGAAATGACCTCAGACTTCTTCTCTTCAATACCCTGATACAACAAATCACATTCAAAAACGATTTGCTTCTGTTCTGTTTCTTTTGTTTTCTGGACTTCGACAAGCCTTGAGATTTCCTGCTCTAAAGCGTTCAGCAGCGCCTTCGTTTCTGCGATCTTATTGTTTGTTTCGAGCACTTTATTTTCCAGGCTTTTTTGCTGCTCAATATATTTTTCACGCTGGGTATCTAACTCTTTAATGCGTTCGTGATTATATTTTACTTTGTCCTGATTATTTGATATTTGAGACCCCAGGTTTACCATGTCGGTCTGCATCTGCGCTAACTGCTGATTTAACTGTTCTATCGCATCTTCGACCTCATGTATTTGCATCTCGAGTTCGCCAATCTCCGTAACCATCTTCTTGCCTTGCTCTTCAATCTGACCGATTTGCTCTGAGACAGACGCCTTTTTACTTTTAAGGTCCCGATAGTTTCTCAGCGAAAGGCCGACCTTTAATTTTTTTAAATGTTCAATATATTCCTGAAATTTACGCGCCCTGGATGCCTGGATTTTTACCGAGCGAAGCTGTTTTTGTAATTCCTCTATAATATCGGCAACCCTGAGCAAATTCTGCTCGACATGTTCAAGCTTACTTAGGGCAGATTTTTTTCGTGCCTTAAACTTACTGATGCCCGCAGCCTCTTCAAATAAGAATCGCCTCTCGTGAGAATCCGCCTGCAGCAAGGCTTCTACGTTGCCCTGCTCGATCACGGAATATGCGTTTGCGCTAAAACCCGTATCAAGGAAAAGCTCCCGAATATCTTTTAACCGGCTTGCTTGTTTATTGACAAGATACTCTGATTCACCTGAAGTATACAAACGGCGGGTGATGCAGACCTCTGTATATTCGAGCGGCAATAGACCTTTATTGTTTTGAATGGTCAGAGAGACCTCTGCATAACCAAGAGATGGGCGTTTATCAGTCCCGTTGAAGATCACGTCCGCCATTTCATTGCCTCTGAGTGATTTTACGCTCTGCTCACCCAGCACCCACTTGACGGCGTCAATGACATTACTCTTTCCGCAACCGTTTGGCCCGACAATGACAGTTATTCCATCTTCAAAGAGGATTTCTGTTTTTTCAGCAAACGACTTAAATCCGAACAACTCCAGTTTTTTTAGTTTCATAATCCTGAATAAACCATCATGAGCCAAAGGCTCACAAAAAAGCATGGAAATACATCACCCTCTCTCAATCCCTCCCATCCCTTCGACTTCGCTCAGGACAGGCAAGTGAGGGAAAGCTCCTTCGCCCCTTGTGGGAGAGGGTACGGGTGAGGGGTATTTTCGTATCAAATACTACAAAGAGGGGTGTTTCGATAAATCAAAACACCCCTCTTCCATTACACATACATGGTTCAACGAATAAATATAACTGATTACTTACGTAATGATTTTGTATGTATTATGTAGGTACTTGCAAGTTTTTTAAATATTACTAAAAATATTGATTATTTCTTAGTTGTCTTCTTCTTTGCTGGTGCTGCTTTCTTACTTGCTCCTTTTGACGTCTTTGCAGAAGTTCCACACTTCTTCATCGCCATAACAAATCACCCCCTCTCTTCGGTCGCTGTGACCAAAATGTATAATGAAATTACCAATTTCTCTGTAAAACCTTTCCTTCTTCACCACGCACACAGCAGTAATCAACGTATTTGCCGGCGCTTGTTGCGAAATCCCGGAGTGTTTCTACAGGATATGGTTCAATATTTAGCATCTTTGTATCCAGACAGTGATTCGGCTTAAAAGATTGTATTATATATCGCCCGGCGCCTTGAATAGACCTGGCAATAGCCTCGATATCATCTCCGTCGAGTTGTGTTGGGCATACCGTGGTACGGAATTCATATTCAATGCCGCTTTCCATAATAATGCGGATGCTCTTTTTGATGTCTTCGATATTGCAGGGCACACCGGAAATTTGTTCGTACTTTTCTTTCTGAAGAGGGGCCTTTATATCCATAGCCACGCAATCCACAAGATCTCTGTCAATTAAATCCCTGATCACATGAGGATTGGTGCCGTTGGTATCCAGGCGCACCATAATTCCTGTGTCCTTGAATACCTTTAGGAGAACATCGAGACGCTTGTGCGAGGTTGGCTCACCGCCGGTGACTACAATACCATCAACCCAGCCAAGATTTTGCCGTAGCTTGCTAACGACGGCATCGATAGGAATGGATTCCAATTCATTCGGCGCTTGAACCAAATGAGGGGCATGACAATAAGGACACCGAAGGTTGCACGTCGGTAAAAAGACTATAGAGACTATCTTTCCTTCCCATTCGATGAGGCTATTTTCTATAAATCCTTTGATTGGTACAACCACTTATCGTGTTACCCTCGTTAAATAAGATTCCTCGACTCCACGCAGAATGACGTTATCCCGCATAGCGTCGAAGTGCGATTTATAAATCTCTATGCGCAAATTCCAAATTTCTCCTTTGCATCTTCATTGTTTCTGTGATAATCACCAGTGTAGTCCATCACGCCGTGTGTATCAAGAAAATTTAACACTTTGTTGTACATGATTCAGAAAGTACACTCTCCTCTTTTGGCAAGAAGTCGTTGACGCTGTAATTACCCTTGTGTCTGTCTGCCAGCTCGCCGATCTTTGATTTGTTCCAGTTATTGATACGACTAAAATACCCTACGATCCTTGAAATGCCGTACACATTTCTGGAACCACAGTATCCGCAGATATCGGTAAGTTTCTGGGTAACCTTCTTACAATCATTGCAAATAGTGAATTCCGGGGAAATCGTGACCTGTGCAGCCTGCGTGTTTTTAAAGGTCTTTTTTACCAGATTCATGATGCTGGCTGGAGACGGCCTTTGCTCGCCAACAAATGCATGGATAATTGCGCCCGATTCAATCATGGTGTGAAACTTACTCTGGAGGAAGATTCGGGTAATCATATCCACAGGCGCATCCGGGCGCAGATGCACACTATTGGTGTAGTAGAATTCATCCTTCTCGATATTTCCCTTGACCATGTCAGCGGCCTCCGGATAATTCCTCACGTCAACCTTGGCAAGCCTTCTGCTTGCGCTTTCGGCAGGTGATTCCTCTAAGGAAAATTTTAAATTATATTTCTTTCCCTCTTCCTTGACACGCGTATACATGTGTGAAACAACCCGCAACCCCTGCTTAATCATATCATCGCCTTCGTGCAGTTCTCTTCCGGTCATAAATTGCAGGCACTCATTCAATCCCAGGATACCCACAATATAGGTTGAGGCCTCCAGATCAACATAAGGGCGGTCATCCCTGGCCTTCTTGCCAATCTCCCAGAGGGGCATTTCGGGACTTGACATTAATTTTCCCACAAATTTCTTTTTCTGGAGATGCGCTTTGACGGCAATTTCAATACCTTTATCAATCTCTTTATACAATGCATCCCAATTGCCTTTTCCTGCTCTATAGGAGGCCTGCGGGAGGTTAATGGTAATATTCTGGAATCCGCAGAAACGCATACTTTCAGGGTGTTTGATCATATAATGGTCATCGATCGTGGTACGCAAACGGCAACAAGCAGAGAGCGTGATTTCATCCCTATCAAAGATGAAATAAGGGACACCGTTTTCGCTGGCTATCTGACATGCATATTCCAGGAGTTCGTACTGTTTGGGGTCGCTGAGGGTATCTTCATTAATGTGAAAATCACACTTCGGGAAGGCAAAGACGTGTCCATAGCAATCCCCCTCGCGCCATACATCCAGCATGGCTAATGTGAACTGACGGGCTGTTTCCTCATAATCTCCATAGGTTTTTCCTGTAGGTTTTCCACTGGGTCCAATAGCAGGAATATTCCTTAAGTATCGGGGAATGCCTGTATGAACATTGAAATCTAAGAATAACGTCTGGCCACCTCGGGAAAAAGAGCTCTGAGAGCAACTGAAAATAAGGTGTTGTGCCTCTTGTTTCATCTCTTTATAGCTCATGCCCTCCAGATAAGGGGCATACATGATGTTGACATATGCCACGCCAAGCGCACCCGCATAGTAGGCCTGCATGGAAGCCAAAAATGTATTAAGATGCCCCGTCAGGGTGCGCGCATGCTTTGCCGGAGCTGATTCTGTATCCAGATTCTGGAGTGACAATCCGTATTTTTTTAAATATTCAAGGGAGTGGGAAGAACAGTATACCCGCGTCGGATAGCCCAGGTCGTGAATGTGCACCATCCCGTTCATGTGGGCGTCTGCCACTTCCTTTGAATATACCTCCTTGAGGGCAAACTGCTTTAAGGTATTCTCGGCAATTGCAAGGTTGATTGCCTCAGGGTTATTCGTGGAGATATTGCTGTTTTCCTTATTTTTTGACATGATCAGCTCTTCGAGGTCGTACTTGGGCATACCGATTACCTGCTGTTTTTCGAGTTTCTTGTCAAACCCCCTCTCGAAGAGTTCATTATCTACCAGTTCTCGTATCAGCGACGTCGAAATACGATTTAATCCGGAGGAAAAAACCCTCTGTTCTACAGTGCCCGCAATTTCTCCTGAGACCTCTTCCGGCAGGTCGGCTTCCTTTTCCAGAGCCTCCGCAATCTTTCTTTTATCCCATGGGAACGTTTCGTCTTTCGTCTCCGTGTTTACCAGAAGGGAGACATCTGTCGTGTCTGCACGTTTCTTGGTTTGTTTTCTCACCCGAAGGGATTCGCGACTCCTCGCCCTTTTATCACGATAGAGGATGTAAGCCTTGGCTGTCTTGGCATGTCCGGTTTCTATGAGCACCTTTTCTACAATATCCTGTATATCTTCAATACCGGGGGTCTGTCCAGCATATTTTTTTTCCAGAAACATGGTAACAACAACCGCTAGTTCATCTGCCAGGGCGCGGTCTTCACCGCCCACTGCCTGCGCCGCATTAAATATGGCATCGGCGATTTTTTTCTCGTTAAAAGGTACTTTTCTTCCGTCACGTTTTAACACATACTCCATCGTTGCTGTTGTGTCCATGCCCCTTTTCCCTCCGGTCTAATGTTGAAGAGATATATTGCGGGAGTTGCTACCCCCATCGGTTTTTTTCTTCTTTACACCCGTCATTAACGGTTTAAGCTCGTCAATAAATTCAGAGATATCTTTGAACTCTCTATATACTGATGCGAAGCGTACATATGCTACAGCGTCGAGGATCCTTAATTTTTGCATCACCAGCGACCCTATAAAACTCGTAGACACCTCACGGTCAAATTTGTTATAAATCTCCCTCTCGATTTCATTCACAATGTTTTCCAGGGTATCTGTCGAGACAGGTCTTTTTTCACACGCCTTCAACAGCCCGCTCAGAATCTTTTTGCGTTCAAACGGCTCCCGCGTGCCGTCTTTTTTAACCACTCGCAAGGGATTTTCTTCAATCCGCTCATACGTGGTATATCGGCGGCCACAACTCAAACACTCTCGCCGGCGTTTAATGCTCAAGCCGTCTACCGACGTGCGTGAGTTAACAACCTTGTCGTTATCTACCTTGCAGAATAAACATTGCATAAAATTTTATGATAAAAAACGTATAAAACTAAAGATTTCTTCAAGGCTGCATAACTTTTGAAATATTCTATATATTGATTAGGAGAATATATACCATACAAGATATAGTCTGTCAAGCGGATTTTTGGAAAAACAGAAAACCCCTCTTGATTCAGCCGTTGTCAACTATGTTTTTTATGAAGTCGATAAACAAAATTCATTTTTATAAAGCCTGTTTTTTAGAATTATTCTTTTGGAATATTATCCAGTTTTACGATTTCTACCTTAATATTTGCCATTGCAAGTATTTCTTTGGCGAGGGCGTCGGGATAGTCGGTAAGGGTAACGATACGTTTGATCCCTGCATTCACGAGCATCTTGGCGCACAGGGAACAGGGGTAGGTAGTGCTGTATAAGGTTGCCCCAGCGATTTTTATTCCATAATGCGATGCCTGGAGCAGGGCATTCATCTCGGCATGGAGTCCGCGGCAGAGTTCGTGACGCTCTCCCGGAGGCACTTTGAGCTGCTCCCGTAAACAGCCAATATCCAAGCAGTGTTGGAGTCCGCTCGGCGCTCCATTATAGCCTGTCGTCAGGATGTGTTTATCCATCACCAGAAGTGCCCCTACCTGACGCCGTAAACAGGTGGAGCGCTGGGCTACTTCCCTGGTGATTCGTAAAAAATATTCATCCCAAGATGGCCTCTGAGACATCTTATTTCCCAATGCAAAATTCTGAAAATATTTTAGATAAAATATACAAGCGTTTTTGCTCTCTTTTTACCACTTCTCAGGTTTTCTATTTTAGCTTGATTTCTCAGGGTGTTCAAGGTAATTTGTCTTTTGTTTCTTTTGGTGTATTCTGATATGTTTTTGTTTCAGGTACGACTGTGGTACGACATGAAATGAGGGGGGTAGGGGCTGGACATTTACATGGACATTTATCTTAATATATCCCTCTATATTGGAATTTTTACAAAAAGGGCTGTTTCTGGTGCAGGACGCTGATTAAAATTACTTGTCATTATAACGCTA